>Ga0222712_10000662_pt1 | contig 44310 bp, 39 predicted proteins | sample C33_657DmetaG_FD_165043 | JGI IMG/M metagenome (GOLD analysis project Ga0222712, IMG submission 165043) | Estuarine water microbial communities from San Francisco Bay, California, United States - C33_657D | ecosystem: Environmental > Aquatic > Marine > Unclassified | place: USA: California... | reverse complement strand
CCCTTCTGCTCATTCTCGGCTTCACGCTGTGGGGCGTTGCCTCACACGCGTTCGGCGCGGTTCAAGACGTGAAGGCCGACCGCGAGGCTCAAATCTCGAGCATCGCAACCGTGATCGGCGCCCGTGCAACTACCCGCTTCGCGTTCGCTTGCTATGCCTCGGCCGGTGCGTTGGTGGCAGCATCCGGTTACCCAGCTGCATTCGCGGCAGTAGCGGCTGTGCCATACCTAGCGATTTTGTGGCCACATCTAAACATCACCGACGCCACCTGCGAAACCGCCAACCGCGGCTGGAAGCAGTTCATCAAACTCAACTACCTGGCCGGCTTCATCGTGACGATGATTACTATCTGGGCTGCGTTTATCTAAGTTCTCATCCAAGTAATTAGGCTCGCGGTCGAAAAGCTTCTCGAGCACACGCCACAAGACAGCGGACGAGTTGGTTTGCGATAGCGGTAATGCTCGTGACCGATCGGGCACTGACCACGCCAAGGTGCAACTTCGCGTGCAATCTCGGTGCCGGTGAAGCGTTCGGCGCGGTAACCGATCGACTTGGCGGTGGCGAGCCACTTTTTACCGTGGCCTTCTTTCTTGCCGCTCAACGCGTGGGCGATTTCGTGCAGCACCACCTGAAGGCTTTCGTCGACCGAGTGCGCCATCACCAAATACTTCGAAATCGAAATCTTGCTCTCGGTGTAGTTACAAAGACCGGCGCGACGCTTGGCGTTGTCCCAGCCGAATGCCCAGCGCGAGACATCCAAGTGCTGTTTCATCAGGGTCAGGGCACGGGCTTCGACGAAATCGGGCTTGGTGCAAACCATGCGCTGAAAACGCTGCCCCTTGTCGTTGAACTGAGTCTTTGGTTGAAAGCCGTTTTTGGCACAGGCACGCTGGGCACGCTGGTTTTCGACCAGCACCTCGAGAGTCACCTTTTCGACCATCAGCTCGTCGAAGGCATATTCAAGCGCGAGCGTTACCGCCTGGGTGCCGATTCCCTGCCCGTAAACCTGCGGGCCGCGCAGAGCGATTCGGAGATTGATCGAGTTCTTGGAATCGTTGAATTCGTTGAGCACCACCTCACCCAAAAACTCGCCGGTCTCGTCGTTTTTAATGGCCCAGTCGCGACGGTTGGGCACGGATGCACGGGTGCTCAGCCACTCGAAAATCTGAGGTCGCTCGAACCGAGCCGTGGTCGCGGTGAGACGTCTGCCTTCGGGGTCGGCCAGCATCTCGAGGTATGGGTCGAGAACATCTTCGCTAAGTTGCTCGAGGCGAATCTGCGTCGGCATCATCCCTCGTTTCTTGTAGTTTGACCAAGCCAAGACTAAAGCCGATGAGCGCTTCGAAGGCTCAAGGCTTAACAGCAAATCGGGTGACCCGAGGGGATCTGGTCACCCGACTGCTACCGCTAGTACCTCGGAACTAGCGGAGTTCTTTGAGCCAAACGCTTGCCGAGCGAGCGTTCTTCTTGAATTGCTCGAGTTTGATAGCCATCCAGACCAAAAGACCGGCCACGATAATCAGCACCACCCAAACGAACCAGGTTTGCTCAGAAAGCGGCTTCCAGGCATATGGCACTGCTGCGACTAGAACACCGATTGCACCGGGGCCGAAGAACCCGGCAAGGCGTCGAAGCGCACCAAGTACCAAGAACACCAGCGAGCCGCCGAGAATGATGCCGAATCGGTACCAGTCTTCTGCTGTTAGCGTGGCTTGGTTCAGTGCACCGAACGTGTTTGCCAGAGCTGGAGCCATGGCAATAAGAATCGGCAGACCCACATAGATGAACGAGTTGATCTTTAGCTTGAGTGCCGCCACCAGACCGTAGCCGATGCCGAAGAGCAAGCCACCGATGAACAGAGCCTTCATTTCGATCTCGAGCTTGCCGTCGAAATATTCGTCGATTCTGAACCAGATGCTCGGAAGCAGGGTCAGCGCCAGCGGCGAAGCGCCGGCCACGGTGAGGCCAAGGTTGCCGAATCGAAGACCGAGTGTTAGAAGTGCCGCACCAGCAATCATCAGGGTCAGAGTTCTTGCCACGTCGCCAGACTGCTGCTGGGCAAGAGGCTCGATAACTGCAGACCAGTTGAAAATGGTCGACGGAAGACCAACCACCAGAAGCGGTAAACCATGGATGAGTAGCGTCTTGAACCTGTCGAGCACCATGTCGATGCGAACCGCAACCTGAGTGCTAGCCACCAGCGTGAGTGCAATCAGGGCGCTGTGGATTTCAGGACCCTCGTAGCCGCCGATCGCCTTCACGATGGTTTCACCGAAGGCATAACCCGAGACTGCCAGAGCCGCAGCTCCAACCAGCAGGGCAGCCAGCTGCTTTTCGAGTTTTGCAAACACGAGCAAGGTGGCACCGATTGCAAAGGTAACCAGGCCGATTCGCAGATCACGGGCCGGGTTATCGAATGTTGTCTGCCAGAGAGCGAATACCCATGACACGGCTGCCGAGATTATCATCGCTAGTCGAGCTCTGCCCGCGCCACCAAGCACCTTGGTGCGCGAGAGCATCAGGTAAGCAGAGCCAACTGCGGTTGCAACCAGCAACTCGATCCAGCCGGTCGCCTCATTCGCACCGCCGATCACATCAATCTGCGAAACACCGACAGCCAAGCCAATCGCCGAAGTGATTGGCAACGCAATCGACCAGGTTTCAACCGAAGGCTTTTCGCTAGAGCGCTTGAACAGAATGGTGGTTAGAACAAAGAGCAAAGTGGATGCGAACGCAAAACTTTGCACGAAGCCCAGGTTGAACTGCGCCACCGCCTCGCCCAGCGCCATCCAAGCTGCGCCAACGCCGAGGATGAAACCGTAGAGGGCCGTCCTGGCCTGCTTAGTAACGAACGAAGACCAGAAGTTCATTGCGGCGTGTGCTGCGAGAACCGTTGCCAACGCCAACATGAACTGCTCGGCTTCGAGTCGGTAAGGCGTTAGCCCGACGATACCGAGGGCAAGTGAAACCAAGGATGTTGCGAGAAGGCTGCGGTCAGCATCCGCGTTTTTGACGGCGCGAAGTCTGATGACACCGTAGGCGAGAGCCAGACCGACAAAGCCGAGGGCAAGCGGCCACGGGTTCGCGAAATCAATCGAAGGTAGTTCGGTAGTGCGGTAAAGGATCAGCAGAGGAACGGTGAAGATCGCTAGGAACGCGGCTGTAACCGAAGTCACCGGCAGGCCGACCCAACCGAAGCTGACATCACGCTTAGAGCTGATTGAAACCACTGCCGAGTACACCAGCCAGGCTGCGGCTAGTGAAACCGGCACCAGCAACGCGAGCCAACCAGAGAAGATACCGTCGGCGGTAGTCGGTGCCAAGACGCCGATAAAAGTGGCCTGCAAAACCATTACGAACGAAATGCCGGCGGCTAGGTTGGCGATGAACCAGTTGCGACTGCTCTTGGCATTCGCGACAAACCAGGTAAGAACGACGGCCAGTGCAACAGCCGCGGTCGAGAGCCAGAGCGAGGCGGTTGTGCCGGTGACGCTCGCGGCAACCTGAAGCGCGGCGAACAGCGAAGCGATTCCCACCACTCTCAGGTACAGCGAGTAGAACGCGTCTTTGGTGAACGACTCACGGGTGTGCAGCACCAGCGCGACCGAAGCCATGGCGGCGAAGACGGCAGCCGCCCAAACTGCGTTGGTGAACTGAGCGTTGGTGTCGAGCATCCACTGGCTTGTCGACTCACGCTTGGCCAACCAATAGAACGCGCCGCTGACCGCGAATGAGGCCAGCGCGACTGGCGCAAAGACGACGGTGGTTGGTTTTGCGACGCGCTTGACCACGAGAGCAAAGGCGATTGCTAGCCCTAGGAACCCGAGCGGAGTGATGATCTTGACCGGCTCGGATGCTTCGACAATCAGTTGCCCGAAATTCACCGCAGCAATGGTTGCCGGAAGAAGAGAAATCAAGGCCGCCGTCTCAGAGTTGCGACGCTGTGCGAAGAACAAGACGATTGCTAACGCGACTAGGGAGTAAGCGCCCCAGATCAGTGACTGGTTCTCACCACCTTGAGCCATAGTTAGCGAAATGTAGCCAGCGATCAAGAAGGTTGCGCCAACCCCAGCAAGCGAAACCGAGAATGACTCAACCAGCTTGGATTTGCTTGACGTTGCGAGCACAGCCGAGGCCAGAGCGAACAATGAGAAGAGGGCCAGGATTGGCCAGTAGTCAATCGTGTTGTTCGAGTCGACTGTGTAGCGGTGGGCGGTCCAGAGGCCAACCGACGCGATAGTGATGACTAGGTTGGTGGCAAAGTGCACCCAACCGACGACACTGGCTGACTTAGCCTCTGCTCGGTCAAGAACCCAAGTAACGGCAAAACGCCAAGCGAACGCAAGCGCGATGCAGAGAGCCGAAAGTGCGACCACATTGAAACCGACCGACCGATCGAGTTTTGACCCGAACATCGGTAGCAGAGACGAGACCGAACCCGCGCCGAGAGCGACCCAGGCGAGAACCGGAGTGCGAGTCATCCACGCCTTTGCTAGAAGCGAGAGAGCGATAATTCCCAGCCAGATTGAGGTGTAGGTGTTGAAGTTTGCGTCCCACGGGGTGAGCAGACCGAAGCTCAGCCAGGCTACGTAGGCCGCAATCTGTGAGGCGAGAACCGAACGAGGCATCGACTCAGCCAGAGCTTTTGGAACCGAGAACAAGAACGCAGCACCAATCAGGCCGTTTAGAACGAGCATGAAGATGTTGGTTTCTTCAATGACGCCGCTGGCAGCTGCCGGTTGGAGGGTTGCGGTTAGCACCGAGAGTGCGAACGCTGTGAAGCCGAAGCCGGTCATCCAAGCGAAGTTTTTGACGGCTGGTCGAACGCTGCCCGTCGCGGTGTACTTGGCTCCAATGCGTTCGATTGCGAATGCGCCCAAGAGCCAGAAAAGGCCAAAGGTCAGCAGAGAAATCGGCTCTGGGGTCATCGCGACTTCTAGCGTTGGGAAGAACACATTCGAGAGCAGCATTTCGAGGATGAAAAGCGTTTGAACCGCCAGGTAAGCGAGCGAACCAACCACCGAGGCGCGGTAGATGCCGGTCAAAGCGTTGATTTCACGCTCTCGAAGGTCACTCTGGTAGGTGGCCTCGATCTCTTCAGGTGACTTGTCGTCTTCGTCGGCCTTCTTCTTCGAAGACTTGGCAAGCTTCTTTGCCTCAGCCGAAAGCGCGAGTCGTGACGTGAGGGTCAGACGACCAACCAGAACCGTGGCAAAAGCGCCGATGCTCACTGCGAGCATGGCGATGCCGGCGAGGCTGCGCTCTGGTGAAGACGAGGCGAGGATGTTCGCCAGGTAGGTTGCCGAGAACACGAGCACCGCCGACGCAACCGCTGGGGCTGCGAGGGCCGAGAAGCCGAAGATTGAAAAACGCTTGCCCATGAAGAAGCTGTAGGTTCCGACCGCGAGAATCACGGCTGGAACGTAAGGGGTTTGCACCGGGCTGGCCCAACTCTCTGGGAACAAACCGAGTATCGCCGCTGCCCACAGGCCAGCGCCCAAGAACATTGCCGAAAGCACGGCCAAGAAGTTCGAGATGATCGTGAAGTACTTCTTTGACTTGATTGCACCGAAGGCGCTGGCGGCTACCAGTGCTGCAATGACCGCGGCCTGACCGATTACGCCAAGGGTGCTGAAGGTGCTGCCCAAGAAGATTGAGAGCGCGATAACAATGAGGGCACCGGCGACTGCAAGCAGGGTTTGCTGAGGGCTGAGCTTTGGTAGTTCGCGCTTTGGTCGAGTTGGCTTCTTTTGAACCGGAGGGGGCACAAAGGTTGGTTGTGCGGGAGCAACCGTAGGGGTCGTGAATGGTGCTGAAGCGGTTGTGGGTGCTGCAACAGGTGCAGAAACGGTCGTGGGTGCTGCCGTCTGAGCCGCTAGTGCGGGCGTTGCTGGCTGGAAGCCAAGCTCGGATGCTCGCTGCAGATTTAGGTTTACCGCCGCGGCTTCGATGTGGTCGAGACGGTTGCTGGCGGCCGAGAGCTGCTGCAGAGCATCCTTGAAAGCAATCAGACTACTTTCGCGGTAGTAGATGCCACAGCGACACTGCACCCAGTCGCTCGTGAACTCGCTGACCGAAATTTCGTGGTCACAAAGTGGCAAAACGTAAAACTCACCAGACATGAGGTCCCCTCTTCTGTGTTGATGCTTGTAACTGCCTCTAGTTTGGCGTGAATTTTTAGATTCGTGTGCCAGATTGGTGTTCCCCGTTTGGGGGACATTTCTCGCTGCTAAAGTTGCCCCTATGACCAAACGCAATCGCCCATGGGGTTACCAGTCGGGCAATGATGAGGGTAAGCCAGACTGGCAACTCGACCCACAGACGCTTGCCGTGCGCGGCGGATTGGCCAGAACTGGCTTTGGCGAGACTAGCGAAGCCGCATTTTTGAACTCTGGGTTCACCTACGACAGCGCCGAACAGGCAGCCGAAGCGTTCAAAGACGAAACCGATCACTTCTTGTATTCGCGCTTTTCGAACCCGACCGTTGCCATGTTTGAAAACCGCCTCGCCGCTCTTGAGGGCGCCGAGGCTGCATTTGCCACCGCTACCGGAATGGCTGCGATGTTCGCATCGGTTGCGTGCTTGGTCAAGACCGGTGACCGCGTGGTTGCTTCGGCAGCGATGTTCTCTTCTTGCTACGTGGTGCTAACCGAAATTCTGCCTGGCTGGGGCATCGAGACAGTGCTTGTTGAAGCAGACGATGTTGAGGGCTGGAAGGCTGCACTGAGTGAACCGACCAAGGTTGTGTTCATCGAGAGCCCGAGTAATCCGCTGATGCAGATTACCGACATCCGCTTCGTAAGTGATTTGGCGCACAAGGTTGGCGCAACCGTGATTGTCGACAACGTGATGGCTTCGCCCGTGCTGCAGAAGCCGCTCGAACTAGGTGCCGACGTTGCGATGTATTCGACCACCAAGCACATCGATGGCCAGGGTCGCGTTCTCGGTGGTGCCATTTTGGGATCGGCCGACTACATCAAGAATTCGGTGGTGCCATTTGCGCGTCACACCGGCCCGTCGATGAGTTCGTTCAATGCTTGGGTGATGCTCAAGTCGCTCGAGACTCTGAACCTGCGCGTTGAGCGCATGGCCGAATCGGCGTTGACGCTGGCTAAGCACTTTGAGGGCCGAAAGGGCATCAAGGCCGTTCACTACCCTTACCTGCCGAGCCACAAGCACCACGCGCTGGCAAAAGCCCAGATGAGCGGCGGTGGAACCACTGTTGCAATTGAGTTCGACGCCCCGCAAGAAAAAGTGTTCGCCATGATGAACGCGCTTCAGGTAATCGACATTTCGAACAACCTGGGTGACAGCAAGTCGCTGATTACTCACCCGGCTTCGACCACTCACCGCCGTCTCTCACCCGAGGTTCAGGCAGATATGGGCATCACGCCATCGACCGTGCGTGTTTCGGTCGGGCTCGAGGCGGTAGCCGACCTGATTCGCGACCTAGAGAATGCGTGCGATTCGCTCTAAACCTTCGGTAATGATTTCTCTGCTCGTGCCAAAGTTCAGTCGCGCGTGGCGGTCGTAACGCTCGCCGCCCATGTCTTGCCCCGGAACGAGCGCAACCTTGGCTTCGTCGAAGATACGAGCAGTCGTGACATCCACGTTTGAAAAATCGAGCCAGGCAAGATAGCCAGACTCTGGCAGTTCAAAACCAACATCGGGTAGCAAGCGCTCGAGCTCGGCTTTGAGGTGGCGGCGGTTTTCGTCAAGGGTGGCCACCGTGGTGTCGAGCCACTGCCGACCGTTTGTGTAGGCCTCGGCCATTGCAAAAGCACCGAGGATGCTCGTGCGCCAGTGCATTCCAGGTGGGCAACGATCTGCGCGCGCGGCCATGCGTGGGCCTTGGGTGATGAGCAGTGCCGCTTTGAGTCCGGCCAAGTTGAACGACTTGCTGCTGCTGGTGATTACCACTCCGGTTTCTTCGGCGTCAGGGCCGCAAGCTAGGTATGGGGTGAACTCGCCGTAGGTTAGCGGTGCGTGAATCTCGTCGCTGATCACGGTTGCGTCGTAGCGCTTGGCAAGGGCGGCAAGTGCGGTTAGCTCATCGCGGTCGAATGCGCGACCGACGGGGTTGTGCGGGTTGCACAGCAGAAGGGTGAGGTGGCCGGCTTTGAATGCTTGCTCGAGCCCATCGAGGTCTAGGCGCCAGCCCGATTCGGTGTGGGCTAGTGGCACATCGACGGGTTCAATTCTGAGTTCTTTGAGCCACTCGTAAAATCCCGAGTAAACCGGCGAGTTGACGATTACTCGAGCACCAGGTTCGAGGTTGGCACGCAGGTACTCGACCGTTGCCACACCAACGTCGGTTGCGATTTTCAACTCGGCTTTGTGAATCTGCCATCCCCAGCGATCGCGGGCGAAACCCTCAAAGGCTCGGGCAACCTCGGGCACCGGCCCAAGGTAACCAAGATCTGATTCGTGCGCCATGCGTGCGATGAGTTCACGCACGGGTTCGGCGATGGCAAAGTCCATTTCGGCGACGTGCATCGGTAGAACATCCGCATTGAATCTGCGCCACTTCGACGAGTGTCTCGAATAAAGCTCGCTGAGCTCGGGAGTTTGGGTCTGGCTGTCAGGCATCGGGCGACTTACCTATCTCGGAGCGGTTTCTGGGCGTTCGGTGCGAAGCAACCAGTATGCCGAGCCGTCGGTTTCACGACCCAAGAAGCCCCACTCAACTAGAAGTCGGCGGGCGAAGACGTGGTCGATCGCGAAAGCCATGAGTGTGAGGTTGACTTCGAACTCGCTGTAGCGGCGGTCGGGCTCGAACCCAGCAGCCATGCGCTCAAGCTGAATCATGCGCTTGGGCAACTTGCGGGCAATGTGCTCGGGTGCCGGCGGAATAACTCCGGCGGGAGCATAGGTTCTTTGCATAACTGAAATCTAGCACCGCGAATAAAAACGCGAGGTGCTTTGTTGAGGTTTTGCACTGGACCGTTTGAAAGGTGTCATCATGACCGAAGTTTCTCTAAAAGCTGGCGACGTTGCGCCAAAGTTCTCGCTACTAAACCAAGACGGCGAGACCGTTTCGCTCGGTGACTCAGCGGGCAAAAAGACCATCGTCTACTTTTACCCTGCTGCATCGACACCAGGATGCACGACTCAGGCCTGCGACTTTCGCGACAACTTGAGCTCGCTGCAGTCACAGGGTTTCGTGGTGCTAGGAATCTCTCCTGACAAGCCGGGCAAACTCAAGAAGTTTGTCGAGAAAGAGGGCTTGAACTTCGCGCTACTGAGCGATGAAGACAGTGCCGTTCAGCAGGCGTACGGCGCATACGGAAAAAAGAGCATGTACGGCCGTGAGTACATGGGCACCATTCGCTCGACCTTCGTGGTTGACGAGAGTGGCAAGATTTCTCACGCTTTCTACAACGTCAAGGCCAGCGGCCACGTAGCGTTTTTGCGCGAGCAGCTCGGGCTTTAGGCGCGTCCAGCTAGTGGCTCGAGAGCCGCTAGTCTTGCGGTTATGCAGTTTTCGATAGTCGGCACGGTTTTTGAGTGGCGCGGGCCAGCCCCGTTCTACTTTGTCGCAGTTCCCGAGCAGCAGAGTGCCGAAATCAAGGCATCCGAGTCGATGCTCACCTATGGCTGGGGAGTCATTCCGGTTGAGGGTCGCATCGGTAAGACCGCGTTCACTACTTCGCTAATTCCGCGCCAAGGCGTTTACCTGGTGCCGATCAAGAACATGGTTCGATTGCCCGAAAAGTTGGCCGTGGGCGACGAGGTCGAAATCTCTCTCAAGTTCAAGGCTTAGAAGCGGTAGAACGCCAGCGTTAGTGCCACCGAGAACATGACGGCGGCGATGGCAAAGTCGAGCACCTTCCAGAAGATCGGCTTGGTCATCCACTTTGAAGCGGCTCGCGAACCGTAACCGATCGCGCTGAACCATACCAGCGAGGCGAACATTGCGCCTGCGCCGAACCACCACTTGTTTTCGTCGAACTGATTGGCCACGCTGCCGACCAGAATCACGGTGTCCAGGTAGACGTGCGGGTTGAGCAGTGTGAAGCCGAGAACGCTCAGAATCACGGTTTTGAGCGACGCGCTTTGGCCGGCGCCGGCGTCGAACGACTGCGTTTTGAGGGCCGAACGAATCGAGCGAATACCAAACCAGGTTAGATAAGCCACACCAAACCAGCGGATGCCCTCGAGCAGCCAAGGAAGTGACGCGATTGCCGCACCGAGCCCCGCGATGCCGAACGCAATGAGTGCCGCATCGGCGATGGCGCAGATGGCCACTACGGCGAACACGTGCTGACGAGTTAGGCCCTGACGAATGACGAACGCGTTCTGCGCACCAATGGCGACGATCAGTGAGAGGCCGACCAGAAAGCCGGGCAGAATGGCGAACACTTGGCTAGCCTAGCGTGCGGCGAACTTAGGCGAGCTGGCGACCAGCCTCAAAGTTCTAGAGGCGATCTTTAGGGCAAAAGATGTCGGTGGCATCTCCTAGATTGACTTTCATGAACTTAGACAACCAAAAACGATCGGGGAACACAGTGAAAAGATTTTTTGCAATCGTCGCTACAGCAGTACTTTTGACCTTTCTGCCACCAGCATCAGGGGCAACGGCTGACTCCAGCATCTGCCACTTTGTCTCTATGTCTTATTACGGTTGGCCAGGAGGGGGCAGCATAGATAGTGGCATTTCGGTTGGCATGACAAGACAGATGAAAACCTTCGAACCAAACAAGACGAATTTTGCCTGTGTCAGTTACGAAAACACCATGGTCGGCACCGTACGCGAGTCGGTAGCGTCCATGGGTGAATTCTCTTGGCAGCTTTACGGAAACACGATCCCAGAGCAGACCGAGTGTTCTGTTGACGTCAGCGTCAATGGCGGGCACTGGTTCAGCGCTGATGCAGAGCGCTTCGGTGTGATGTGGCTGGTGAGAAAAACCTATGATGCCGAACTCGAAGACGGCCTAAAGCCTCTGCTCACGCGAGGAGTAAACGAGCTATCCTCGCAATCCGATTGTGCAGAATTCACAGACGGCAATGCCTCGCTGACAGCGACGATGAACGTATTGCAAGATTCCTATGGCGAATTTGGCGGCGTTAGCATCAACGACGGCGATGACTTCACAAACAGCACTGCTGTGAACCTCAACCTCTCGTTCGACGGCATCGTTGCACAGGTGGCAGTGTCAAATGACGGTGGTTTTTCAAAGAGCCAAACCCAAATTTTTGATTACAAGGACAACACGATTGCCTGGAACCTGCGAGCTAGCACATCTAAGTTGCCGCGCAAGGTCTACATTCGCTACCGTCTATTTGCCGATGCTAATGACTCAACCCTTGGACGGTGGGAAAAACAGGTTTACTCCGATGACATCATCCTTGACGAGGCCGCCCCAGTAATCACGGGAATGCGAGTGAGCTCCACAACCAGCCGCGCAACTACTGTCTTAGATCAGGTGAGCAAGGCTCGCACAAAAGTGAAAGCAATCACGATTACGGCCAAAGACGATCGGTCAGGTGTGGCTGGGCTAGATTTCACAGCGCAACCGGGAACAGGAAAGATAGTCAAGGCTTCCTATGGCTCCACAATCAAACTGGCGCTCACCAATTCGAGAAACACTGTTTATGTTCGAGTGGTTGACGCGGTTGGCAACACAAGCGCGTGGAAAGCGTTATCTACCAAATAACTGGTCGAAAGCATTTTCAATCCAGGGTCAATCTCGGTCTAGTAATCTGCGGCTTAAATGAAAAAGCCCGGCTCTCGTGAGAAGAAACCGGGCTTTCGTGCGCCCCCCGGGACTTGAACCCGGAACCCACTGATTAAGAGTCAGTTGCTCTGCCGATTGAGCTAGAGGCGCGTGCTGCGACAAGCGCAACGAGAGACAACATTACCAGCATCCATGCCCGCTCGGCAACCCCGATAGGGCAGTTCTCGCCAGTGGCGAACGCGCCAGCAGAGGTTCACCTTCGACCGCTAGAGTGCTTCTAGAGAGATACCGAACTTATGTGCACAGGAGCGGCTAAATGGATGAATTTCGTCTTGTAGAAGGCGACCGAGCACCCGAGTTTTCGCTGCAAAACCAAGACGGTAAGAAGGTCAAACTAGGCGATTACGCTGGCCGAGGTCTCATTGTGTTCTTCTTTCCGGCTGCCTCTTCGCCAGGATGCACCAAAGAGGCATCTGACTTCAACGACAATATTGCCGACCTACGAGCAGCGGGTTACGAACTCGTGGGCATTTCGCCAGACCCGGTCGACAAGCTAAAGCGCTTCTGGCTAAACCAAGAACTCGACTTCGAACTTTTGAGTGACACCGATCTAGCCATTCACAAAGCCTTTGGCTCTTACGGTGAGAAAAACCTCTATGGCCGCATGTATCGCGGCGTGATGCGCTCGACCATCGTGGTTGGCGCAAGCGGCAAGGTCGACCTGGCGCTCTACAACGTCAAGGCAACCGGCCACGTTCAAATGTTGCGACGCAAGCTTTCGATCTAGTCGAACTTTTTATTCAGCAATTCGCCGACAGGCTTGCTTAGCAGCAACGAAATCACAAACACCCCTGGAATGGCCAGCCCGACGGCCACGAGCGCGTTCGCGTTCTCACCCGAGGTTGAACCAAAAGCAATCGACAGTGGAATCATCTGGGCGAACATGGCTGGGGTTCTGGTGGTCGCTTTTTGGGTGATGAGTCCGACTCCGAGTGAGATAAACCAGATGGCAGCCAGCGCGGTGAAGCCGGCCAGAGCCGCCAATGTCGGAAGAAGGCGTGCCTGCCCGGTGATTATGCCGAAGACAAAGTAGCCCGCGCCTGTCAGTAGTGCTGCAGCTTCAACGAAAAGGGTGATGGCGGCCGCTCTGAGCTGCCAAATCGATGAAAATCGAGCCAAAATTATGCCTTTCGCGCAAATTGGGTATTGCCAAAGCGTGAGCGTTGTGAAAACATATGGATAGGAAAAGTTCGCTTTTTGAACGCTCTACTAGCGTAAATCACCCGAGATTTGATGGTGACAAGCAACCCTCCTCGAACTGGCAAAGATGCCTCATTTTTTGCCCCGACTACAACTGAAGGACTAAGCATGGACATGCAGTGGCTCAACGAAGCACGTTGCCTCACCGAAGACCCAGAACTCTTCTTTCCGGTAGGTAACACGGGCCCTGCAGCCGAGCAGATCGAACAGGCTAAGTCGGTTTGCCGCGAGTGCACAGTTTCTAGCAGCTGTCTCGAATACGCCATCAAAGAAAACCAGGATTCTGGTGTTTGGGGCGGTCTAAGCGAAGACGAGCGCAAGTCGCTCAAGCGCAAGTACGCTCGCGCACGTCGCGCTGGCTAAATCGGAAGCTCGATAACCACTCTGGTTCCACCCTCGTGAGGCGAGAACCACTTGATGCTCCCCCGAAGTTCGCCTTCGACGAGCGTGCGAATAATCTGGGTTCCTAAACCTTCACCCAAAATGCCGTCTTTGAGACCTTTTCCATTATCAGAAATAGTGATGCTCAACTTCTTAGGCTTGCGTTCGGCATTCACGTGAACCACGCCACTTCTGCCTTCAAGCCCGTGTTCGACGGCGTTGGTCACAATCTCGGTGAGGGCAACGGCCAATGGAGTTGCAATCTCACCCTTTAGTTGACCAAACTTACCGTCGAGCAAGTTGCGCACCGACGTGCCGTGGCTGGCCGCAACTTCTGAAGCCAACATCATCACGCGATCGAACACCTCGTCAAAGTTGACGTCTTGGGTCAGACCCGCAGACAGGGTGTCGTGCACGAGGGCAATCGCCGAAACTCGTCGCATGGCTTGTTCCAGCGACTCTTTAGCCTCAGGGCTATCGCTTCGACGAGACTGGATGCGCAGCAGCGAGGCGACCGTCTGAAGATTGTTCTTCACCCGGTGGTGAATCTCGCGGATCGTCGCATCCTTGGTAATAAGTTCACGCTCTTGGCGGCGCAACTCGGTGACGTCGCGACAGAGCACGATGGCTCCGTAGCGTTCACCGTTGCGTCGAAGCGGAACGGCTCGAACCGATAGCGTGAGATTTCTTGATGCCAAGTCGCTTCGCCAGGGCGCGCGGCCCGTCAGAACTAGGGCGAGATCTTCGTCAGTGCGGAGCTTGAGCTTCAAGGCAAGGCTCACCGATTCGGCCAAAGACTTAGCCACCAGCTCACCGCTGACCCCGAGTCGGTTGAATGCCGAAAGTGCGTTCGGCGATGCGAACTGCACGACACCCTCGGCATCGAGCTTGATCAGACCGTCGTTCACACGAGGAGCGCCACGATTTGGGCCCGTGTGGTTATCGCGCTCGGGGTATGAGCCGTCAGAGATCATCGAAAGCAAAGCATGGCCGCAATCGCGGTAGTTGATTTGCAGCTTTGATGGCTCGCGACTCTCACTCACGTTGTTGTGAATGGTGACCACGGCGATGGCTTGCGATGAAACTTCTTGTGATTTAGAGCTTTGTGGGCGGCGCACCGGAACCGCTGCGAAACGAACCTGGACACCATCGAACGAGTCTGCCCCTGTGAGTGTGGTTTCGGAACCAGTCGCGAAAGCCTTCTTGATCTGAGCATCCCAGGGTTTTCTAGGCGCTTCACCGCTGATGTCACGATAGAAAATCGTCGCAGCACTAGATGGTCGGGCGTGAGCTACGGCGATGAACTCCCCCGCCTGATTTGGCACCCAGAGCACGAGGTCGGCGAAGGTCATGTCGGCAACAATCTGCCAGTCGGCTACGAGCAGGTGAAACCAATCCATGTCACCGTTCGAAACGGCGCCATGCTTCTTGATTAGTTCGCTGAGCGTAGACACGTTTCGAGTTTAGAGCCCCAGCACTTTGTCTGTGAGCGCTTGAATGTCGCTCTTGTATGCCGAGCGTTTGCGCATCGTGGCTTTCACGGATGCGCGGCTGACAAGTAAATCGAAGACGTCGCGGTCTTCGCGTATTGTCGTCGGTGCTGCCATCTTGGTGAGCTCGACGAATGCTGCCGACTCCGGCGGTTGAGGCTTATTGCCGTCGACCCGATTGAAGACAACATGAATTGACTCGTTGTCTTGTCGCAGTGCCTGCAATTCGTGAATCTCTCGAAGCAGTCTAGAAAGTGACAGTGGATTGGCGTTTGCAAGAGCGATAACCGAATCGGCTTCGGCGAGGATGCTTCGCGCCACAGCATTGGCGGCGAGCAGTTTATGTGCGCTCGCGTGCAGGTCGCACACAATCAGGTCTACAAAAGTCCCGAGGTCTTTCAACAGGCTGCCTAACAACCGAGGCTCGATTTCTGGCCAGCGCTCTGGCCTCGAAAGCCCGGCGATGACTCGAAAGCCATTACGTAAACCAGAGAAATGAGGCGCAAACTCTCGCAAGAACGCCTCGTCGACGGTCGGGGCCATTTGGTGGTGATGCAGCACGGTTGAAAGCGATGGCAGCTCTTGGCCCGCGGCCAACAGTGCTACCGAGGGTGCCACGAAGTCGAGATCAATTACCAAAACCCTCATTTTTACGGCAGAGCAAGCGGCCAGATTTAGGGCCGTGCTGGTGCGGCCTACCGACCCAGGCGCTGACCAAAGAGCCACGAGCCGTGCTCGCTCGGTTTGGCTCTGGTTTGAGATCCTTGAGCCACGAGACTTGACCGAAACTGTGCGAGGCGTGGTTTCGACACTCAAGGTACGGCGACCACGGTCAGGTATTGCTTAGCCGCCTGAGCCGCCAGCACCGCGTCTAGGTACTCGGGATTCATCGCAAGTTCGACGGTCGTGGTGGTCTTCGAGAGTGCGGTTGAGGTGCGTATCGAGCGCACGATTGCCTGCGCGGCGAGCATCCGAGGTGAGGTAGGTGAGTCGAAGTTGTTGCCACCGGCGCTCCACAGATCGACATGACGCCCTTCAACCACCATCGATGACAACGCCCCAGACAAATCGAGTGTCACAGACACGAGAGTGTCGACCGAACCTGGTGACACCAAACGTTTTGGAACGAGTTCACCGGCCACGATTGTCGCACTGGCGAAGGATTCTGGTGGTGCAAGTTGGCTGAGGTAGTTCGATTCGAAGTTCTGCACATCGGCGGGTGCGAGCTGGGTATTGCCCGTGGTCAGCTTGTCGCCTGCGACGATGGTCTTGGTCGCCACAAGGAGCATGGGCTGGCCGAAACCGAGAAACCTGACCGTGCCAAACCCCAAAGCCAGCACCAAAACTGCCGCCAACCCGATTCGATTAAGCCGTTTGCTCGCGCGCGGCTTTCTAAGGCGAAGATTCGTCATGCATCACTCCAGGTTCGTCTTACTATCTGAAGGCTTCTCCGAATTTCTCGCTGAAGTTGTGCACAGGCAGCCTGATGAGCCTGATTCGAGATAGTTCAACAAATGCAGTGACGGTACCCGAGTCGATGAGCGCAAAGTCTCCTTTCACATCGACGAGCAAGCCGGCCACATTGGTCAGCGCCGGGCGCAGTTCAAGTTGCAGATGCTGGCCGGCGAGTGCGCGCAGGTATTTGGCGAGCTTGAGTTTGTGTTTCATAACGAATCCAGGGGCCGCCTCAGCCCCAGCGGTTCGCGATTTCTCTACACGGATGGTCGCCCGGCGACCAGGCACGATGACCAGCCCCTGCGCATCCGCCCATGCAACAAAGTCTCTGCCTATCAGCACCTGACTGGGTTCGATCTGACGCCCCTCGACTGCAATGGTTAGCAGACCAGAGGACAACGCGAGATCTGAGGCAACGCGTTTAGCTGGTGCTTGCTTGGTTTGGGTTTGCAAAAACAGCCCCGCTTCGAGGTCGCGCAAGACGGCATCAATTTCTGTCATGGGCAAACAATGCCAGAACGGACATTGACTAAAAAGTTATCCACAGCCCTCCCAAAAGGTACGTTTTGGGTCTATTTTTTAGAAACTACGCAAGTAGTCACCAATAACAAGAAAGGTAATGGGGGTATGCAAAGAGACATATTTCAGGAGGAATTCGAAGATTTCGAAAACCTTCCGGATGCAACAGAGCAATTGAAATTCATCGCTCCTGCCGTCGTGGAAGTTTTGGCAGGGGTGCGCACCGTGGAACAGTTGAGTCCGATGCTGAGCGAAAACATTTATCTGAAACTTCGCGATCGTGCAGCAAGGGCGGCAAAGTCTCGCGCCGAGTCGGGGTCACGGGTAGAACGCCCAAATCTTGTAGTTCGCAACCTTCACCAAGAGAGCAACAAACCCGGGGTCATTCAGTCGGTGGTTCTGCTCTCATCTTCGATTCGCACCCGAGCTGTCGCGATTCGGCTAGAAAGCCGAAACCGCCGCTGGCTAGCAACGGCGGTTTCGATTCTCTAAAGCGAAAGTTATGAACGCTTGAAGAACGAAGAGCCCTGGCCGCCCTGTTCAGGTTTTTGCTGGGCAGGGTTGGCTGGTGCTTGACGCTGTTGCGGCTGTTGCGGCTTTTGTGCTTGAACCGGCTGACCTTCGGCATCTAGAACCTCGGTCTGGCCATCTTCACCAGGTGCCGAGTAGGTGAGCTCGTCGTCTTTGGTTTCATCGACTGGCTGCACTTGAACATCCAAGTTGAAGAGGTAGGCAATCGTTTCTTCACGAATCGAGCCCATCATCTGCTGGAACATGGTGTAGCCCTCGCGCTGGTATTCAACCAACGGGTCACGCTGTGCCATGGCACGAAGACCGATTCCCTCTTTGAGATAGTCCATCTCGTAGAGGTGGTCGCGCCACTTGCGGTCGATTACCGAGAGAACCACGCGACGCTCTAGCTCGCGCATTGCTACCTCGCCGATCTGCTCTTCTCGCTTGCGGTAAGCAATGTTGGCATCAGAAAGAATTTCTTCGACAAGCCATCTCTTGGTTAGCTTCGCTCGGCTGCCGGCCTCTTCTAGAATCTCTTCGATTGATAGCGAGATTGGGTAGATGTTTGCCAAGTCAACCCAAAGGGCTTCGAGGTTCCAGTTGCCAGACTGCTCAACGATGTGAACGTCGACCACGTCTGAGATGACCTGTTCGAGGAACGCAGAAACGCGGTCGGCGATTTCGTCACCGGCCAGAATGTGCTTGCGGTCGGCATAGATTGCCTCGCGCTGGCGGTTTAGAACATCGTCGTACTTCAGAACATTCTTGCGAATTTCCGCGTTTCGACCTTCAACCTGCGACTGAGCGCTAGCGATTGCTCGGCTGACCAGTTTCGACTCGATTGCGGTGTCGTCTGGAACGTTCGGGTTGTTCATCATCGCTGCTGCGGCGTTGCTGTTGAACAGGCGCATCAGGTCGTCGGTTAGCGATAGGTAGAAACGAGATTCACCCTTGTCACCCTGGCGACCGGCACGACCACGCAGCTGGTTGTCGATTCGTCGTGATTCGTGACGCTCGGTGCCGAGAACATAGAGACCGCCGGCCTCGAGAACCTTTTCGGCTTCGAGAGCAACTTGATCTTTGATTCTGGTGAACTCGGCGTCCCAGGCCTCTTGGTATTGCTCTGGGCTTTCTTCGGCGTTCAGACCGCGTTTTGCCAGTGCATCCACGGTCAAAAATTCGGCATTTCCACCAAGCATGATGTCGGTACCGCGGCCAGCCATGTTGGTGGCAACGGTAACTGCGGCGAGACGACCCGCCTGGGCGACGATCGAGGCTTCGCGAGCGTGGTTCTTGGCATTCAAAACCTCGTGGCGAACGCCGCGCTTAGCCAATAGCTTGCTTAGGTACTCGCTCTTTTCGACCGAGGTGGTTCCAACCAGGATGGGCTGGCCATTGGCATGGCGGGTTGCGATGTCTTCAACCACCATGGCGAACTTGATTTCTTCGTTCTTGTAGATGAGGTCTGACTGGTCGAAGCGAACCATCGGACGGTTGGTAGGAATTGGCACGACACCTAACTTGTAGGTGCTCATGAACTCAGCGGCCTCGGTCTCGGCGGTACCGGTCATACCGGCGAGCTTTGAATAGAGGCGGAAGTAGTTCTGCAGGGTTACGGTCGCGAGGGTCTGGTTTTCGGCCTTGACCTCTACGCCTTCTTTAGCTTCGATGGCCTGGTGAATACCTTCGTTGTAGCGACGACCAGGAAGAATGCGACCGGTGTGCTCATCAACGATCAAAACCTCACCGTTCATCACGACGTAATCTTTGTCGCGCTTGAACAAAGCCTTGGCGCGAATCGAGTTGTTCAAAAACGAGATCAGCGGGGTGTTAGCCGACTCGTACAGGTTTGAGATTCCCAGATAGTCTTCAACCTTCTGGATGCCCGACTCAAGAATGCCGATGGTGCGCTTTTTCTCGTCTACCTCATAGTCGATTACCGGCTGAAGTGACTCGGCGATCTTTGAGAACTCGGCGAACCAGCGGTTCGCATCGCCAGAGGCAGGACCCGAGATGATAAGTGGGGTTCGAGCTTCGTCGATAAGAATCGAGTCAACCTCGTCGACGATGGCGAAGAAGTGGCCGCGCTGAACGAGGTCACTCGACTGCCAGGTCATGTTGTCGCGGAGGTAGTCGAAGCCAAATTCGTTGTTGGTGCCGTAGGTAATGTCGGCTAGGTACTCGTCTCGGCGCTCCGCTGGATTCTGCCCACCAAGGATGCAACCGGTGGTCATGCCAAGTGCGCGGAACACTCGAGACATGAGATCACTCTGGTATTCGGCCAAGAAGTCGTTAACGGTGACCACGTGAACGCCTCGACCGGCGATGGCGTTTAGGTAGGCAGGGAGCGTGGCAACCAGGGTCTTACCTTCACCGGTTTTCATTTCGGCGATGTTGCCGAGGTGAAGAGCTGCGCCACCCATGATTTGGACATCGTATGGGCGCATGCCCAGGGTTCGGTGGGCTGCTTCGCGAACGGCAGCGAAGGCTTCTGGTAGCAGGTCGTCTAGGCTCTCGCCAGCTGAGTAGCGCTCGCGCAAAATGCCGGTCTCATTCTTGAGATCGTCGTCGCTAAGAGCTTTGAATGAATCTTCGAGCGCATTCACGGCAGCGGTGTAGTTGCGCAAACGGCTTAGCACTCGGCCTTCGCCTGCGCGCAGCAACTTGTTGATGATTGATGCCAAAGTAGTGCTCCAAACCTTAATTTGTGGCTTGATTCAATCTTAGACGCGGGTAAAGGTGCGTAAATCTAGAACCAAAATTGGCGTTATGCCATTGGAGAAATCACCGTTGCTAGCTGGCCAGCTTCTCAAGTTCAATCAGCAGGTCGAGATCGGCCGGTTGAACGTCTAGGCCCTTGAAATCACTGGCACTCAGCTCGGCTGTGCCAGGTTGAGCGTGCTTACCGCGGTGAACTTTTCGCTTGTCTGCAGCGCGACGCAACTGCTCTAAGAGCCTGCCGAAGGCGGCATCAAAAGCAGAAAACTTATCTGCGGCGTGGGCGTGGGCTCGCAGAACCTGCCCACCGGAGTGAGTGGTCAATTCGACCTCATCTTCGGGGCCGGCTGTTCTTGAGTGATCGTGACGGGTGACCTTGATGACGAGGTCTGCCTCTTGGTGCACGTAGTGCTCTATTTTGGGTGCGCGATCGGCCACATAATCATGAAAGCGGCTGGAGATTTCGAGGTTGTAAGCGGAAATTTGAATTTTCATTTGTTTCCTCCATCGATCAACTTTGATTGCTTGGTGATGAAAATGTACGCCTGTTTTCAACTCTCTGCATCCAATTTCGCAAATTGCTGAATTTCTTTTTTGGTGTGAGCAAAAGTAACGAACCCAATCGCTGTAATACCGGCTTCACTAACCGCTCGAAACGCTTCTAGGATGGTCGCCCCGGTGGTCGTGACATCGTCGATGATCACCAACCGTCGCCCACCCTGCGGCTCAAAACGCATGCTGCCGTGCAGGTTTGCAAACCTCTGCTCAGCGCCCAGGGAACGCTGGTCGTCGGTGTCGCGAACGAGCTTAAGCCCGCGATCAACGGGCAACCCGCTTTGTCGAGACACTCGAGTCGCGAGCATGGTGCCGAGGTTCACGCCACGACGACGAACCGATGCGCGCGAAGACGGAACGGGTAACAGCGAAATCGACGAAGAATCTGAATAACGCTCGGCCACCACGCGACCCATTGCCTCGCCCACCGGCGCGAGCAGCGAAGTCTGGCCGTGATCTTTGATTGCTGCCAGCAGTGCGGCCGCAGAGGTGTCGAAAGCCGTCAGTGCGATGCCGCCCAGGCCGAGCAACTGCAGTTCGAGCGGTGCCGCGCGCTCGTGCATCCACGCAGGTTTGCAACTGTCACAAATCTGCGAACCCAGTTTTCGACAGAAGACGCAGGCGGTCGGTAAAACCAAATCAACAAGCTCGGCTAAACGCACACATAAATGATGCACAACAACTGCCCGGCCATTCTGGCCCGCTGAGAATTTGTGCAGAACTTGAACGCGGAGGTAAGGGTGCTGGTTAATGGCTGATGACTGGTGAAGGGCTGATGACTGGTGAAGGGCTGCTGACTGCCGACCGGCTAGTGACCCGCAAAGTGCATCGTTCGAACCGACAGCTGAACTTCGCTCCAAACCGAACTTCGCGATTGCAGCAGAGTTCCATCATCTTTCAGCACGAACAGGAACGGACCGCTCAGGTTCGCCACGATTTGCCTTGCGCCTGGTACGGCCGTGTAAACCCTAGTGGTTCCACCAATGGTCATCACGGTCGGTCGCACCGAACCGCTCGGGTCGGTGACCAGAGCAGCCAAATGCCCGGCGTCGGCCCAGCTCACAGAAAGAGGTTCGCCAAAAGTGTTCAGCTGCGGAACACCGTTGCCGAGCTTGAGTGGCATACCGGCATCATCACGAAGAATTGGGTATAGCCAAATGCCTGACTTAGCACCCGTGTGCAGAGCCGCGATTCGAGCGCCGTCTGGGCTCACGCCAAAAACCGTCGTCGCCGACCCGGTCAAAACAGAGGTATCGATGCGCTTGGCGTTGCCCTCAGTGTCAAACACTCTCCAACTGGAGTTCTTAGCCGAGCCAACTGACCAGATGTAGCCCCGGTTGTCCCAAGACGGGGCAAGCAAGCCAGAGCGAAGATCGATCAACGAAGGAGACTTGTCGATGGCGATGAGGTTGACTTGATACAGACCAAGCTCGGTGACAAACCCGAGCTTTTTTGATGACGAATCGAGAGCAAATTCCCTAGCTCCCTTGACCATCGCGGCACTCGACGCGGGCAAATAGACCGGTGCGGTTTTGCCGCTAAGGAACAGACCATCAGAATCGAGCGTTACCGGAGCTGGTGCATAGACCTGAGGCATCGGCACCTGAATCTCATCGATTCCAAGCTCGTTGCGGTTGACAGTGATTCTGACTCGCTCCACCGATGGAATTTGCAGCAGGGTTGCCTTCACCTGAGCTTGAATGTGACGCAGAGCTTGGGAGTCAGCGGCAAGCAGTTCATCGCTGAAGTCAACGTTTGCAACACCGTCGGTAATCGTCACCGAATTGAGCGAGAGCGTGGTGCCTTCTGGGATGTCCCAAGCCAGCGCCTCGCGCATCCAAGGTCTAGGGCCATTGAGCAGCGCTTGCATCAGTTCGGTGGCAGTCGAGGTTCTTGACGGGAACCAGCGGATGTCTGGCACTAGCGAAAGGTGGTTCGAGTCGTAGAAGTACACCTGGTAAGGCTTGAACAGCACCGAAAAGTTAGGCGAAATCAGCACGGTTAGGTTTGGTGCTTTCGAAATGCGCCATTCACCTGATTCTTGAACCAGCTCGAAATCTAAGTAGCGTTTGACATCACCGGTTTGGGCTTCGTAGACGCCGTTGGCGTCGATGGTGGCGCTCACCTGAAGTTCAACTCGGGCGGTTGAATCGTCGACCAACTCGAATGCGGTGGCACCCTGCTGCACCAGCACTTCGTCTGACGCTGACCAGTCAACCTTGAAGCTGCTTGCCAAATAACTTCTGGCAACCTCGTAGTCGTTCTGTGGCCCATTACCGGCGCTCAGAAAGCCGGTCACAATCTGCTGCTGCGAGTCGCCTGGGCTTGGTAGGGATGGACTGTAGTACAGATAGTCGTCGGTTGCCTCAACCTGAACAGCGGGACCGACGCCGATTGCTCCCGAGCGAGGGAGCTGCGCGCATCCGGTTAGCAGCGCTGCAACTGCGGCCAGGGCGAAGATTCGACGCATCACTTCGCACCCTCCTTCTTAGCGGCGACTTTCTTGGTTGCCAGCGGTAGCGGTGACTGGGTGAACAACACACCCTGGTTGCGCGGCAACGTGAGCCTGAACGTAGAACCTTCGCCGGGCTTCGATGTCGCCTGCAACCAACCGTTGTGAATATTGGTGTCTTCGGTTGCGATAGAAAGACCGAGTCCGGTGCCGCCCACGGTGCGTTTGCGCGCAGGGTCAGCTCTCCAGAAACGATCAAAAACTCGATCAAGTTCGGTTCGGCTCATTCCAACACCGTGATCTGTCACCGTAACTGCAACGGCGGTTTCACTAGCCCCGACGCGCACCTCGATTGGCTTGCCTTCGCCGTGTTCAATAGCGTTGGAGAGCAAATTGCGAAGCACGCGCTCGATTCTGCGAGCATCAAGCTCGGCGTTTACCGGCCCAGAAGGAATGTCAATGACTAGGTTGCAGGAGCGCGATGAAGCCAGAGGCTCAATATGCGCCAGAGCCATTCCGACCACACCGTTGAGGTCGGTGGTCTCAAACTCGGCAGTAACGGCTCCAGCGTCGTAACGCGAAATCTCGAGCAAGTCGCTTAGCAAGGCGTCGAATCGGGTGAGCTGGCTTTGCAGAGTGTCGAGTGAGCGCAGGGCATTGGGCGGAAGTTCCTCGCGCTGCTGGTCGAGAATGGCCACCGAAAGCTTGATGGTGGTCAGCGGCGTGCGAAGTTCGTGCGAAACATCTGACACGAATCGCTGCTGCATCTTTGAAAGCTTGTTCAAAGCGCCAATCTGCGACTGCAGGCTCGAAGCCATCGAGTTGAACGATCTTGCCAGGTTGGCGATGGTGTCTTCACCCTTTTCGGCAAGCCGGCGGTCTAGCGCACCGGCAGCCAATTCTTCGGCGGCACTGGCGGCGATTCGAATTGGGTTCACGACTCGAGTAGAGACGTAATAGGCCACGGCACCGATTAGCAGAATGAGAATGGCTCCACCGAAAACGAGTGTGCTCTGCACAAAATCTAGGGTTTGCTGCGCGCTGACCAGGTCGTAAACCAGGTAGAGCTCGTATTTGCCGGCCGAGGGGATGTCGATTTGAGAACCAACCACAACTGCCGGGTGCTCGCCGTTGACCACCGGCAGTGAAACCGACTGGTAGACAACTTTGCCCGGGGTGTTGCGCACGGTAGCTCGCAGCCCTTCGGGAATGACTGCGGTATCAAGGTCTAGCGAAATTGGGCTTTGTAAGACCACGGATGCTTGTTGCCCAGGTGCTCGCAACAAAGCGACTCTTCGCGGCTCTGAGGTGGTGCTCGACTCGAGGTTGGGAACAATCGAGTTCATGATCGACTGCAAACCGATTTCGTCGGTGGTGCTGGCCGAAGAGAAGATGTTTTGAACTTCGCTAGCCGAGCGGGCAGAGTCTTTGACTACCTGGTCGAGCCTGGTTGCGAATAATCCGCTACCGATTGAGTAAGACAGAAAGCCACCTACGGCTACCAGCGCTACACCACTGAGAATTACGGTGGTGGCGGTGTAACGAGCCTGCAGCGATTTCTTGAAATACGAGATCACCGCTTTTGCGATGCCTCGAAGGTTCAAGAAGTTGTGCCCGCCTTGTAGCCAACTCCACGCTCGGTGACCACAATCTTTGGATCTTCGGGGTCGTCTTCGATCTTCGAACGCAAGCGCTGAACGTGCACGTTGACTAGACGGGTGTCTGCCTTGTACTGGTAACCCCAAACCTTTTCGAGCAGCATTTCGCGCGAGAAAACCTGCTTTGGCATTTCGGCCAACGTCTGCAGCAAGCTGAACTCGAGCGGGGTGAGCGAGATGCGCTCACCGTCGCGACGAACTTCGTGACCGGCAACGTCGATCACCAGCGGACCGATGCGAAGTTCGGTGACACCCTCGGGAACCGCAACGGTGCGAAAGCGCGCCTTGATTCGGGCGAGAATCTTGTCGGTGTCATAAGGCTTGGTGATGTAGTCATCTGCACCCGCGTAGAGGCCGCGTAGTTCATCCTCTTTTTCGGTGAGAGCGGTGAGCATGAAAATCGGCACACCCGAGGTTTCACGAATCGTTTCACAAACTTCGATGCCGTTTGGCTCTGGAATCATCACGTCGAGCATGATCAGGTCTGGCTTGTAGTTTTCGAACTCGCGAAGAGCCGATGTGCCATCAAATACACCTAGGGTGTCGTAGCCTGCGTTGCCAAGAAAAATGCACAGCGATTCGTTCATAAAGTGGTCGTCTTCGACAACCAGAATCTTTTTTCTATCGGTCATGGGTTCTCTTTGCCTAGTACCTGTAGTGATCTACCTTGAATGGGCCATTGACCGAGACGCCGATGTAGCGGGCCTGGTCGTTGGTCAATTCGGTTAGTTCGACACCTAGAGCAGCTAGGTGAAGCTTGGCTACCTTTTCATCGAGCGACTTTGGCAGCACATAAACGCCCACCGGGTAGCTCTCGGTTTTGGTAAACAATTCGATTTGCGCAAGCACCTGGTTGCTGAACGAGTTGCTCATCACAAAGCTTGGGTGCCCGGTTGCGTTGCCGAGGTTCATCAAGCGACCTTCGCTCAAGATGAGCACCGAGCGGCCGTTTGGCATGCGCCACTCGTGTACCTGAGGCTTGATCTCAACCTTTTGAATGCCTTGGATGCGCGCAATGCCGGCCATGTCGATTTCATCGTCGAAGTGACCGATGTTGGCGATGATCGCGAGGTGCTTCATGCGCTCTAGGTGCTCAGGCTTGATGATGCCCATGTTGCCGGTTGCGGTGATGAAAATGTCAACGGTTTCGATAACCGATTCGAGCTTGGCAACCTGGTAGCCGTCCATCGCAGCCTGAAGGGCGCAGATTGGGTCTACCTCGCTAATGATTACGCGTGCACCCTGACCAGCCATGGCCTCGGCCGCGCCCTTGCCCACGTCGCCGTAGCCAGCCACGAAGACCGTCTTGCCACCGATGAGAACGTCGGTGGCTCGGTTGATGCCGTCTGGAAGTGAGTGGCGAATGCCGTACTTGTTGTCGAACTTAGATTTGGTGACCGAGTCGTTCACGTTGATGCCTGGGAATAGCAGTTCGCCACGCTTGAAGAACTCGTATAGGCGGTGAACGCCGGTGGTGGTTTCTTCGGTTACGCCGATGACTTCAGAGGCGATTCGTGTGAAGCGGTCGTGGCTTAGAGCTAGTGAACCGCGCAGCAATTCGAGAATGACACCGTATTCTTCGCTGTCGTCTACACCGGTCGGAGGAACCGATCCGGCTAGTTCAAACTCGCGGCCTTTGTGAACCAAGAGAGTAGCGTCGCCACCGTCGTCAAGAATCATGTTTGGGCCAACGTAGTCGGCACCTTCAGAAGCAGCTTCTGCAGACCAGTCGAAGATGCGGTCGGTGCACCACCAGTACTCTGGCAGGCTCTCGCCCTTCCAAGCGAACACCGGCGAACCGGCAGGTGAGCTGACCGAACCGTGACGCCCAACTACCACCGCTGCAGCGGCCTCGTCTTGGGTGCTGAAAATGTTGCACGAGGCCCAACGAACCTGGGCACCTAAGTCAACGAGGGTTTCGATCAAAACTGCGGTCTGCACGGTCATGTGTAGCGAACCTGCAATGCGGGCACCCTTTAGTGGTGCAGTGGCTGCGAACTCTTCGCGAAGCGACATGAGTCCGGGCATCTCGTTTTCGGCGAGGCGAATCTGATGGCGACCTGCCTCGGCAAGAGCAAGGTCTTTAACTTTGAATTCGAAAGCAGTCGCTGAGCGAACCGGTGCGTTAGTCATGCCTTCTATGTTACGACCGAATAACGATTAATGCTTCTTCGAGAATTGCGTTTAATGCGCCCTGAGCCGATGCCTCAACCGACAGCCGAACTACCGGTTCGGTATTCGATATGCGCACGTTGAACCACCACCAGTCATCCGTGCCTGGCAAGCTTGAAACGGTAAGCCCATCGAATCGATCAAACACGGCTCGAGATTCAAAACGCTGCTCGATGCGGGCAATAGCCGTCGCAGCATCTTCGACCTTCGAGTTGATTTCACCGGATCCAAAGTAGGGGTTGAAGCGCCGAGCCAAAACGCTCATCTTGCTGCCAGAGTCGGCAACCGCCTTGAGCACGTGCAGTGCCGCCAACGTGCCACTATCGGCAAACCAGAAGTCCCTGAAATAGTAGTGAGCCGAGTGCTCTCCCCCGAAAACCGCGTTGGTTCGAGCCATTTCACTCTTTATCAGCGAGTGCCCAACCTTGGTTCGAATGGGTTTCGCGCCGGCTGCTCTAATGGTCTGCTCAACGATGCGCGAGGTGAGCAAATTGTGGATTACCGAGATTCCGTCTTCGCCGGAAGCCCTCGCTCTAGCTATCTCTCTCTCGGCAACGATGGCGCAAATGATCGACGGGCTCACTACCGCCCCGGTTTCATCAACCACAAAGCAGCGATCGGCATCACCATCGAAGGCAAGACCGAGGTCAGCACCCTGCGCCACAACGGCAGCCTGAAGGTCGCGTAGGTTTTTTGGGTCGAGCGGATTGGCATCGTGGTTCGGAAAAGTTCCGTCGAGTTCAAAGTAAAGCGGTATGACTTCAATCGGCAGTGCCGGCAAGCCCGCAGCCACGCCCAGCACGGCAGGCACGGTGTGTCCGCCCATGCCATTGCCAGCATCCACGACGATTTTCAGCGGGTTAATGCCATCGAGGTTGACCAAGCTGCGAAGATGAGCGGCATAGGCTGACAGCGCTTCCCACTCGCTGATCGAGCCCTGCTGTTCAACCACTGGGATGCCCGACTCGAGCAGCTCGGCCGCGCGATCGCGAATGGCGCTTAGGCCGGTGTCGATGCTGATGCCTCGGGCGCGCGAACGAGAAAGTTTGATTCCGTTGTAACTGGCAGGGTTGTGGCTGGCGGTAAACATGGCGGATGCGACATCGAGGTGCCCCGCTGCGTAATAGCTCTCGTCAGTTGAGCACAGCCCGATGAAAATGATGTTTGCGCCTCGTTTGCGAGCACCGGTCGAGAAGGCTTTGGCGAAACCGGGCGAAGATGCGCGCATGTCGTGACCTACTACGACCGACTGACCGGCGAGTTCGAGAACATCGACATAGGCGGCACCGATGGCCTCAACCACGGGTTCGGTGAGTTCGGTGCCAACTAGCCCACGCACGTCATAAGCCTTGACGATTGCTTGCCAGTTGATGGTCATCTGCACTCCCTTGCAAGCACTCACACTACCCGAAACAAGGCCTTCGGCTTGATCTCGCTCTAACATGAAGTTGTGAACAGCGACCGAAACAGCCCGAAGGCGAGAGACCGCCACGGTCGCGACCGCTACCGTGCACCTCTGGTTGGCGAGAGAGTCGCTCGCAACAGCGGCTTCACGGAGTTCGAGCAGGTGGTGGCTGTCACCTGCGATTGGCTTCGTGCGCAGCATCCGGTTGAATTGGCGAAGTTGAACTGGGCAGTAGCCGATGCTCCGACGCTCGAAGATTCAGACATCGAAGTACCTCGATTCAGCGCGGATGAAACGACCCAGACGATCACCATTTATCGGGTGCCCGTGATTCGGCTCACCCACAACCGCCGAACCGATTACCTCGACGAGCGACACCACATCGAGCAATTTGTTTTCATGGCGGCTGCCAAGCTTTTGGGGCGAGAGCCCTGGGACAACGACCACGACCACTAGGCGATAACGCCTGAAGAAGCCTTTGGGCTCTAGCGAATAACCACCGAAATCAAGCCGCCGAGGTTGCGGTACTCCACCATTGGTATTGCGGCGATGGTCGAATCTACGTCGACAATCAAGGTTGCCGCCAACCCCGCATCAGAAGCCGTGATGCTCACCGCCCCGCCGGTCACCAGCAGGCTGACCAGCGCTCCCGGAGCGAGCTTTAGATTGGCCGCCAGCCCGCCACCGTTGATCGAGTATTCAACCGTCTTTTCGGTTGGGTTCGCGATGGCCAGCTTCGAGATGCCGGCCGCGGGAACATTGATTACCCGAGAGCCGGCTTCGGCTGAAACCGAAGGCAGCCAGACAAAGTCGGTGACCACGCTGGCGGTCTTGTTGGTGCGATTTAGCTTGGCGGAGGCGAAAATCTTGGCCGATGATTCGATGAAGATGGCGTAGTCGCCGTCGGCTAGACCCTTGATGTCGAGATCGATGGTTGACCGAGGCTCGATCGTGGCCTGAAGAACAGTGCCAAAGGTTTTTGAGTCAGAACCGGTCACCTGGGCGGTGATCTCGGCGGGTTCGTCTCCAGGGTTGGTGACCCTAAGCACGTTGGTCAGGTCGGCAAAGTCGGGGTTGGCCTTCTTGAGGGCTGCAGCATCTTTCACCCCGCGAACCAAGAACCCGGGAATGACCAGATTCTTTGACGCATCGGCAACCGGAGCGATGAAATCTACGCCGGCGGCGCTGGTGCCGCGAACCGCTTTTTGCTGCAGCCAACCGGCAAGTGCACCGCCGGTCGATTGCACGTGAACGGCAAATGTGCTCAGTTTTGGTGCGAGCGCGCTAATCGGAATGATCACTGTGTCTTCATGAGGAACGCTGATGGCGGTCAGACCCGAAATCTTGAGTTCACCCTCGGTCGACAGCACCTGCAGGTTCACGGTTGCATCGACCTTGCTCGGGTTGGTGAGCAGCAGCAGCGACTCGCGGCCCGTTGTGGTGTCGCCACCAACCAGCCAGAATTCGCTCGAAGGCTTTTGGCAAGCAGCCCCAACCAGACCCTTGATGCGCGCGTTGTTCACCAGCTGAAGTTGGCTGGCGGTAGCCATGGCCGAGCCCTGTGCCATTTGACCAGACTCGTCTGCCGCCACGAACACATATGGCTTGGATGTGTCGAACCCGATGCTCGGGCCGTTCAGGTTGGTGGGCTCTGAGCCGACCTGGCGACCTGAAATCGAATCAACCGAAGAGCCGAACCGACCCTGCACCTTGGCGAGACCTACTCGGTCGAGCACGCCGAGTTCGGTGCCCGATGCGCCACCGGCACGAACCACGGGACCCGGGCAAACCAACGCAAGGTCTCTTGGCTTGACGTCAATCTGGTTTGAGTCGACTAGCCCACCTACGTAAAGCTTTGGCAGGGTGAGGGTCGATGCCCAGACACCGGCGGCAAGCAGGCCAAGCACGCCGATTAGAGCGAGGATGCGGCGAATCATGAGTTATCTCCATCGTTCTCGATGAAGATTTCTGCGGTCTTCGATTTGCGTGATCTCGAGCCGTTGGTTGGCACCGCGAGCAAAATGAACCCGACCAAAATCGAAAGTTGCACCAGCTTAGTTGTCGACCAAGGCGACTTGTCTTCGGCTAAGGCTTCATCTACCGGTGCGGTCACGCGCCAGAGGCGACCGAATTCGGTGCTGCCGGCAGAACTCAGTTCGGTTAGTGAATCGAGCGAGTTGATTAGGTCGGCCGCTCCTTCTGACGCAGCACTTGGAACCAAGACATAGGCGATGTGAGACTCGGTCAAGCTCTCGGCAAGTGTGTCATCGTTTGCCGAGACCAAGGCTGCGACCAGGTCGGCCATCGATTTATATGCGGGGTCTGAGCGATTTAGTTCGGCGAGTGAATAGCGGTAAGCGATGCTGTTGTCTTCAAGCTGTAGACCGCTCACCGGCAGTACTTTCGCCGAATACTCACCGCTGCGAGCATCCAGCAGTAGAACCTTGACGTTCTTACCAATCTGAGCATCGGCTTCTAGCAACCAAGGCACCACGCGGTCGTCGGCAAAGTTGTAGTTTCGCGCCGCGGTGGCTGCCGAGAGCGCCATGGGTGCAACGGCTGCGAGCATGACGACAAGTCCAATAAACATGCGCAGGCTCGGCTTGGCATACTCGGCTGCAATCGCCACCAACCCAAGTAGAACCAGGCCGAGGGCGATCAGCAGCGTCGACGGTGAGCCTGCCACCCACTCGAGGTCACCCAAGCCACCGGGGTTAGCGAACAGCGTTTGCCAGTGCACCACCGCGATGGCCACGACAAGTAGCGCGAAGGCCCACATTACGCTGGCCAGAACCCAGCGCTTGGTGAGCAACGCGAACAGTGCTACTAGGCCAAAGACCGCGTAGCCGTACTGCATGAAATCAAGCGGATGCACCGGCAGCAGCAACCCGCTTGGGTCAGTGACCGCGGCAGATGTTGGCACCCCGGGTTCGGTTAGCAGTGCGAGTGGGTTTGCGGTAGTGAGCATCAGGTTGAAGGCCAGAGGGGTGTACAGCGCAGAGAACGGCAGCCCGATCCAGAGCAGGTAGCCGAAACGTTTGATGCGGGTGAGCGCGACCACAGCGAGGGCGATCAGGGCGGTGGCAGCCAACACGGGCGAACTCACCCCAACCAGTGCAAACAGCAGACCCGAAACGCCAACCCATGACCAGGTTTGACGCATCGAACGTGCCGAACCAGAGCGACCGAGCCCGGCAGCCCGAGCGATGGTGAATACCAACCAAGGCAATGTGACCGCAGCGATCACGGTCGGCAGGCTGGCATCATTTCGTGCCTGAATGAACCAAGGCCAAAGCGCATAGCCGAGCCCGAAAGCGGTGCGAATCCAGGTTTTTGGAGTTATGAGCGTTGCCGTGCGCCAGGCTCCCGAGAAGGCCAAAGCCGGTGCCACGAAAAGCAGCACGCCAACCGAAAGCGATGGTGCCCAGGGCGTGAGGCTACTGAGGGCCAGCAGCGCCCAGTTGAACGGGTCGGCTGGGCCTGCAAAACCCTGCCCAATCGGCTGCCAAGACGAGCCGGCGCGAAGAAACACCTGCCACCAGTTGTCGGCGAGTGGCGAAACCGAGTTAGAGACGACGGCAACGGCCGTCGGAAAGTTCGCGTAAGACAAGGCCAACAGCAGAGCCGCCCAGAGCCAGCCGCGGTCGGCGGTGAAGCTCTTTCCGACGTTGGCGGCCTCTAACTCGTGCTCACCGCGGGCAAAGGCCTGCTGAAGCTCTTGCTGTTGCTCAAGATCGGCCTGCGAGCGGCCAGCGGCACGAACGGTTGACCAGGGTGCGTCGAAAGATTTGCGAATTGCTCGGATGCCGCGGCTGTTGCCAGCTCGCGCCGAGAGTCTGGCCGCCACCGTAAAAAAGCCCCAGAGTCCGCCGAGAAGCTCTGCCGGAATTCGGTCTGGACGCTTTTGGAAAAGCCGCCAGAAGGTGCGTGCCACGGTGACTAGCGGCAGCAGCATCCAGTAAATCAATGCAAACCAGAGCGGTGAAAAGGCCAGGCGAAGGTGCACGGCAGCCTTGCGAACCGCTGTTTTTGGGCTGCCGCCTAGCCAGGTACGCGAGCGCTTGCCCTCGAGCGAGAGTTGCGCGTGACGAATACGAGCGGCCGGAGCCACCATGACTCGCAAACCGGCCAGACGCACGCGCAGTGAAAGGTCGTAGTCGGCAGCCAGCGGTGGAGCCTTGGGGCTGAGCCCGCCAAGTTGTTCGTAAATGTCGGTGCGAACCAACAGACCAGCGGTTGACACCGCCATGACGTCTGACATGGTGTCGTGCTGAGACTGATCTAGTTCGCCCGAGACGATGCTCAGTGGTTCGCCCAGCGGTGTGAGGGTGAGCCCAAGTTGGCGAATCACGCGAGGCTGCTCAGGGTCAACCTGCTTCGGTGCGATAGCCCCAACCAATGCGGTTGTCTCGAGAGTCTCAAGAAGAACTGCTAGGCACTGCGGTTCTGGGGCCGAGTCATCGTGCAGAATCCAAAGCCAATGGGTGTCTGAACTAATCAGAGTTTGGGTTGCCGCAGCGAGCGCTTCGGGAAGTGTGGTTTTGGAATCTAATTCAAGGGTTTGGGTTGAGCCGAAAGAGTGGCCGAGAGGTATGCCCGAAGTGTTCACCAGAATCACGCGGTCGGCTGGTCTGGTTTGGTGGCTGAGCGCCTGGAGAGTTTGGGTGAGGTAATCGCCGGTGTCGTGACAAACGACTACCGCGGTTACCTGGCTAGACATTTGTCGCCTTTGCCTCTTGGCTTAGGCGCGCTTCTTGAGCTTGCGACGCTCGCGTTCTGAAAGGCCACCCCAGATGCCGAAGCGTTCGTCGTTGGCTAGGGCGTAGTCGAGGCACTGCTGGCGAACATCGCAGCCCGAGCAGATGCGCTTGGCATCGCGGGTTGAGCCGCCCTTTTCAGGAAAGAAGGCTTCTGGGTCGGTCTGAGCGCAAACCGCGTCAGCCTGCCACGCGAGTGGGTTGTCTTCGGAGTCGGTATAGGCTCCGGCAACCCCGAGCTTTAGTGGATCTACAAACCAATCGAATGGAACGCGGTTTGAATTCTCCATGTACTTCGTCCTATCTGATGCGTTCGCGACACAACTTCGTGAAGAGAACTTCCTGCGTGTAATTACACCGATGTTATTCCCTTGCTGTCAAGTCGAAAACACCATAAGGTTCAAGGCTCAGTTGAGCCTTGCTGGCAGCGCTTGGCTATTCTTGACCCATGACTGTATTGGTTACCGGCGGTGCCGGCTACATCGGATCCCACGTGGCTCGCCTACTTGCCCAGCGCGGTGAAGCCGTGGTCATCGCAGACGACCTGAGCACAGGCATTCCGAGCCGCCTAGAGGGCGCTGAGCACGCCACACTCGACTTGGCCGCGGTCGACGCTGTGCAGAGCATCCGTGCCATTATTCGCGCCCACGACGTGACCTCGGTGATTCACCTGGCCGCCAGAAAGAAGGTTGGCGAGTCGGTCGAACTGCCCGAATGGTATTACTCGCAGAACATCGGCGGAATGGCGAACCTACTTGAAGCCATGAAGGCCGAGGGGGTCACCCGCTTAGTCTTTTCGTCGAGCGCAGCCACCTACGGCATGCCCGATGTCGACTTCGTTGCCGAAGATTTCAATTGCAAGCCAATCAACCCCTATGGCGAAACCAAGCTCATCGGCGAGTGGTTGGGGCGTGCGGCCAGCAAAGCCTGGGGACTTCGTGCGGTGAACCTGCGCTATTTCAACGTGGCGGGAGCCGGTTGGGACGACCTGGCCGACACCGCGGTGGCCAACCTGATTCCGATTGCCTTCGCCGCACTCAAGGCTGGCGAGACTCCTAAGGTTTTCGGCGACGACTACGCCACGGCCGATGGCTCTTGCGTTCGTGACTACGTGCACGTGCTCGATTTAGCGGATGCTCACTTGGCCGCCCTCAAATATCTCGAGCGAGACGACCGCACCTTCGACACGTTCAACGTTGGCACCGGCACCGGCTCGAGCGTTTTCGAAGTTCTCGCCGAAATCAAGAACGCAACCGGCATCGACTTCGAGCCAGAGGTTTTGCCTCGACGTGCCGGCGACCCGCCTTACCTTTGCGCCGATGTCAGTCGCATCAAGAACGAACTGGGTTGGTCGGCAAGCCAAGACTTGGCTTCGATCGTCAGCTCGGCCTGGAAGGCAGTGGCTTCGGCCAAATAGCTCTGGCTAGGCGGTTGCGCTGGCCAGCAAGCCGTCGCCAGAGCCGGTGATGCTGTAGTAACGAGCATCGTCAGACAGAAAAGCTGCCTCGCCCTTGCGCAACACCAAGCGCTCTTCGAGGCTGTTTGACACAGCCAATTCGCCAGATAAGCACATCAGGATGCTGGCCCCAGGCAGCCCGAAATCGATGAGCATATTCGAACCAGAGACCGAGATTCGGTGAACCACGAAATCATCAGTAGCAAAGTCGTAGCGCCAGAGCCCTCCACCTAGCTGGCGTGGAACGGTGATTGAAGTTTCGAGAGCTTCGGCCACGTCGAGCATGGCTACGAACTCAGTCGTTGAAACTTGCTTCTGAGTGAGCCCGCCGCGAAGCACGTTATCAGACGAGGTCATTACCTCGGCCCCGAGTCCACTCAGGTAGCAGTGCGGCACACCGGTTTCGACAAACATCGCCTCACCGGGCTCGAGCGTGAACCGCTGCATGGTTAGGGCGAGCAACAACCCACGGTCGGCACCGAAACGTTTGGTGAGCAGGTGCAACAGCGCAGCATCCACGTAGCGAAATTCTTGATTGCTCTGAGCCAACGTAACCAATTCGCCAAGCAGGACGGCCTGCACTGCGCTCGGCTGGTCGCCGGTCAGAATTGCTCCGAACAGGGTGCGGTGGCCATCGGCACCTAGCAATGACGCCGAATAGCTAGCGAGCAGGGCAGCCGAACCCTCGCTGACCCGCTCTGCCAGTTCGTCGAGAACATCGGCGACTTGGTCGGCGGGACGCAGCCCGGCAAGCATTTCGAACTCGGTGATCGCCACAATGGCTTCACGCTTGGCTTTGTCATCGCGAAAAATTCGAGAGGCGTCGGCGAGGTCGAGCCCGGCGGCGTTCTCGGCGGCAAAGCCGGCCTCTGCCTGCGCGGCATTCGGGTGTAACTGAATAGAAAGCGGATGCTCGGCCGCCAAGAACTTTGCCATAAAGCCAAGTCGCTTGCCAAGCAGGGTCGACAGTGGCGAGTTTGACTCGATTTCGAAGGCCTCAGAAATGGGGTGAGTGCCAAACCAGAGCTCGGCCATTTCACGACCGGTGGCTTCAATGTTTAGAACGTCGGCGAACAAGGTTTTTGACCCCCAGTCGTAATCACGGGGGTGGTTGCCGATTTTGACTAACACTTCGTGCTCCTTGTGCCTATCTGCCTAGTTTATGCTCCGCCGAGAAGGCATAAACTAGCCAAGTATCTAAGGGGTGACATGGAGCCACTAACCCGGCCGATTCGTGTTGTCTTCGACACGAAATCGTGGGAGTACCGAAGCAAAACCTGGCTTGCCTATCTGGCGGTCTTTGGTGTCGCTTGCGGTGACACGCTTCGCTATACCCTCGGATGGACGGGCTTCTGGATCTGGTGCGGTGTGATGTTCATCGCAGTCGCGTTCATGCTGATCAAATCGAAGCCGATGGAAACCATCAAGCGCATTCCGGTTCAAATGGTTGCCCTTTACATAGCCCTACTCTTCAGCGCCCTCTTCTCTGACTACCAAGCATTCAGTTTTGGTGCTGTCGGCGTGAGCATGGCAACCGCGAGCCTCGGGCTTTGGTTGGCCCACGCCTTTGACTGGCGTCACCTGCTCAGGGTTTTTGCCAATGCGCTGCGTTTCGCCCTGGTGGCGTCGCTGCTCTTCGAGCTTTACGCCGCGATTCTCGGCACACCTATTTATAAGCCGTTCAAAAACTTCGAATGGAAGTGGGTGCCAGACTGGGCCAACCAGTGGACCGAGGGAAACCTGTTCACCGGCGAGCGCATTCAGGGAATCGTGGGCAACGCTAACCTGCTCGCCTACCTGGCCATGATCGGGCTCGTGGTTTTCGGCGTCGAATACGCGGTGCTCGGCACTTCGCGCTGGCTCAGCGTGGTTGGCCTGGTAAGTGCCGGTGCTTGCGTTGCGTTGAGCAAGTCGGCGGGCATCGGTTTTGCTTTGCTTGCGATGGTTGCCGCTGCGGCTGTATCAATCGCCGCCGAGGGTAAGCCATACGAAACCCGTCACCGTTACTACCGCTTCGCCTGGGCTGGGGCCGGTGCCTTGGCATTCTTGGTATTCGTCTACCGCACCGAAATCTTCACCATGATCGGCAAGACCCCAGACATGAGCGGTCGCACGATGATCTGGCGCAAGGTTTTGGCTCTAATCGGCAACGAGCCGATTACCGGCTACGGCTGGCTTAGCTACTGGATGCCTCACCTCAAGCCTTACGAAGGGCTCGTGAAGATCGATTTCGTGCCCTACTACCAGGCCCATAACGCTTTTCTAGACATGTGGCTGCAAGGTGGAATGATTGCCGCCGGACTACTGGTAGCGCTGGTGGTTGTGACTTTTGTGCGCCTCTGGCAGTTGGCCGTGCGTCACACCAGTGCGCTGTACCTGTGGCCGATTTTGGTTTTCGTCGGGCTAGTGGTGCAGAACTTTACCGAGAGCCGACTGCTCAGTGAGCTTGGCTGGGTAATGCTGACGATGTTTGCCGTGAAGGTACGTGACCCAGAGGAGTGGCTTGAGCCGCTCGGCCGATCGCCTAAAAGAGTTCGTTTGCTCTATCAAGGTCTTCTGCGAAATCGACTTCTACAGCGTAAAGATCGCTGATGTCGACCGCTTCGAACTTTAGGCCATCGTTATCGATGCCGAGTTCGATGCCTCGTTCGAAATAATCCTGGTCGCCGACTTCTTGTAGCCGGGCGATGAGCGCTTTCTTGTCTTGGGCAGCCACATAGTTGATGCCGACGGCTTCACCCAACCCGCCCACGACTTGCTTCGAGAGTTCGTTGATGTAGCCGTGCGCATCCAAGGTGTATTTGACCTCTTCATCGCTCACCTTAGATTGGTTGACCACGACGAATGACTGGTCTGCCTCCATTTTGGGAGTGACGCGAACCAAAACCTGAGGGTCGAAGACAACGTCTCCGTTTAGCCAGAGCACTCCCCCGTCGCCCGACGCGCGAAGTGCCTTGAGCAAGCTCTTCGAAGTGTTGGTCTGGTCGTAAAGCTCGTTGTAAACAAAGGTGGCTTCTGGAAAACGCTCAATGATGGCTTCGAGTTTGAACCCGACCACGATCATCACGCGGTAGCTCTCGCCGAAGGCTAACCCTAAGTTATCGATCTGTTGCTTCATGATTGAGCGGCCGTCACGAAGCTCGGTGAGTGGCTTCGGCAGTGGTCTGGCTAGGCGAGTGCCCATGCCGGCGGCGAGAATGACAACCTGTTTAGACATGGCTCAAGTCTAGGCACTCGGGATGGTCAGTTTTTGCCCAACCTGAATGCTGTTGGCGTTCTTGATGCCGTTCGTGGCCATCAGCTTGGCAACAGTGGTCTTGAACCTCGCCGCGATGCCTGCCAGAGTGTCGCCCGATTTCACCGTGTAGGTGACCGGAGTCGAGCCACCGTTGTCACCGCTAGACCCACCGCTAGACCCGCCATCGGTGTTGGTTTCGGTTATCTTGACCGGTGCCGACGCGCCGTTGGGAATGCGGTCTGCGAACGCTGCATCGACCACGACGGCCTTGGTTTTGTTCAGAGCTAGGGCTCTATAGGCGGCCGCGCTGGCAATGGCTCGCTTCTTGCCGGCCTCGACAAGATAATAGGTCGGGGTGTCTTTGACGCGGATGAACCTGCCCAAGACATCGGAATCGGCCACCATGCCGTCACAAACGTAGGTGCTCAACTTGGTGGCGTTGCCAGGGTAGTGGCTCACCGCATCCGCTTCGATTCGAACGCCGTAGCCGCCACTGGCCGCATAGGTCTCGCCGTCACAGACATATTTGAGGCCTGAGTAGTTGTAGCGAGTGTCATAACCGATGAGCGTCGCGTCGGCAAAAGTTCGGGGCTGTGCCATGCCGAGTGCATCGATCGACGCAGCGTCTGGTGCCAACAGCGCACGAGACCAGCCGTTGATGATGAACAACTTTCCGCTGGTCTTGGCCTTTACAACCGTGCCTGGTGCGAACACCGGGTTGCCAAGGCTCAGTTGGGCGAACGCCGATGGGCTCAGAACATAGGTTGTGGTTGAAGCAGCCAAATCGCCCAGTTTGGTTCGGTCGGTGCCACTGAGCACCTGACGAGCCACGCCCTCGCGCACAAAGTAGGTTGGTTTGTTCGACGAATTCTTTACGAATGCCGGCGACGTAATGGTTCCAGAAATCACATCTAGCTCCCCGATGAATTTCGATTCGATCAGAGGAACATCAACGAGCAGCGGGGATGTTCGCGAGACCGCCTGCGCGCCATTCGGGGTAAGCAGCCAGTAGGCGCCGGTGGTGTCTTTGATGAATGGCCGCAGGTTCAGGCCGGTGTCAACCGCAGAGAGACCGTTTGCAGAAAGCGTGCTTTCGCTCGGCCTAAACCATTTGGCAAAGTCGATGTCTTTGTCGAGGTCGGCGTCGATTCGATGGAAGACGCCGCCCGAGTAGACACCCCACTGCTTGGTGGTGCGGTCTTGAAAGAGCGAACCGTCGGCAACGATCGGGGTACCCCAAGGCAGGTGTGAGAAGTCAGCTAAGGTCGCGTTGGTTACCGCAGGCAGTTTCAAGCCGGCTGCTGAGACCGACGCGTCATCCAAGATTTCTTGAATCTTGCCATCGTTGATGAAATAGCGTTCGCCGTTCGGGCCAGCCACGAGCCTGGTGATTGGGCCATCGGTTGGCAGCGCGTTCAACTGCGAATTGGTAAGCGTGATCGCCTTAGTGCAGTCGAGACCCAGTTCGGTGGCCACCGCGCAACTGGTGAGGGTGTACTTTTTGCCGCCGGCAATCACATACTTTTGCTGGTTCGCGGCCATCACCAGTGGAGTAAAAGCACCACCATCTTTGAAGCTGTCGAGGTATTGCTGAGAAATGGTGCCGAGCGGGCCGAGCGGTTTGAGGTCATCAACCCAAGCGGCATCCGAGATTTCGTATTTCGTTTCATCAACGATTAGATAGGGCTTCGAGTCAGCACTCTTGAGCAAGAACCCACCGCCGATGGGCGAGCCAAACCAATCAGAGAAAAAGCGCCAAAAGTTGCGGTTGCCGTATGCGCTGCAAGAGTCGCCCGAACCGTAGAGGTTCTTGAGGGCTGCCGCGTTCGGGGTGTATGGCGTGTAGTAGTAGAGAGCGGCGGTGGCTTGGCTCTTCATCGTGAAGCTCTTCGAGCCGCACTTGTCCACCCACTTGATGCAACTGCCGGCAGCATTTCTGGCGTCGCAAAAGTCGGCCTGGTACTTGATCGAAACGGTGGTGCCAACCTTTAGATAGGTGAACGAGCCTCGCGGGTCGCCGTACCACTGCAGCTGGCCGGCGCCGCGGTAGAGCTGATTGAACAAACCGGTGATGGTCGAACCCTTGCCGCAAATCTCGGGCTTCGAGTCGGGGCAGCCATAGCCGAGGGCTGCTCGATACATGTATTCGGTTGGATCCGAGGCCTGAATGAGTCCCTGTTCTTTTTGCAAGACCACCAGAAGCACGCGCGGGTTGATTTTGCAGGCGTTTGCCACGTCGAAGATGATCTGTGCGGCGCTAACGCCCTTCTTGGCCGGTAGCGGGTCACAGCGACCGGCTTCTCCTGCCTTAGCCTGCGTGTCCATCTTGTAGTTGCGCAGACAGGTAGGCCCGCCGTCATTGGCTTTGCAAACCGGCACCTTGCTATCAAGAAAGCGTTGAATCTCTTCAACTGTCATGGTGCCAAAGTCGTAGAACACACTGTCAGAGACAATCAGCCCCGGATCGAACATGTTGCCGTTGAGAGCGGAGGCCGGATCGGTTTGTTCGTCAAGCGCGACAATGCCACCGAAGGCAATCAGCAATGCTGAAATACCTGCGAGGATGCGCTTGCTGAACTTGCTCATCGAACTTACGGAATCACCAGAGAGTTAGCGCTGGTTGCGCCAATCGAATCGGCCGACTCATAGCTAACCGTGAAACTGGCGTTGCCAGACGGTATGCCGGTGAGCGGAAGGTTGAACGGGTAGCACTGGGTGTCGGTCACGTTGCTCTCGGCTTTCACCGTGAGGGTTTTTGTAACCGAGCCCGAAGTCAGTTTGAGCGTGCAGTTTCCGCCGTCTTCAGAGACGTCGGCAACTTCCGCAATCACCGTGATTTGCCCAGCGCCGCTGTCTACGCTGGTGCTGAGTACACGCAGGCCAACCTGACCCTTGGGCTGCTCTGTCGCACTGGCACTTGGGGTTGGTTCGCTGGTTTCGCTTGCGCTCGGCTCTGGAGATGAAGAAGCCGAAGGTTCATCGGTAGGGGCAGAGGTTGCACCCCAGTTTGGGTAAAAATACTGGCAACCGCTCAGCGTCAGTGTGCTAAGCACAACGGCCGTTGTGATCAAAAACTTTTTCAACCTGGCTCCTGTCGTCGATAGCGTGAAAAAACTGGCGCACCGCTTTGACTTAGCGCTGTTTTAAGCCTAACTTTGGCGAGCCAAATCTGACCTAGGCGGTCAGCCGATTTTCAGCCTTTTCTAACTTTTGGAGCGTGCGAATCGCTTCGGCGCGAGTCGAGCTCATCACCATTCGCAAAACCTCGTTGTAACGACCACCCGCAGCTTCAAACTGCTCCGGTGAAACCTTGCCAACCAGCGCTTTGCAGCGCACCTTGAGGGTTGAGAAATAGGTGGCATCGACGTGTTCGAGGTATGGCACGAACAACTGCAAGTCGTGTCGAATGATGCGCTGCTGGTAGCTCTCGAGCACGGCTGGCGGCAAACTGCCCGCACGAATCTTGGCTTTGATTCGGTTCGCGATCTGTTCCATCGAGAGCAGCCGGTCTTCTAGAGAAGCCTGTTCGAACCGCAAAGTCGAACGAGATTCACCTTCGGCGCGCACTCGCCAAAAATAGACAGGCTCGCTCACCAAGGTGATGCGGTCGGCGTTCAGGTAGCTTTCGGCAGCCAGGGTCATGTCTTCGTAGTTGACCCCGCTCGGAAACTTGAAACCCTGAGCCCGCCAATAGTCGACGCGAAAGAGCTTGTTCCAAACCACGGCGTCGCCGAGCAGCTCTGGCATTTGCTCCAACTTGATGCCTGCGCGATTTTCGGCAAAGAATGAGGCGGTGGATGGGCGGTCGAAGTACCGCACGCCGTAAAACGTCACCGTCTTGCCAGCGGTCAGCTGTGCATCCGAGTTCTCGGCCGCTGCAACCAGCTTCGCAATCGAACGCTTTGGCATGAGATCGTCTGAATCGATGAACATCAGGTATTTGCTGTCACTAGACATCGCTGCGACGCCGCGGTTGCGAGCCTCGGCAACTCCAACGTTTTTCTGGTTGATCACGGTGAGGTGCGAAATTTCGGCCGCCAACATTTCGAGAATCTTGTCGCTGCCGTCGGTCGAGCCGTCGTTCACGGCGATCACTTCGAAGTTCTTGTAACTTTGCGAGAGAACGCTAGACAGTGCATCCAAGAGGTATTCGGCAACGTTGTAAACCGGCATCACGACCGTGACTTTGGGGAGCGAGGCGTCGTTTTTGTGCGAAATGGCCTTGGCCATTCGCGGGTAGCGAAGCGCGGCGTAGTAGGTGTTTGGCAGTAGGCCCGAGCCAGCCAGACGGCGAATCAGTTGCTTCACTTCGACTCGCCCCAGACGATGTCGACCACACGCTTGGCGGCGTGGCCGTCTTCGGCGTGATCGAACTTGGCCTGCCACGCGCGGTACTTCGGTGCAAATTCGGCGGTGAGTTCGTCAAGGTTTTCGAGCGCGATCAGCAGCTGTGCATCCGTGCTCAAAATAGGGCCGGGCACCTCGGCCTCGTAGTCGAAGTAGAAACCGCGCTCTGAACGGTAGCGCTCGAGGTCAGGAGCGAGAAACAGAATCGGCTTGCCGGTGACGGTGTAGTCGAACATCACCGATGAGTAGTCGGTAACCAAAACGTCGGCGGCGAGGTAGAGGTCGGTTACGTCTGGGTATTTGGTGACATCGATGGCGTTACCGGCAACCGCGTCGGTGTGGGCGGCGTGAGTGTTGTGGTGGCCACGGAACAACAACTGAAAGCCTTCGGGCAGCTGAATGTTCTCATCTAGAAAATTGACGGTGTCCCACTTGCCGGTGGCGGTGCGCTTGAAATCGCGCCAGGTCGGGGCGTACATCACGAGTTTCACGTTCGGGTCGGTCACGCCGAGCTTTTCGCGAATGGCTTGGCGACCGGCCGGCGAGGTGGTCGAAAGTCGGTCATTACGCGGGTAACCGGTGAGAATGAAGCGACCTTTGTAGTTGAACGCGCTTGGGAACACCTCAACGCAGAACTGGTTCGGGGCAATTAGGTAGTCCCAGGCGAGCGCCTCGCGGTCCATCGTGTCGATATAGCTCTTGGTCATTTGATAATCGGGAATGTCGCGGCCGAGACGCTTGAGCGGAGTACCGTGCCAGGTTTGCAGGTAGACCTGACCGGGCACCTTTCTGAAATACCAGGGAAAGTTCGAATTGTTGACTAGGTATTTCGAGGTGGCGATTGCGTCTAGCCACTCTTTGCTGCCGAAGCGAACGCCTCGCGCGCCGACTGGAGCCTCGGTGGTCGGGCTGGTAGTCCAGATGAACTCGAGGTCTGGGCGACGTTTGATTAACTCGAAGTAAATGTCGAGCGGGTTGTCGCCGATGTTCTTGCCCTGAAACGACTCGAACAGCACCGCGTTTGCGTTCAGCGGCTTTGAACCCGGGCGGTATTGCAGCTTGCGCAAATACTGCCCAGCTCGTCGACGCAGCGCCCCCAGGATTCGGGTCGGCGCAAACATTTTTGCTTTACGAAGAAGCTTTTTCATCGGCGTCTAGTTCACCCGGCTTCGATCAACGGTCTTGGCAGCTCCGCGCAAGAAGCCGAACCAGAACCCAGCGCCCCAAGAAAAGTGGATGCTCGGCAAGACGACTAACAACGCAACACGCGCTTTCAACGAAAGGTTGGCCGCCGTTACCGCGAGGGCCGCCACGGCAGCGAGGTAACCGGCCAGTGGCAAGATTCCCAGCACATGTCCGAAGGCAGCTGCCAGCAATCCGGCAGCCACAACGGCCACCATCAGAGGAGGTGCAAAGTAACGCTTCGAAGCCGCGGAAAAGTTTCGGCGAGTGAGGTCGCCGCGCCAAACGCCGGTTGACCAAAACTGTTTGATGAGCTTTTCGAAACGACCGCGCGGCCAATAGGTAACGGTCAGCTCGGGGCTGAACCAAACCAAACCGCCGGTGGCCTTGATGCGCTGCGCGAGATCCCAGTCTTCACCGCGGATGATCGACTCGTCGTATCCGCCAACGCGAGCCAGCGCATCCGCGCGAAAAATGCCAAGGTATGCCGACTCGACCTCGCCGGCCGCGCCGCCGACGTGATAAGCCGCGCCGCCGATGCCAAACCGACTGGAATAGGCCCAGGCGACCGCCTGCTGAAATGCGCTGCGACCGCGCGCGAGCATGATGCCGCCGAGTTCGTCTGCGCCAGTTTCGGCCAGCAGTTCGACGCCGCGCTTGATGTAGCGCGAGGCGAGTTCGCTATGGGCATCGACCCGAATGATGATGTCGGCTTTGGCCTGCTTGATGCAAAGGTTCATGCCGGCGGTGGTGAGACCCGCGGTGTTTTCGACCAGGCGAATGCGCGAGTCGGCTTTAGCGATTTTGGCGGCGATTTGGTTGGTGTCGTCTTTCGATGGGCCGAGGGCGAGCAGCAGCTCGAGCTGGCCGTCAAACTCTTGCGCCAGCACCGAACCGACGGCAGCTTCAAGATGCTCGGCCTCGTTGAGCACCGGCATAATGACGCTCACCGCTGGCGCTTTAGCCTTCGCCGCCATGATCAGTCTTCGGTCGACGTAACGCCGGTGTAGCGGTTGTATGCCTTGCAAACCTCAAGCGGGTCGCCGTCCATTTTGAGAACACCCTTCTCGAGAC
>Ga0222712_10000661_pt1 | contig 44363 bp, 30 predicted proteins | sample C33_657DmetaG_FD_165043 | JGI IMG/M metagenome (GOLD analysis project Ga0222712, IMG submission 165043) | Estuarine water microbial communities from San Francisco Bay, California, United States - C33_657D | ecosystem: Environmental > Aquatic > Marine > Unclassified | place: USA: California... | reverse complement strand
TATCGTTCCGATTACAGGTGAAAATAGAATTCTTGCTTTCTACGGATTAAAATTACTGAATGAAAATCCTCGTCCAGGTTTTAAAGCTATTCTCGAATTAAGTAATTTTAAGAAAGACGAGATAACCGTTAATGATGTTGTGTTTTTAATCGCACCACGTATAAATGCAGCTGGAAGAATTGAGTCGGGAAAGAGTGCCGTAGAATTATTGGTTTCTAAAAACGATAATGTTGCCGGATTATTAGGTGACGGTATCAACGAACATAATTTGAAGCGTAAAGATTTAGATGCAAGTATCACAGAACATGCACTTCAGTTAATCGAAGAGAGTGAAGATCATAAATACCGTAAATCAACAGTGCTGTACAATTCGGCATGGCATAAAGGTGTAATCGGTATTGTTGCTTCGCGATTAACAGAAAAGTATTATCGTCCTACTATCGTACTTACAAAAAGTAATGACGAAAACAATATGGTGTCGGGTTCGGCACGTTCTGTAAAGGATTTTGATGTTTACAATGCCATTGAAAGTTGTAGTGATTTGTTAGAGCAATTCGGCGGACATATGTATGCAGCGGGATTGACGATGAAGGAAGAAAATGTTGAGGAGTTTATCCAACGTTTTGAAGAAGTAGTTTCTTCAACAATTGAAGATCGAATGCTCGTTCGTGAAGTAGAAATTGATGCTGAATTAAATCTAAACGATATCAATCAGAAGTTTTTTAATATTCTGAAACAGTTTGCACCATTCGGCCCAGGTAATATGTCTCCAATATTTAAATCTTCTAACGTGCGTGACAACGGAAGAGGTAAAGTAGTAGGGAATAATCATCTTAAATTAACCCTTGTTCAACATGATGATTACCAATCAACGTTTGATGGAATCGCATTTCAACTAGGGCATCATCATCCGCAAGTAGAACAGCAAGATGCTTTTGAAATAGTTTATCATATTGAAGAAAACAACTTCAACAACCGAACAACACTTCAATTGAATATTAAAGATTTGAAGTTTGTTAAATCGGCTGTGATGGCCAAAGTTTAAAATCACCTCGCGTGATAAGCCTAACGGCAACCCCTATCCTAATAAAATAATTTTCTGCTGGATGATATTTTGAAATATAATCACTGGTAGAAGCCTTGAATTCATAAAGTCTGCTTAACGATTGGCCTCCTTCTGCTAATAGAACAATTCCAATTTTCTGTTTTTGATTGATAAGGTAATAATTCAAGTAAAGTTTTACATGCCCCTCTCTGTCGTGAAAGTATGAATTGTAACTTTCGCTATACGATTCTTCTATGCCTCGATATGCAAATCCAGTGTGTAGTTTATTAAATGAAACATCAACATTAGTTGAGTTAGGAAGTAATCCCCAACAATAAATATTCTTGGAAGCCTTCCACTCAAAACCTAACAATGGCATAATATAATTACCCCAAAATTCACGGTTGTAGTAAAGCCCGCCTTTTAATTTGAATTTATTGCTATACGTTTTTGTATACAACACCGCCCCGCCTAATTGATCCGTTGTCCAACCAAAGCTGTTTTCAAAAACTTTATTTTGACGGTAAACGAATGTTGCGCTTAAACTATTCTCATTTTCAAATTTATGAATAAGGGTTATCGGTAATGCGTAAGAAATATAATGTGCGTGAAAGCGACTGTAGGCAGAAATAGTCGTACTTCCATTTTGATATGTTGTATAGGTGCTGTCTGTTTGTTGGTATATCTTGTTATTTATTTCAGGACTAATCAATAATAATTTTTTTTCGTTTAGTTTTATTGGGGCATTAAAAGCGTACGACTTCCACTCATGGTTAACTTTGAATTCATCTTTGCCTTTATATAATTTCGAAACAGATGTTCGGGCATATTGAATGTTTAGTAAATCAATAAATGGTTGTGAAAAAGCAACACCACTAATTAATAAGCAATTCAAAATAAGGATAAGTTTGCGCATCTGTCGAAGATAAAAATAATGTAATTATCACCCAATCTTTCTAGTATGTAGTTTTTTATTATCATTGTTAAATATTAATGGCTGTATGATTCGAGTATTTATTTCATCCTTAATTACTGCGCTCCGTTATCAGGGCAATGTTATTACACGAATGGAATTGTTTTCTAAACTGTTTTCCCTTTCACTTTTGCGTAAGAATGAAAAGTCACGCGACAAGGAAGTAGCTACAACCATTTTTGGAAGTAAGTTTTATGCGTTTAGTTATCATACATTAAATTATCTCATCAGAGAAATTTTTGTGAATGAGGAATATCGATTTAAAAACACAAGCACTAATCCTGTTATCATCGATTGTGGTGCTAATATCGGTATGTCTGTTTTGTATTTTAAACGTTGCTATCCTCAAGCTACAATTATTGCGTTTGAACCTAATCCAACGACCTATAATTTGCTTAATAAAAATGTAGCATCCTTTCAATTGAAAAATGTTACATTGCATAATTTGGCTTTGGCAAATGCGCAAGGAACAATTCCGTTTCACTTTAACGAAGATAAAGGAACACTAACAGGATCTATTCAATCGAACCGTGGAGGAGAAAGAGTCATCGACGTAAAATGCGAAAAGCTTTCAAGCTTTATAAATGAATTTCCTCATGTCGATTTAATTAAGATGGATGTGGAAGGAGCTGAATTAAAAATAGTAGAGGACATAATGCAATCAGGAGCTATTTCAAAAGTTAAAGAGCTAATTGTTGAGTATCATCATAATATTCCTGGGGAAAACAATTCGCTATCTCATTTTCTTAAAATGTTTGAACAGGCAGGCTTTGATTATAGCATTCGCACTAATTTTTCTTCTTTAGGTGTTATGCAGGATGTGTTGTTGCATTTGTATAGAAAATAATTTTTCCCGCTTCAATTATTAAATGATTACCGTAGCTTCGCCCCGTGAAAAGTAAGCTTATTTCTCCCGGTGTAAAGCATATGTTGCTTTCTACTTTTTGTTTTGCGCTGATGAACGCTATGGTCAAGAAGTTGTCTTACTTGCCTACTATGGAACTGGTGTTTTTCAGATGTGCCATTGCCAGTGCCATCGGATTTGCGCTATTAAAGAAACAACAGGTATCATGGATTGGAACAAATCGCAAGCTACTTTTCTTTAGGGGTTTATTCGGCACTGTTGCGTTGTACACTTTCTTCTTAACGCTGCAAAAAATGCCAATGGGAACAGCTGTTGCCATTCAATATCTATCTCCAATATTCACTACTATTTTTGCTGTTTATATTCTTCGAGAAAAAGTTAAACCTATTCAATGGTTATTCTTCTTGATTTCGTTTTCCGGGGTTTTAGTAATTAAAGGATTTGATCCACGTATAAGCGCAGGAATGCTTGCTGTGGGATTGCTTTCCTCGGTGTTCTCTGCACTTGCCTATAATATGGTTCGTTCGCTAAAGCAAAAAGAACATCCATTGGTGGTTGTATTACACTTCCAATTATTCGGAGCTATAGTAGGTGCATTTTTTCTGGCCTATGAATATAAATCGCCTGCATTCACCGATTGGATTTATTTAATTCTTATTGGAATTGTCACTCAGTTGGGTCAATATTACCTGACAAAATCATTGCAATCTGAAAAGATTGCTAAAGTTTCTATTCTTAATTACCTCGGGATTATTTACGCTTTATTTTTTGGATGGTGGATGTTTGATGAGCACCAGCACCTAAGCACTTTATTCGGGATTTTACTTGTAGTGGGTGGTGTAGTCGTTAATATTCTGATAGCGAATAAGAAAAACACGGCCTGATTTCCCTGTTCAGCATAGATAATTCCCTGCTCACCAACTATTGATTGTACTTCCTTTAGGAAAGTAGTTACTTTACAAATAGCAAATTAGTGCTAATCTATTTAGTCTTATCTATTCGTTCTTTATACAGAAAAGTTCAGAGGCTTTTCAAAGCGTGGAATAAAGCGACCCCCCGAAGGTCGCTTTATTATTTTCAGTAATTTTGCACCTCTGAATCATGGCTAAATATCCCGAACACAAACAACTAAATTTGCCTGCTGTTGCCGACGAATTGCTTCAGTACTGGCAAGACAAAAGTATTTTTGAACGCTCCGTAACTGAGCGCGAAGGCAAACCATCTTATACTTTCTACGAAGGTCCTCCTTCTGCTAATGGCTTACCTGGTATTCACCACGTAATGGCCCGTAGTATAAAGGATATTTTTTGTCGCTATAAAACACAAAAAGGATTTCAGGTAAAACGCAAAGGCGGATGGGATACGCATGGGTTACCAATAGAAATCAGTGTAGAAAAAACATTAGGAATTACCAAAGAAGATATTGGTAAGAAAATATCAATTGAAGATTACAACAAGGCCTGCCGTAAGGAGGTAATGAAGTATAAATCCGTTTGGGATGACCTTACTCGTAAAATGGGGTATTGGGTAGATCTTGAATCACCATACATCACATTCGAAAATAATTATATCGAAACGTGCTGGCATTTACTGAACGAACTTTACAAAAAAGATTTACTCTATAAGGGTTATACAATTCAACCTTACTCGCCAGCTGCTGGTACAGGTTTAAGTTCACACGAGTTAAACCAACCAGGTACCTATAAAATTGTAAAAGATACAACGGTGGTGGCGCAGTTTAAAGCCATCGAAAACGACAAGAGTAAGTTTTTATTTGAGAAGGCAAATGCTCCGGTTTATTTTCTTGCCTGGACAACCACTCCATGGACGCTTCCTTCAAATGCTGCATTAGCTGTAGGACCTGAAATCAATTATGTTTTAGTTCAAACTTTTAACCCATATACTTTCGAGCCTGTTTGTGTAGTGCTCGCAAAAGATTTACTCTCGAAACATTTTAATCCGAAGAATGCTGAATTAATACTTGAAGAATATGTGCAAGGTAATAAAGCCATTCCTTTTAAAGTTCTTGATGAGTTTAAAGGTAAAGCACTGCAGGATATTTCTTACGAGCAACTAATGGCGTATGTACAACCAGAAGGAAATGCGTTTCGTGTAATTACCGGCGATTTCGTTTCTACTGAAGATGGTACAGGTATCGTGCATATTGCGCCTACGTTTGGTGCAGACGATTTTCGCGTAGCAAAGCAACACAATGTGCCAGCAATTATGGTACAAGATGAAAACGGTAAGCCAGTGCCGTTAGTAGATAAACAAGGTCGTTTTGTAGAAGAGGTTTCTGATTTTGCGTTAGAATATGTAAAAGAAGAATACCTTAACGAAACAGAAAAAGAAGAAGCTCGTCAGAAACAAGGACGTGATAAATATTTATCAGTTGATGAACGTATCTCCATCAAACTGAAAGGAGAAAATAAAGCATTCAAAGTAGAGCGCTACGAGCATACGTACCCACACTGCTGGAGAACTGATAAACCTGTTTTATATTATCCACTCGACTCATGGTTTATTAAAACTACTGCTTGTAAAGAGCGAATGATTGAGCTTAATAAAACGATTAACTGGAAACCTGAAAGCACAGGTACCGGTCGTTTTGGAAATTGGTTAGATAACCTTGTTGATTGGAATTTATCTCGCTCGCGTTATTGGGGAATTCCGCTACCTATCTGGAGAAGTGAAGATGGAGAAGAAAAATGTATTGGTTCAATTGCAGAACTTAAAAGTGAATTAGATAAAGCTGTTGCTGCAGGCGTGATGGATGCTGAGAAAATGAAAGCGTTAAATCCTGATAACCCTGAGTTCGATTTACATCGTCCTTATGTAGATCATGCAGTATTGGTATCTTCTACAGGATTACCAATGCATCGAGAGACAGATTTAATTGACGTTTGGTTTGATAGTGGAGCAATGCCGTATGCACAATGGCATTTCCCATTCGAGAATAAAGAAATTTTTGAAAATGCTTTTCCAGCAGATTTTATTGCGGAAGGGGTTGATCAAACAAGAGGTTGGTTCTTTACATTACATGCCATTGCAGTAATGTTATTCGATAGTGTAGCTTTTAAAAATGTAGTATCAAACGGATTAGTGCTTGATAAAAACGGCAATAAAATGTCGAAGCGTTTAGGCAATGCAGCCGATCCCTTTGAAACGTTAGAAACATATGGTCCTGATGCTACACGCTGGTATATGATCAGCAATGCGCAACCATGGGATAATTTAAAGTTTAATACGGATGGAATAGGAGAGGTGCAACGTAAATTCTTTGGTACACTTCACAACACTTATTCTTTCTTTGCATTGTATGCTAATATTGATGGATTTAATTTTTCAGAGAAAGAAGTTCCGTTGGAAGAGCGCACTGAATTAGATCGTTGGGTATTGTCGTTATTGAATTCGTTAATTGCTGAAGTAGATGAATGTTATAACGATTACGAACCTACGAAAGCAACACGATTGATTACTGATTTTGTTACAGAACATCTAAGTAATTGGTATGTACGTTTAGGTCGCCGTCGTTTTTGGAAAGGTGATTATACAACCGATAAAATTGCCGCTTATCAAACATTGTATACATGTTTAGATTCAATAGCACGTTTGATGGCTCCTGTAGCACCGTTCTATGCCGATCGTTTATTCCGTGATTTGAACTTCACTTCTGGAAAAGATAAAAATGAAAGTGTTCACTTAGCAGATTTTCCTGTAAGCAATGCTTCAATTATTGATAAAGAATTGGAAGCACGTATGCAATTGGCGCAGGATATTTCATCGATGGTGTTTGCATTAAGAAAGAAAGTGAACATCAAAGTTCGTCAGCCATTGCACCGAATAATGATTCCTGTAAGTGATCAAGATTATAAAAATCGTATTGAAGCAATTCGCGACTTAGTGTTAGGGGAGGTGAATGTTGAGCAGTTGGAATATATGTCAGAAGATAATTCAATTTTGGTAAAAAAGGTAAAGCCAAATTTCAAGGCACTCGGACCAAAAATCGGAGGACTGATGAAGCAGTTGGCGGCAACGGTATCAGAGCTTAGTCAAGAACAAATAGCACACTTAGAGAAAGAAGGTATGCTGCCTTTACACTTCGGTGAAGTTATCTTTGATTTATTGTTATCAGATGTGGAAGTTTTGAGTGAAGACATCCCCGGATGGCAGGTGGCAAATCAAGGTCGTTTGACGGTCGCTTTGGATATTACAATTACGGAAGAATTGAAGGAGAAGGGGTTAGCGCGTGAGGTGATTAACCGAATTCAGAACTTACGTAAGGATAATGGCTACGAAGTAACCGACCGAATTACGGTTAAAATGCAGGCGCCTGATAACTTAAAAGGTGCAATATTGAACAATTTCGACTATATTCGCAGCGAAATTTTGGCTAACGAATTCGAGTTTACAGATAATTTATCGGATACCAGTGCAATTTCCGTTGAGGTTGATGAAGACCTTAACGCCTTAGTATTAGTTAATAAAGTATAGTTATGGCTACAAAGAAACCAGCATCAAAGACTAAAAAAGCACCTGCTAAAAAGGTGGTGAAGAAAGCGGCTCCTAAAAAACCAGCTGCTAAGAAACCTGTGAAGAAAGCTGCACCTGCTAAAAAAGCAGCAGTAAAAAAGTCTTCTGCTAAGAAAGTAGTAACAAAGAAGCCTGCTAAAAAGGCTGCTCCAGCTAAAAAAGCGTCTGCAAAAAAGGTGGTAAAGAAAGTGGCTCCTAAAAAGCCGGTTGCTAAGAAGCCCGTAAAGAAAGCGGCTCCAGCTAAAAAAGCAGCTCCAGCAAAAAAGGTAGTTGCAAAAAAAGCAGCGCCTGCCAAGAAGGTGGTAGCAAAAAAAGCAGCTCCAGTAAAAAAGGTTGTTGCTAAGCCAGCGCCAGCAAAGAAAGTGGTAGCACCAGCTAAACCAGTAGCAAAAAAGGTAATCGCAGCGAAGCCAGTTGAAGTAAAAAAGGCAGCACCTGTAAAGCCAGTTGTTAAAGCAACACCGGCACCAATGGCAAAGCCAGCACCTGCTCCTGCAGTTAAGGCTACACCAATTGTGAAATCAACAGAAAGAACGCGTTATCCCGATGCTGAATTAGAAGAATTCCGTGTACTTATAACATCCAAGTTAGAATCAGCACGTGCCGAGTTAATCAACTTACAAGCTCAAATCATCAATGCTAATGAAAATGGTACAGATGATACAGGGTCTTCTTTTAAAATGTTAGAAGATGGTTCTGATACTTTAGCAAAGGAAGAAGCAGCTAACCTTGCTGCACGTCAGAAAAAATTTATTGAACAATTAGAAGCGGCGTTAATACGCATTAAGAACAAGACTTATGGAGTATGCCGTGTAACTGGTAGACTCATTCCCAAAGAGCGATTACGTGCTGTGCCTCATACAACACAGAGTATGGAGGCTAAATTACAGCAATACAAAGATTAATAACGCAGAATAAACATCGGGACGATTAACCATCGTCCCTTTATATATTTATCATGTGATGAAGAAGCCGTTACTGTTAATCCTGGGGATTTTACTTTTAGATCAAATCGTTAAGTTTTGGGTGAAAACCCATATGTATCTCGGTGAAGAAATTCGTTTTGCCGACTGGGCGATTATTCATTTTACTGAGAATAACGGAATGGCTTTCGGAATGGAATTTGGAGGTGAATACGGTAAAATATTTTTAACATCATTCCGCATTTTATTTGTTGTTGCCATCTTCTTTTATCTGAAAAAGGTGATCGCAGAAAATGCAAGTAAGCTATATATTTATTGCATTGCAATGGTCATTGCAGGTGCTGCAGGTAATATTATCGATAGCTTTTTTTACGGAAAAATTTTTGGTGCTAGCGAATTTCAAATCGCTTCATTTATGCCTGCTCAGGGATATGCGTCGTGGATGCACGGACGAGTAGTAGACATGTTTTATTTCCCGATTTTAAGCGGTCATTTTCCAACATGGTTTCCTTTATGGGGAGGAGATGAATTTGTTTTCTTTCGACCTGTATTCAATGTGGCCGATGCGAGTATATCCGTAAGCGTTATACTGATGATTCTTTTTCAAAAACGAATTTTCAACGTAGAAAACACACAAGAGTCGAATGAGCCTCAACCTGAAAATAAGGAAGAGTCAACCACATCAGAAGAAGCTTAGTTTATTAATTCTTCAATTTTACTTTTTACCTCATCAATCGTAATCCTTTTCATGCAAGGTAGTTCTTGCTTGCACTTGATTTGTGTGCACGGATGGCAAGGTAAAATATGATGTAATAAGCCCGATTTATCTCCCAATGGATAAAAAGTATCCGATTGCCCTGGTCCAAATAAACCTAAAGCAGGAACTCCACTCAATGAAGCAATATGCAATGGAGAACTGTCATTACCAATGAAAAACTGCGCTCTTTCACAGAGTGCTTTAAAAGCTCCAAGGTTTAATTTTCCTGCAGCATTGTAAGTGGTAAACGGAATCATTTTTTGAACTCGTTCAATTCCCGCTAATTCGGAATTGTCACCACAAAAAACAATATCAAGATTGTAGGTCTTTTTAAAAAATACAGCGACGGCTGCAAAGCGCTCTTCAGGCCACTGACGTAATACTCGTTTTACCTGTGTATGAAGAACAACAAACCGATTCAATCGATTTTCATTGATAAAGTCAGTAGCTTGACTAATCTCTAAAGGCGATGCATATAATTGGGGAAGCTCTGAAGGAATATCGCCAATTGCAGGTTTGATAATCTGATATATTGTTTCCGACTCATGAGGTTGTTTCCCTTTGTTTTTTAGTCGAACAGCCCCTCGCTCCAAGCGATAAGAAGGCATATTCAACAAAGCGTAAAATATACCCTCCCATTTACCTCTTAAATCAACAATCAGATCATATATGTATCCTTCGGGTTTATCATCTTTGATAATAAAGTCGATGTTGGGATCATGTTGAATAAGAGATGCCGCAGCTGGTTTGCACCAAACCGTAATTTTTGCTGTTGGATATTGTTTTTTCAGTAGCGCAAAGGCATGCGTTGAATAGCACATATCTCCAATTTCATCTTGGCGGATAACCATTATCGACCGCACCTGCAAATTCTGAATTTTCTTTGCACGATTAATCAGCTTCGAAAGGAAAATCGAAGCAACGTTCACAAATTTGTCAGGCAGGCCAGGATGGAACATAAGCGAGTGCGAAAATACGAATTCCGAATTGACAAAAATTGAAGGATTGGGTCTAAAAAATCATTGTTGACAATAAATTTCCCAAAAAAATCCTATATTTGCAGTGAGATTTCAAAGTTAGATGAGGGGACAACAGTCCCCTCTTTTATTTAATCTTATGATCGAAAAAGAAAACATAGCAGCCTGGGTACAGGAAAAAATCGAAGGAACAGATAACTTTCTGGTGGATATTAAATTATCGCCAGGTAAGTTAGTAGTAGCATTGGACAAACCTTCAGGCATTACGCTCGAAGAATGTTCAGCAGTTAGCCGACATTTATTAGAGCAGTTAGAGCCAACAGGCTTTCTGGAAACACATGAAATAGAAGTTGGAAGTCCTGGAATGGATGCTCCACTGGTAGTACCTCAGCAGTTTTTCAGAAGAATTGGACGTGAGTTACGCGTGTACGATAAGTTAGGGAAGGAGATGAAGGGAACTTTGCTGTCGGCAAATGATACTGGTTTCGAATTGAAAGAAATTACTTCAAGAAAAGAAAACAAAAAGAAAATTATAAGCGAAACAACCCATCAGTTAAACTATGGTGACATTCGCGAAGCAAAACTGATTATTAACTTTAAAATTAAATAAGTATTAAAATGGACCATCACGTACTGATAGAATCCTTCTCGGAATTCAAAGAAGTAAAGAACATTGATCGTGCAACCATGATGAGTATCCTCGAAGATGTAATTCGTGGGATGTTACGCAAACGCTATGGAACAGCCGATAATTTTGATGTTATCATCAATATTGATAAAGGTGACTTGGAACTTTATCGTAATCGTGTTATCGTTGAAGATGGCATGGTGGAAGATCCAGTAACTGAAATTGCCTATTCAGAAGCAATTAAAATTGAACCTGATTTCGAAGTAGGTGAAGATTTAACAGAAACAGTAAAGCTGGGAGATTTTGGTCGTCGTGCGGTATTAGCATTACGTCAGAATTTAGTAGCTAGAATTTCTGAATTAGAAAAAGATGGTGTTTATAGAAAATATAAAGATCGTGTAGGTGAAATTTTGACTGGTGAAGTATATCAAATCTGGAAGAAAGAAATTCTAATTTTAGATGACGAAGGAAATGAATTGATTCTTCCAAAGAATGAAACAATTCCTGCTGATTTCTTCAAGAAAGGGGATGCTGTGCGTTCAGTAATTCAACGTGTAGAAATGGTAAACAATAACCCACGTATCATTTTATCTCGTACATCTCCTGTATTCTTAGAGCGTTTGTTCGAACAAGAAGTACCAGAGGTGTTTGATGGATTAATCACGATTAAAAATATTGTTCGCGAGCCAGGTGAAAGAGCAAAAGTAGCGGTTGAGTCTTACGATGATAGAATTGATCCTGTTGGAGCTTGCGTTGGTATGAAAGGTTCTCGTATACACGGTATCGTTAGAGAATTGAGAAACGAAAATATCGATGTAATCAATTACACTACAAATCTTCAATTGTATATTACACGTGCATTAAGTCCTGCAAAAATTACTTCTATTAAGTTAGATGATGAAACGCATCGCGCTGCTGTTTATATGAAGCCTGATCAGGTGTCATTGGCAATTGGTAAGGGCGGACATAACATCAAATTAGCTGGTCGTTTAACAGGATATGAAATTGATGTTTATCGTGATAGTGAAGATGAAGAAGAGGATGTGGATATTGAAGAATTCAGTGATGAAATTGATAGCTGGATTATCGATGAGCTAAAAGCAATCGGTTGTGATACTGCTAAGAGTGTTCTTGCTATTTCTGTGGAAGATTTAGTAAGCAGAACAGATTTAGAAGAGGAAACAATTCGTGAAGTAGTGAGAATTCTTCGTTCAGAATTTGAATAAAAAAATCTCCAATCGCCAGGAGATTAATATGGGCGAAAAATTACAGTAAGGCAATTCCGCCTTATTATTAAAAAAAGAATAATTAATTCGAATGGCAGAAGATAAAGCAATACGCCTCAGTAAAGCAGCAAAAGAACTTAATGTAGGTCTTACGCATGTGGTGGAATTTCTGGAATCGAAAGGTATAGTGATCGACAGTAATCCGAATACCAAGATTTCACAGGAAGTCTATTCATTGTTACAAGACACCTACATGCCAGATCGTTTGGCAAAGCTCGATGCTCAGGAAATTACTCGTGAAAAATTAAAACGAGATAATGTAGTTATTGAAGCAACAACATCAAAGCCTGAAGCAAAGAAGGAAGCAGAGTCAGATAATGATGATTCTTTGAAGAAGAGTTTAGATGAAATTAAATTAGCCGCTGCAGCTGAAAAGAAAACTGCAAAGAAAAAAGAAGAGCCTAAGCCAGAGCCAGAAGTAATTAAAGCGAAGGCGGAAGTTGATGCGCCGAAAATTCTTGGTAAAATAGATTTAGATGCAGGTAAGAAGAAGACTAAAAAGAAGGAAGAGCCTGTTGAAGAAAAGCCTGTAAAAAAATCTGCAAAAACAGAAGAGAAGAAACAGGTTAAAGCAGAAGATAAGAAAGCGGAAAATAAAACGACCACAAAGGAAAAAACAGAAACTCCAAAAGCGGAAGTCGTAACTCCTGAAGCGCCAGTAGCTACTCCAGCGCCTGAAAAGCCTATTGAAGCAGCGCCTGTGGTTGAGCCGACTGCAAAGGCTCCAACAAAAGAAGATCCTACTAATTTACCTCCTGAACATATTAGTGTTCGTGTAGAGAAGTTAAGCGGTCCAAATATCTTAGGTAAGATTGTTTTACCTGTTGATCCTCCAAAGAAAAAACCTGTTGCATCATCATCAGATTTTGAATCTGGACAACGCAAAAGAAAACGTAAAGAAAAACCAGGAGGAACAACTCCTCAAGGTGGAACTCCTGGAACAGGTCAACAACGTCCTTGGCAAGGTGGTCAACAACGTCCTGGCGGAGATAATCGTCCAGGTGGTGGAAATCGTCCATTTAACAAAGGTGGAAATAAAGGTCGTCCTGCTCCAGCAGCGCAACAACCTAAAGTTGAACCTACCGATAAAGAAATTCAAGATCAAATTAAAGCAACACTTGCTCGCTTAAGTGGATCAGGTAAATCGAAAGCGTCAAAATTCAGAAAAGAAAAACGTGATTTACATGCTAAGCGACAAGAAGCATTAGATGATACAACAGAAAAAGTAATTAAGGTTACTGAGTTCGTATCTGCGAATGAGTTAGCGAAAATGATGAATGTACAAGTAAATCAGATTATCGCTACTTGTATGAGTTTAGGTTTGTTCGTTTCAATCAATCAACGACTCGATGCTGAAACAATTACAGTTGTAGCAAGTGAGTTTGGTTATACTGTTGAGTTCGTCTCTGCTGATGTGCAAGAATCAATTACAGATGATATCGATGATGAGGCGGACTTAGAAACTCGTGCTCCAATCGTAACTGTAATGGGTCACGTCGATCACGGTAAGACGTCACTGTTAGATTATATCCGTAAAGCAAATGTAATTGCAGGTGAGGCCGGTGGTATCACTCAGCATATCGGAGCTTACGAAGTAACACTTGAAAACGGAAGAAAAATTACGTTCTTAGATACTCCTGGTCACGAAGCCTTCACTGCGATGCGTGCCCGTGGTGCTAAAGTAACCGACGTAGCAATCATCGTTGTTTCAGCAGATGATAGCGTCATGCCACAAACCAAAGAAGCAATTAATCATGCTCAGGCAGCTGGTGTTCCTATCGTATTTGCAATTAATAAAATTGATAAACCAGATGCTAATCCTGAAAGAATAAAGGAGCAATTAGCATCAATGAATTATCTTGTTGAAGACTGGGGTGGTAAATATCAGAGTCAGGATATCTCTGCTAAGAAAGGATTAAACGTAGATAAGTTATTAGAAAAAGTATTGCTTGAGTCTGATTTACTCGACTTAAAAGCAAATCCAGAGCGTTTAGCAAAAGGTACTGTTATCGAATCTTCACTTGATAAAGGTAGAGGTTATGTAACGACAGTACTTGTTCAAACAGGAACTTTGAAAATTGGCGATGTTGTTCTTGCAGGTTGTTATAGCGGACGTGTAAAAGCGATGTTTAACGAGCGTGGAGGAAAAACTAAAGAGGCAGGTCCTTCGCATCCAGCATTAATTCTCGGTATGAGTGGTGCACCTCAAGCAGGTGATCAGTTTAATGTGATGGAAGATGAAAGAGAAGCACGTGAGATCGCAAACAAGCGTTTACAATTGCAACGTGAGCAAGGAATACGTACACATAAGCATATAACTCTCGATGAGATTGGTCGTCGTTTAGCAATTGGAAACTTTAAAGAGTTAAATGTAATTGTTAAAGGTGACGTGGATGGATCAGTAGAAGCATTAGCAGATTCATTATTGAAGTTATCAAATCCAGAAATTCAGGTGAACGTGATTATGAAAGGCGTTGGACAAATTTCTGAGTCGGATGTAAACTTAGCTTCTGCATCAAATGCGATCATCATCGGATTCCAGGTTCGTCCTTCTGTAAGTGCTCGTAAGTTAGCAGAGAACGAAGAAATCGATATCCGATTGTATTCAATTATCTATGATGCAATCAATGAAGTGAAAGCAGCAATGGAAGGAATGCTTGCGCCGGAATTTGAAGAGAAAATCACTTGTAACGTTCAAGTTCGTGAAACATTCAAGATTCCGAAAGTGGGTACAATCGCAGGTTGTATGGTGTTAGAAGGTAAGATTACTCGTAATACTAAGATTAGAATTATTCGTGATGGTATTGTTGTTCATAGCGGTGAATTAGCTTCATTAAAACGATTTAAAGATGATGCTAAAGAAGTTCAGGCGGGTATGGAGTGCGGATTAAATATCAATAAGTTTAATGACATTCAAGAAGGCGATATTATCGAAGGTTACGAACAAGTTGCTGTCAAACGAACGCTTGCTTAAAATTAGTTTATCAAATATCTAATGATAAGGAGAAGCGCATTCTATGGAGTACGCTTTCTCTTTTTAAAATAACATTCTTGATTTAAAATTGTAGTTGCTATATTTAGTAACTCTAAAAATTCGAATTATGAAAAAGCTGTTACTTTCAATTTTTATTTTGTGCTCATTTGCTTCAGTAAAAGCATTGGCTGGTGTTGGAGACACAACCGTTGTTCAGGCGTTTACTTTTAACTCGCCACAAAGAGCTTGGTTTGTTTTCCCTTCGGATACTATAAATTATGAAAAAATTTTAATGCTGTATACACTTAAGTGTAATCCGGCGCAATTCCCTGAATGCGGAGAGTGGGATTATTTAACGAATACCTATGTGTACAAGCATACGGGATTAATCGATAGTACCTTGCGTTCTCAAAATTTATATTTAGTCAATGGAGGTAACTTTTCTTCTTTTACTTACTCGAATACTCCAACGTATACGCATAATACACATTGGGATTACTTTATTAATCATTTAGCAACTACTTCACTTAACACGTACACAGTGGCCGGCGGAACTACTGGTGCTAATCATCCTTTCGGAACTGCAAACAATTTATCTAAGTCGCAGTATCTATGGCGTGCCTCTGAACTAACGGCTGCGGGTATGGGTGCTGGTAATATTACAGGATTGAATTTTTATTTGCAAAATGTTGGGTCTCCATTTAATAAGCTTACTATCCGACTTAAAATGGTTACAGCAGATACATTAACTGCAGCTACTACTAACGGTAATGGATTTACTACAGTGTACAGCAAAGGACATGATTTTGCGCCAAATACTGCAGGTTGGAGAAATATTCAATTAACGAATTCATTTTATTGGGATGGAGTTTCTAATTTAATTGTTGAAGTTTCATTCGACAATGCACAAACAGGCGCAGATAATATCATTTCTTCAAATGTGACCTCATTTAATAAATCAGGTGTTACGAATGCTTCAAATGATCGTACATTAAAAACACATTATGCATCTTATGTAGAAGTTCCTGTTAATCCTGATATAGCAGCTATCGATTCATTTATTACCGTTTCTTTTTGGGCTTATGGCGATCCAGCCCTACAACCGATGAATGGTACTACTTTCGAAGCGGTTGATAGTAGCGGTAATCGTGTGATAAATTCTCATACTCCTTGGTCTGATTCAAAAGTGTATTGGGATGCTGGTAATTTAGGTACTAGTTACGACCGTATTTCTAAATCGGCAACTGCAGCGCAAATAAAAGGTCAATGGAATTATTGGACATTCACTAAGAACTGTCAGACAGGAGCAATGAAAATTTTCCTTAACGGCGCTACCTTCTTCACTGGTGGAGGAAAAACTAAGTTAATGACGGGCATAGATAAATTCCGAATTGGTAAAGGAAACTGGAATGGGTCTCTTTCATACGATGGAAGAATTGATGAGTTTGCTGTTTTTAATGTTGAATTACCTCAAGCAACGATTCAACAATTTATGAATAAGAAAATTGATGCTACACATCCTAACTATAATAATCTTGTAGCTTATTATAATTTCAATGATGGTAATTATTTCACTGCGGCAGATGCTTCACCAATGAGTCATGGACCTGCATATTTTAGCTTAGGTGCTGATAATCCTTTGAAGTCAGCATCAGAAATTAATTATGGATGGAATGAAACAAATTTACGTCCTAATATATCGTTTGAACAAGGCGTGTATACGTCGCAGTTAGATTCAATTTTTGTTTTAGATTCAGTAATGAATCCTCCAACGCAAATTGTTGCTTATCTTGATACAATCAACAATGTGGGTGTGCCAACTGATACAATGGTAGTATGGCCTTTGGGTTACACTAATTTTATTTATACTCCGCAAGGACAAATGATTGATTCAACATTAACACCTGCTGATGGTACGATTAATCAATCGGTATATACTTATTACACGTATTCACCTAATTTGATTCGTTATGAAATGGGACGTTATATTACTCCTTATGGTAATGGATTAAGTTTAGGTAGTGGTTGGACATGGACATTTGATGTAAGTGATTATAGAACTTTGTTACATGATAGTGTGGATATGTCGGCTGGTAATTGGCAGGAATTATTAGATGTTAAATTTTTGATGATTGAAGGAACTCCTCCTCGTGATGTTCTAGGAATCAGAAATCTTTGGAATGGAAACTTTAACTACGGGGTTGCAAGTAATCCAATCGATAATAGTTTACAAGCGCTCACGGTCGATTTAGAACCTAATGCAGTAAATGCAAGATGGAAATCTCGTGTTACAGGACACGGAATGGATTCACCAGGAAACTGTGCTGAGTTTTGTCCGAAGAATCACTATTATAAAGTGAATGGTACTACACGTTATACGAAGTTAGTATGGAGAGATAACTGTGATTATAATCCACTTTACCCTCAAGGAGGAACATGGGTTTATGATCGTTCAAACTGGTGCCCGGGTGCTGAAGTATGGACGTACGATTGGGAGATATCTAACTTTATTACTCCTGGAACATCGTTCACATTAGATCATGATGTGCAGGCTTACACGCAAACATCAGGTTGGGATTATTATCAGATCGAAGATCAATTAGTAAGTTATGGCGCTCCAAACTTTACAAATGATGTAGCTGTAGAAGATATCCTTGCTCCAACAACAAATCAAATGTGGTTAAGAAAAAATCCTGTTTGCTCTTCACCAATTATTAAAATAAAAAATACTGGATCTGCAACGCTTACTTCTGCAACGATAACTTATGGTTTAGAAGGAGCAACACCTACGGTTTATAACTGGACAGGCTCTGTTGCGTTTATGCAATCGGCTACATTAACACTTCCTAATTTTAACTGGATTGGTGGAGCTACTAAATTCTATGCTTATGTAAGCAATCCGAATGGAACAACCGATCAATATGCATACAACGATACTATGCGTTCGAACTTTGTATATCCAAGTGCTACACCATCAATTTTCGTTATCGAATTAAAAACGAATAGTGCTCCAAACGAAAATAGCTATACAGTAAAAGATGAAAATGGTAATATTATTTTATCCAGAAGTAATCTCGCTGCTAATACCTATTATAACGATACACTTAATTTACCAAGCGGATGTTACCGTTTTGAATTGCTTGATAATGGCGAAGATGGTTTAGCATGGTGGGCGAATACTGCACAAGGAACAGGTTATGTACGTTTCAAAAATACAATGGGTAATGTGATGTATAACTTTAACTCTGATTTTGGTGGACAAGTTTATAAGCAGTTTACAGTAGGAATTGCAACAGGAGAAGATGAATTTATTTTATCGAATGTCACTAACCTTAACGTCTATCCGAACCCATCTGAATCGATGGTATATATCGATTATAACTTAACGAATAGAACAGATGCATCAATCGAAATTTTAGACTTGATGGGTAAAACAATTTATTCTACGAAGGATGAAAATGTAACTGCAGGAAATAGAGTAGTGGATATGTCTGAATTTAGTAACGGCGTTTATTTCGTTCGTTTGATTTCAGGTAATCAGCAAATGACAAAGAAACTAATCATTAAAAAATAGAATCAATAAATTAAAAACAGTATGAAAAAGATAGCAGTACTCTTAATTGGGTTTGTGATTTCAGTAGGTCAGTTGCGTGCTGACGAAGGTATGTGGCCACTTATTATGATCCAGCAATTGCAGGATAGTATGCAGGCACGTGGATTAAAATTAACAGCGGATGATATTTACAATATCAACAAGGCTTGTGCTAAAGATGCCGTTGTGCGTTTGATGTCGAAGCAAAACAGAATGTTCTGTACAGGTGAAATCATCAGCAGCGAAGGATTATTTTTAACAAATCACCATTGTGGTTATGGTGCTATTCAAGAGTTAAGTACGAATGAAGATAATATTCTGGCGAATGGTTTCTGGGCTAAAAATAAAGGCGAAGAAAGAAAAGCTAATTTCAATATTGGATTACTTGCGAGAGTAGAAGATGTTACTTCAAAAATGCTTGATAGTATCAGTTTAACAATGGACGAAACAGCGCGTGCAAAAGCAGTCGCTGATAAGTTAACAAAGTTACAAGCATCATTAAAAGAAGGTTTAGGCGCAGATAAAGACAATTATGTTGTTGAAGTTGTTCCTTTTTATGCAGGAAATAAATTTCTTGCAATGTACTACATGGTTTACAAAGACATTCGTTTAGTAGGTACTCCTCCGGAAAATATTGGAAAGTTCGGTGGTGAAACGGATAACTGGATGTGGCCACGTCATACAGCTGATTTCAGTATGTTTCGTATTTATGCTAACGCTGACAATAAGCCGGCTGAGTATAATGCTAGCAATAAGCCTTATTCTCCATTACATTTCTTCCCAATCAATATTCAAGGAAAAAATCCTGAAGATTTTGCTATGATCATGGGATACCCAGGAAGAACACAGCGTTATACTTATAGTAAAGGAATTCAATACTTCGCATCTAAGGAGCGTCCAATGCGCGTTAAAGTTCGTCGTGATGTATTAGATGTTTACGAAGAGTTTATGCATGCAGATCCAAAGATTAAATTAATGTATGCGGATAAATTCGCAGGATTAAGTAATTACTGGAAAAAGTTTATGGGTGAAGCATCTGCACTTCCTCAACAACAATTATTCGAAAAGAGAAAAGCAGAAGAAGATAAGTTGAAGTCGTGGATTACTGCAAATAATAAAGGTGCAGTATATAATGAGCTATTCAGTTTATATGATCAGGCATATGCGCAACAAGAAAAGTATGGCTTATACAGTGTGTATTTTCAAGATGGTGTGAGTAATTCACAGCCAATGGTATTTGCTTTAGGACTTTCAAAATTAGAAGCTTTATTAAAAGATAAATCAAAATCAGAAGAAGCGAAGAAAGCTGCTGATGAGATGATGAAAGAATTAGATGAACAATACAAAGAATATTTTGATCCAATTGAAGTAAAAGTTTTAGCAACGGTATTAATGCACTTAACAGAAGATTTAGATCATGCAAATCTTCCAAAAGAATTAGTAGACCTTTCCGTTAAGTACAATAAGGATTATTCAAAAATGGCTGCTGAGATATATGCTAAGTCATTCTTAACTTCTAAAGAGAAGATGAAAGCATTTTTAGCTTCTCCTTCAGCGAAGAAAATGAACAAGGACATGATTTATGTAATTGCTAATGCTTACATGAATAAAATGAATGTTGATATGCGTCCTATATCAATGGAGATTAGCAGTAAGTTGAGTCGTGCGAATCGTTTGTTCCAGGCAGCTATGTTAGAAATGGATGGTAAGAAATTATATTCTCCTGATGCGAATGGTACAATGCGCCTTACTTACGGTCGCGTATTACCGTACAATGCGAAGGATGCTGTATCTTATAAAGAATTCACAACATCAAAAGGTATTCTTGAAAAGTATACACCAGGTGATATCGAATTCGATGCTCCTAAGAAATTAGTAGATATGTTAAAAGCTAAAGATTTCGGTCAGTATGCAGATAAAGACGGAGAATTACATGCTTGTTTCTTAACAGACAATGATATTACAGGTGGTAACTCAGGTTCTCCAGTAATCAATGGAAGAGGAGAATTAATCGGAACTGCTTTCGATGGTAACTGGGAAGCAATTGCAAGTGATTTCGGTTTCGATGCTAATTTGCAACGTACAATCTCATTAGATATTCGCTACACTTTATTTATCATGGATAAATTCGGAGGCGCAGGATATTTATTGAATGAAATGAAGATTGTAAAGTAATTACAATTTGCCAATAGAGTAAAGGGCTGCACTAAAATGCAGCCTTTTATTTTATACCCATTTTGCTAAGCCAAATAGCCGCAGTTTTTTCGTAACCAGAAATTTTTTCTTCGGAAAGTTTGTTGGCTAAATTAACCATCATGGACATACGTGGATTTTTTGCAAAAGCATTTTTATGTTTGATGATGAACAACCAATATAACGCATCCCATACTTCACACCAATTTCCCTTTTCATAATTGCTCATTTTTAAAATGTAATTAGAGCCTGAGATGTAAGGCTTGGTGCTCATTAAGCCACCGTCCGCATACTGACTCATTCCATATACATTCGGAACCATTACCCAATCATATGCATCAACAAATAGTTCCATAAACCAACGGTAAACTTCATCTGGATCGAATTCGCAGAGCAACATAAAATTACCTGCAATCATTAAACGCTCGATATGATGAGCGTATCCATGTTGTAGCACTTTTTTAATTACATCATCAAAAGGAACAATGCCTGTTGTGCCGTTGTAAAATGCAGCAGGGATTTTGTTGTTATATTGAAAGTGATTGTTAGTTCGTTGATAAACTCCTTTATGAGCATAAACTACGCGAATAAATTCACGCCATCCTAAAATCTGCCGAATAAATCCTTCGATAGAATTAATAGGTAAATCTCGCTTCTCAAATTCTTCTATGGTCTTTTCAAGAATGTAATCAGGGTTGATTAATCCAACGTTAAGCATAGGTGTTAAAATGCTATGAAATAAAAAGGACTCTCCATTAACCATCGCATCTTGATAGATGCCATAATTATCTAATCGCTCTTGTAAAAAACGATCTAACCATTTTTTACTTTCTTCAAAAGTTATAGGGTATAAAATGGATGTTGCTTCACCAGGATTTTCTTTAAAATTGTTGTTGGTATATTCAAGTGCTTCATGAATAATAGCATTTTGATTAATTTTCGGTAATGCATGAACGATAGTGCCTTTGGGCATTTTCTTTCTGTTCTCGGAATCGAATGTCCATTTGCCACCTGTTGGCTTGTCTCCTTCTAATAAAATGGAAAATTGTTTTCGAAAGTGAATATAAAAGTCGGTTAGGAAAAATTTATTTTTAGACTTCAGATATTCATCACTATTATTCTTAGAAATTATAAAGTTCGGACTTTCACTCCAACTGATTTTTATCGAGTATTTTTTTGCATAGCGATTTAATCTTCTTTCAAGCAAGTAATCATTTACATCTGTAATAAAGACTTGTTGAATATTTTTTTCTGATAAAAAAGCAAACAAGTTATCGAGCTTTGCAATTGCAGAATTATAATCGATGTAATTAACGTAATAGCCTTTGTTGATTAATTCCTGTGCATAAAACTTCATCGTTGCCCGATGATAGGCTATCTTAATTTTATGAAATCTAAAATGCGTAAAAAATAATTCGTCTTCAACTAAATAAACATCATTGCTTTTATACAAAGCAGGATTGTTTTCAAAAAGTTGGTTAGGGAATAAGATGCTTGTTGAATTCACATATACACAACAACTGATGTTGACATTAGTTTTTTAACTTTGAACAATGAATGAATATTTAGAAATTATAATTAGAACTGGAGCGGTTTACTTGTTTATAATAATCGCCATTAGAATTTTTGGTAAAACAGAATTGGCCCAGTTAAGTGTTACTGATTTAGTTTTTATTTTGCTCATCAGTAATGCAGTTCAAAATGCAATGGTTGAGATTGATGCTGGAAATGACCAATGGAAATCATTGAAAGGAGGATTAACAGCTGCCTTAAGCCTGTTTGTACTAAACTACCTTATTAAGCGCTTAACATTTAAATCGAAAACACTTACAACACTTTTACAAGGGGAACCTGTCATGTTAGTTCATGATGGTAAAATTATCAAGCGCCATCTAGAAAAAGTTATGATTACAGAAGATGAATTATTAGCCGCGGCACGCGAGCATGGTGTAGAATCAATAGATAAAGTAGATCTCGCAGTTCTGGAAGCAGATGGAAATATTTCAATTTTATCGAGCAACTTCCATCATCAAACGAGAAAAAAACGTCCGCACAAAATCATTCACAAACAATAATTATTCAATTACAAAAGTGATTGAAATAGTACCTTTCTGAAAAGTTACCTCGGCATCAGCAGGCACTTCAATCTCTGAAAATTTGGTTTTATAGGCGATTTCTTTAGCTTTTTGTAATAAGCTGGTGTTTGTAGTTGTAGATCCTCTAGCTGGTCCCTCCGCCAAGACTACATTCCCTTTTGTATCAACAGAAATATCTAAAACCACTCTACCTTCTTCCTGGTATTGTTCATTAAGCTGAGGTAGAATACGGATATTCCTTCCCGTTAGATTGGCAGAAACTGGATATTTTTCAGTAGTTGAAATAATTCCGGAAGAATTCCCCTGACTTCCTTGATTTCCTTTAGGTGTGTTATTTAAGTCGCGTTTTGGAAGTTTGATTTCATCAGGTACAATAAACGAAGTTGTATAAAATTCTTTAATGCTCTCTAAAAATGCAGCCGCCTCCATACGGGTTTTAAAATCGCCAACCCTCACCTTAAAATTAGGCTGCTGGTACAAAAGATAGGATGGGGTATTTGAAAAATTATTTGAAAAGTCAGTTTTAATTTCTGAAGCTTTTGATCTTTCAGACCCAAAGTAAATTTGAATTCTGTAACCGGCCGTCGTTTGTTTCATTAAGCCATTTCTTTTATGTCTTTCCATCAAATCAGAGATTAATTCATCGCTGGAAGGATTAACATTCTGATTTTGAGCTTTTACAAGTCCATTTAGACAACTAAAAGTTAAAAACAGCAGGCTTATTTTTCTGGTTAAATTCATTTTTCAAAAATAGGTAAACGCGAATTATTTTTAATCATTATGCATGATATTAATCACGATTGGTATCAATTAACAAATTAGACAGATTTTAAATTCATAAAATGTTTGATTTTTTTTCGTGTTATATTCAGATTGTGCTAAATTCGCGGCTGAAAAAATAGGTTTTTGTCGCAGTTCGGTAAAATCTAATTGATAAAAAATTAAACAATTTAAACGACTTCATATGTCTCGTTACGTATCCAGGTATTTGACAATCACATTGTTTGCGTTGTTCCTGAACGTAATTTCTCTTTCCCAAGTAGCTGCTCAGCCCGACGGCGGAGCTATCTTCAAAGCTAATTGTACTTCCTGCCACGTGGTAGGCGACAATAAGGTTGTAGGTCCGGGATTGAAAAATGTTCACCAACGCAGAAGCGAAGAATGGTTAGTTAAGTGGATTAAAAATTCTAGCGCATTAATCAAGTCAGGTGATGCTGACGCAGTTAAAGTATTCGAAGAGAATAACAAGATTGCAATGCCAGCATTCAACCTTTCTGATGATGAAATCAAATCAGTAATCGCTTACATCAAAACTGAAAGTGAGAAAGCCCCTGCTGCCGCGGCTCCAGGAACAGCTGATCCAAATGCAGCTCCAGGTGAAGAAAACCAGGAAGATGGCAGCCCAACAGTATTATTGTTGGTTACACTTGGTTTAGTGGCGCTATACTTTATTTTGAACAGCGCTAAAAAAGGACTTGAAAGAGTAGTTCGTCAGCGTGAAGGATTACCTGAGCCTCCAATCTATAAAGGTAAGGCATGGGTTCGTGAGCATAAGAAACTAATTGTTGTTATCATATTATTCTTAGCAGTTGTAGGTAGCGTTAAAGGATGGTATGCGCTTTCAGGTGTTGGTATCCAAGAAGGTTATCAACCTGATCAGCCAATTAAATTCTCGCATGCATTGCACGTTGGTCAAAATAAAATTGACTGTCGCTATTGCCACTCAGGTGCTGAGAAATCAAAGAATGCTAATATCCCTTCACCGATGGTTTGTATGAACTGTCATAAATATGTTCAAGAAGGTCCAAAATACGGAACAGAAGAAATTGCTAAGATTTATAAAGCAGTTGGTTGGGATAAGGATAAGCAAACTTATACTGGTAAAACAAAACCTATTCAATGGGTTCGAATTCACAACCTTCCTGATTTAGCTTACTTCAATCACGCTCAGCACGTTAAAGTTGGTAAAGTAGAATGTCAGACTTGCCACGGTGAAGTTGAAAAGATGGAAGAAATGAAGCAAGCTTCTCCATTAACTATGGGATGGTGTATTAACTGTCACCGCGAAACAGAAGTTAAGATGGAAGGTAATGGTTACTACAACGAGCTTCACGAAAAGTTAAAGAAACAATATGGCCCTGACGCTAAATTAACGGTTGATAAAATCGGTGGTTTAGAGTGCGCGCGTTGTCACTATTAAAATAATAAGTAAACAATTAATCTGAAAAATACTCCAATCACGGATATGGAAAAAAGATATTGGAAAGGTGTAGAAGAACTCAATAACACTCCTGAGTTTACACGCTTACGCGATAACGAGTTTTTTGAGCACTTGCCGGTGGATGAAGTCTTAAATAAAAAGGCTGCATCTGACTCGTCAACAACACGTAGGGATTTCTTGAAATTTTTAGGATTCAGCGTAGCTGCAGCTTCTCTTGCTGCCTGCGATGCTCCTGTAAAAAAAGCAATTCCTTATGTTTCAAAACCAGAAGAAATTACATTAGGTATTCCTAATTATTACGCTTCTTCATATTATGATGGTACCGACTATTGCAGTGTGTTAGTTAAAACACGTGAAGGTCGTCCTATTAAAATTGAAGGAAACGATTTATCTTCTATCACTAAAGGTGCTACTAATGCGCGTGTTCAAGGTTCTGTATTGAGCCTTTACGATAGTGCTCGTTTAGCGCATCCTCTAAAAGGTGGTCAAAAGTCGGACTGGAAAACGGTTGATGCTGATATCACAGCTAAATTATCAGCAGCTTCTGCAGCAGGAAAGAAAATCGCTATTGTAGCTTCTTCAAATGCAAGTCCTTCAGCTAAAAAAGCAATCGCTGATTTTTCTTCAAAATACACAACTGCTTCATTAGTAACTTATGATGCAGTATCATATAATGGTATTATAAAAGGTAATGAAATGTCTTTCGGAAAGGCAATCGTTCCTTCTTATAGCTTTGATAAAGCAGAAGTAATTGTAAGTTTCGCTGCTGATTTCTTGGGAAGTTGGATTTCTCCAATTGAATTTGCAAATCAATACGGAACAGGTAGAAAGTTAAGAAATGGTAAGAGAACAATGTCTCGCCATATTCAAGTGGAAGCATCACTTTCATTAACTGGATCAAATGCAGATAATCGTTTTAAAGTTAAGCCAAGTGAATTATCAGCTGCTGTTGCAACACTTTATAATAAGGTAGCAGCATTAGCAGGTGGTTCTTCGGTTTCTGCTTCAGCAAATACGTTTGATAAAGCTGCTGATTCAGTAGCTAAGGAATTATGGGCAGCTAAAGGAAAAGCTTTAGTGGTTAGTGGTTCGAACGATCCAAATGAACAAGTATTAGTGAATGCTATCAACAATATGCTTGGTAGCTATGGAAATACAATCAGCCTTGATTCAGCATGTAACTTACGTTCTAGTAACGACGGTGCAGTAGCTGGATTAATGCAAGCTATGAACGCTGGTCAAGTGGGTGCAGTGATATTCTGGAATTCAAATCCGGTTTATTCAATGCCCTCTATTGCTGAAGCGATTGCGAAAGTAGGAACTAAAATTTCCCTTTCAGATCGTAATGATGAAACAGCTTCTAAGTGCGATTACGTTTGTCCTGACCATCATTATTTAGAGTCATGGGGTGATGTTGAGCCATACACCAATCGCTATTCATTAATGCAACCTACAATCCGTCCTTTATTCAGTACTCGTCAGGCAGCTGAGAGCTTATTGAAGTGGGCAGGTGTACAGGTAGCAGATTATTATACATATGTTCGTGCTAACTGGGAAGCGAGTATTTACCCTAAGCAAACAGGTATGACTTCATTTGAAGCATTCTGGACAAAATCGTTACAAGACGGAGTATTTACAGCAGCGATTCCTTCAGCAACAGCAGTAACTTTTGCGGGTAATGTTTCTGATGCAGCTTCTAAATTAATGAAGCCATCAGCAGGAACAGATGTAATGCTATATGAGAAGACAGGTATTGGTAATGGTAATCAAGGAAACAACCCTTGGTTACAGGAATTACCTGATCCAATCTCTAAAGTTTGTTGGGATAACTACTTTGCTATTCTTCCGGCATATGCTGAAAGATTAAAAGTATCTCAAGGAAATGTAATCGAAGTAAAAGTTGGTAATACATCTATCAAAGGACCTGTGTTTTTACAACCAGCAATGGCCGATAATACAATTGCTGTTGCAGTTGGTTACGGAAGAACTGCTGCTGGGAAAGCAGGAAATGGAGTAGGATTCAATTCCTATCCGTTCATGTCGATGGTGAATGGTTCGTTATCAATGGTTGCAGCAAATGCAACAGTTACTAAAACAGTTGAAGACGATCATACTTTAGCAGCGACTCAAACGCACCATACAATGATGGGTCGTGAGATTGTTAAAGAAACAACTTTAAGCAAGTGGTTAAAAGATTCTAAAGCTGGTAACGAACAGGAATTAATTGACTCTCCATACGGAAAGAAAAAGCCAGAAGAATTAGACCTTTGGGCAACTCCTGAAAATCCAGGATTTGATCGTCCGAACCATAGCTGGGGATTAGGAATCGATTTAAATGCATGTATCGGTTGTGGATCATGTGTAGTTGCTTGTAATGCAGAAAATAATGTTCCTGTTGTCGGTAAAGATGAAATCGGTCGTGCACGTGAGATGCATTGGATCCGTATCGATCGTTACTATAGCAGTGATACAACTAAAGAAAATGCTGGTGAGAAAGGATTAGGTAAGTTGAGCATGTATGGTGAAATGGAAAAACCAGGAGCAGATAATCCTGAAGTATTCTTCCAACCTGTAATGTGTCAGCATTGTAATCATGCACCATGCGAAACAGTTTGTCCGGTAGCAGCTACAACACATAGTAGCGAAGGATTAAACATGATGGCTTATAACCGTTGCGTTGGTACTCGTTATTGTGCAAACAACTGTCCTTATAAAGTTCGTCGTTTCAACTGGTTTAAGTATAGCGACAATGAGCAGTTCCCTTATAACATGCAGGATAACTTAGGTAAGATGGTATTAAATCCAGATGTAGTTGTTCGTTCACGTGGGGTAATGGAGAAATGTTCAATGTGTGTACAAAGAATTCAGTACGGTAAGTTAGAAGCGAAGAAGGCAGGTCGTCGACCAGGTGATGGTGAAATTAAAACTGCTTGTGCACAGGCTTGTCCTACAAATGCAATTGTATTTGGTGACTTCAACGATAAGAACAGTGAAGTAAGTAATTTGTTCAAAGATCCTAGAAGCTACCATTTATTAGCTGAATTAAATGTACAACCTTCAGTGTTCTATCAAACAAAAGTTCGTAACAAGAACTAATTATCAATAACAAAAAAATTAATTAACGAAGTAATAATTCGTCTATGCATAAAGAATCGGAACTTAGACCCCCTCTCATTTTAGGAGAGAAAACATGGCACGATATCACAGAAGATGTTTGTCGCCCGGTTGAGTCGAAAGCAAACAAATGGTGGAAAATGGCTTTTACAGTAGCTGTTGCTGGTTTGCTTTGGTGGATCATTTCTGTATCATATACATTGGGAACAGGTCTCGGTGTATGGGGATTAAATAAAACAGTAGGTTGGGCATGGGATATCACCAATTTCGTATGGTGGGTAGGTATCGGTCACGCTGGTACGCTTATCTCAGCAATCTTATTATTGTTCCGTCAAAAATGGCGTTTATCAATTAACCGTTCAGCCGAGGCGATGACCATCTTCGCCGTAATTTGTGCTGCAACGTTTATCTTATCACATATGGGTCGTCCTTGGGTTGGTTACTGGCCTTTACCATTAGCAAACCAATTCGGTTCGTTATGGGTAAACTTTAATTCTCCACTTGTATGGGACGTATTCGCAATCTCAACTTATTTTTCTGTATCGATTGTATTCTGGTATACAGGACTAATTCCTGACTTTGCGGTAATCCGTGACCGTGCTAAAACAAAATGGTCAAAGCGTATTTATACAATCTTAAGTTTTGGATGGGTAGGTACAGCTAAAAATTGGCAACGTTTCGAAGAGGTTTCTCTTGTACTTGCCGGATTATCTACACCTCTTGTACTTTCGGTTCACTCGGTCGTATCAATGGACTTTGCTACTTCAATTGTTCCAGGATGGCATACAACAATCTTCCCTCCTTACTTCGTAGCTGGTGCGATCTTCTCGGGATTTGCTATGGTACAAACGTTATTAATTATAGTTCGTAAGGTATTAACATTAGAAGACTACATTACAGTTTACCACATCGATATGATGAACCGAGTAATTTTAATTACAGGTTCAATTGTAGGGGTTGCTTACTTAACAGAATTCTTTATCGCATGGTATTCAGGAGTGGAATACGAACAATATGCGTTTATTAATCGTGCTACTGGTCCTTACTGGTGGGCATACTGGAGCATGATGACATGTAACGTTATCACTCCTCAGTTATTCTGGTCTTCTAAATTACGTGAGAACGTTTTCGCAACATTCATCATTTCGATCTTCGTTAATATCGGAATGTGGTTCGAGCGTTTCGTAATCATCGTTACATCATTACACCGTGATTATGTAACATCAAGCTGGACGATGTATTCTCCAACTTGGGTGGAAGCAGGAATCTTTATCGGTTCAATCGGATTATTCTTTACTTGTTTTTTATTATTTGCTCGTGTATTCCCGGTAATCGCAATGAGTGAATTGAAAACAATTGTAAAGTCGTCTTCTGAAGGAGCTAAGAAAAAATCAAATCATTCAAATCACTAAGACTAACACATATGAGCGCTGCAGAAAAAAAATTCGTTTACGGCATCTTCAATGATGATGAAGTAGTGGTAAATGCTATTGGAACATTGCGTAGTCAAGGACTAAAAGTAAAAGATGTAATTTCTCCGTTCCCTATTCACGGATTAGATCATGAATTAGGATTGGCAAGAACAAGAATATCAATCTGTGCATTCTTGTATGGTATGACAGGTTTAAGCTTAGCATTGTTGATGATGTACTATATGAACATCTTCGATTGGCCAATGGATATTGGTGGTAAGCCTAGCTTTGCATTCTATAAGAACTTACCTGCATTTATTCCTGTAACATTTGAAAGTACTGTATTATGTGCTGCACATGGAATGGTAATTACCTTCTTATTAAGAAGTAAGATTCTTCCAGGTGTTGAGCCTCATGTAATTCACCCAAGAATGGCTGACGATCATTTCGTAATGGCTATTCAAGTGAAAGAGGATACAGACCTTGCAAAAGTTGAATCATTAGTTAAAGCTGCTGGAGCAGTCGAATTTAAATCTTAAAAATCAAACAGCGATAATTCAAAATCCATCGCAACCAAGGATATGAAGATAACTTCCAAAATTCTATACGTAGGAGTAACATCAGTAGTGATGTTGGCTGCTTCTTGTAGTAAAGATCCGAAAAGCCCAGGATTAGAATACATGCCTGACATGTATCGTTCACCTTCTTATGAAGTGTATACTACTAATCCGAACTTCCCTGATAGTTTAACGATGCAGGCTCCTGTAAAAGGAACGATTCCGCGTAACTATACTTTCTTCAATTACCCTTCTTCAAATGAAGGTTATGAAGCTGCTGGTAGAGATGTAAAAAATCCATTAGCGGTAACAGAAGAAAACGTGGCAGAAGGAAAGCGTCAGTATGAAATTTATTGTACGCATTGCCATGGTTCAACAGGACAAGGAGATGGAAGTATTGTTGCCATTGGTAAGTTCCCACCTCCGCCATCTTATTCAAAAGGAAATTCATCTCGTGGAGGAGCAATGCGTGACTTAACAGATGGAAAGATTTTCCATACGATTACTTATGGTATTAACTTAATGGGAGCTCATGCATCTCAAATTAATCCTGAAGACAGATGGAAAATTGTAATGTACGTTCATCAACTACAAAACGATAATAAGCCTGTTGGTTCAACAGCTGCTTCAACTACTGATTCAACAACGGTAAAACCTTAATCATATTTCAATACCGATCAACGACTAATTATGGGACACCATCAACATATTGAGGTAACAAGTACAAAACCATACGAGTTTACCCGCAAAAACAGAATGATTGCAGGTGTAATGATTATTATTGGATTAATAGCAATCATTGCTCAATTTGCAACTCACCATACACAAACATGGTCTAATCTTCTAATGAACAATTTTATGTTCATGGGCATGGCGCTTTGCGCTACTTTCTTTTTGGCTGTTCAATATGTAGCTGAAGTAGGATGGAGTGCAGTAATCAAACGTCCAGTAGAAGCAATGGGTCAGGCACTTCCAGTAGCTGGAGGTATTATGATTGTAATTATTTTATTAGGTGGCCAGTCTCTTTATCATTGGATGGCTCCTGGTATTTCTACTCCTGGATCAGAAAATTACGACGCTATTATCGCAGGTAAAAACGGATTCTTAAATCCAGCATTTTTCTGGATTCGTGTTGTAGCTTATTTTGCAATCTGGACCTACTTCGCAAAATTATTTAGAAAGAATTCTTTGTTAAGCGACGAAGGTGATGGTAAGGGATATTGGCAAAAGAACAGATCAGCAGCAGCTAAATTCCTAGTATTATTTGCTGCAACTGAGTCTACAATGTCATGGGACTTCTTAATGAGTATCGATACACATTGGTATAGTACGCTATACGCATGGTATACTTTCGCAGGAATGTTTGTTACCTCAATTGCTGCTTTAGTATTTACAATTACGTACTTAAAGTCGAAAGGATATTTACAAGAAGTGACAGAACATCATTTACATGATATTGGCAAGTTCATGTTTGCATTCAGTATTTTCTGGACGTACTTATGGTTCTGTCAGTTTATGTTAATCTGGTATTCAAATATTCCAGAAGAAGTAACTTACTTCATGTTACGTCAGGATCACTATCGTGGATGGTGGTTAGGATCTTTCTTCATCAACTTTATCGCTCCTTTCGTTATCTTAATGACAAGAGATGCAAAAAGAAAATTATACTTACTAATGTACATGTCTATCGTTATCTTTATCGGACACTGGATTGATACATTTGTAATGGTAATCCCTGGATCAATGTTAACTGCAGGACACCATGCTGCTGAAGCGGGTGCTCATCACGGACATTCATTGACGTTAGGTTCTGTTGGATTAATGGAAATTGGAACTACACTCGGATTTATCGGATTGTTCATGTACCTTGTTCAGCATCACTTAAGCAAAGCTCCATTGGTAGCTAAAAACCATCCTATGCTTGAAGAGAGTTTACATCACGCTATATAATACTTAGAAATAAAATTAATAATTCAATATCCCTCAACTAACACTCGATATGAACATCTTGCTCATCTTAGCAGTCGTTTTTGGAACCTTGGTTCTAGTGCGCTTAGCCAATGTAGCGGCTATTGCTTCTAAACTTTCGGGAGAGAACGAAGAAGCAGAACAGGAAAGTGCAAACCGCTGGAACAGTATCGGTATGCTTACATTCTTAATTGTAGGTTTAATTACCATGTTTTACCTTATCAATGCATACTCTCCGTTGATGTTGCCAGTATCGGCATCAGAACACGGTGTAGCTATTGATAAATTAATGAACATCAATTGGATTGTTTTATTCATCACTTTCCTAATCACTCAAATCTTATTATTCTTTTTTGCATTCAAATACAAGTTCAATAAAAATAGAAGAGCATTCTATTTTCATGACAACAACAAATTGGAGGCAATCTGGACAGTAATTCCAACAATCGTGTTGGCATCACTAATTGTAACTGGTTTACAAGAATGGAATGATATCACGAATAAGTCGGATAAAATGGAAGGAATAAAAATACAGGTCTATGCAAAGCAATTTGACTTCACAGCGCGTTATGCTGGAGAAGATAAAAACTTAGCAAGAACAAACTTCCTTCTTATTTCAGATGCCAATTCATTAGGTGTTGATTCATTGGATAAGTACGCGGCTGATGATATTATTGCTAAGGAATTAGTAATGCCTAAAGGTGCAGAGATCGAATTAGTAATCAATTCACGTGATGTAATTCACTCGGTTTATTTACCACATTTCCGTGTTCAAATGAATGCGGTACCAGGTATGACAACTCGTTTCTCATTCAAGCCAACAATGACAACTGCTGAAATGCAAAAGGAAACAAAGAATCCAAAGTTTGAATATGTGATGCTTTGTAATAAGGTTTGTGGTGTGGCGCATTACAACATGAAAATGCCAGTAAGAGTTGTTGAAATGGCTGAATACCAAGATTGGTTAAAGTCACAACCCTTAGTATTCCCTGTAGCAAGCGAAGCAACAGCAGGTGCTTCAACACCAACTGCAGAATCAGCTGCTACAATGACAACAGGAACAAACTAGTCAATAATAAATTTGTTTAAACAGTAAACGAAAAAATAACTTTCTCATGGAAGTGAATCCAAATAAACACATTGCTCACAGTGCACACGCAGATGCACATGGTCACGCTCACGGTCACCACGATCATGATCACGATCACGATGATAATTTCTGGTCGAAGTACATCTTCACGACCGACCATAAAATGATTGCTAAGCAGTTCTTAAACACTGCAATCTTTATGGCATTTCTTGCGATGTTTATGTCGCTTATATTCCGTATGCAATTGGCTTGGCCTGATGCAAAAATTCCTTTCTTACAAGATATGATCGGTAAGTGGGGAAAGGATGGTAAATTAGATCCAGGTTTCTATCTGGCATTAGTTACTATCCACGGAACCATCATGGTATTCTTTGTATTAACAGGTGGTTTAAGTGGTACTTTCTCGAACTTACTCATTCCTCTTCAGGTAGGAGCACGTGATATGGCATCAGGATTTTTAAATGCCCTTTCATTCTGGTTCTTTGCATTGTCAAGCGTTGTAATGCTTGTATCTTTAGGAGTTGAGTCAGGTCCTGCATCTGGTGGTTGGACAGTTTATCCTCCATTAAGTGCATTGCCTCAGGCAATACCTGGTTCAGGTTTAGGAATGACCTTGTGGTTAGTTTCAATGGTATTCTTCATTGCATCATCGTTATTAGGTGGGATTAACTATATCACTACAGTCCTCAACTTAAGAACAAAGGGAATGAAAATGACACGCCTTCCATTAACTATTTGGGCGTTCTTTATTACAGCAATCCTAGGAGTTTTATCTTTCCCTGTATTATTAGCAGCAGCATTGTTATTAGTATTTGATAGAAGTTTCGGAACAAGTTTCTACTTAAGCGATATCTTCATTGACGGAGCTCCACTTGATCATGCTGGTGGGTCACCAATCTTATATCAGCACTTATTCTGGTTCTTAGGTCACCCTGAAGTATATATCGTATTATTACCTGCATTAGGTTTGGCGTCTGAAGTTATTTCAGTTAATGCACGTAAACCTATCTTTGGTTACAAAGCCATGATCGGTTCAATGTTAGTCATCGCATTCTTATCGTTCATCGTATGGGGTCACCATATGTTTGTAACAGGTATGAATCCGTTCTTAGGATCAGTATTCGTATTCACTACATTATTGGTTGCGATTCCATCTGCAGTAAAAGTGTTCAACTATATCACAACATTATGGAGAGGTAATATTCAATTTACTCCTCAGATGTTATTTGGTATTGGCTTAGTATCTACTTTCATTACGGGTGGTTTAACGGGAATTATCTTAGGAGACTCTGCACTGGATATCAACATACATGATACTTATTTCGTAGTAGCTCACTTCCATATTGTAATGGGTTCATCAGCTATCTTCGGAATGTTTGCTGGAGTTTATCACTGGTTCCCTCGTATGTACGGACGAATGATGAATAAGCCTTTGGGTTATATTCACTTCTGGTTAACATTAATTGGATTGTATGGAACATTCTTCCCAATGCACTTCTTAGGGTTAGCTGGCTTACCTCGTCGTTATTATGCATTTACTTCATATGAAGCATTTGATTCGTTAGTAAATATCAATCATATTGTAACAGTATTTGCAATCATCGGTGGATTAGCACAGTTTATCTTCTTGTTCAATTTTTACTATAGCATTAAATATGGTAAGAAGTCAGTTCAAAATCCATGGAAGTCGAATACATTAGAATGGACAGCACCAGTAGAACATTTACATGGTAACTGGCCAGGAGCAATTCCTGAGGTTCACCGTTGGCCATATGATTATGGTAAGCCAGGTGCACCAGAAGATTTCATTCCTCAAACGGTTCCTTTCTCTGAAACACCTGAGAGTAATACACCACACGATCATTAATAACTTAATATAGTTTGAGAAGGCACTCTTTGGAGTGCCTTCTTTTATTAAATCAATTTCAAAACCAACTACACCAATGATTACGTTTGAAAACTCCAAGTCTTTTGCAGATAAATCAGATCTTGAAGATGAATTAGCGTATATACGTGACCGTTTTAATATTCCACAGCATGATGGTAGTGATACCGTTTACTTTTGTGGTAACTCATTAGGACTACAACCTAAAAACACAAATGTATATGTCAATCAGGAATTAACAGATTGGGCTCAGCTTGGCGTAGAAGGACATTTTAAAAAGGATACAGGTTGGTTTGCTTATCATGAATTAGTACGTGATGCAGCCGCAAGAATTGTTGGTGCTAAGCCAATTGAAGTGGCGGTGATGAATCACTTAACGGTGAACTTACATTTGTTACTGGTTTCGTTTTATCGTCCTTCAAAAGATCGTTACAAGATTATTTGTGAAGCCGGGGCCTTTCCTTCCGATCGCTATGCCTTACAATCACAGGCGCGCTTTCACGGATTTGATCCTGATGATGCAATTGTAGAGTTAGAACCATCTGAAGGAAGTGATTTGATTGCTGAAGAAGATATTTTACAAGCTATTGAAGATTGCGGTGATGAGTTAGCGTTAGTAATGTTTGGTGGTGTTCATTATTTCACAGGACAAGTACTCGACTTTAAAAAAATTACAGAAGCAGCGCACGAAGTAGGAGCCTATGCTGGCTTTGATTTAGCTCATGCTGCCGGAAATTTAAAGTTAGAATTACATCAATGGAATGTAGACTTTGCAGCATGGTGCTCTTATAAATATTTGAATGGTGGACCAGGTACTGTTGGAGGAATTTATGTTAATGAAAGACATGTTAAAAATCCGCATCTGCCTCGTTTCGCTGGCTGGTGGGGAAATGATCCTGCCACTCGATTTAAAATGCCACATCAGTTTACGCCTGTTTTAACTGCAGATAGTTGGCAGTTGAGCAATGCACCTATTCTTGAAATGGCTGCTTTACGTGCTTCTTTCGAATTGTTTGATGAAGCAGGAATGGATCGATTAGTGAAAAAAAGTAATGCACTTACATCATATTTGAAGTTTGTAATTGAAGATGTCCTGACAAGTTTAGCTAAAAGTGATTTGGTGAAAATAATCACTCCATTTGCTGAACAACAACAAGGCTGTCAACTTTCATTGCAGTTTGAAACAGATGGAAAGAAAATATTCGATTCATTAACCAGTAAGGGTGTTATTGCCGATTGGCGCGAGCCCGATCAAGAGGGAAGAGGTAGTGGTGTAATTCGCGTAGCTCCGGTACCGTTATATAATAGTTTTAATGATGTGTATCGATTTGGACAATTATTACAAGAGGCTATAAAGTCTTTATGAAAAAGCCTAAACATCGTCCTGATGCCGATGTTTTAATTACCGATTACATCGAACAACAAGCTGATTTTGCAAAAGAAATTTGCTTTAAGCTAAGGTCTATTATTCTTGCTTCTGATAATTCTATCATTGAGGACTGGAAATGGGGACCCAATTATTATTCAGATGGAATGGTATGTGGATTTGGGGCGTTTCAAAAACATGTAAATCTTGTTTTCTTTCAAGGCGCTTTGCTAAAGGATGAAGAGAATGTTTTAATTGCTAATCCTGGTAATATTCATAACCGACATATACGATTTACTGATGTGGCGCAAGTGAAATCTTCGATAATTAAAAAGTTTATTAAAGAAGCAATTCAAAATAATCGTCAAGGGAAAAAGGTCGAACATCAAATCAAACAAATAGAAATACCTCCGCAACTAAAAATTGCTCTTCAGAAACATAAATTACTTACTAAGTTTAATGATCAAACCTTTTACAAACGCAAAGAATTTATTAATTGGTTTCTTGCAGCTAAAAGAGAAGAGACGCAATTAAAACGCTTAAGTAATATTGTTGAAATGGTTGCTAATGATTCGTTTTTGTATTAGTAATTTAGCGTTTGATAATTTTCTGACAATCACTTTTGTTCAATTTGTTTTGTAGCAAGTACAGGCCAGGAGCTACATTGGTTAAATCTATAATAGTTGAATTATCTCCAAATACATCAAAAGTTTTAATTGACTTACCAGACAAATCAAGCAGTTCAAAAACTGAATTTATATTTTCGGATAGGGTAACCGTTAGTTCGTTGTTAAATGGATTTGGAAACACATTAAAAGTGCTTTTGCTATATTGTTCAATTCCTGTAGCCGTATTATTTACTAACCAAAAAGTGGTGTTCATGATTAACTTTTTATGATTACCACTAGCACCTAAAAAATAGCCGTTGTATAACGCATCATTAGGATCTCCCGTTCCATCATCTGTAGGAGAACTATCTCCTAATGCAGCAACTTTTCCTAATCCATACCTGGAACGAACCATCATTGCATTGTTATTTCCTGTCGTACTGCTACCATTTTTATAAATTACTCCTTTAACAGTTGCATTAACTGTTGGTGTAAGCGTCATCGTTGCTCCATCATTAAATTCTAATGCGTTGACAGTCCCAAATGGTCCGTATAGTAAAGTGTCATTTGATAGCATGGCAATAGTTGTACTTGTCTGGTTTATGTCTACAGAATCAAACGTAAATCCAAATGGATTAACTTGTATTGAATTGTTCAGCATTAAATCATTCCAAATCATTCTAGCATCTTCACCATCACCATTTCTATCACTACCTGCATGATTTCCTATCATAAAAAGCCCACCACCATTCTGAACGAATTGCATCATCGCCGTTTTTTGAGCAGTAGAAAATAAAATATTGGGCTCGCAAACTATAAAGACTTTGTAATTTGATAAGTCCTGCGCGTTACTGCTTTGTCCGTATGTAATTTGACCATTATAAGGTAAACTTTCTACCGTATATCCTTTCTTCACGCAATCGATTCCCCATGCAGATATTCCACCATTCCATGTAGTTTCAACTGAGGTGCTAGTGATAGTAGCTTGTAGTGGAGTAGGAATTCGTTGAGCATTTGATTCAGTACCTCCAATCTGTGCTGGTCCATTAAAATAGCCAATATTATTTGCATCAGCATCAATTACCCAATCCGCATTACCCGCAGCTTCCGCCTTGCTCGCATCAAACAAAATTTTTATTTGAGCTTCGGATATTGTTGTGTTCATAAAAACGATAATTAAAACGAATACGATTTTTCTCATTTTGATCTTTGTCATATCATGCAAATTTAAATAAATAATTACGCTTGTTTTGTTTAATTTGGCGCTTGAAATCATATTTCTGTTATGAAGAATTTTACTGTTATCGGTTCAGGTCTTGTTGGATCATTGTTAAGCATCTATTTAGCAAAAAGAGGATATAATGTTACCGTTTATGAACGTCGCCCTGATTTAAGAAAGAACAGAATCAGCGCTGGACGATCAATTAATCTTGCCTTGAGTGATAGAGGCTGGAGAGGTTTAGCAGGTGTGGGTATAGTTGATGAAATTAAAAAGGTAGCTATTCCGATGGCTGGCCGTATGATGCATAGCGTGAAAGGCGAATTAACCTATCAGGCTTATGGTAAAGAAGGGCAAGTAATCAATTCTGTTTCGCGCGGTGGATTAAACTGCGTGTTGATGGATCTTGCCGAAGAGCATGGTGTAAAGATTATTTATAATCATCGTTGTTTAGATGTTGATTTGAAATCGTGTTCAGCAAAGTTTGAAAATACAGAGAAAAACGAAATTGTTGAAGTACATCCTGATCGTATTTTTTCAACAGATGGAGCTTATTCCGCAGGTCGTTTACAGTTTCAGTTAAGCACAGATATGTTTAATTATTCTCAAACATATTTAGAGCATGGGTATAAAGAGTTAACCATTCCTCCAACTGTTGATGGAGAATTTGCTATGGATCCAAGTGCGTTGCATATATGGCCAAGAAACTCTTTTATGATTATTGCATTGCCGAACATGGATAAGAGTTTCACATGTACTTTGTTTTATCCTATGAATGGATCAGAATCGTTTAAAGCAATCGATACCGAAGAAAAAATGATGAAGTTCTTCGAAGAAAATTTTGCTGATTTAATTCCGCTATCTCCAACACTCAAGCACGACTTTTTTAATAATCCATCTTCGTCGTTAGTAACTGTTCGTTGTTTCCCATGGCGCTATCAGGATAAAGTCCTAATGCTTGGTGATTCAGCACATGCTATCGTTCCTTTCTACGGACAAGGAATGAATTGCGGATTTGAAGATTGCGTGGTGTTGGATGAATTAATGGAAAAACATGGTGAAGATTGGGATAAAATTTTTGAAGAATTCCAAAACTTAAGAAAACCAGACGCAGATGCAATTGCTGAATTAGCTTTAGCTAACTTCATTGAAATGCGTGATCGAGTAGGTAATCCTTCTTTCTTATTGCAGAAGAAAATTGAGGCTTGGTTCAATGAAAAACATCCTGATAAATGGATTCCACTTTACAGTATGGTTACATACAGTCCGCATATCCGTTACAGCGAAGCATTACGAATTGGTAATAAGCAAGAGGCGATTATGCAATCGGTAATGGCGATGGAAAACATTGAGCAAAACTGGAATAGCGAAGCAGTAGAAAATAAAATCCTTGCGGCTTTAAATTAGTCATCACGGTTGCTTCGGCTACGCTTAGCAACCTTTCAAATTTATAATATACATTCAACAACCATAGCCCCAAATAAGTATGCTGAGCGTATTCGAATACTTAGTTTACTGTGCGTAGTCCAAAAAAATTTTGCTGAGCGGAGCCGAAGTAAACGATTGAGCGGAGCCAAAGTAAACGATTAAGCGGAGCCGAAGCAAACGTTATAGCAAACTACCCCAACACCTCAATCAAAGCCTTCGTCTCATCATGCGCTCTGCGGATATGATTCCTGATTTGAAAAACGCGTGATAAAAGCTTTGTTGTTTTTTCAGTTGGTGCTTCCGATTCTACTTCGTTAAGCATAGCTAACGTTGCCGACATACCGAAAGCGGTTAAATAAGGTTTTAAATAAGAAAGCGCATTGATAATTGGCTCGTTATCATTCGTTGTTATAGCGTCATCTAAATTTTTAATGATTAACGGTAATTGTGTATTGTAATCATTGATGATTTTTACAACCGTCTTTTTATTTCCATATTCACCTAATACCTCTGCACGAATAAATACCAGTTCTACCTTAGCGATTTTTTCAACTAATGCATTACTGCCTTTGTTTGCAGACGGATCAATTTTAGGAATGTCAACAGGATTTGTTTTCCCAGTATTGCCTTCCCCTTTTCTAAATAAAAGAAAAAGCAAGATTCCTATAGCTGCAACAGCTATGGATATGATCAATATGTAATTCGTATTGCTATTGGAAGTTGAAGTGGTAGCTGTCGATTGCGTATCAGTGGGATTTTCATTTTCGGGCGTTGCTACAGGAGTATTTTTTTGAGCTTCCAAAGCTTTCTTTAAGGAGTCAACCTGAAACTGCATCTTCGCATTTTGAATGCTATCGGTAATCGCTTTTTTTAATTGCGTAAAATAGTCTTCTTGTGGACTGTTTCTTGTTTCATGTTGACAAGTAATCATCATGTCATACACGCTTAAACGTTCATCTGTGCTGATAATATCTTTCCCAAAAATCAAAGCAAGGTTCAAATAGTTGATGGCATAACGATAATTTTTTTGCGAGTAAAAACATTTTGCAAGATAAATCATCCCCTTGCTTTTTATTAAAGCATTTTCTGAAGTGATATCTATTTTGCGTAAACTATCTAATGTGTAAAATGAATTACGACCATTCCCCGACTCCCAAGATTTTACTCCACGCTCGTAAAGTTGATTAAGTTCATCAATTGAAAAGGTAGGAGAAGGTTTTTTATCTCTTTTTGAACCACGTGAAGCAAAAAGATTTATACCCACAAAAAGGCAAATAATTACTAAAAATATTTTTTTGGAAAACATAGGTGCTAAGATATATAATTATGCAATTTTTAATCTACTTCACTCGTATTTTTAATTAACAAGTTGAAAATTAGCTCTTGTTTTTAACTAAAAGTTCCTACTTTTATTGCACTAATAACGGAAATACAATATTTTATGTTTTTCATCCGCGTAATTTTAAATTTACGTAGGTTTGTACTCTATCTTGGTTGAATATGTCAGTAGAACTAAAACAGCAGAAGCTGAAAGTATCAAATATGGCAGAGCATTTAATTGGCTCTGAAATTATAAAGCTCGCAAACGAAGTTAATGAGTTGATAAAAAAGGGTGAACCAATTGCTAACCTAACCATCGGTGATTTTGACCCTTCCGTTTTTCCAATCCCTGCATTACTGCGCGATGAAATCATCAAAGCTTATATGGAAGGACATACCAACTATCCAGTGGCTAATGGTATGCCCGACCTGCGCAAAGAGGTTGCTTCTTTCATCAAACGTTTTCAAAACCTCGATTATTCTGCAGATGAAGTTTTAATTGCTGGCGGAGCTCGTCCCGTTATCTACGGAATTTATTCTACCATCATTGATCCAGGCGACAAAGTCGTATATCCTGTTCCAAGCTGGAATAATAATCACTATTGTCATTTGATGCAGGCTAATGGAGTGGCTGTAGAAGTATTTCCAGAAAATAATTTTATGCCCACTGCTGATAATCTTCGACCTCACTTAAAAGATGCTCGTTTATTGGCGCTTTGCTCTCCGCAAAATCCTACTGGTACTGTAATGTCGGAATCACAACTGCGTGCTATCTGCGAATTAATAATCGAAGAAAATAATTCTCGTAATGCTGATGAGAAACCATTGTACATAATGTACGATCAGATTTATTCTGCATTAACTTTCGGAGATAATAAGCATTACGATCCTGTAACTTTATATCCGGAATTAAGACCGTATACCATTTTTGTTGATGGGTTATCAAAATCAATTGCAGCAACAGGTATTCGTGTTGGTTGGGCTTTCGGACCTGCCGCTATCATCGATAAAATGAAATCAATCCTTTCTCATATAGGAGCATGGTCGCCAAAAGCAGAACAAATAGCATCTGCCCGTTTCATGGCTAATCAGCAAGAGTTTGATAAGTACATTGATTCATTCAAGAAAGACGTTTTCGAACGCTTAGAAGCGTTTTATCAGGGATTTCAATCGATGAGTTCTTTAGGTGTGAATTGTATTGCACCAATGGCGGCAATTTATCTAACCGTGCAATTCGATATTAAAGGAAAAACAACCGCAACAGGTAAAGTACTTGCAACGTCAGAAGATATTACCGATTTTATTTTGAATGAAGCTAAGTTGGCGGTAGTTCCATTCTCAGCATTTGGTGCCGCGAAGGATTCAACATGGTATCGATTGTCAGTAGGAACCTGCAAAATAGAAAATATTCCTGTGATGATGACAGCATTGAAAAATGCGCTTTCGTCGTTGAAATAATAGAGTAACTAATTTTAAACAGTAGCGTAATACGCGAGTTGAAATTTTACTATGAAAAATAATTATTGCGTTATTATGGCAGGCGGGGTAGGCAGTAGATTCTGGCCTATGAGCCGTAATGCTCACCCTAAACAATTCCTAGATATTCTTGGTACAGGTAAATCACTTCTGCAACAAACCTATGAACGATTTTTAAGTGTTTGTCCGAAGGAAAATATAATTATTGTTACGAATGCAGATTATACTTCATTGGTGCAATCACAATTGCCAGATATTAATGCAGATCAAATTTTAGCAGAGCCTTTTCGTAAGAATACGGCTCCTTGTATTTTATATGCTGCAAAAAAAATTGCGTTGCGAAATCCAGATGCAAATATTGTTGTTGCGCCAAGTGATCACGTGATTTTAAAAGAAGAAGCATTTATTCGAGCTATTCGAGAAGGTTTGTCTTTTACAAGCGATAAAGACGTCTTGTTAACTTTAGGAATTCAACCGAGTCGTCCAGATACAGGCTATGGTTATATTCAGTTTATCGATGATAAGTCAACTGCAGAAAATAAAATTTCTAAAGTGAAGACTTTTACCGAAAAACCAAACCTTGAAATGGCAAAATTCTTTTTGCAGTCAGGAGAGTTTTTGTGGAATGCAGGTATCTTCCTTTGGAATGCAAAATCAATTCTGAAAGCATTTGAAATGCATCTGCCAGATATGTATGCAATTTTTGATGCAGAAGAAAATACTTACAATACAGATAATGAAGCTGCGTTTATTCATCAGGCTTTTCAGCAATGTGCCAATATTTCCATCGACTTTGCTGTGATGGAAAAAGCAACAAACGTACATGTGATGAGTGCTGAATTTGGTTGGAGTGATTTAGGTACTTACGGTTCTCTATACGAACATATCAAGCACGATGAAAATCAAAATGCCATCGTTGGAAAGTATGTAATGACATACGATACAAAAAACTGTATTGTTAATGTGCCTAAAGATAAGTTGGTAGTGTTACAAGGACTCGATGATTACATCGTTGTAGAGTCAGATTCCATCTTATTAGTTTGTAAAAAATCAGATGAGCAACAAATCCGACAGTTTGTAAATGATGTGAAGTTAAAGCGAGGAGATAAATTCGTTTAACTAACATGACATCAATAAAAAATACATTCTTAAAATGGAGTTCTTATTTTCGTTCTACGGGTGTGTTGCTTTTAGTTGTTACTGCCATTTCATTATTCTTATCTAATTCTTCTTATTCAGAAAATTATATTCGTTTCTGGAATCTGGAACGTTTTACTTTTGCTGGACATAAAGCAGATTTTCTTTTTATTATCAATGATTTTCTGATGGCTATTTTCTTTCTGAATGTCGGATTGGAAATCAAGCGAGAACTTATCATTGGTGAGCTTTCATCATTTAAAAAATCGATTACTCCAATCGTTGCAGCTATAGGAGGAATGGTTATTCCAGCTTTAATTTATTACGTATTAAATTTTAATACGGAATTAGAAAAAGGGTGGGGGATTCCCATGGCAACCGATATCGCATTTGCTGTTGCTGTTATTAGTTTAGCTGGTAAGCATATTCCTGCAGGATTAAAACTCTTCTTAATGTCGCTTGCCATTATCGATGATCTCGGAGCCGTCATCGTTATCGCTGTGTTTTATAGTCAACATTTGTTTTTGAATTTCTTATTATATGCAGCAGTTGTTTTTTGTCTAATGCTGACAATGAATTTCCTGAAAATTAAAAAGCCGATTTTTTATTTATTGCCCGGACTCCTTGCATGGTATTTAATTTTGTGCTCCGGTGTGCATGCAACTATCGCAGGTGTTGTAACGGCATTTTTTATTCCGTTAAAAGATAATAGCGGTACAG
>Ga0222712_10000660_pt1 | contig 44406 bp, 40 predicted proteins | sample C33_657DmetaG_FD_165043 | JGI IMG/M metagenome (GOLD analysis project Ga0222712, IMG submission 165043) | Estuarine water microbial communities from San Francisco Bay, California, United States - C33_657D | ecosystem: Environmental > Aquatic > Marine > Unclassified | place: USA: California... | reverse complement strand
CTGTATTCACGCCGGCGAGGCCGGCCAGCGTTTGAAAACTGTTCCATCGTCTCCACGATCCTCCAATCGTGTACACGATGCCAGCTTCATCAGGTGGACTCAAGATGGGTTCGCCGGACGCATACGCAGATGGTGGCGTCTGGCTATTTCATTGGTCCGTCTATCGTCTCTGCGGTATTGGCAAACGTAAACGAATAGCAATCAGGTCATGACCGTCTTCTTGCTGGAGGCCGGGTTTCTGGGGGTCATGCTTTTCGGGATGAATTGGGTGGTTCGGCGCCTTCACTTCATGGTCACAGTGATGGTGGCTTTGGACACTTCCTGTCGGCTGGCCTGAGCGCTCCTCGCCCCCCCAGTGCTCCGCGCGGCCTTTTCCCCAAGGGGCAGAGCAAAAGCCGTTTCCAGATTCAGCCCAGCTTGAGCGGCGCGGCGTAGCCTGTCATTTCGAGGTAGCCCAGGCCGATGCGGCGCCCCTGTCCGTCGCGCAGCTCGCTCAGTCCCTCCCAATAAATGCCGCCTGTCGAGTTGCGGCTGTCGAGTTCCTGGTTGTCGAGCAGGGCGGCGACGGTATGGGTGCCGGCCGGGCTGTCGATTTGCCACTGCACCGGGTAGCGCGCCCGTGAGCTGGGGCTGACCCAATGGCGCATGGGCTGCATGCGCACCTGTTCGAGGGCGAAGCTGATGCTCGCGCCACCGGCCTTGCGAAACGAGCCGCCGGCCCACAGGGCGCTGCCGTCGGCGCGGCGCAGGGTGAAGGCGGTGAGCGCGCTGCCGTCGTCCAGGTTCATGCCTATCCAGTCCCAGCCTACCGCTTCGGGATGCAGGATTTCTTCGCTCCATTCGTGGTCCAGCCAGGCTCGGCCTTCTACAGCCATGCGTCTGCCCTGCACACTAATGGTTCCTTGGGCGTCCAGCTGCGGCTGGCTGTAGTAGTAGCTGGCCTGCCTTTCCTGAGGCCCTTTGCGCGACAGGCCCTGGTGGCCTTGCAGCAGCAGCGGCTGGGTGGTTTTGAACACCAGCTCCAGCCCGATATCGCGGGCCGGCAGGCTGGCGTGGTAGGTGCTGGCCTGAGGCGGGCCTTCGCGCCTGAGCTGCCAGCGCTCCAGGCGCAGCGCGGTGTCTTCGGTGGACGCCTGCGCCAGCCCAAAGCCTTCGCGGGCTATGGCTTGGTCATGCCAGAGCCGCCCGCCTTGCAAGTCGGTCACCGCCACGTGGGCGAAGATGAGCTGGCGTGCGGCAAAGCGCGAGCGCATGCCTTGGGTCACATCCACCCGGCTGCGAAAGAAGGTGAGCTGAAAGCCCAGCAGTCCGCCCTTGGGCTGCAGCCCGTAGCCGGTGATGTACCACCACTCGGTGCGTAGCTGCGGGTGGGCGCCAAAGTCGCGCGGAAAGACGAGTGCCTGTGCCGGCAGGGCCAGTGCGCCCGGGCTGGCGGCGGGCAGCAAGGTGCCGGCCAGGGCCTGCATCAGGGCGCGGCGTTGCAAGGGGCTGGGCATCACCAATCCTCCTTGACCGCGAGCACCGCCTGTGCGCTGGCGGCAGCGCGGCCGGCCAGCCAGGCGGTCAGGGTGCCGGCGGCCATCACCGCCAGCGCCAGGGCCAGCAGGCTCAGGGTGGGGATGTGCAGGTCCATGGTCCAGCGAAAGCTTTGGGGGTTGATCACATGCACCAGCACCATCGAGACCCCTAGGCCCAGCAGCAGGCCGGCAGCGGCGCCAGCGGCGGTCCAGGCCAGGCCCTCGCCAGCGACCACCGCCAGCACCTGAGCGCGTGTCAACCCCAGATGCGCGAGCAGGCCAAACTCCTTGCGGCGCGCAAAGACCTGCGCGCTGAAGCTGGCCGCCACCCCGAACAAGCCTATGCCTATGGCCACGGCCTGCAACCAGTAGGTCACCGCGAAGCTGCGGTCAAAAATGCGCAGCGACATGGCGCGGATTTCGCCGCTGGAGGCCATCTCCAGGCTGGGCCATGCCGGCTGTTCCTGCTGCAGGGTCTGTGTGATGGCCTGCTGCACGGCGGCTGCGTCCTGCCCGGGCTTGAGCCAGAGCGCCAGGTCATTGATGCGGGTATCGCCGGTCAGCCGCTGGTAGTCTCGCTCGTCCATCATGACCGCGCCGAACTGGCGCGCATAGTCGCGCCAGATGCCGGCCACAAAGTAGGTGGGTGCTTGGGCGCTGGTCTCGCCCAGGGCTGTCTGCCAGCGTTTGAAGGGCTGCCCGGCGCGCGCGCCGTAGAGCTCGACCATGGCCTCGCTGACGTAGATCGGAATCTGCCCCTGCGGTACCGGCAGGGGGTCGTCGAGCAGCGGCAGGCTCAGGCGGGGCTGGCTGAGATCGCGGGCAATCAGGCTAACCGGCGGCTGGCCGGCCTCCAGGGTGAGGGAGCGCACCCGCAGGGTATCGATGCGCTCGATACCGGGCAGGCTGCGCAGCTTAGCCACCAGTGCCGGTTCAAAGTAGACGGTATCGGCAGCCGCTGCATTGCTGCTGCTGCGCAGGTAGAGGTCAGCAGGCAGTATCGTTCCCAGCCATTGGTCGACTGAGAGTCGAAAGCTGCTGACCATCATCGTCAGCGCCACCGCCAAGCTCAGGGCCGCAACCACGCCGCTGACTGCCACCGCCGCGCTTTCTCGCATGCGGCCGGCGCGCTCAATGGCCAGCAGTGGCAAGAGCCTGTGACCGAGCAAGCGCTTGACCCCGGGGTAGACCAGCGCGATCAGGCCGGGCAGGGCGCCGATACCGCCCACCAGCATCAGCGCCACCGCCGCATAAGCGGCCAGGGCCATGCCGGCAAGCGGCGGCATAAGGGCCAGCAGGCCGCTGGCCAGCAGCAGGCCCAGGCTCCAGCCCAGACGGTGCTTGCCCGCTGCTTGCAGCCCCAGGCCCTTGAGGGTTTGCGCCGGCGGCAATTGCCCGGCGGCCCGCGCAGGCCACCATCCGCCCAGGGCGGCGGCCACTACCCCCAGGCTGCCGTAGACCAGGGCGGCAGCCGAGTTCCACTGCAGGCGCGGCTCGGTGCCCGGGAAATAGCCGCCCCCCAGATCGCCGCCCAGCGCGTGCAGGCCCAGGGCCGCCAGCGCCGTGCCGAGCGCCAGGCCGGCGGCGCTGCCCAGCGCCCCCAAAATCAGCGATTCAGCCAGCACCCATTGCTGGCGCTGGTGGGCGCTCAGGCCGAGCACGCCCAGCAGGGCCAGCTGGCCCGACCGCTTGGCCACGCTCAGCCAAAGCACAGAAAACACCAGGAAGGCGCCGGTGAACAAGGCGACCAGGGCCAGCACCGTCAGATTGACCCGGTAGGCCCGCGACAGCTGGCTGATCCGCGATGCCGCTTCGGCCGGCTCGACCACCAACAGGCGAGCCGGCCAGTTGGGCAGCGCCTGCCACTGCGTCTGTGCCGCCGCGCGGTCGGCGCCCGCGACCAAGCGCACATCAATGCGAGTGAGTTCGCCGCCGCGCCCAAACAGGTCCTGCGCCGCGCCCAAGTCCATCACCGCCAGCGGCGGCCCGCCAGCACTCACGCTGCCGGCCACCCGCACCTCAAGCACCTGGCTGCCGCTTTGCAATTTCAAAGGCCCGGCACCGAGCTGCTGGCGTGCGCTGGCATTGAGAAACACGGTGGCCGGCGCAAAGACCGACCAGCGCTGGATCGTGTCGTTTTGCCCCTGGTCTGCTGGGCTTGGCGTGCTGTCCGGTCGCGGCAGCAGGGCGGGTGTGATGGGCGCCACCCGCAGCGCGTCCAGGCCCAGCAGCCTGAGTTTGATGGCCTTGCCGCCGACGATGGCCGAGGTTGCCAATTCCAGCACCGGGCTGGCTGCCGCCACCGCAGGCGCTTGCATCACCAAGCCATAGACCTGCTCGTCAAATGGCCCCTGGGCGGCACGCAGCTCCAGATCGCTTTGCCCGGCTATGGATCGGCTGGCCTGGGCGAATTCGCTCAGCGCCGAAGCATTGATCAGATGCACCGCAAAAGCCAGTGCCACCCCGAGCATCACCGCCAGCACGGCTGCGCCATGGCGCCAGGGGTGGTGGCGCAGTTCCTGCCAGGAGCAGGTGCGCAAGAGCTGGAGGATGATCATGGGGTGCGTAGTTTCGCGGGTTTGTGGTCCAGGTTTGAATCCAAATGGTTTTTTTGACCCTAAATCTATTTCACCGATATCATCGATTGCTCACCAAATAGTTCCCCTTGGAGTGGTCGTCCATGGCCAGCATCACGATCCGCAACCTGGAAGACGATATCAAGCAGCGCCTGAGGGTACGCGCTGCCTTGCACGGGCGATCCATGGAGGAAGAAGCCAGAGACATCCTCAGGCGGGTCCTTGCCGAGGCAGAGCCGCCCCGCAATCTCGCCGCCGCGATTCGCTCTCGCTTGTGTCCCGCTACCCGCGCTGAACTCCAGCTACCTGTGCGATCCGCGCTTGTGTCATCGGGTGCGCGGCGCTTGTGCCCATAGTGGTAAACCTCAAAATGAATGAGAGCCATAGTTAAAGAAAACTTGGCACCCACAACAAGAAGTCAACGCTGTTGATAGGTTCAATCCAGATCGCAATGACTTGGGCTGACTACGTCGTTGCGATAAGCGCTGATGGAGAGATGAAGCTGCTGTCCAAGCGGTGCTGGTGGTCCGATGTTGGACAGCAGATGGCCAGCGCTGCAAAGCCCGGCCGCAGGCAGGCCGGGCCTGGACCGCTCAGGCCGGCTGCAGCCCTTGCGCGGTCAGGCGCAGCACCCGGTCGGCGCGCGCTGCGGCCGGCTCTGAATGGGTGACCAGCACCAGGGCCGAGCCCTGACTGCGGGTTTGGGCGCCCAGCGCGTCCATGACCTGGGCGGCGGTGCCTGGATCCAGGTTGCCGGTGGGCTCATCGGCCAGCAGCAGGGCCGGGCGGTGGACCAGCGCCCGGGCAATGGCCACCCGCTGCAGCTGGCCGCCCGAGAGCTGCTGCGGCAAACGCTCGCCCAGGCCGCTCAGGCCCAGGGCGTCGAGCAGTTGGCTCACCCGCTCGGGCTCCTTGCGGCCCAGCAGCATCAGGGGCAGGGCGATGTTCTGGTTCACGTTCAGGTGCGGCAGCACATGGAAGGCCTGGAACACAAAGCCCACATGCTGACGCCGCAGCAAGGCGCGTGCGTCGTCACCCAGGCCATCGAGCGTTTGGCCGCATAAGAGCACCTGGCCCGCGTCCCAGGAGTCCAGGCCGGCCATGCAGTTGAGCAAGGTGGACTTGCCCACGCCCGAGTCGCCCACGATGGCCACAAATTCGCCGGCGGCCAGCTCAAGGTTTACCCCTTCGAAGATCCTGGCTTGCCCGTAACGCTTGGCCAGCCCCTGGATCTGCAGTGGTGAGGATGCGGCCATGCTCACGCCGGCCCCCACAGGGCCAGCACCCGGGCCAGCACCTGGTCTTGCGCGTCGGGCGCGTCGCAGGCCACGACCTGTCTGTGTACCATGCTGCGCAGCCAGGTGATCTGACGCTTGGCCAATTGGCGGGTGGCGGCAATCCCACTGCTGCGCAGGGCTTGAAACTGTGCGGGGCTGAGCGTGGGGGGCTTGCCGCCCGGACCGGCGTTGACTTCTTGCAGCGCTTGCCAACATTGCCGGTAGCCGACGCAGCGCAGGGCGGGCAGGTCAGGGCGCAAGTCGCTGCGCTGCATCAGCGCCCAGACTTCCTCCAGCAGGCCTTGTTCTAGCATCTGGTCAAAACGGACGGCGATGCGTTCATGCAGCCAGGCGCGGTCGTCGGGCTCCAGTGAAATCAGTGCGATCGGCAGGCTCTCCTGCTTGGACGCTTGCTGGTGGAAAGACGAGAGCGTGCGCCCCGTGACCCGCCAGACCTCCAGCGCGCGGGCGATGCGCTGGGCATCGCCCGGCGGCAGGCGGGCGGCGGTGGCGGGGTCGACTTGGGCCAGCTCGGCATGCAGGGCCGGCCAGCCGCTGGCCGCAGCCTCTTGGGCGATCTGCTCGCGCACCGCGGGCGTGGCCGGCGGCATGTCGTCGAGTCCGTCCGTCAGCGCCTTGAGGTAGAGCATGGTGCCGCCCACCAGCAGGGGGCGGCGGCCGCGGGCGCGAATCTCTTCGATCAGGTGCAGCGCGTCGCGCCGAAAATCGGCTGCGCTGTAGGGCTGCAGCGGGTCGCGGATATCGATCAGGTGGTGCGTCACACTGGCCAATTCCTGCGCCGAAGGTTTGGCGGTACCCAGGTCCATGCCCCGGTAGACCAGGGCCGAATCGACGCTGATGATTTCTACCGGCCAGCGCGCGGCCAGCGCCAGCGCGGCAGCGGTCTTGCCGCTGGCGGTCGGGCCGGTCAAGGCGATCAGGGTAGCTTCTGGCATGGCGAGGGGCGGGTGCGCTGGTGCTCGGGGTGTGGTGGCTCAGGAGTTAAGCCTCACAGCGGCAGCGCGCGAGGTTAGCAGATGCCATGCGGCGTGGGATTGGCGGGGCCGATGCCGAGCCGGGCTCTTCTACACTGGCGGGCCCAAGCGCCTTGCCATGAACAGCCCTATTTCATCCTCTGATTCTTCGTCCAAGCCAAACCTGGCATGGGCTTCGCAGCCGCCCACCTTGGCCTGGGCCCTAGGCCTGGCCGGACTGATCCCCTTCGTGCTGGGCTCTGCCTTGCAGTGGTATGGGCCGCCAGGCTGGCGCATGCTGGCCGGCATGGCCCTGCTCAGCTATGGGGCGGTGATCGTGAGTTTCCTGGGCGGAATTCACTGGGGCCTGGCCATGCGGGCCAGCCCGGTGCCGGTGGCCAGGCTGGTCTGGGGCGTGCTGCCCAGCCTGCTGGGCTGGCTGGCGGTGTTGCTCGACAGCCCCTGGGGTCAGGGCGTGTTGGCGCTGAGTTTGCTGGCCTGCTTTGCGGTCGATCGCAGCGTGTACCGGTCCTCGGGTCTGGCGTCTTGGCTGGCGCTGCGCGCCATCTTGACCTTGGTGGCCACGGCCAGCGTTTTGCTGGGTGCGCTGGCCTATTGGTGGGGCTGAGCGGGCAAGTCTGTTTGAGCTCGCTGGCGAATCAGCGCCCGCGCATGAACAGCGCGTCGAGCTCGCGCACGGTGATCTGGCGCCAGGTGGGGCGGCCGTGGTTGCATTGGTCTGAGCGCTCGGTTTGTTCCATCTGACGCAGCAAGGCGTTCATTTCTTCCAGGCTCAGGCGCCGGTTGGCCCGCACCGCGCTGTGGCAGGCCAGGGTGGAGAGCAGCTCATTGCGGGCGCGGGTCAGCACCAGCTGGCCTTCGTGCTGGGCCAATTCGGCCAGTACGCTGCGCGCCAGCTCGACCGCATCGCTGTCGGCCAGATGGCTGGGGACGGCCCGCACCGCCAGGGTTTTGGGCGAGAGGGCGCTCACCTCCAGGCCCAGGGCCAGCAAGGTGTCCTGCGCTACTTGGGCAGTGGCTATTTCCTGTGGCGTGGCGGCAAAGCTGGCGGCGATCAGCAGCGGTTGGCTGGTGATGCCGCTGTGTTCGAGCTGGCCCTTGAGACCTTCGTAGACGATGCGCTCATGCGCGGCATGCATGTCCACCACCACCAGTCCCTGGTTGTTTTCAGCCAGGATGTAGATGCCTTGCAGCTGTGCGATGGCCCGTCCCAGCGGCCATTCGCCGTCAGGAAGTTCGGGCGCATTAGCCTGGTTGGTGCTTGCTGCGGACCAGGCGGGTGCGGCGGGTTCAGCCGCATGGAGCTTTGTCGCAGGGGCGGCGGGCCAGGAGGAAGGCGGGGCGAGAGGAGATGAATCTGGCGATGAGCTCTGAGCTGAGGTGCCGGGCCACATGGCCGACAGGTCGTTGATGCGCGCATCCTGCCGCAGGGGCAGGCCGCCTTGCTGCCAGGCCGGTGGCCGATGGAGGCTGGCTGGTGGCCAGCCGCGCTCCGCTGCCATGCCTGCAACTTTGGGCCCCGCTGGGCTGCCTGCAGGCGCTTGCGTGCCATCGGCCAGCGCCGCGCGCGGCGCGGCCAGTGCGTTTTCAACCGCGTGCAGCACCGCCTGATGGACCTCGCGGCTGTCGCGAAAGCGCACCTCGATCTTGGTGGGGTGGACATTGACATCCACCCGCATCGGGTCGATCTGTACGTACAGGGCATAGACCGGCTGTCGGTGGCCGTGCAGCACGTCTTCATACGCGCTGCGGGCTGCGTGGCTGATGATCTTGTCACGCACGAAGCGTCCGTTGACATAGGCAAACTGCTGGTCGGCGCGGGCGCGGGCCAGCTCGGGCAGCCCGACCCTGCCGCGCACACGCACCACCGGCCCGGGGCCGCTGGAGGCGTAGTCGACCTCCAGTGACTGCTGGCCGAATTCTTCGCCCAGCACGTCGGCCAGCCGGCGCGCTGGCCCATCGGCGGGCGCAGCGCGCCACTGCTCGATCATCTTGCCCTCATGCCAGATCGCAAAGCCCACATCGGGCCGGGCCAGCGCGTGCCGGCGCACCGCGTCTATGCAGTGCGCCAGTTCGGTGGCGTCGGCCTTGAGAAATTTGCGGCGGGCAGGGGTCGCAAAAAAGATCTCGCGCACCTCGACCGTGGTGCCAATGGCGCGCGCCGCCGGCTTGAGCTCACCCGTGCGGGCGTCGAGCTGCCAGGCATGCTCGGCATCGGCGGTGCGCGAGAGCACGCTCATGTCGGAAATCGAGGCAATGGCGGCCAGCGCTTCGCCGCGAAAACCCATGGTGCTGACCGACTCCAGGTCGTTCAGTGAGCCTATTTTGCTGGTGGCGTGGCGCTTGAGGGCCACCGGCAGTTCTTCGGCTGCGATGCCCAGGCCGTTGTCCTCGACCCGGATCATGCGCACCCCGGCTGCCGATAAGCGCAGCACGATCTCGCTGGCGCCGGCATCGAGCGCGTTGTCGAGCAGCTCGCGCACTACGGAGGCGGGCCGCTCGACCACTTCGCCAGCGGCGATCTGGCTGATCAGCTCATCGGGCAGTTCACGAATGGGGCGGCGAGGAGGGAGGGCGGTGTCAGGCACGCGCGGATTGTAGGACTGGCCTTGTGGTGCCGAGGTCGGCCCTCCCACCAGAAATCCAGTAAGCCGTCGGCAGCGCGGTGTGGGAGTCTTTCCCTCCCATAAAGTCCGCCAGGCGGTAGGCAGTGGTGTGGGAGCCGCGCCCTCGCGGCGATGGGGCGCTTCATCGAACGCCGCATCGCGCCGAGGGCGGCGCTCCCACAAAAGATCCAGCAGATCGGACCGAGGCGACCCTCCCACAAGAAATCTGCCAGCCGTGGCAGGGATGTGGGAGCCGCGCCCTCGCGGCGATAGGGCCTTGGTGCAAGGGCTGTGCTTGTTTACAGGCCGCATCGGGCCGAGGGCGACCCTCCCACAAGAAAGCCAGCAGGCCGCCAGCAGGGATGTGGGAGCCGCGCCCTCGCGGCGATAGGGCGCTTCATCGAACGCTGCATCGCGCCGAGGGCGGCGCTCCCACAAAAGATCCAGCAGATCGGACCGAGGCGGCCCTCCTACAAGTCGGCGTCTGGGGCAGCGCCTGGCTATGGGCCTAGGCCGGCATGCCAGAATCCGCCTCTATGGAGCTGGTAACTTTTCTCATCGATTTCATCTTGCATGTGGACCGCTATCTCGAAGCGTTCACCCGCGAATATGGGGCCTGGGTCTATGCCCTGCTGTTTCTGATCATCTTCGTCGAAACCGGCGTGGTGCTGATGCCGTTTTTACCGGGCGATTCGCTGCTGTTCATTGTGGGCACCTTGTGCGGAGCTCAACTGCTCAGCCTGCCCCTGGTCATGACTTTGCTCTTGGTGGCGGCGGTGTTGGGCGACCAGTGCAATTACATGATCGGGCGCTGGGTGGGGCCGCGGGTCTTCGCCTGGCCCGATTCGCGCTTTTTCAATCGCGCTGCCTTCAATCAGGCGCATCTGTTTTACGAGCGCTACGGCGGCATCACCATCATCATTGCGCGTTTCATGCCTTTCGTCCGAACCTTCGCGCCCTTTGTGGCGGGTGTGGCCGAGATGAACCGGACGCGTTTTTCGGCCTACAACCTGATCGGTGCCTTGCTCTGGGTGGTGGGTCTGTGCAGCGCCGGCTATGTTTTTGGCAATATGGCCTGGGTGCAGCAAAACCTGAGCAAGATCATTTGGGCTCTGATCATCGTACCGGGCTTGATAGCGATGTTCGGCGCCTGGCGGGCAGGCCGCAAGGCGCCCTGAGGCGCGGGTTGGCCGGGCACCAAGTGTTCTAGAGCGGCCGGCTGCGCGCCAGCGGCGGGTTTTTCGCAAAGTAGCGTTCGATGCCGCGCATCAAGGCCTCGGCCAGTTGCTGTTGGTAGTCGGGCTCGCGCAGCCGCAATTCTTCATCGGGGTTGCTGATAAAGGCGGTCTCCACCAGAACACTGGGGATGTCGGGCGCCTTGAGCACGGCAAATGCGGCTTGCTCTACCCTGGGTTTGTGCAGCTTGCCCACCCGCGAGAGTTCGCCCAGCATGGCGCTGCCGACCTGCAGACTGTCGTTGATCTGCGCAGTGGTGCTCATGTCCAACAGGGTTTGGCGTATCCCTTGGTCGCGTACCTTGAGGTTGACCCCGCCGACCGCATCAGCCGAATTCTCCTTGTCGGCCAGCCATCGTGCGGCGCTGCTGCTGGCCCCCCGCTCGCTGAGCACAAACACGCTCGCGCCTTGCGGCCGGGGGGTAAAAAACGCATCAGCATGGATGCTGATCAGCAGGTCAGCCTGTACCCGGCGCGCCTTTTGCACCCGCACCTGCAGGGGCACAAAGTAATCGGCGTCACGGGTCAGCACCGCCCGCATATGGGGCCGGGCGTTGATGCGCTCGCGCAGCAGCAGGGCGATTTGAAGGACCACATCTTTTTCTCGGGTGCCGCCCGGACCGATGGCGCCCGGGTCTTCGCCACCGTGACCGGGGTCTAGCGCCACGATGATCAATCGGTCGCTGGCCGGCGGGCGGGCTGAGGTCGATTTGGGCGCAGCCTCGGGTGCTGGTGCAGCTTGTGGCGGGGTCGGCGGCGCGGAACCACTGGTGCGGCGATCGCGTTCGGCGATGAATTCACCCAAGGGGTCGCTCGGGCCGGCGGTGCCGGGCCCGGCCCCACTGAGGCCCTGGCGCTGCTGCAGATCGGCGATCAGCGCCTCCAGAGGGTCCGGGGGCTTGCTGGGGTAGAGGTCCAGCACCAGCCGGTGGCGGTAGCCAGCGATCGGCTTGAGGCTGAACACCTGGGGCGACACCGCTTGCTTGAGTTCAATCACCAGCCGCAGGCCTTGCGCGCCTTGTACGCTGTATGGGCTGATGCGGATGGCGGCGATGTTGGGGTCGTCGCTGCGGACCTTGCCCACAAGCTCCTCCAGGCCCGCTTGCAGTTGCAGGCCCTCGATGTCCAGCAGCAAGCGGCTTGGATCGGCCGATGGGCTGGGGCTGGCCTTGAGCAGTTCGTCGGACTCCAGCGTCAGCCGGGTGTAGTCCTTGGCAGGCCACAGTCGCACCGCCAGGATTTGCGCTGCGCTGGCGGTCTGGCCTACGCCCAGCCACAGCACCAGGCTGCTGGCCTGCAGCCATTGCCTGCGGTTGGAGTTCGGATGGCTCATGTCAGGCTTTGGACCAGTTGCCAGCCGGTGGGGCTGCCCGGCTGAAGACGCAGTTGGCGCGGCGCGGCTTCATCTTTTTGGCCCGGTAGGCTGCTGATGAAGAGCTTGAGGTCGGCCGGCGGCAGGTGGCCGGCTGCCCGCTCGGGCCACTCCACCAATTTAAGCCCCGGGCCGGCAAATAGATCGCGCAGGCCCGCTTCCTCCCATTCCTCGGGGGTGTTGAAGCGGTAAAAGTCCAGGTGCGAGAGCGCGATCGTACCGAGCTGATAGCTTTCTAAAATGCCGTAGGTGGGGCTTTTGATGCGGCCTTGCACGCCCAGGGCCCGCAGCAGGTAACGGGCGAAGGTGGTCTTGCCGGCGCCCAAATCTCCGTGCAATTCGATCAAGGCATGGCTGGGATCGGGCAGGGCGAGCAGCGCCTGGGCCAGTTTTTTGGCACAAGCCTCGGTATCGGCCTCGCTGGCCCATACGCTGCTTTCTAAAATGCCGGAATGGTCCCTGATGCTCATCACCTTGTGTCTCTGGTCCGGGACTGGGCCCGCGAACTGGGATTCTCGCAAATCGGTGTGGCAGGTGTGGATTTGGCCTCGGCCGAACCCGGGCTTGCGGCCTGGCTGGCTGCCGGCTTTCATGGGCAGATGGATTACATGGCCAGCCATGGCATGAAGCGGGCCCGGCCCGCGGACCTTGTGCCCGGCACGGTCAGCGTCATCACCGCCCGCATGGATTACCTGCCTCGCGGCACATCTGGCGACTGGAGCAGCTATGAATTGGAGCGCCTGCAGCGACCCGGTGAGGCGGTGGTTTCGGTCTACGCGAGGGGTCGCGACTACCACCGGGTGCTGCGCGCGCGCCTGGCCCTGCTCGGTCAGCGCATCGCCCAGGAGGTTCAGGGTCTGGGTCACCGGGCCTTCACCGATTCGGCGCCGGTGCTTGAAGCGGAGTTGGCGGGCCGCAGCGGCCTGGGCTGGCGTGGCAAACACACGCTGGTCCTCAGCCGCGACGCCGGCTCGATGTTCTTTCTGGGCGAGGTGTTTGTGGATATGGCCCTGCCGCCCACGGAAGCCGCTGAGCCCCATTGCGGCACTTGCAGCGCCTGCCTGGACGTTTGTCCCACCCAGGCCATCGTGGCGCCGCACCGGCTCGACGCCAGGCGCTGCATCTCCTACCTGACGATCGAGCATGCGGGCTCCATCCCGGAGGACCTTCGCGCGCTCATGGGCAACCGCATCTATGGCTGCGACGATTGCCAACTGGTTTGCCCCTGGAACAAATACGCCCGCCGCAGTCCGCTGCCTGATTTCGATGCTCGGCCCTCGCTGACCGGCAGGCAACTCCTGGAACTCTGGGCCTGGAGCGAAGAGGACTTTCTGCGCCATACCGAAGGCAGCCCGATCCGGCGCATAGGCCACGAGCGCTGGCTGCGCAATATTGCGGTGGCTCTGGGCAATGCGCTGAGCCAGGGGGCTGACGATGCCGCCGACCTTCGGGCCGCGCTGCAAATGCGCGTGGCGCATCCGAGCGCTCTGGTGCGCGAGCATGTGCGCTGGGCTTTGAACCGCTCAGTCGACCCGACGCCCGGCTTGCACAGCACCGGTGCCCCCTTGCACCACGGCCGGGCAGATAGCAAGGATTGACCGGACTTGGTGCGGCTGCTGTGCCTCAAGCTGGGGCGCTGATGAGTTTGCCCTGTCATGGCATGAAAATGGCTGTCAGTTTTGGGTGTGTCGCCCCCCTTACTTTCATCCTAAGGATTTTTGATATGAGCTCTTCACGTCGCCTGGCCCTGTCCGGGGCCCTTGCCTTGTCCCTCTTGTCCCTGGCTGGCCAGGCGGCGGCTCAGGGTGCGATGGACAACATCCTCAAGACCAAGCTGATCAAGATCGCCATCCCCACCGACTTTCCGCCCTATGGCTTTGTGGGCATAGACCTCAAGCCTCAAGGCCTGGACATCGATATGGCCAATTACATCGGCGCCAAGATGGGGGTGAAGGTGGAGTTGGTGAATGTGACCAGCGCCAACCGCGTTCCCTATCTGCAGACAAAAAAGGCCGATCTGGTGATCTCCACCCTGGGCAAGAACGCCGAGCGTGAGAAGGTGATTGACTTTACCGCTGCCTATTCGCCATTCTTCCAGGCGATTTATGGCGCCAAGTCGCTCAGCGTCAAATCCATGACCGACCTGGCCGGGAAAACCGTGGCGGTGACCCGTGGCGCCATCGAGGACCAGGAGTTGACCAAGGTGGCCCCGACCAATGCCGACCTCAAGCGTTTTGAGGACAACAACGCCACGGTATCGGCCTTTGTGGCCGGCCAGACCCAGTTGCTGGCCACCGGCGCCTCGGTCGCTGGCGTGATGATGCAGAAAAACCCGCAGCTCAATGCCGAATACAAGCTCCTGCTCAAGGACAGCCCCAACTTCATCGGCGTGGGCAAGGGCGAAGATGCGCTGCGCACCCGGGTCAACGCGATCATTGCCGAGGCCAAGAAGTCAGGCGACATCGACAAGATGGCGCAAAAGTGGCTGGGCCGTCCGGCCGGCCAGTTGCCCGACTGAGTCCCAAGGCAGATCGCCGGTGGCTGTTGAACTGGACTTTGCCGCCGTCCTGACCCAATGGCCCATCTTGCTCAAAGGGATGGGCTGGACCCTGGGTCTGACGGTGGTATCGGCGATCCTGGGGGTCTTGCTCGGAACCGCCTGCGCCTGGGTGCGCACGCAGGGCCGAAGCTGGGGGCGCACGCTGGTGGCCACTTATGTGGAGCTCATACGCAACACGCCCTTCATCGTCCAGCTGTTCTTCATTTTCTTTGGCCTGCCTTCGCTGGGTTTGCGCCTGAGCCCCGAGTGGTCCTCGGTCATTGCGATGGTGATCAACCTCGGCGCTTATTCGGCCGAGATCGTGCGCGCGGGCATACAGGCCACGCCCGCCGGTCAGATCGAGGCGGCGCTGAGCCTGGCGCTGACGCGCATGCAGACCTTCATCTATGTGGTGCTGCCGCCTGCTTTCGAGCGGATCTGGCCGGCCCTGGTCAGCCAGATCATCATCGTGATGCTGGGTTCGGCGGTGTGCGGGCAGATTTCCACCGAGGAGCTCAGCTTTGCGGCCAACCTGATTCAAAGCCGCAACTTTCGTGCTTTCGAGGCTTTCCTGGTGGCCACCGGCGCCTACCTGCTGCTTTCCGTTGTCACCCGCAGCCTGCTCAATTGGGCCGGGCCACGCTTTCTGTTCGGGCGCCGCCGTGGTTGAGTTTTCCCTCTGGGATATCTTTAGCAATTTGCTGCTGGCGGCGCGCTGGACGGTGGCGCTGTCGCTGATCGCCTTTGTCGGGGGCGGCTTGGTGGGCCTGGGCCTGCTGGTGGCGCGCACCTTGCCGCTCAAGTGGCTGCAAATTGCGGTGGCCGGCTATGTGCAGGTGTTTCAGGGCACACCTTTGCTGATGCAGTTGTTCCTGGCCTACTTCGGCCTGGCCTTGCTGGGCTGGGAAACCTCGGCCTGGACCTCGGCTGCCCTGGCGCTGACCCTCTACAGCAGCGCCTTCCTGGTTGAGATTTGGCACGGCTGCGTCAGGGCGGTACCCAAAGGGCAATGGGAGGCAGCGCAAAGCCTGGCCCTGAGCTTTGGCGAGCAGTTGCGCCATGTGATCTTGCCGCAGGCGCTGCGCATCGCGGTCGCGCCCACGGTGGGTTTTCTGGTGCAGGTGGTCAAAGGCACTGCTCTGGCTTCGGTGATCGGCTTTATCGAGCTGACCAAGGCCGGCACCATGATCACCAACGCTACCTTCAAGCCTTTTTTGGTCTACGGCTGCGTGGCGCTCTTGTATTTTCTGATCTGCTACCCGATCAGCCTGTATGCCCGTTCCCTGGAAGGCAAGCTCCATGTCAGACGCACTTAAGCCAGCGGCCGTGGCCATTGAGGGCTTGCGCAAATCCTTTGGCAGCAACGAGGTGCTCAAGGGCATTGATCTGCAGGTCCAGCCTGGCGAGGTGATCGCCATCATTGGCAAGAGCGGCTCGGGCAAGAGCACCTTGTTGCGCTGCATCAACGGCCTGGAGACCTTCGATCAGGGCCGCCTGGAAGTCCAGGGTCAGGTGCTGTCGCACAGCAAGCCCGGCGCGATGCGGGCCCTGCGGCAAGAGGTGGGCATGATCTTCCAGTCCTTCAATCTGTTCCCGCACCTCAGCGCCGGCCGTAACGTCAAGCTCGCCCCCGGACTGGTCAAGCAGACGCCGGGGCCGCAGCTCGACGCTCAGGCGCGTGCCCTGCTGGCGCGGGTCGGTCTGGCCGATAAGTTTGACGCCTATCCCGATCAGCTCTCGGGCGGCCAACAGCAGCGCGTGGCCATCGCCCGCGCCCTGGCCATGTCGCCCAGCATCTTGCTGTGTGACGAAATCACCTCGGCGCTGGACCCGGAGCTCGTCGGCGAGGTGCTGGCCGTGGTCGAGACCCTGGCCCAGGAGGGCATGACCTTGCTGATGGTCACCCATGAAATGAACTTTGCCCGCAAGGTCAGCGACCGGGTGGTGTTCATGCACCAGGGACGCATCCACGAACAAGGCCCGCCGCAGACCCTGTTTGTCCAGCCGCAAACGCCTGAGCTCAGGCAGTTTTTATCCTCACTGACCTGAGCGCCGGCGCTTGCAGTGCGGCGGGCCGGCAGAGTCAGCGACCGGCCAAATGAGTGGCCAGGTGCATAGCCAAGGGCAAGCTCAGCAAGCCCATCACGGTGGAGGTGGTGACCAGCGCCGCCACCATGGCGCCGTCGTAGCCCATGCGGGCGGCCAGCACATAGGCGCTGGAGGCGGTCGGCAAGGCCGAAAACGCCAGCAGCACCAGGGCTTGGGTGGGCTCCAGCTTGAGCGCGCGCGCCAGGCCAAAGGCGATCAGGGGCAGCAGCAGGTGCTTGATGCCAATCAGGCTCAGGCCCAACAGCTTGGCCCGTGCCAAAGCCGCCAGTTGCATGCCGGCGCCTGCGGCCATCAGGCCCAGGGCCAGAGAGGCCGAGCCGATGCGGCCCACGGCTGGCTCGAGCCAGACGGGCATGCGAAAGCCCAGCAGGTTGGCCACCAGAGCACTGCCGGTGGCCAGGATCAGCGGATTGGACAGGAGCTCGCGCCCAAAGTGGCGCTGCGACTGGCGCGCCATGGGCCAGACTGCGGCCGTATTGAACACCGGCACACAAATGCCGATCAGCACCGCAATCAGCAGCAGCCCCTGGGCTCCGGCCAGACGCTCGGCCAGGGCCAGCCCGATGAAGGAGTTAAAGCGAAAACCGACCTGCGCGGCCGCCGCATGGGCCCGCCTGTCGATGTGCCCGCCCAGCAAAGGCAGGTGGGGCAGGGCGTAGCTCAGGCCGATGGCCGTGGCTGCGAGCATCAGCCCGCCTGCGACTAAGCCAGAGGCGGCCTGCAATTGCAGCGGGCTTTTGACGATGGAATGAAACAGCAGGACGGGGAACAGGAAGAAATAAACCAGCTTCTCGACCTGGTCCCACACCGGCCGGTTGAGGGCTGTGTAGCGACAAATCAGGAAGCCGCAGGCGATCAGACAAAAGTCTGGAAATAACAAATTCAGATAGTTCACCGTCCAAGAATAACCGTTGCACTTGCGGGTTCTCCTGATGCGGGCCGGCCCCGCCTGGACTACCATTCGGAAGTTTTAATCTGCCGCCCTGGGGCGCATGTACTAAAAGGACCCTATAGCCATGATGATTCGCCGCTCAGCCCTGTTGGCCCTTGCCTTGACCGCCCTGCCAGGGCTGGTTGTGGCGCAGGCCTATCCCAGCAAATCCATCAAGCTGCAGGTGCCGTTTGCGCCGGGCGGTACGACCGACATCATTGGGCGGGTGATTTCAGAGCCGCTGGGCAAGGCGCTGGGTCAGAGCGTGGTGGTGGAGAACCGCGCCGGTGGCGGGGGCGTGGTGGGTGCCAATGAAACCGCCAAATCGGCGCCCGATGGCTATACCCTGGGCATGGCCACTGTCTCGACGACGGCGGCCAATCCGGCCATCAACCCCAAGATGCCCTACAACGTCCTGACCGACTTCACCCCCATCATCAACATCGCGGCCACACCCAACATCATCGCGGTGCATCCGAGCTTTCCGGCCAAGGACTACAAGGGCTTTCTCGAGGAAGTTAAGCGCAACCCCGGCAAGTACTCCTACTCCTCATCCGGCACCGGCGGCATAGGCCACCTGCAGACTGAGCTGTTCAAGAGCCTGACCGGTACCTTCATCACCCACATCCCCTATCGGGGCGCTGGGCCAGCTTTGAACGACACGGTAGCCGGTCAGGTACAGATCATTTTTGACAACCTGCCTTCGGCCCTACCCTTTATTCAGCAGGGGCGTTTGATTCCCATCGTGGTGGCTGCGCCTAAACGACTGGCGGCCCTGCCCAATGTGCCCACCTTTAAGGAAGTCGGGCTTGAGCCGGTCAATCGCCCGGCTTATTACGGCATCCTCGGCCCCAAAGGCCTGCCTAAGGATGTGGTTGACAAGATCCACGCCGGTGTCAAAAAGGCTTTGGAAGATCCCGCCATTCGCAAGCGCATTGAAGACACAGGCTCGGACATCATCGGTAACACGCCCGATCAGTTTGCAGCCCAGATGAAGGCCGAGTTTGAGGTCTACAAAAAGGTGGTCGAAAGCGCCAAGCTGCGGCTGGAGTGACGAAGCCGAGAGATCAGCCGCCGCTGCGCCTAAGGCGCTGCGGCGGTTTTTTTATGCGCCCTGCTTGGGAGTTCGTGTGACGGCCAGCGGTATTGATGAGGTTGACGCCTTTCTCGACGCCGTCTGGCTGGAAGATGGTCTGGCGCCCAACACCCTGGCCGCCTACCGCCGCGACCTGAGCCACTACGGCCTGTGGCTGGCTCAGCGCGCCAAAGCGCTTGACGCCACCGGCGAGGCCGATCTGCATGCCTATTTCGCTGAGCGCCACGCGAGCTCCCGCGCCACCTCGGCCAATCGGCGCCTGACGGTGTTCAAGCGCTACTTCCGCTGGGCCCTGCGCGAAGGCCGCATCCAGGAGGACCCGACCCTGCGTCTGCAGGCTGCGCGCCAGCCGCTGAGGGTGCCCAAAAGTTTGAGCGAGGACATGGTCGATCGTCTGCTTGGTGCGCCCGATCTGCAGACCCCGCTGGGCCTGCGCGACAAGGCCATGCTGGAATTGCTCTACGCCAGCGGTTTGCGGGTCAGTGAGCTGGTCGGACTCAAAACCTTTCACCTGGGCATGAACGAGGGCGTGCTGCGCGTGATGGGCAAGGGCAGCAAGGAGCGGCTGGTACCGTTCGGGGCGGTCGCGCGCGAGCATCTGCAGGCCTACCTCAGCCAATCGCGGGCCATGATTTTGGCCGGCCAGCAGACCGAAGACCTCTTCGTGACTGCCCGCGGCCAGGGCATGAGCCGGGTGATGTTCTGGATGATCATCAAGAAGTACGCGCTGCTGGCTGGCATCAGCGTGCCGCTGTCGCCGCACACCCTGCGCCATGCTTTTGCAACCCATTTGCTCAACCACGGCGCTGACCTGCGTGCGGTGCAGATGCTGCTGGGCCACGCCGATATTTCCACGACGACCATCTACACCCATGTGGCGCGCGAGCGCTTGCGCCAGGTGCATGCGGCGCATCATCCGCGCGGCACTTAGGACGATGGCAGGTACATGTGCTCACGGCTAAAGGGGTAGTCGCTCTGGCTGCCTGGCAGATCATCGGTATCGATCTGCCCTGAGGGTTTAGTGGCCAGCATCTGGTGCAATGCCATCCAGCCTTGTTCAAAACCCATGGCGCAGCCCGCCAGGTAGATGCGGTAGGCCCGCAGGACCTTGCCGCCTTGCTCGCCGCCGAGTCGGGCGCTGAGCACTTGCTGGGCGAGCCCGAGCTGAGCTTCCAGGGCGTCTGACCAAGCCCACAGGGTACGGGCATAGTGGGGGCGCAGGTTCTCGGTATCGACCATCTCCAGACCGGCATCGGCCATGGCCGCCAGTACGCTGCTGGTGTGCAGCAGTTCACCGCCGGGGAAGATGTACTTTTCAATGAAGTCGCCCATGCCGGCGCCAAGCTGGTGGTGCTGGGTGCCGCCAGCGGTGATGCCGTGGTTCATCAGCAGGCCGCCCGGCCGCAGCAGCCGCTTGATCTTGCCAAAGTACTCGGGCAGCCTGGCCCGGTCCACATGCTCAAACATGCCTACCGAGGCGATCTTGTCGTAAGGCAGGCCTTCTTCAAGGTCGCGGTAGTCCAGGAGCCGAATTTGCACCTGGTCTTGCAAGCCCCGTTCTCTGATCAAGCCCTGAACATGGGCATCTTGCTGGCGCGAGAGCGTGATGCCAGTGGCGTGGACTCCATGCCGCTCGGCCGCCCACAGCAAGAGTGCGCCCCAGCCAGCGCCGATGTCCAAAAAGCGCTCACCGGGTTTGAGCATGAGCTTGCGGCAGATGTGTTCGAGCTTGGCCTCCTGGGCCTGGGCCAGGCTCATCTCGGCTTGCCGGAAGTAGGCGCAGGAATAGACGCGCCGGGGGTCCAGCCAAAGTGCATAAAAGTCGTCGCTGACGTCGTAGTGGCGCTGGATCTGGGCCGCATCGCGCTGACGGGTGTGCAGGGCCAGCGAGCGCAGCCCGTGCAGCCAGGCGCTGCCCAGGGCCGATTTGGGCTGGACCGCATGGCCTGGCACCATGGCTGCGGTAGCCGCCATGATTTGGCGCATGCTGCCTTGGAGTTTCAGGCGCCCCTCGACATAGTCCTCAGCCAGCGCGCCCACCTGTGCGGACCGCAGGCGATCCAGGCTGGACCAGTGATGCAGCTGTACCCGCACGGGCGCTTCTTGCGGGCCAATGAGCTGACCCGATGGCAGTTGCAGTTGCAGGGCCGGCCAAAGTGTGGCCGCCGACTGGCTAGGGCGCAGGAGCATCAGGCTACCTCTTCAGGGTGTTGAATGCGGCGCGGCCTCATGCGCTGCAGGTCAAAATGCTAAGCGGCTTGCTGCTCCGTACACAAGCGCGACCGTGTGAAGTGATGGTTTTTGCGGCGCTGGCCTGCGCTGGACCGGCTTTGCCACTGGCTAAGCGGCAAGCACTTGTCCGATGGGCAAGGCGGCCCCGCGCCCTGGCATCAGCCTGCGAGCTGAGCCAATTCCTGGGGCGTAAAGCCTGCAGCGCTGCGAGCGCTCAGGTTGAAAGGCCCGCGAGGACGGGGCGCGCCATAGCGCTCAGACAGGCTCAATTGCTGCGCCAGGGGGTCCAGCTCGCCTTGCTTGCACAGCCAGCCGAACCATTGGTTGCCGATGGCCACATGCCCGATCTCATCGCGCAGGATCAGCTCAACAATTTCTGCCCCCCGCCGGTCGCCGGCTGAGCGCAGCTTGTGGGCGATGGCCGGCGAAGCGTCTAACCCGCGCGCCTCCAGTACGCGCGGTACCACCGCCAGCCTGGCCAGCAGATCATCCTGTGTGCGTCTGGCCATGTCCCACAGTCCCTCGTGGGCGTCAAAGTCCCCGTAGCGGTAGCCCATGGCCTGCAGATGTTCGTGCAGCAGCGAAAAGTGCAGCGCCTCCTCGCGCGCCACCTTGAGCCAGTCGTGATAAAAATTTTCCGGCATGGCAGGAAAGCGCCAGATCACATCGAGTGCCAGGTCCATCGCATTGCACTCGATATGGGCCAGGGCATGGATCAGACCGGCGCGGCCCTCGGGGCTGCCCACAGCCCGCTGAGGCACTTCGCGCGGTGGCAGCAAGCGCGGCCGGTCAGAGCGGCCGGGCAGGCCTTCGGGCTCGCTCCAGCGGGCTTGCTTATCCAGGACAAGGTGCTCAGGCCACTGCCGTAAAGCGAGCGCCTTTTCATCGGCATCGCGCAGGACGATCAGCGCCAGTGCGTGACTGCGTAGACAGGTCATCAGGCGATGATACGGGCAGTCCATCCAAGCTTGTTGGTCATTCCCCATTGGCAGCAGTTTGACCAGAGCAGGGGCGGGCCTGACGCGCTGCGCTGGTTTCAAGAGTACGAGGACGGCGGCATGAAGGCCTGCGCGCAGTGATAGCGCAAGGCCAGACTGCCAGACCAGTTAACCGGGTTAATCCGGCTTTGTAAGAGCCGCCCATGATGTCTGGGACGCAAAGTGACACCAGGCTCCTACAATCTTCGATTTTCCAGCGAGAGGGCGCCCATGGCGGTTTATCAGATTGGCGATGTCATCCCCCAGATTCATGACAGCGCCTGGGTGGCGCCTAGCGCCCAAGTCATGGGCCGGGTGGTGCTGGAACAAGACAGCAGCGTCTGGTTTGGCGCGGTGCTGCGCGGCGACAACGACCCGATCCGCATAGGCAAGGGCAGCAATGTGCAAGACGGCAGCGTGCTGCATTCCGACCTTGGGCAGCCCATGACGGTGGGCCAGTATGTGACGGTGGGGCATCAGGCCATGCTGCACGGCTGCACCATCGGCGACGGCTGCCTGATCGGCATACAGGCGGTCATCCTCAATGGCGCGCGCATCGGGCGCAACTGCCTGGTCGGCGCTGGCGCGCTGGTGACCGAGGGCAAGGAGTTCCCGGAGGGCTCGATGATCCTGGGCAGCCCGGCCAAGGTGGTGCGACAGCTCACGCCTGAGCAGATCGAGAACATCCGCCGCAATGTGCTGGGCTATGTGGACAACGCCCGCCGCTTCAAGACGGGTCTGCAACAGATCGGGTGAGCCCAAGCGCGCTGGCCGCCTGTGGGTCGGTTTTCGAAAATTTCCTCAGCCTGAAAGGGGCACTGCCCTGCCATGTCCGAGTTGCATAAATTCATTTTTGAGGGCCTGCCGGTGCGCGGCATGCTGGTTCGTCTGACCGAGGGCTGGCAGGAAGTGCTTGCCCGCCGGCGTGTGGCCGGCGGCTATCCGCCCGAGGTGCAAGACCTGCTCGGGCAGATGCTCGCCGCCGGTGTGCTGATGCAAGGCAACATCAAGTTCAATGGCGCTCTGGTGCTGCAGATCTTTGGCGATGGGCCGCTGAAGCTGGCGGTGGCCGAGGTGCAGTCGGACCTGAGCTTTCGCGCCACGGCCACCTTTGGCCCGGCTGGCGCCAGCGCCGTGCCCGCGGGCGCCAGCCTGAGCCAGATGGTCAATGTGGACAACCAGGGGCGCTGTGCGATCACCCTGGACCCCAAGGACAGGCTGCCCGGTCAGCAGCCTTATCAGGGCGTGGTGCCGCTGTTTGGCGACCGCCACGAGAAGCTGGACAAGCTCAGCGAGGTGCTCGAGCATTACATGCTGCAAAGCGAGCAGCTCGATACATGCCTGGTGCTGGCGGCCAATGGCGAGGTGGCTGCCGGCCTGCTGATCCAGCGCCTGCCGGTGATGGGGCAGGGCAATCTGGCCGGGCAACTCGACCGCGACGCCAATGAAGACCAGATTGGTCGCAGCGAGGACTACCAGCGCATCGCCATGCTGGCGGCCACACTCAAGCCGCAGGAGTTGCTGAGCCTGGGGGCCGACGAGATCTTGCACCGCCTGTTCTGGCAGGAGAGTCTGACCCGCTACGAGCCTTTGCGGCCGCGGTTTGCCTGCACCTGCTCACGCCAGCGGGTCAGCGGCATGCTGCGCAGCTTGGGCTCTGCCGAAGTCGAGCAGATCTTGGCCGAGCAGGGTCGGGTGGAGGTGGGCTGCGAGTTTTGCGGCGTTCTTTACCACTTTGACGCGGTCGACGCGGCGCAGATCTTTACCGAAGGCAGCAAGCCGCCGGCCCCCGGCGGCGTTCACTAGAGGCTGGGCGGCTTGGCTTGCCGCTCGGCCTGCAACTGCCCCAGCAGAATATGCTCGCAAACTGGGTCATCGCATTTCTCGCAGGCAAGGCGCCAGCCGGGGCGGCCCAGGGTTTGTGCGCCGACGGGCATCAGGGCCCGGTCGCGCACAGCCAGTGCGGCCAGGGCCTGCTGCAGTTGCTGAGACTGCGATCCTCTGAGAGCTTGGAAGCTTTGCTGCTGATTGAGCAGCGATTGCCGCAGCGCCCTGTGGGCGTTTAGTGCGCTCAAGTCGGGCTCTTTCGCCTCGGTTTGGCCTTCGTCCCAAGGCAGCAGCAGGCAAAAGTCTTTATCGCCAAAGTTGCCGGCTTCGCAGCCGTGCGCGAACTGCCAGGCCTGCAGGCCTGCGCTGGCCTGGCTTGCTACGGCGGCATTCAAGGCCGCACTGAAGTTACGCGCTGTGCTGGCATCGTGGCCCAGCACCAAGACCTGGATCGCAGCAAATGTGGTGGGCTCAGCCGGCGATGCCATCGCCAGGCCTTATTTGGCGTTGCTAAATTGCACGAAGATCTCGTTGGGTTTGACCATACCGAGCTCGCTGCGGGCCTTTTCTTCAACCATGTCCAGTCCTTCTTTGAGGTCGCGCACCTCGGAGGCCAGCCTTTCGTTTTCGGCTTGAGCCTGCTGGTTCTGGCGGCTCATCTCGTCAAGCTTGAGCTGCATCTGTCTGACGTTGGGCACGCTGCCACGGCCAAACCAGATCTGCGCCTGCAGCACCAGCAGCAGGGTCAGCAAGAGGCCGGTGACGAGGCGTTTTCCCACCTTGCAGCTTCTTTCAGCGCAGGTTGTAGAAGGCGGCGCGGCCCGGGTAGCTGGCGATGTCGCCCAGGTCTTCCTCGATGCGCAGCAGCTGGTTGTACTTGGCCATGCGGTCCGAGCGGCTGAGCGAGCCGGTCTTGATCTGCGCGGCATTCAGGCCCACTGCGATGTCGGCAATCGTGGAGTCCTCGGTCTCGCCCGAGCGGTGGCTGATGACGGCGGTGTAGCCGGCGCGCTTGGCCATTTCGATGGCGGCAAAGGTTTCGGTGAGTGTGCCGATCTGGTTGATCTTGATCAGGATCGAGTTGGCAATGCCTTTGTCGATGCCTTCCTTGAGGATCTTGGTGTTGGTGACGAACAGGTCGTCACCCACCAACTGCACCTTCTTGCCCAGGCGCTCGGTCAGCAGCTTCCAGCCGTCCCAGTCGCCCTCGTGCATGCCATCTTCGATGCTGATGATGGGGTACTTGTCGACCCAGGTGGCCAGCATGTTCGTCCATTCCTCGGCCGAGAGAGTCAGACCTTCGCCTTCGAGGTGGTACTTGCCTTCACGATAGAACTCACTGGCGGCGCAGTCCAGGCCCAGGGCAATCTGCTCGCCGGCCACGTATCCGGCCTTGTCGATCGCTTCCAGAATCATTTGTATCGCGGCCTCGTGGCTGGGCACATTGGGTGCGAAGCCACCCTCGTCGCCCACGGCTACGCTCATGCCCTTGTCGTGAATGATTTTCTTGAGGGCATGGAACACTTCAGCGCCGTAGCGCACGGCCTCACGGAAGCTGGGAGCGCCCACGGGAATGATCATCAGTTCCTGCAGATCCAGGTTGTTGTTGGCGTGCGCACCGCCATTGACCACGTTCATCATAGGCACCGGCATCTGCATGCCGCCCGAGCCGCCAAAGTAGCGGTACAGCGGCAATCCGGCTTCCTCGGCAGCGGCCCGGGCCACGGCCATGGAGACCGCCAGCATGGCGTTGGCGCCCAGGCGGCTTTTGTTGTCGGTGCCGTCCAGGTCGATCAACGTCTTGTCCAGAAAGGCCTGCTCGGAGGCATCCAGGCCCAGGACGGCCTCGGAGATTTCGGTGTTGATGTGCTCAACCGCCTTGAGCACGCCCTTGCCCAGATAGCGGGACTTGTCGCCGTCGCGCAGTTCGATGGCCTCGCGCGAACCGGTGGAAGCGCCCGAAGGCACGGCGGCGCGGCCCATCACGCCGGACTCCAGCAGCACGTCGCACTCGACGGTAGGGTTGCCGCGGCTGTCCAGGATTTCGCGACCGACGATGTCAACTATGGCACTCATTGAACTTTCTTCTTTCTTGGGAGCAGAGATTAAAAAACGGGGACTCAGGTACCTTCGACCAGCAGCATGCGCATCACCGCAGCGCCTTGGCGGGCTGCACGGGCGCTGGCGTATTCGGGCGATGCCTCGAAGCGGCGGGCCTGCTCGGTGGAGGGGAACTTCAGAATGACCAGCCGCTCGGGCTGCCAGTCGCCCTCGATCACCTCTATGGCGCCGCCACGCACGCAGACTTCCGCGCCGAAGGTCTGCATGGCCACCGTCGATAGCTTTTTGTATTGCTCGTACTGGGCGGGGTTGGTGACGCTGACATTGGCAATGATGTAGGCACTGGGCATGGCGTTCAGGCGGTGAAATTGTTTTCTAAAAAGCCATTTTGCTTGGTAGCGCGATCGAGCACGACCAGGGTTTCGAGCAGGGCCTTCATATGTCGCAGCGGCACGGCATTCGGTCCGTCCGACCAGGCCTCTTGGGGCCGGGGATGCGTCTCCATGAAGAGCCCCGCCACGCCGACGGCCACGCCGGCGCGGGCCAGCACTGGCACCATTTCGCGGGCGCCGCCACTGACTTGTCCCAGGCCGCCAGGCTTTTGCACCGAGTGGGTGACGTCGAACACCACCGGCGCGCCCGAGTTACGCATCTCGGCCAAGCTCGCCATGTCGGCCACCAGATTGTTGTAGCCAAAGCTCACCCCGCGCTCGCAAGCCAGGAAGCGGTCTTCGCTCAGGCCGGCCTCCCGTGCGGCGCCTCTAGCCTTGTCGATCACGTTCTTCATGTCCCAGGGCGCGAGGAACTGCCCCTTCTTGATGTTGACGGGCTTGCCTGACTGCGCCACCGCGCGGATGAAGTCGGTCTGCCGGCACAAAAATGCGGGCGTCTGCAGCACATCGACCACGCTGGCAACGGTGGCGACTTGTGACTCGTCGTGAACATCGGTAAGCACCGGCAGCTTGAGCTGGCGACGCACTTCGTCCAGGATCTTCAGGCCGGCGTCTATGCCCACGCCGCGCTGGCTGCTTCCAGACGAACGGTTGGCCTTGTCAAAGGAGCCTTTGTAAATCAAGGGAATGCCCAGCGGCTCGCAGATGTCCTTGAGCTGGCCAGCCACGTCCAAGGACATCTCCAGGCCTTCGATGGAGCAGGTGCCGGCGATCAGAAAGAAAGGCTGGTCCAGCCCGGCCTCGAAGCCACAGAGCTTCATGCGCAGACCTTCATACGCTGCGCTGCCATCATGCCGCCACCTTCAAAGATTTGCCCGAGCCATGGTGGTCCAGGGCCGCCTTGATGAAGGAGTTGAACAGCGGATGCCCATCCCAGGGGGTGGACTTGAATTCCGGGTGGAACTGCACCCCCATGTACCAGGGGTGTGTTGTCTGCGGCAGTTCGACGATTTCGGTCAAATGCTCGCGCTGCGTCAGGGCGGAAATCACCAGCCCGCTGGCGCGCAGGCGCTCGAGGTAGTTCACATTAGCCTCGTAGCGGTGGCGGTGACGCTCGGTCACCACATCGCCATAAATCTGGTGGGCCAGGGTGCCGGCGCTCACGTCCGAGCTTTGCGCGCCCAACCGCATGGTTCCGCCCAGGTCGGATTTTTCAGTGCGCGTCTTGATGGAGCCGTCAGCATCCTTCCACTCGGCGATCAGTGCGATCACCGGATGCGGGCTGTCGGGCTCGAACTCGGTGGAGTTGGCCCCGGCCAGACCGGCTACATGGCGCGCAAATTCGATGGTTGCTACTTGCATGCCCAGGCAAATCCCCAAGTAGGGCACTTTATTTTCGCGGGCAAAGCGGGCCGCGCAGATCTTTCCTTCAATGCCCCTTTTGCCAAAGCCGCCGGGCACCAAGATCGCATCGAAGCGAGCCAACTGCGAGACGTTATCGGCCGTCAGGGTCTCGGAGTCCAGGTATTCGATGTTGACCCGGGCATGGTTCTTCATGCCGGCGTGGCGGATCGCTTCATTGAGCGATTTATAGCTGTCTGACAGGTCCACATACTTGCCGACCATGGCGATCCTTATCTCGGCCGTCGGATGCTCAACCGCATGCACCAGGTCGTCCCAGCGGCTGAGGTTAGCCGGCGGGGTGTTCAGGCGCAGTTTGTCGCAAATCAGGCCGTCCAGACCTTGCTCATGCAGCATGCGCGGCACCTTGTAAATGGTGTCGACATCCCACATCGAGATCACGCCCCACTCCGGCACATTGGAAAACAGCGAGATCTTGGCCCGCTCTTCGTCAGGGATGGGCCGGTCGGCGCGGCACAGCAGCACATCGGCCTGTATGCCGATTTCGCGCAGCTTTTGCGCGGTGTGCTGGGTCGGCTTGGTTTTGAGTTCTCCGGCAGCCGCGATCCAGGGCACATAGCTCAGGTGGACGAAGGCCGTGTTGTTGGGTCCCATCTTCAGGCTCATCTGCCGTACCGCCTCCAAAAAGGGCAGTGACTCGATATCGCCCACCGTACCGCCAATCTCGACGATGGCCACGTCGACCGCGTCGCCAGTGCCTATGCCGGCGCCGCGCTTGACGAATTCCTGAATCTCATTGGTGATGTGCGGAATCACCTGAACCGTCTTGCCCAGGTAGTCCCCGCGGCGCTCTTTTTCGAGCACGCTCTTGTAGATCTGGCCGGTGGTGAAGTTGTTGGAGCGACGCATACGCGTCGTGATGAAGCGTTCGTAATGGCCCAGGTCCAGGTCGGTCTCTGCGCCGTCCTCGGTCACAAACACTTCGCCGTGCTGGAAGGGCGACATGGTGCCCGGATCGACGTTGATGTAGGGATCGAGCTTGATCAGAGTGACTTTGAGGCCTCGCGATTCCAAAATCGCAGCAAGGGAGGCTGAGGCGATTCCCTTGCCCAGGGAGGACACCACACCGCCGGTGACGAAGACAAATTTGGTCATGTCAGGAAGGAACCGCGAGTTCCTTGAGGTGGTAAACGCGGATTATAGGCGTGCCTCTGCGGCTGCAAACCGATGCAAACTGCCCGGTCGGCGGCTCGGCCGCATCCGTTACAGTCTCGCCATGCACGCGACCGATCCCTCCCAGCCTCTGGCCGGCAAGCACTTGGTGCTTGGCCTGTCCGGTGGCATTGCCTGTTACAAAGCGGCCGAGCTGTGCCGCGCTCTGGTCAAGGCCGGGGCCACGGTTCAGGTGGTCATGACCGATGCAGCCGCGCAATTCATCACCCCGGTGACGATGCAGGCCCTCAGCGGCCGGCCGGTCTACACCAGCCAGTGGGACGCGCGCGAGGGCAACAACATGGCCCATATCAATCTCTCGCGCCAGGCCGACGCCATTGTGGTGGCGCCGGCCAGTGCCGACTTCATGGCCAAGCTGTTGCATGGCGGCGCCGATGAACTGCTCAGCCTGATGTGCCTGGCCCGACCGATCGATAAGGTGCCCCTGGTATTGGCGCCGGCCATGAACCGCGAGATGTATGGGCATCCGGCAACGCAGCGCAACCTGGCCCAACTGCGCGCAGACGGCGCCCATGTGCTGGGCGTGGGCGCAGGCGAGCAGGCCTGCGGCGAGGTTGGCGACGGGCGCATGCTTGAGCCCGAGGAACTGCTCGAAGAGCTGCAGGCTTTCTTCACCCCCAAGCGCCTGCTTGGGCAGCATGTTTTAGTGACGGCCGGGCCGACCTATGAAGCGATAGACCCGGTGCGCGGCATCACCAATTTGTCCAGCGGCAAGATGGGTTTTGCCATTGCCCAGGCCGCCTGGCGCGCCGGCGCCCAGGTGACTTTGGTGTCGGGGCCGGTGAGTCTGGCCACGCCCCGGGGTGTGCGGCGCATCGATGTTCGCTCGGCCGAGCAGATGTGGCAGGCGGTGCAGCCTTGCGCCGAGCAGGCCAGCGTTTTTGTGGCAACGGCGGCCGTGGCCGACTGGCGGCCGGTCAGCGCCGCCCATCAAAAAATCAAGAAGACCGAGGGCGGTGTAGCCCCGGCCTTGAGCTTTACCGAAAACACCGACATCCTGGCCAGCCTGGCCCAATCTGAGCGGGCGCGCAGCAGACAGCTTTACTGCGTGGGCTTTGCCGCCGAAAGCCACGACCTGCTGGCCCATGCCCAGGCCAAGCGTGAGCGCAAAGGGGTGCCGCTCTTGGTGGGCAATATCGGACCGCAGACCTTTGGCCTGGACGACAACGCACTGCTCTTGGTCGATGCCCACGGCTCTAAAGAACTGCCGCGCGCGCCCAAGCTGCAATTGGCCTGCCGCCTGATTGAACGCATCGCCCAGGATCTCAGAAAGACAAGCTCATGAAAGTCGATGTCAAGATACTCGATGAACGGCTGCACCAAGCCATGCCAGCCTACGCCACCCCGGGCAGCGCCGGCCTCGATCTGCGGGCTTGTCTGGATGAACCCCTGACCCTGCAGCCCGGTGCCTGGCAGCTGGTGCCCACCGGCATGGCCATGCATTTGCAAGACCCGGCCTATGCGGCGCTGATCCTGCCGCGCTCAGGCCTGGGGCACAAGCACGGCATCGTGCTGGGCAATCTGGTCGGTCTGATCGACAGCGACTACCAGGGCCAACTTATGGTCAGCGCCTGGAACCGCAGCACCCAAGCCTTCACCATAGAGCCGATGGAGCGCATTGCTCAGTTGGTGATCGTTCCGGTGGTGCAGGCCCAGTTCAATCTGGTCAATGAATTTGCCGCCAGCGAGCGTGGCGAAGGCGGCTACGGCTCGACGGGCAAGCGCTAGGTCGGCAGGCGCGCAGCCTGGAAGCGCTTCAGTGCAAGCGCGGCTCGCCGGTCAAAGGCGAGGATTCGAGCTGGAAAAATCCGGTGCCCAAGGTGCCCGCGCCGACTTCTTCCAGACTCGCTGCACGTACCGATGCGATGCGCACCTGCAGCCGTATGGCCATGCCGGCCAGCGGATGATTGCCGTCGATCACCACGTGCTCGGGATAGATGTCGGTGACGGTGTACATCAGGTCCTGGGGCGCCTCGCGGCCGACGCCGGGGGGCAGGGCGCTGCCCTCGTAAATCATGCCTTCTTCGAGCTCCGCCGGAAACAGATTGCGTGCTTCGAGAAACACGCGCTGCTCGTCATAGTCGCCAAAGGCGTGTTCAGGCTCCAGGTGCAGTTCGACCTTGTCGCCCGCCTCCTTGCCCAACAGGCCCTGTTCGACCGCCGCGAGCAGGTCGCGCCCACCGAGCAGGAATTCGACCGGCTCATCCAATTCATCGAGCACCTCACCCAGGCTGTCTTTCATCACCCAGGTCAGGCCGACCACACAAGACTCGGAAATTTTCATCCGACAATTGTCCCATGGAACCCTCGCAAGTTTTAAGCCTCCTGGGCGGTCTCAGCCCCACTCAATTCATGCGCCGGCATTGGCAAAAAAAGCCTTTGCTGGTGCGCCAGGCCATCCCCGGCTTCAAGCCCTTGCTCAGCGCCGCGCAACTGTTTGCGCTGGCCGCCAGAGACGAGGTGGAGTCGCGTCTGATCACCCGCAGCCCCGAGCGCCGTGGCCGGGCGAACCACGGCCATGCCGCTTGGCAGCTTCAGCGCGGCCCATTTGCGCGCCGCGCCCTGCCGCCCTTGGCCCAGCCCGGCTGGACCTTGTTGGTGCAGGGGGTGGATCTGCATTCAGAGGCTGCCCATGAATTGATGCAGCGCTTTCGCTTCATCCCCGATGCCCGGCTCGACGATTTGATGATTTCATATGCCAGCGAAGGCGGCGGTGTCGGGCCGCATTTCGACAGCTATGACGTGTTCTTGCTGCAAGCCAGCGGCAGCCGGCGCTGGCAGATCAGTGCCCAGACCGACCTGAGCCTGCAAGCCGATGCGCAGCTCAAGATCCTGCGCCGCTTTGAGCCCCAGCAGGAGTTCGTGTTGCATGCCGGCGATATGCTCTACCTGCCCCCTGGCTATGCGCACGATGGCGTGGCGCAGCCTTGCACTGGCACAGACGGTAGGCCGCAGGCCTGCATGACCTATTCCATCGGTTTTCGGGCGCCTGCCCAGCACGAGTTGGCGGCTGCCTTGTTGACTCGCCTGGCTGAAATGGCGCAGGAGGAAGACGGCGATGCAGCGCCGAAACTCTACCGGGACCCCAGCCAGCGAGCCAGTCTCAACCCGGCGCAGGTGCCGCCGGCTTTGCTGCGCTTTGCCGAGCAGGCGCTGGCGCGGGCTCTGCGCGAGCCGCAGGCCTTGGCGTCGGCCTTGGGTGAGTATTTGTCGGAGCCCAAGCCCAATGTGTGGTTTGAGTCCGGGGCTCAAGCCGCCGAGGGCCTGCAAAAAGGGCAGGGGGTTCGTCTGCATCCGCGCTCGCGCATGCTCTACGACGCGCAGCGGGTCTTCATCAATGGGGAAGCTTTTGTCGCCCGAGGCACCGACGCCCGATTGATGCGCCAGCTGGCCGATGAGCGCCGTCTGCCCGCGGTAAGCCTGGCCCGTCTGAGCCCTTCTGCGCGTCAGCTGCTCGGTCACTGGCTGGAGGATGGCTGGCTGTTGGCAGATTTTGCGGGCTGACCCCGTGCGCCCAGGCGCAGCGATCGCCTCGCGCCTAGGCTGCTTGCTGGCCCTTGGGGGGCCGTCATGCACCGACTTGGACAAAGCTGCACCCTAGGGCTTATACTAACGGGCTGGGTTGGGTGAGCTCGAGTTGCTCAGCCTGGCGAAGGCCCGGTGCTTCACGTTCTGGGTTTTCGGCGAAGTGGAAAATATTTTTCTCATTCATCAAGGAATCAAAAAATGAACAAGTCTCTCGTTCTGGCAGCAGTTATCGCCGCCGCCGCCCTGGCTGCTTGCGGCAAAAAAGAGCCGGCACCGGCTCCCGCTCCCGCACCGGCTCCTGCCGCAGCTCCTGCTCCCGCACCTGCAGCCGACGCATCGGCTCCTGCTGCTGCCCCTGCTGCTGCTCCTGCAGCTTCGGACAAGAAGTAATCTTCCGCCTCCGGACGAAAAAGCCGCCCTCGGGCGGCTTTTTCTTTGGCTATCCCACGGTGATCCAGGGCGTACCGCTGCGTGCATCGGCCACCTCGATCGCCACCGCATCGCCCAGACCAGCGCTCAAAGCCGCTCTGGCCAAGTCGGGCCGGTTGTTTTTCAGGCTGAGGTGGGCAGCGATCACCTGGCGCAAGGGGCCGCCTCGCAACTGGCTGACCAACTCGGCTGCCTGTTCATTGGCCAGGTGGCCCAGATCCCCGCTCACCCTGTGTTTGAGGAAGGCAGGATAGGCTGATTCGGCCAGCAACTGCCGGTCGTGGTTGCATTCGAGCAGCAGGGTGTGGCAGTCACTGAGTTGCTCGCGCACCGCCGGCGGAACATGGCCCAGGTCTGTGAGCACCCCCAGGGCGTGCGCACCGTCCGTGCAGTGCAGTTGCAGCGGCTCGCGCGCGTCGTGGGGAACGGCAAAGGCCCGCAGCTCTAGATCGCCCCAGTCAATGGTTTGGTCGTGGCCGGTCAGACGTAGCAAACCCTGGTAGTCGAGCGCGCCGCTGGCCCGCCAAGTGCCTTCGCTCATCCAGACTGGGATGCGGTACTCGCAAGCGATGCGGTGGGCGCAGCCGACGTGATCGCTGTGTTCATGGGTGATGAACAGACCGTCGATCTGCGCCATTTCGAGCCCAGCCACAGCCAGGCGCTGCCTCAGGATGCGCGGACCCAGGCCGCAATCGATTAAAAGGCGCCTGGTGCCGGCCTCAACCAGGGTGGCATTGCCGGTGCTGCCGCTGCCCAGGCTGCGCAGTCTGAGCACGGATCTCTTATCTCAAGTCTTCGGCGATCAGTTGCAAAATGCGCTTGGCATTGGCTGAGGTGTCCGGTGCGCCTTCGGCATTGAGCACCGCGACTGTGCTGGTTTGGCCTTCGCCGCGTACCGAGATGCGCAATTTCAAAGGAGCAGCTGTGGACGTGCTGCTGAACATACGTCCGAAGAATCCAGGATCCTTCTTGTCTGCGGTGGGCTCCACATAGCGCACGAAGTACAAGCCTTGAGCGCGGTCACGGTCTTCGACCGTAAAACTGGTCCTGTCGAGCGACAGGCCGACTCGGCGCCAAGCCCGGTCAAAACCCTCATTGATTTTCAGGGTCGGCTGGCTGCCGGCAGCGACCTGGGCCACCGGTTGCTGCGTCACGGTGGCCACCGTACGGGCCTGCTCGCCGGGCACGCCGAGCTTGACCATCAGGCGGCGCAGGAACTCTGTTTCGAGTTCCGGATCTGCTGGCCGCGGCTGCCAGATGGTGCTGCCAGTGCTGGCATTAGGTACGGTCTCGACCATGCCTCGGTGGCTGATATAAATTTCGGTGCCATCGCTGCTGCGCTCAAGCCGGGTGCGGAACTTGTCGCGCTCTCCGGTGGAGTAAATGCCATCGAACACCTTGCCGATGGTGCGACGAATGAAGTCCTGCGGCAGCTTGGCGCGGTTTTCAGCGAAATCGGTCTCGATGATGCCGGTGTTGGCCTGCTCGATGGTCAGCAGGAAGCCGTTTTCTTGCCAAAACTCGCGCACCGTGTCCCACAAAGCCTCGGGCGGGCGCTTGACCACCAGCCAGCGCTGATTGCCGGCGCGCTCAATGCGCACGTCGCCAAGTTGGCTCGGGGCCGTGCTGGCGGCGACAGCCGAGGTGCCAGTGGCCTGGCCTGCTTGGTAGCCGCTGGCCGTGACGGTTGCGCCAGGCACCGCATAACGTGCATCGCGGCTGAGCTGGGTCAGGTCGGGCGGCACGTCGAGCGAGGGCGACTTGCTTTGGCCAGCAGACTTGTAGTCAACCCGGTCGCCTTTAATGAGGTCGCCCACGCTAGAGCAGGCGCTCAGCGCGAGAAGTAGCGCCAAGGCCAGGAGAGGTTTACCGCTGGGTACGCTGCTGGTGCGCAATGGGAGGGTCACTTGAATTCCTTGCAATTCGGAGGCGGGTTCAGAGGGTCAGAGCAGGCCGCTGGCGCGCAGGGCACCTTCGACCACCGGCTGTTGGGCCGGGTCCAGGTCGGTCATAGGCAGGCGCATGGTGGGGCCGCACAGCTGCAGGCGGGCCATGGCCCACTTGAGGGGAATCGGGTTGGCCTCAACGAACAAATGCTTGTGCAGGGGCAGCAGTTCCAGCTGAATTTGCATCGCGCGTCTAGCGTCGCCTGCCAGTGCTGCCATGCACAGCTCGTGCATCTGGCGCGGCGCCAGATTGGCGGTGACGCTGACATTGCCCTGGCCGCCGCAGAGCATCAGCGCCACTGCGGTGGCGTCGTCACCGGAGTAGATCGCGAAGTCGGCCGGCTTGTCTTTGATCAGCCACTGCGCCCGCTCGATGTTGCCGGTCGCTTCCTTGATGCCGACGATGCCAGGCACCTGAGCGAGCCGCATGACTGTGGCATGGGCCATGTCGGCGACGGTGCGGCCGGGCACGTTGTAGAGCACCATGGGCAAATCGACCGCCTCGGCGATGGCCTTGAAGTGCCGGTATTGGCCCTCTTGGGTCGGCTTGTTGTAATAGGGCACCACTTGCAATTGGCAGTTGGCGCCGACCTTTTTGGCGAATTGGGCGAGCTCTATGGCCTCGGAGGTGGAGTTGGCGCCGCAGCCGGCCATGATGGGAACCCGGCGGGCATGTTTGGCGGCCTGCTCGACCGAGACGCAGATGATTTCGCAATGCTCCTCCACATTGACCGTCGGCGACTCGCCGGTGGTGCCGACAACGCCGATGCAATCGGTGCCTTGCTCGGTGTGCCAGTCGACCAGCTTGCGCAAAGCGGGATAGTCGACGCTGCCGTCTTCGTGAAAGGGCGTGGCCAGTGCAACGATGCTGCCGGTGATCATGGACATGGGAGGAAGGGCCTCAAGGGATGGCCGGGCCAGGTGCCGGCGGTCGCAAACTGACTGGACATTCTACCCAGAGCGGACCCGGTTTATGCACTGGGCTCAAGCCGATCTTCCCGGTGGGCTCATCGGCAGGCTTGCGCGAGGGATGCGTGGCTACAATCTTTACTTTCAACGCCTGGCCGGCTCTGCGCGACGGTGTCTGCCGGCTCGCCCTCTGGGCGCCATCTGCCGCCACCCGTGACCTTGCACCTGACCTTCTTTGAGGGCGATGCGCCTGGCATCAATGCCCTGAGCGACTTTCGCATCCAGCAATTGCTGCCGCGCTTGCAGGCCATCCATGAGCGCATTACCGGCATCCATGCGCGCTTCGTGCATCTGGTGGCCTCGGCAGAGGCGCTCGAACCGGCCGAACAGACGCAATTGGCCCAGCTCCTGAGCTACGGCGAGCCTTGCCCGCCGCTTCCTGAGGCCGATGGCGCCCTGTTTGTGGTCACGCCCCGCGTAGGCACGGTATCGCCCTGGGCGTCCAAGGCCACGGATATCGCTCACAACTGTGGTCTGGCGATTCGGCGTGTAGAGCGCATCACTGAATACCGGGTCAGCCTCAAAAGTAGCTTGCTGAGCAAACCCAGCCTGAGCGCCGAGCAGCGCGAGCAGGTGGCGGCCTTGCTGCACGACCGCATGACAGAGAGTGTGCTGAGCGCGCGCGAGCAGGCGCAAGCCCTGTTTACCGAGCTGCAAGCTCAGGCCATGCAGGAGGTCGACGTGCGCGGCGGCGGCAAGTTAGCGCTGCAGTCGGCCAACCGGCAGTTTGGCCTGGCCCTGGCCGATGACGAGATCGACTACCTGGTGGATGCCTTTACCACCCTGGGGCGCAATCCCACCGACGTCGAGTTGATGATGTTCGCGCAGGCCAATAGCGAGCACTGCCGCCACAAAATTTTCAATGCCGACTTCCTGATCGATGGCCTCAAACAGGACAAAAGCCTGTTTGCCATGATCCGCAACACCGAGCGGCTCAACCCGCAGCACACGGTGGTGGCCTATGCCGACAACGCTTCCATCATGGAAGGGCGGGTGCAGCAGCGGTTTGCGGCGGTGGGCACGCAAGGACTGCCGGTGTACCAGGCGCAAGAGCAACTGACCCATGTGCTGATGAAGGTGGAGACGCACAACCACCCCACGGCCATTTCGCCGTTTCCGGGTGCATCGACCGGCGCTGGCGGCGAGATCCGCGACGAGGGGGCCACCGGCCGGGGCTCGCGCCCCAAGGCGGGCCTGACCGGCTTTACGGTTTCGCGCCTGTTCAACGCCGGCTTTGGCAAGCCCGAGCACATGGCCAGCGCCTTGCAGATCATGACCGAAGGCCCTCTCGGCGGTGCAGCGTTCAACAACGAATTCGGCCGGCCCAATCTGGCGGGCTATTTCCGCGAGTACGAGCAGACGGTGGCCGGGCAGCGTTGGGGCTATCACAAGCCCATCATGATTGCCGGCGGCCTGGGCGCGATCGACGCGCGGCTGACGCACAAGGTGCGCTTCGGTCCGGGCAGTCTGCTCATTCAGCTCGGCGGGCCGGGCATGCGCATCGGCATGGGCGGCAGCGCCGCCAGCTCCATGGCTTCGGGTGTGAATGCGGCCGAGCTGGACTTCGATTCGGTGCAGCGTGGCAACCCCGAGATCGAGCGGCGCGCGCAGGAGGTCATCAACCGCTGCGCCGAACTGGGCCCAGGCAACCCGATTCTGGCGATTCACGATGTGGGCGCAGGCGGTTTGTCCAATGCTTTCCCCGAGCTGGTCAACGATGCAGGGCAGGGCGCGCGCTTTGACCTGCGCGCCGTGCCGCTCGAAGAAAGCGGCTTGAGCCCAAAGGAAATCTGGAGCAACGAGAGCCAAGAGCGTTATGTGCTGGCCATTGCGCCCGAGTCGTTGGCAAGGTTTCAGGCCTTTTGCGAGCGCGAGCGCTGCCCTTTTGCGGTGATCGGCGTGGTCACCGAAGAAAAGCAGTTGCAGGTTCTCGACGGGCAAGGCCCGAGCCCGGTCGACATGCCCATGAATGTGTTGCTGGGCAAGCCGCCCAAAATGCAGCGCGACGTGCAGCGCATCGCGCCCGAGCTCAAGCCACTCGACCTGACGGGCTTGGACTTGCAGGACTGCGTGATCAAGGTGCTGTCGCATCCCACGGTGGCCTCCAAGCGCTTTTTGATCACCATTGGCGACCGCACCGTCGGCGGCCTGACCCATCGCGACCAGATGGTCGGCCCCTGGCAGGTGCCGGTGGCCGATTGCGCCGTCACCCTGGCCGATTACCAGGGCTTTGCGGGTGAGGCCATGAGCATGGGCGAGCGCACGCCGCTGGCGGCCCTGGACGCGCCGGCCTCGGGCCGCATGGCGGTGGCCGAAGCCATTACCAATTTGCTGGCCGCGCCCATCGAATTGAGCCGGGTCAAGCTGTCGGCCAATTGGATGGCCGCCTGTGGCGAGCCGGGTCAGGATGCTGCCCTGTACGACACGGTGCGAGCGGTCGGCATGGAGCTGTGCCCGGCCCTGGGCATTTCTATTCCGGTGGGCAAGGATTCGCTGTCGATGCGCACCGTCTGGAAAGACGGCGATACCGCCAAGAAGGTGACCTCGCCGGTGTCCCTCATCGTCAGCGCCTTTGCCAGCCTCGACGATGTGCGGGGCACGCTCACGCCGCAGCTCAATCGTGACGAAGCGGACACCACGCTCATCTTGATCGACCTCGGTCGCGGGCAAGGCCGCATGGGCGGCTCGGTGCTGTGCCAGGCCTTCGAGAAAGAGCAGGGCGCGGTGCCCGATCTCGACGATGCCCAAGACCTGGTTCGTCTGGTTGCAGCCATCAACGCGCTGCGAGCCCGTGGTGACCTATTGGCCTACCACGACCGCAGCGATGGCGGCCTGCTCGCTGCCGCCGCCGAAATGGCGTTTGCCGGGCAAGTGGGCGTCGCGCTCAATGTCGACATGCTGCTGGTGGAGGGCGATGGCATCAGCGACAGCCGCATGGACACCGGCGACAGCAAGAACTGGGCAACGCAAATCCAGGCCCGCCGCCAGGAGGCCACGCTCAAGGCACTGTTCAACGAAGAAATCGGCGTGCTCATTCAGGTGCGCACGGCGCAGCGCAACGAAGTGATGCAACTGCTGCGCGAACACGGCCTGTCGCGCCACAGCCACTTTGTCGGCAAGACCCGTCCCGCCCATGCGCCCATGGACGTGGGCAAGGGCAAGCTCGAGATTTGGCGCGATACCAAGAGCGTGTTCAGCGCCACGCTGCAAGACCTTCAGCAGGTCTGGGACGCCGTGAGCTGGAAGATCTGCCAGCAGCGCGACAACCCGGCGTGCGCTGACGCCGAGCATGCGGGCGTGGGGGATCCGGCCCACGCGGGTTTGAGCGTGCACCTGCCTGCTGGTTTTGCGATCAGCCCGGCGCCCGTTGCCGGTGGCGCCCGACCACGCGTGGCCATCTTGCGCGAGCAGGGCGTCAATTCCCATGTGGAAATGGCCTACGCCTTCACCCTGGCCGGTTTCGATGCGGTCGATGTGCACATGACCGACCTGCAATCGGGTCGCATTGCGCTGGCCGACTTTGCCGGCGTGGTCGCCTGCGGCGGCTTTAGCTACGGTGACACGCTCGGCGCGGGCATCGGCTGGGCCCGCTCCATCTTGTTCAATGCCCGGCTGGCCGACCAGTTCAAGGGCTTTTTTGCGCGCACCGATACCTTTGCGCTGGGCGTGTGCAACGGCTGCCAGATGTTTGCCGAACTGGCCGACATCATTCCAGGCGCTGCGGCCTGGCCGCGCTTTACCACCAACAAGAGCGAGCGCTTCGAAGCCCGCTTCAGTCAGGTCGAAGTGCTGGATTCTCCCAGCCTGTTTTTCCAGGGCATGGCCGGCGCGCGCCTGCCGATCACGGTGGCCCATGGGGAAGGCTATGCCAATTTCTCGCGCCGCGGCGATGCCCGGCAAGCCATCGCAGCCATGCGCTTTGTCGACTCCTCGGGTTCGCCCACCGAAGCCTATCCCTTCAACCCCAACGGCAGCCCAGGTGGCCTGACGGCCGTGACCACGGCCGACGGGCGCTTTACCGCCATGATGCCCCACCCCGAGCGGGTGTTTCGCAACGTGCAAATGAGCTGGACCTCGGGCGATATCAGCGCGCACAGCCCCTGGCTGCAGATCTGGCATAACGCAAGGCGCTGGTTGGGCTGACGCGTATCGACGGCGGGGTTCTCGTTATGAAGAACGTTCTTGCGCTGGTTTTCATCGTCATTGCCGTGATCCAGACGGGTCTGGTGGCCATGTCCTATTCGGTGCTGCGTGAGAACAAGGAGATGGTGAGTCGGAACTATTGGTGGGCCACCTCGCTGAGCGCTCTGTTGTCGGCGCTGATCTTCGCGCTGGGACTGATCTTGATGGATGAGGGCGTGACGACCCACTGGGTCTTCACCCCCGCCAATGCGTTTTACCTGGCCAGTGGACTGCTCATGCTGCTGTTTTGCAGGTCCCTCATTACGCCCTTGAGCAGGCGACAGTTGCTGGCCTTTGCGCTGTTTTTCCTGTGTTGGGTGGCCGGTTTTGAGCACTTGCGGCGCGCCGGAACCTTTTACGACCGATCGGTTTTCAGCATGCTCCCGCTGATGGCCGCCAGCATCTGGCAGATCTGGACTCTCAGACAAGCTATCGCTCAGCTCAAATCTCGGCAACTGAGGCTTCTGCAGGTGGTCAGCGGGGTCGAGCTGCTGTTGATTCTGGCCCGGCTCCTGGCGGTTCATACGCATTGGCTCCCTGAGCAATTCGATGCAGCCCAGTTGCCGCAGGTCTTGGTGGTGCTGGTCATCTTGCAGTTGTGCCTCAGTGTGCTTGCGCTCAGCGCAGTCAATGGTTACTGGCTCGAGTGGGTCAGTGAGCAAAAGAAGGTCACGTCGGCCGAAAACCAGCGCATACGCGAGCTGTTGCTGGAAAAAGAGACCCTGATCGGCTCTCTTTCGCGACTGCACAAGGTGGCTGAAACCGGTGCCTTGTCGGCTTCGCTGGCTCATGAAATCAACCAGCCGCTGTCGGCTGTGCATCTTGATGTGCAAATGCTCCAGGTGCTGATTGACAGCGGCGCGGCCCCCGAACAGGTGCAGCCCTATCTCCAGCGCATCGGGCTGAACAACGCGCGCGCCACCGACACGATCACAAGCTTGCGCCAGTTGTTTGGCGGCCAGGTCGCCGAACCCGTGACGAGGCCGGTCGATCCTTTGATTGAGCAGGCCATCGTCTGGATCGAGAGCGCGTCCGACGCCTCGCCGGTAAGCATCGAGCGGCATCTGGCGGCGCCAGATCTCACGGCCGTGCTTCCCGGTGATTTGCAGATGGTCATCATCAACCTGATCAACAACGCGGTGGCGGCCGTCAAGAGCGCGCCGGGTGGCACGGGTCGGATCTGGGTTCGCAGCTGGCACGAAGGAAGTACCACCTTGATCGAAGTGGCGGACAACGGTCCGGGTATCCCTGCGCAGCTTGAAGCGGAAGTCTTCAACCTGCTCAAGTCGGGTTCTGACCACGGCATGGGGCTGGGCTTGTGGCTCTCGCGCTATTTGGTCGAACGGCAGGGTGGTCAATTGACCTTGCAGCCTCAGACCGGCTCGGGCGCTTGCTTGCGCATCGCGCTTCAACGCGCACCTATGGCAGCCTGATGATCGCAATCCCTCGACCGAGGGATTCAACAGGGGGTGCGCGGCTGAAACAATCGTCTGGTTGAACGCAGTGCCGGCATGTCTCAATATATTTTTCTTGTAGAAGATGATGACTCCATGCGTCAAAGCATGGAGGCTTTGCTGCGCTTTTCCGGATACACGGTCTATTCTTTTGCCACGCCGCACGAATTTCTGTGGGCCGATGTTCGGGTCGCGCCAGCCATTGTGATCAGCGATATGCGCATGCCGGGTATGAGCGGCGTGGACCTGCACAAAGCCATGATTGAGCGAGGTCGAATGATTCCCTTTGTCTACATCAGCGCGCAAAGCACGCTAGAGCAGGGCATTGCCGCCATGAAGCAGGGCGCTGTTGACTTTTTGATCAAGCTGTTTGATCGGGAGGACCTGCTGGCAGCGGTGGTAAAGGCCATGGAGAAAGACCAGCGCCAGATGCGCCAGTTCATCCAGAAGGAGCGTCACGTGCAAGCTCTGGGTCGGCTGTCCAAGCGCGAAAAAGAGGTCTACGGTCTTTTGCTCCAAGGCTACGGCAACCAGCAGATTGTGTCGGCGCTGGGCATCGGCCTTTACACGGCCAAGCAATACAAGTCTGAGGTGATGCGCAAGCTCGGCGTGCGGTCGCTGGCTGAATTGCTCAAATTCAAGGCCGATCTCGATGACGACAGCGCAAGTGCGGGCCAGCCTCAGGCTCGGCGTTTGCCCGGGGACGCGCCATGAGTCCAGACGACTTACCGTACAAGGCCTGGACTACAGAGGACGCAGCGCGCCTGCAGCAACTGCGCCAACTTGCCGGCCTCGATACGCTGCAGCTAGGGCGCCGGTACGCGCTGTCGAGCCAGCAGATCGAGGAATTGGAAGGCGGTGGCGACAGCTGCTTTTACAGCCCCGGCATCAAGGCCGCTGCAGGCCATCGGCTGCTTGAAAATCTCAAAGCCGACCCGCGGCGCGCCTGATTCGATCCCATGAAGCGCATTGTCGTTGTGGAATACAGCGGCTCCTTGCTGGCGGTATTGGTCGCCGCGATCGCAGACCACGCCATGTAGGCCCCCGGCTTTGCCAGCTGCGTAGATCTGCTAAGGCCGTCCGATCCAGGGCGCCATGACCTGATCGTGTGCGATATCGGTTCGCCCGAAAAAGACCACCCCCGGCGCCTCGATTGTCTTCAGAGCCTGCCGGTCGCCGCCTGCCCTACCGGCCAGCGCAAGTACAGCCACTGGTTTGTCCGCCCTGTGCGTGCGCCGGGGCGCAGCGGCATGCCCTCGCTGCATTTCCCGACTTCGTCGGTCACCGTCCGCCAGTTGGCAGTCCGTCCTGGCTTTGATGGCGCCTGGGTACGTTGCGGGTTTTTACCCTCCTTCTGTCGAGGGATTTTCAATTCATCAGCAACAGAAAAAAATTTCAACTGTTTTGGGATTGTCCCAGGGCACTGCGGTCCCGCCCCTAGATTGGCGCTCAAGGCTGCCTGCCCAGAAACCCTTAACGATTGTCTTCTTCATGGAAAAACCAGCGCCACCTGCACCGCCCCTCAAGGTCAAACACAACACCATCGGCCAACTGGTTCTGCGCGCCAAGCTGGCCAGCGATGGCTCTTACCAGAGCAGCCCCACGATCAACCGGGGGATCAACGGCCTGAGCAGCGAGTCCGTCGTCAGGGCCTGGACGGTCGACACGACCGTGCCTTCAGCGCCCATCGTGACCTTGACCGAATGAAACATTGAAACAACGATTGCCATGTCATCCAAAATTCAACTGATTGCCCAGTCCAAAAACAAAGCAGGCGGCGCAAAAAACTTTGAACTCACAGCGGGCATGGGCGACGGCGGTCAGGCCATCCGCGTCCAGGCTGAAGCAGGGGTGCGTTACGAGTTGCTGGACCTGGCCACCCGCCAGGGGCCGCGCTCAGTGCGGGCCAAGCGGGCCGGGCGCGACCTCGAGATCTTTCTGGAAGGCTCGGTCAAGGCCGATGCAGTCATCGAAGGCTATTACGACGAGGCCCTGGTGGCTTCGCCAGCCGACAGCCTGACCGGTCTGAACCCCACCGGCGATCTGGGCGTCTACGTGATCGACGCAGGCTTGCGCCCCGCCCTGAGCACCCTGGCCAGTGACATTGCCCCCATCGTGCTGTCTAACGCGCCTGTGGCCGCGCTGCCCTCCTGGGGCGTGGCGGCCGGCACAGTCGGTGCAGGCATCCTCTTAATCTCGGGCTCTTCGGCGCCAAATGTTGGCGATCTTGTCATCAAAGGCAGTGTAACGGCGGGGCCGGTCAGCACCGGCGTCAAGCTCTACGCCTACGACACCCAAGGCAAACTCCTGGGCACGGCCGACATTCAAAGCGACGGCACCTTCAGCATCACCGTTCAGGGGCGTGGCGACTACCGTGGCACGGTCCTGCTCAAGGCCGTGGACAGCAACAACAATGCGGCCAATTACCTCGACGAGGTCACCGCCTCCCAAAAGAGCATAGACACCGAGCTTCGTGCCATGGGTTTGGCCAACGAGACCCAGGGTGCCAAGCAGTTCAGCGTCAACGGCCTGGATGCGACCCTGGTCATCCACATCACGCCGGTGACCGAGCTGGCCGTCATCAAGGCCGGCATCACCACCGACGCCGCCCCCGCCAGCCCAGCAGCGGTGCTGCAAGCCAACCAGGCCGTGGCCAAGGTGCTGGGCCTGACTGGCGTGGACATCACGATCCGGCCTGTGCCCACCAACAGCGTTGAGTTTGATGCCAGCAAAGACGGTCTGTCCGACAGCGAGAAATACGGCCTGCTGCTCACCAAGCTCTCGGGCCTGGACAGCTTGAACGGCGGCAGCTTGACCGTCAGCCTCACACAGCTGTCGCAAAACATAGACATCAGCGGCAACGCCGCCATCACCGCCCAGGGTGCGGCTCTGGTCGACCAGGGCCGTCAGCAAGCCTTGGCCGCGCTGAAAACGGCGCCCAGCGCCTCCGAAAAAACCTTTCACACAGACAGCACACTCAACCGCCAATTGCTCGGCGACGTCATCGTCACGGAGCAGGCCCTGGATGCGCAAGGCATGCTGTCGGTCAGCGGCAGCGCCTTGCCTGGCTCCACCGTCAACGTCACCCTGCCAAGCGGCGAGGTGCAGGCCGTGGTCGCCAACAGCGCGGGCGTGTTCACGCTCACCAGCGCCACCGCCCAGCCCAAGCTCGAAGTGCCGCTCCAACTCACAGGCGCCGACGGCCTGAGCCAACCCGCCCACCATGTGGCGCCCGCCGCGCCGCAGATTGAAACAGGCAACGGCAAGGTGGTCAGTGGCAGCGGCACGCCGGGCTCCACCGTCACCCTCACGGGGGTTGATGGAGGGGTCATTGGCACCGCTTTGGTGGACGCGCTGGGTCAATGGAGTCTCGTGCCCCCCACACCCCTGGCTGATGACGCCGTACTCAAGGCCTCGGCGAAAGACCCTTCGGGCAACGTCTCGGGCCCGGGCGCGGGCACGGTCGATGTCGAGCAGGTCAGCGTGCGCCTGGCCGAAGCTGCAGACGGCTACATCAACGCCGCAGAAAAAGCCAGCGGCGGCATCAGCTTTGACATCGGT
>Ga0222712_10000659_pt1 | contig 44412 bp, 60 predicted proteins | sample C33_657DmetaG_FD_165043 | JGI IMG/M metagenome (GOLD analysis project Ga0222712, IMG submission 165043) | Estuarine water microbial communities from San Francisco Bay, California, United States - C33_657D | ecosystem: Environmental > Aquatic > Marine > Unclassified | place: USA: California... | reverse complement strand
AGTCTACCTATTGAGAGTTGGGCCGCTCAGTTCGGCACCCTGCAGCACTGCCAAACGTTGATAACTCTTCACACTGTGTCCAGCGTACCTGCTGCAGTGGCAGTTACGCAGGACAGGACACGCTGCGCCGCAACGGATCCCGGCGATTGCGCACCGCAGCGCTGGACACGCCACCCACGCCCCGGCGCCGCGCTCTCACGCGCGCCCCACCCCCACCTAAAGGCCGCTAAGGGGGGTCGTACCACCCTCGTCCTCCCGTTTGCAGCCCCCAAAATCGCCACCTCTAGCTAGGTAGCGCTCATTTAGCGCTCCCCGGCGCCCTATTTAGGCCCCACCCCCGCTCAGCGCCAGCCCCCTGCGCCCCTTCGTACCCTATGTATAGAACTGCGGTTGAGTGTTCGTGGGGATTTTGGGCATTGTTCCTGGCGGAAAGTGCCTCGATGCGCCCATCGCGGTGGACACCCGCTGCAGCACGACCTACAGCGCCCTGCGCGACGCGATCTACGACTCGCTGCTACCGCACCAGCGCGCCTTCGTCGACGACACCGACCACCTGCTCCTGGGATTGTGCGCCGGCTTCGGCGCGGGCAAAACAGTGGCGTTATGCGCGAAGGCTGTGTTCCTCGCCATGGACAACCCGGGCAAGGTCGGCGCCGTCTTCGAGCCGACGTTCCAGATGGTGCTCGACGTGTGGGTCCGCTCGTTCGACGAGTTCTTAGACCGCTTCAACATCGACTACGACTACCGCGCCAGCCCCCAGCCGGAGTACACCCTCCACCTCCCCCACGGCCAATGCACGATCCTGTGCCGAACGCTTGAAGCCGTTAACCGCATTCGAGGCACGAACCTCGCCTTTGCGCTCGCCGACGAAATCGACACCAGCAAGTACGAGTTAGCGCAAAAGGGCGCCGAAATGATCCTTGCGCGCCTCCGCGGCGGCGCCCACCCCCAGTTCGCCTTGGCCTCGACCCCCGAGGGCTACGGCTTCATGTGGAACACCTTCGACCAGAAAGCGGGGAGCGACCGCCACCTCATCCGCGCCAAGACGCTCGACAACCCCTACCTCCCCCCAGGCTTCGTCGACTCCCTCTACGCCAACTACCCACCCCAGCTCCTCGCCGCCTACCTCCAGGGCCAATTCACAGCCCTCGACAAAACGACGGTCTACAGCTACTTCGACCGCGACGTGCATTGGAGCGACGAAGAAATCCGCCCCGACGACATGATCTACGCAGGCTGCGACTTCAACGTCGGCACCTGCTTCATCGAAATCTGCATCCGTCGTGGCGACGTGTACCACTTCGTGACGGAGTTCCACGTCAAAGACACCCCCACCATCGCCACCCGCCTGAAGGAGCAGTACGGCGACCACATCGACCGGGGCCTACTCACGGTGGTGCCCGACGCGGCTAGCAAACACCGCACCACGACCAACGCCAGCGAGAGCGACCTGGCGATCCTCAAGCGCCACGGCCTGCGCATCAAGGTGCAAAACGCCAACCCCCTCGTCGAGGACCGCGTCAACGCCGTCCAAATGTTGCTGCTCCACAACCGCCTCCGCGTCCACCCCAGTTGCAAGTACCTCATCCGCGCCCTTGAAACGCAGACCTACAACCAAAAAGGCACGCCCGACAAGAGCGGCACCGGTCTCGACGACAAATCCGGCCCAGTGGACGCGATGGGCTACGTGATCTACAGCCTCGCCGGCCTCCGCAGATACCAAACCGGCGGCAGCAACTTCCAGTTCAAATAAGCGCCCCTGCGCCGATGCGCCGGCCGTTCTTTACGCCCATGCGCGGCTGTTTTCTGGCGCAGCCAGCGGAAACCTCGTTAGAGCACCTGTGTATTGCGTAGCGCGTGGCGGTCAACAACAGCAGCTACAACGGCTTCGACTTCACGACGCCCTACGACCGCAAGCGCCGCGCGAAAGTATTTGTCGACTCCCCGAGCGACGACCCCACAATCCTGAGCGCCCCGGTGCTTGAGATGCTCCCCAAGTGGGATCCAATCAACGTGTGCATGGGCGGCACCCGCGCCCTCCGCGCCGAATCGCGCCGCATCATTCCGCAGGAGCCCCGTGAGAACGACGAGTCGTACCAGCGCCGCATCTACCACGCCGTCCTACCCCCGTTCCTGCAGCGCCTCGCCAGCCAAGCCGCCGGTCTGATCCTGCGCAAGGGCGTCCAACTGCAAGGCGACCCGTACTGGGAGGAGTGGGCCAACAACGTTTGCGGCGACGGCACCACGCTCAACAGCTTCGCCCGCCAGCAACTGGAGACCGCGTTGTTGTACGGGCACAGCAGCGCCATCGTCGATTATCCGCCCACCCCTGCGCGCACGCTGGCCGACCAACGCGCCTCAGGCGCCACGCCCTACCTCGTCCACGTCCACCCCAAGACGATCCGCGGCTGGCGCACCCGCGCCAACAACCCCCAGGGCGAGTTAGAGCAAGTCCGCATCCACGAGATCGCGATTGAGCGCGACGGCCTCTTCGGCGAGAAGGAGGTCGAGCAAGTCCGCGTCCTAGAGCCCGGCCGCTACGCGATCTGGCGCCGCGACGACTCCAGCAACTGGGCCCCCTACGAGAAGGGCGTCACCGACCTAGACCGCATCCCCCTCGTCACGGTTTACGGCAACCGCCTCGGCACGCTCACCAGCAGCCCACCCCTGCTGGAGGTCGCCTACCTGTGCATCGCCTATGCGCAGCGCTTCTGCGACTACATGCACAGCGTCCACGTTGGCGCCATGCCGATTTTGACGATGCGAGGCTTCGACCCCGATGCCGATAGCCCCATCGGCATCAGCGTCAACACGGCTGTGCTCCTGCCCGTCGACGGCGGTGCGGAGTTCGTCCAACCCACCACCGACGCCTTCGACAGCCAACTGAAGTGCCTAGAGGCGCTGGAGGAGCAAATCTCGCGCCTGGGCGTGAACACCCTCACCCGCCAGAACACGACGAATGCCGCTGCGGAATCCAAGCGCATGGACCGCATCGACAGCGACTCGATCATGGCCCTCATCAGCGCCGACCTTGCCAACGCCCTGACCTCAATGTTGGAGCTCGCGGCCCAATACGTGGGCATCGAACCCCCGCAAGTCGTGATTGAGCAGGACTACGACAACAAGCTCCTGGACGGCAACTCCATCACGGCCATGCTCCAGCTGTTCATGCAAAACGCGATCAGCCAGGAGACGCTGCTGGACGTGCTCCAGCAAGGCGAAGTGCTCCCGGCGGGCCTGGACATCGGCGAGGAAGTCACCCGCACGCGCGACTACATCAACGAGCAAAACACCGCCCTGGGCCTCGACCCACTCGCCATGAACCCCGACGCGCTCACCCGCACCATCGCCGCCCGCGCCGGCCAGGGCGAATCCATGACCAGCCAAACCCTCCCCACGCCCATGCGCCCGGGCCGAAATCCCAACTAGGGCGCCTTAGCGCATGACCCCAGACGAGTACCTGTACGCCAGCGAGGCGGCCCTGCGCCGGGACGAGAAGAGCGTCGAAGACGACACCCGCGCCCTGCTCATCCTGCTGCTGTGGCGGTTCCGCCAATCGCTAATCGCCAGCCTCCCGGACCGCGGCCTGGGCCGTCAGCTCATCCTCAACTCCCTGCTCGCGCCGTTAGCGCTGGAGCTTGAGGACTACGCGCAGCGCTTCCGAGGCATTCTGCTCACCCGATTGGAGTTCATTGACGAGGAGCACGCCCGCCGCGCCGCGGAGTATGCGGGCCTCGACATGACGCTCCGCGACTACCGCCCCCGCCGCGGTGACACCCTGCTCCGCACTGCGCGCAGTGGCGGCCGTTCGCTGCTGTCGCTCTTTACGCCCGACGCCCGCACCGGCCTCAGCCCCTTCACAGCTGCGCACCTGCGCGCGATCCGCGCGAAGCTCACCGGCGCGGTGATGCGCGACGACCCGACGATTGAGATCGCCAGGATGGTGGTCGCGGAGCGCGTGCGCCAGGGCTACATCCAACCCATCAACTCCCGCGGCACGTTGTACAGCGCCCTGCGAAACCGCGATACGGCGCTGATTGCCAACGCGATCTGGGAGGTGAGCGGCCAAGCGGAGCGCGCAGTCTTTGAGCGCCAGGCGTACCTCACAGGGCGCCCCTTCGTGCTGGAAGCAACGGGCGCCCCGGCCTTTGCGAGCGCCGGCTGGCAATGGCACGCCATCCTCGACCCCAAGACGTGCCCGATCTGCCGCCCCCTCGACGGCCGCACCAGCTCCACCTTCACCGGCTTCCCCTACGTGCCCCCGGTCCACCCGCGCTGCCGGTGCCGCATCCTCCCCGTCCCGACCCCAGCTCCCTAACACCTTTGTGTAGGCAACTTAGTTCGTACTCTCAGCCCATTGCGTGTCCGAAAACGTAAGTGGTGTTCCTCCCGTGGAGGAAGCGAGTGCGGCCGTGCCGCCCTCACCCGCGACTGAAACCTCCAGCGATTCCGAGCTTCAGCGTCTCAAAGCCAAACTGGACTTAGTGACGCAGGACAAGTTGCGAGCGGGCGAAAAGAACGCCCAACTCAACAACAAAGTCCAAGAGCTTGAGGATCAGCTACGAGGTATCACGGCCAAGCTCAAAACGGGCGAACAGAAAGAGTTGGAGTCAACTGGCGAGTACCGCCAGTTATGGGAGCAATCCAAGGAGACCAACAAAACCTTGGAGCGCCGGATCACCGAGTTGGAGAACGAGCTTGACGCCGAGCGCCAAGCCCGCCGCACGGAAACGCTCCGCACCAAAGCCCTCCAGCAGATCAGCGAAGCCAAAGCGCTCCGCCCCGATCAAATGCTGGCCCTGCTGCAACCCAACCTCCGCGAGGTTGACGGCGCACCGGTGGTTTTAGAGGGCGGCATGGAGATCCCGTTAGCGGACCACCTCGCCCGTCCCCGCGACGCCGAGAGCGGATGGGACCACCACTTTGCGCCCAGCGGTGCGAAGGGCATGGGCACCACCCCGACCCTCAGCGGCGCCGGCTCCAGCTATGGCAAGGCCAACCCCTTCCGGCCCGAGACGCGAAACCTCACGGAGCAATCGCGTCTATTCCGCGAAGACCCTGCCCTGTTTGAGCGCCTCAAGGCCGAAGCCCAGCGCGGCTGAGAACCAACCCCGCACTGACCTAGGGACTTACGACCATGGCTGAAACGGTTCGCGCCGACATTCTGGTTCCAGAGATTTGGAACCCCTACATCGAAGAGCAGACCACTCTTCGCAACACCTTCATCAACAGCGGTGTGGTTCAGCCGATGGCTGAGCTGAACGCCACTGAGGGCGGCGATTTTGTCGAGCTGCCCCACTGGGTCGCCAACCTGAGCGGCGACGCCGAAGTGCTGAGCGACAGCACCTCGCTGACCCCCGGCAACATCACTGCCGACAAGCAGCGCGCTGTTGTGCTGCACCGCGGCCGTGCCTGGGGCTCCCGCGATCTGGCTGCAATGGCCGCCGGCAGTGACCCCCTCGCCGCCATCGGCAACAAGGTCGCTGCTTACATCGCCAACGAGCAGCAGAAGGATCTGCTGGCCTGCGTGAACGGCGCTTTCGCCACCGCGCTCTCCGGCCTGACTGTTGCCACCGCCGAGGCATACCCCACCGCCGCCCTCGTCTCCGGCGCCCGCGCCCAGCTGGGCGACCAAGGCGAGAAGCTGTCGGTGATGGCGCTCCACTCCAGCGCCTACTACGAGCTGGTCACCCTGAAAGCACTGGACTACGTGTCCGCTGCTGAACTGGGCGGCGGCGAAGGCGTTGTGCCTGTGGGCGGCTCCCGCGTTGCCTCCTTCGGCGACGTGCGCATCCCGACGTACCTCAACATGCGCGTAGTGGTGTCCGACGACCTCGGCACCAACGACGTGCTGTTCTTCACCGCAGGCGCCATCGCCAGCGGCCAGCAAGCCGGACTGCGCTCGGAAACCGACCGCGACATCCTCGCCAAGGCCAGCTACATCAGCTTCGACTGGCACAACGTCTTCCACCCCATCGGTGTGAAGTACGTGGGCACCGGCGCCAACCCCAACCGCACCGCTCTTGCCACCGGCTCCAACTGGGAGCAGGTGTTCGACGACAAGAACGTCGGCATCATCAAGGGCTACCTGAACGACTGATGGGACTAACCGGGTTCAACCTGGCCCGGCGCAAGCAAGAGGAGGCTGCTAACGCGGCCTCCCTTTCCTGCCCCGCCCCAGTCCCCGCCACCCCTGCTGTGGCGGAAGAGAAGCCAAAGCGCAAAAAGCGCACCGCCCCTGCCCCTGCTGACGGCGCGGAGGGCGAGCCATGACCGCCTCAATCATCGCGACCCCTGGCGCCGCTGATGCCAACAGCTACATCACGCTCGCCGAAGCCCAGGCTTATGCGGACGGCGACATCGACGCTGTGGAGTGGTATGCGGCTAGCACCGACCAGCGCACCCGCGCCCTGATCACCGCCACCCGCAACCTCGACCTCGTCGGGTTCGTCGGCACCCGCAGCACAACGACCCAAGCGTTGGCCTGGCCCCGCAAGGACTTCAAGACCACCGAGAAGACCTACGCCGACGACGAGATCCCCGCGGAAATCAAGACCGCGACCTGGGAGCTCGCCAAATCGCTGGTGAAGGACATGGTGGTTGCCGGCCAGGTTGCCGGCAGCACGCCCTTGATCCCCGGCATCCCGAACGCCGGCCTCAAGCGCGTGAAGCTCGATGTGATGGAAGTCGAGTGGAAGCCGGACCAGCAACTCGCCGTCACCCCCCTCAAAGCCCTCCCCCAGCTCCAGCAACTCCTGCAGGAGCTGTTGCTGAACACCCCCGGCCAGACCATCGCCATCACGCGCAGCTAAGCCCTACCGCACTAGGTAGGTAGACTGGCGCATGGCGCAGTTTGCCGGCCACTGCGAGTCTCCGCAGCCTGCGCGGCGCCGCCCCCGCACCGGCTACCTCGCCACGCCCCTCACCTGCGACGAGCAGCGCAAGGTTGCGCGCATGTACCGCGAGCACCAGGGCCTCCTGCGCCTGATGGGCCGCAAGCTCTGCCGCAAGTATCCCTTCGTCGCCGCGGAGGACGTGTTCTCGTGCATCGACCAGGCGTTTATCAAGTGTTGCCGGGCGTGGCAACCCGCCAAAGGCACCTTCAGCACGCTCCTGACGGTCTTCGCTGAAGGCGACGTATTGCACTTCATCCGCGACCACAACTGGACCCTTAAGGCACCCGGGGCAGTCCGCCGCAACGGCCAGCTCGCCCGCAAGATGTTGGAGCGCGGCTGCACGCCCGGTGACGTGATGATGCAACTGGGCATGACGGAAGAGCAGCTCAAGTTGGCGCTCACTGCCACCAGCCCCATGGACCACGACATCCGGGGCTTCGACCTCCACATCTGCCCCCGCCCCACCCCTTGGGAGCTGCTGGAACAAGGAGAGGCAACTTAGGGCAATCCACCACACGGATAGCAATGGCTACTGGTGCCTTTTTTGCCGCACTGGGCTACAAGCTGTGGGTCAAACTCGGCACCACCGCTAGTACCACCCCGACCTCCAGCACGGGCATGACCCGTGTGTTCTCCCTGGACAACTCCGGCATCCAGGGCCAGTCGGACTCCACCCAGGTGATCGACTACGACTCGGAGCAAGGTTTCGCCGCAAACCTGATCACGGGCCAGTCGTACACCATCCCCTGCTCGATGAACCTGGACGTAACCGACGCTGGTTACAAGATCCTGAAAGAGGCCGCCTTGGAAGCCGCCAGCGGCACCCTGGTTCAGTGGTATCGCGAGACCCCGGTGACCGACGATTCCGGTGACGACCCCGAAATCCACGCCGGTCTTGCCCAGGTGGGTTCCTTCTCCGAGGACATCCAGGCCGGCAACATCGCCAAGGTGAGCTTCGACCTGATCGGTTACGGCGCCTACGACTGGACCGCCCAAGTCGCCGGGGCCTGATCTAGCCCCTACCGCCCTCGCGCCCCGCCCACCAGCGGGGCTTTTTTACTGCGCCCCTGCACTTTCCTGCCACTTCCTCTTAAAGAACTGGAGTGGCGGCTGATTTTCAAGCGCCGGCGTGATCCAATCCCTCTCAGGCGCGATGTAGGCATTGCGCACCGTACCCACAAGAAAGCCCCCCTCCAGCACTTCTTTTGAGTAGGGCGCCCTCCAGGCGATCCTCAGCGTCGTCGCCCCCGGCGCACTCGTCACCTGCGCGGGCGTCTGCGAGTTAAACAGCTCAGCTGTATCAATGATGTTGCGCAGACCGGCCGGAACAAACGGCTGCATCTTTCGCACTGTCGGCACCGGCCAATCAAACTGCTTCTTCGAGATCTCAGCCATCAGCTGCGCCCCGATCACCGGCCCGTATTCGTCGACAATCCGCGGCACCTTCGCGAGGATTTCCGGCGCGCGCCACTGCGTAATCCGAACCGCCACTACTCCAAGCTCAACAGGGTGACTTTGGTGCCGAGCGCTTCACTCAACCGCGCCCCCAGCGCCCCCTGATCGCCATACCCCATCCGCGCCCGAATCACCCGACACTCGACAGACGCGGCGCCCCCAAAGGTGAGCGTCCCGGTGCTACCCACCTGCACCTTCGCATCCAGCGCCTGCGGATCCACCACATACCCCTCATACACAACCCCGTTCACATCCACCCCGGGGTAAATGGTGGGGTCAACGTTGACCGCCTTCAAAAACGCCTTGTACGTGAGCCCCTCAACAGTGGGCGACACATTCCCGGTCTCCGGCTCCGTCACGAGCCCCGCCCCAGCTACGTGGAACTCCACGGTGGCGTTGACGAGTGCGAACAGGGCGGAGGTAGCCATACCCGAGGTTTCCGCCGGGGGCAACCTAGTTCCACGGAGGTGTCGTACCAGTGGCAGAGCAGCTAGGACAAGCCGAACTGCTACTAACGGTCAACACCAGCCAGTTAGAGCAAGGTCTCCGCGCCGCCCGCCAACTGATCGAGGGCCGTCTTAGCGGCGTCGGCGATAACGCTTTTGACGGCATCGAGCGCAGCGCCCGTGCCAGCGGCGAACGCGCGGGCAAGGCATTAACGGACGGCGTCAAGAAGGCCACCGACAAGCTGAAGTTCGGCAGCCTGGATGAGGCGCTGTCGTTCAACCCACAGAACACAATTCGCGGGCTGACGGAATACACCCGTGCCCTACAGGAGCTCCGCGACACCACCAGCCTGGGCTCCAGCAGCACCCAGCAGCTGAACGACCGCATCGGCGCGGTCGATTCTGCGCTGAAGCGTGCCAAGCAGACCACCGCCGAAGCCACAGCAGAACAGCAGCGCCTGAACGCTGCGCTGGACAAGGCGGCTTACACGCGCCTGATCCAAGACGCCCGTGCGTTTTCAGCGAACCTGCGCGAGCAGTCCAGCGCCGCTGCCGCCGCCAGCCGTCAGTTCCAAGAGTTCCGCAAGAACGCAGAGGGCGTCGCCAAAACCCTGGCCGGCATCAGCGCCAAAGGGCTGAGCGAAGCAGTCAAGCTCCCAATCTTCGGCCTCCCGAAAGAAGCCACCAGCGGCTTTGAGAAAGCCCGCGCCCAGATCGAACGCCTGCAGAAGCAAGCCGAGACCGCCAGCGGCAAGGTCGCCCGTCTGACCGAGGGCGTAGCGGTGCTGGGCGCCGGCGGCTTTGCGGCCAAGGGCATCGTCGACACCTTGGGCGGCATCGGCACGAGCGCCGAGGCCGTCACCCGCATCTTGAACGAAGCCCGTGACGCGCTGGCGTCGCTCCCCGGCCCCCTCAAGGGACTGGGCGGTCTGGACGACGTATTTAGCAACGGCGCCCAGGCAATCCAGCAATGGGCATCGGGCATTTTGCAAGCGCAGGGCGACCTCGTCACCCTGGCTGGCCCGCTGCAAGCGGTCACCGACGCCTTAGGTGCCCTCGGCCCTGAGGCCGCAGCAGTTGGCGGCGCCTTGGCGTTCACCTTTGCCGGGTTCCAAGACCTGATCGCCAAGAGCTTCAAGCCCGGCATCGACGGCGCCCGCGAAGCGCTGAAGGGCATGACGGCGGACACCCAGCTGTTGCTGGAGGCGTTGTCGCGCGTCAGCCAAGCCAGCTCCGGCATTGTGGCGCTGCGCGACCTAGAGGGCGCCCGCGCCGACGCCACCCAGCGCGTTCAGGCCAACCCGGTTGGCAGCGAAGAGAACATCGCAGCCACCCGCGAGCTGCTCGACATCAACAAGCGCATCCGCGAGGAGAAGCAGCGCCAGTTCTACCAAGAGCAACAGCTGCTGCTGAGTGAGCAGGAGCGGCTGTCGATTGCCCAGCGCCTGCGCGATGCCGCCCGGCCCAGCAGCCAGCTGGCGCTGCCGAGCAGCGAGATGCTGGACGCCCGGGGCCGCGGCATCCAACGCCTGGACGGCCGCTCGGACTTTGCCGGCATCGACCAGGGCCTCCAAAGCGCCCGCAACTTCACGCAGGAGTTGCTGCGTGCTGGTCAAGCGAGCAACGTGCTGCCTGGCATTTTTGCGGTTGTCAACTCCAGTCTGAAAACGCTGGTTGACACCACCCGCGAGCAGACACTTGGTTCGCAGGTTCAGCGGGAGCTACTGGAAGACCAGCTGACCCTGCAGAACCAGATTCGCGCCGTAGAAGCTCAGCGCTCTAAGGACGCGAGAGCCCGCAACGAGGCGGCAGTCCAAAACTCCCCAGAGCGCCAGCGTGCCCGCCAAGAGCAGGATCTGCTGGCGGTACAGAACAAGCGCCGTGCTGCGGAGACGAAAGACCGCAACCGTCGTCGTTCCGAGGCAGTCAGCAACGCGGTTATTGGTGGTGCGTTCCCGCTGCTGTTCGGCCAAGGCATCGGCGCCAGCCTCGGTGGTGGCGCTGGTGGTGCTCTTGGTGGATTAAAGGGCGGTCAGTTCGGCTTCGGCCTCAGCCTCGTTGGTACTGCTGTCGGCACGGCATTTGACACCGCCCTTGCGAATGTCACTGCTCTTGGACAGGCGCTCTCTAGCCCTGTCGCCTCGTTTAGCAAACTCAGCGAGGCTGCGCTGATCTCCACCAAAGCGCTGGAAAGTCAGATCGGAGCGCTGATTGACACCGGTCGTGAGGCAGAAGCGGCAGCTTTGATCCAAAAAGACCTGGCGCAGAAGTTTGGATCGCTGGACTCTGCACAGCAGTTGGCCACCCAGACAGACGTTCTGAACCGCACTTGGGCCAACCTCACCACCCGGCTGGCGCAGTTTGTTTCTGGCCCAGCTGCGGCGTTCCTCGCTCTGTTGAACCGGGCGCTAGGCGGTGCTCCTGGGGGTGCCGACAAGAACGGTCAACCGACTGGCATCAGCTTCGGTTCTTTCAAAACCCAAGTTGATCAAATCAGCAAGGAGCGGGGGCGTGGTGTCGCTGCTGACTTGGTGCGTCGTCAGATCACAGAACGTGACCGCATCCTCAAGGATTCGATTCGCACCGGCAAGAACATCACCTTGGGCGCTGCCGATGAAAAAGCCGCCAAGCGGGTGCTGGATCAGGCGGCAGCGGAAGGGATCATCACCAAGGAGCAACAGAAACAGCTTCAAGCGCTGGACGCCGCAAAGACGCTCCGCACGGACCTACTGCGTTTGGGGCTTCAACTTACTGCTGCTGATGCCCAAGGCAACAAGACTCTAGTAGACGCAATCAAGCTCACCAGCTCTTACAAGAAGGAAAGGCTTGATCTATTGGCGCTCACGCCGGAACAGCGCCAAGGTCCGCGGGGTGATGCGATTCGCGAACGCGCCCAAGCCGAGCGCCAAGCGATCCGCGAACAGGCCAAGGCCGCCGCCGAATCCTCCGCCCGCGACCTCAAGAACGCCAAGGAGCTGGTGGGGCTGTATGGCACCCAGCGCCAGATCCGCGAGGAGGAGTTGAAGATTGCGGAAGCCAAGCGCATCGCGGACCAAGCGGAGGACGCCAAGAGCAGGAATAAGTTCACGGATCCTGCCAACCGCAAAGTCCTTGAGGACCGCGCCCTCGCCGCTGCCAACGCCTACAACAAAGCCCGCATTGAAGGTGAGCAGCGCATAGGCGAGCTTCAGCGCCAGAACTTCGCCCAGCAGATCACGTCCCTTAACCGCCTGGCGGACCTACAGGACCAGATCAATGTCCAGAACACCCGCGCCACCGGCCGCTTGGGCCCTGCTGGCATCGGCGCGTTAGAGGCGTTTAACCAGTTCAAAGCAGCAAGGCGGTTAGAGCAGAACGCCCAAGCAGAACTGCGTGTCCGCCCCGGTGATGTGGGCCTACAGAACGCAGCTCGTGAGGCAGCCAAGCAAACAGAGCTAGCCGCGGCTAAGGCTCGGGCAGACCTGATCGAAGCCGCCGAAGCTGCGGAGAAGTCGGTCAAGAGCATCAGCGAATCCCTGCAGGACGCGGTGTTGGCGCAGCAGTCGCTTGTTGGCGGGGATCAGGGCCTCAACGCCTTCCTGCCGGGCCAGGCTGCCACCAACCGCCAGGCACAAGTCAATGCCGAACTACAGGCCGCAACCCGCGCCGCAAAGCAGGAGTTCATCAACAGCCTTGGCCCCAACGCCGACCCGGCTGTTGCCAACGCTGTCAACCGCCGAGAGTTCAGCGGAACGCTGGCCGAGCAGAACGCCCAGATGGTCCAGTTCATCGAATCCATCCGTCAAGAAATCCGCGGCGCCCAAGGCATCGACGATCTGAATCAGCAGCTGGTGAAGGCACAGAACGACCTCGTCACCATCAACAGCAAGCTCTACGAGATCAACGTTGAACTGCGCAATTCCATGAGCAGCTTGGCCGAGAAGAACTGGACCGTGAACGTCAACGTCCCCGGCGGCAGCGCCAGCGGCGACGTTGTTGGCGCCGTCAACTCACGCTCATGACGATCACCATCGGCAGCTACACCTACAGCGGCAAGACGCTGACCGCGCAGCCCTTTGGCTACGAGGAGACGAACACGCGCCAGGGCCTGACCGCCCGCAAATGGCTGATCAGCGGCCTGCTCACACCCACCCAGTGGGGCAATTTGCTGAGCACCTACAACACATGGCGCGACGCCCGCATCGGCGACCCGGACAGCGTGATTGCCAACAGCGTGGGCACCACAATCAACCTGACCGCCAGTGCCAACGGCGTGACTTGGAGCGCGGTGCCCTGCTGGTTCATCGCCGCCCCCAGCAGCACCCAAGTCGGCGCTTATATCGAAGCCAGCGTCGAGCTGGTGGACGCCGCCCAAGCCCTGCAAGTCGCCCAGAAAGCCGGTGTGCTGGACAAGCAGCGCTACTACTACGGCACTTGGACGGTGGGCAACACCACGCTCCAGCTGTTGCGCCCACCCGAGACGTACCAAGACACCCCGAACTTGGCGTTGACAGCGGGTGGCGCGACTTACATCACCGGCCCCCAGACCGCCACGCGCCTGCGCCAGATCGAGGGCGACACCAACGCCACCGGCTGGACCGACATCCAGAACTGGTACGAGGACGAAGTTCAGACAACGCCCACTGCTGGGGAGTGGTTCCCCATCGGCGCCCCGAGCGCCAGTGCTGAGGCCGTGATTGTGAACGGCATCCGCAGCGACATCTACACGGTGTCGATCACCCTCGCCCAAGCCCGCTGATGACCATCGACATTCGCGCCAACGTCACCTGCTCCCTTGGCGAGTTGATCGAGGGCAGCATCAGCGACGGCTACATCCAGGGCGGCCTGGTCTTCATCAGCGGCGACTGCACGCTCAAGGGCCTGCTGACCCCAGCGATGGGCACGGTGGTGACGTTCAGCTACGAGCGCGACGGCGTCACGACGCAAATCCCGCGCCAGCTGCGGGTGTTGAGCAGCTTCGCCGACCCGTTCCGCAACACCACCCAAGTCGCGCTCGGCTGCACGCTCACCTACCTGCGCGATGCCAAGCCCCTGCCTGAGGACGCCGAAACAGAGGATCCCGAGGAGAAGCTGGCGATTCGCACGCCGGAGGAGTTGAGCTGCAAATACCCAAACGCCGAAATCCCGCAGTACCCCGGCATCCCCGGCGTTCCTGGCCAACCAGCAATCCCCAGCTTTTTCAACGCCTCCGCAGTTTTCCAGGAGTGCTGCACCCGCCTCGGCATCGCCGGCTCCGCACCTCTCAGCGCCCGTTACTTCGTCGACGAGTTCAACTACAGCTCGGGCTACGTCAACGTCATCAGCCAACTGCTTGAGACCGAAAGCCTGGTGGGCTTCATGACCTCCGCGGGCTTGCTGCAGACGCGCAGCTTGGGTGCTGGCGGAGGCACCGGCCCCCTGCTCGACGGCGACAGCGTGATCGACATCGCCCCCATCGGCTTGGGCGAGCTGATCCCCGGCCGCGTCGTGGTTCGCTTCAACTCACTGCGCCTCAAGCCGATTGAAGAGGGCACGGTTGACCCAGAAGACCCCGGCGCCGAGGGCGACCCCGAAGCGGACCCCGCTCCGGTGTACGACAACTGGGAGCGGGTGCAAACCATCGGCCAACCCGCCGAAATCTCGATCTATTACAAGCACCCGTTTACCGGCGCTGAAGAAAGAGCACGCACCCGCTACATCCCGTGGTCCGAGACGATCACGACATACGGCGACGGCAACACTCGCCGCAGCTTTAACAACGAGACCTGCCAGTGGGAGCTTGTTAGCACCGGTTCTGATCTCAGCAACAGCGTGATCAAGCGCGAGACCCGCACCAAGCGGATCCTTGCCGAAGCCAACGGCAACTACTGCTCGGAGGTACTGAGCACGCTGCAGGTGTACTACCTCCCCGGCGCAATCTTCCCCACTGGCCAGATTCCCCTGGGCTACGGACAAAACCGCCAACCCCCGCTGACTCTAGACGGCTACAACCGCACCGTCGAAACATTTGAGTACGACGAAGAGGGCAACGTTGTCAAAACCATTGTCGAGACCTACGAGCCCTACTTCGCCTTTATCGGCCGCCTAGACATCCAATACATCTACTACGGCCTGAGCGAAGGCAGAACAACGATTGATCAACTGCCCATCAACGCTTTTGACGTATTGGTGCAGCGCGTCATCACCAGCGTCAGAAATGTCTACGCCACAGGGCAGCTACGAGTTTCTGAAAATCAAGCCTATGTGGCAGAGCCCATAGAGAACCCCTATGCCGATCCCCTGGGGCAGCGCGTCAAGGTTGAGACTTGGGTAAACAACGCCATCACGCAAAGCGGCCAACAAGCCATCGCCACCTTCAAGAAGAACGGCGCATTCCGCACGCTTGAGGGCACGCAAAGCAAGATCCAAGCGCTGATGATGGAGATGAAGCTGGAGGACATGCAGGTGGAGGTCACCCGCAACCGCCAGCTCCTCAACCCACCGCGCCGCCCCACCAAACAACAGCTCTCCAGCGCCACCAAGACCGAGGCGACCGCCACTGGCGACAGCGAGGCCACCACCAACGCCGACCAGCAGGGCCGCATCGAGAACGCCGAGCAGTTCGAGGTGGTGGTGTCAGGCAACGGCAGCATCAACGTGCTGGACACCAGCCTCCCGCTGAGCCCCGACGACGTGTACGGCGTCAACGGCGAGGTGATCAACGGCCAGGGCTCGTCGTTCGCGCGTGAATACGGCCGCACGCAACTGCGCCTGATCTACGGCCGCCGCTACGGCCTGAACATGCAACTGCCGCCCGGCAAGATGCCGGCCCAGCCCTACAGCCCCCTGTACCTCACCGCCAACGGCATCGTGGTGCAGTACCGCGCCAACGGCACCAACTGGGCGTTCAGCAGCGATGGCGTCGCCTGCAGCACAGACGGTCTGCTGATGGGCGTTGTGGGCGGCACCGGCACGCCATGGGTTCCCGTCGCCCCTGGCGTCACGGAGTTCCCGCCCGCCCCCGAACCCACCAATAGCGGCGAGATCGACCCCGACGCCCCAATCCCGCCCTACAGCGAACTGGTGTATGTCGCCACCGGCCTACGCCTGGGCCTCACGGCGCAGGTCGTGCCCTACTCCTTGGCGCCGGTCGAAGTCACCGCAACCCCGCGCCTGCGCCTCGGTGTCTTTATGAGCCCAGACACGCAGGTGTTTGCGGAGGGGGGCGGTGCGCTCGGCGTAGCCGCCACCGGCTCCATCGCCGTGATCCAAACCGCCCTGCCCGGCATTGCGCTGGGCGGTGAAGCCACGGGACTACGCGGCCCGGTCCAGATTGTCCGCCCCGGTGTTCGCGTTGGTGTACGCGCCGGCATTGACCCCGAGTACGAGTACGTCCAGGCCCTGCTCCGTATGAACGGGCAGGACTGGGGCCAGACTTTTATTGACGAGAGCGCCTACCAGCGCTCGATCAACGTACTCAACAACGTCAGAACAACAACTCCAAAGAAGTATGGTTCAGCCGCCGCCTACTTCTACCCCTCCAACGGCACAGCCGCCCTGCAGATCAACGACGGCAGCGACTTTGTCTTCGGACTGTCGAACTTCACAGTTGAACTTTGGGTCTACATTCCTGCCGGCAACATGCGAGGCACGGACACCGATAACTTCCCAACACTACTATCCTGCGGCTCCACATTTGAAGGCGCATGGCAACTGTACTTTATCGAGGGAAGTTACGCCATCTATGAACCACTACTCGCTGTGGCCTGGACATACTCGGCATCTGGTGCGGTCCAACAAGGAGCTGAATACTGCGACTTTTCCGGCTTTGCCGAAAACACATGGCACCACATTGCGTGGACACGCAGCGGCACAGATGGGCGCCTATTTGTGAACGGCGTAGCTCAAACAGGTCAAATATCCTCCGCCACCACCCACAACATTGGCAACAACGCCATCATCTCCGTGGAGGCCCAGCCCAAGCTCACGATTGGCGGATGCCGCGACTACCCCAATGACACAACGCTCGTCGGCCCAACGTGGTTGTACGTCGACGACCTTCGCATCACCAAAGGCGTCGCCCGTTACACCAGCAACTTCACCCCACCGGCCGACGAGCTCCCGGCAAGCTAGTAACACACACCCGTAGGTATGGCCCTCACCACGACGCTGAGCACCAAGGAATTGGAGCGCGTGGCCGCCGAGGCGTACACCGGCAAGGCGGTCCGCGTCTCGCTGCACAACAACACCTCAGGGCTGACGGCTGAGGACACCATTGCCGCGTGGGACGCGGTGAAGCTCACCGCCACCAACGGCTACGCGGACTTCACAGTCGCCAGCCTGCCCGCCGGGGCCTACGACAGCGGCACCGATGGCCGCTTTGAGATCGGCGGCACCGCAGGTGCCAACACCTACATCGAGGCCGGCTTCACCGCGTCTGGCGCCGGCTTCAGCTTCAACACGGTGGTAGTGCGCGTCGACGGCAACACCTACCCGCACTCGATCCTGGTTGAGTCGCCCAACGTGACGGTGGCCGCCGGGCAGACCCAGACCTACAAGATCCAGCTCCTGATCGACAACATCTGATGAGCACCACCGTCAACGTCAGGGTTGACAAGAGCAAGCTCACCCAGAAGCTGAAGGAGCAAAGCGAGGCCACGCGCTTCGGCTTCGAGAACGGCACCGGCACCGAATTAAGCGCCGACGAAAAAGCCGCCCAGCAGGATGCCGTCGCTGCGGCGGTCGCGGCCGCAAAGAAACGCAGCGATAGCGCCAGCTACGTCAAGCGCGACGGACTGCGCGACCCGATTGGACGGCGGGGCGGCAGCGGCATTGTGCTGCCCAACGGCGTCGCACTACTGCCGGACGGCGAGGCGCCTCCTGAGGGCAACTTCGTACAGCTAGCCCGCGTCGGGGTGCGATGGAACGCCGGCCGCACCAAGGTCTTTGTGTATCCATGGGCCATTGAGGGTGTCTACGGCCGGCGCCTGTCAGCGGATTATCAGACTGCAAAAGCGGAGGCGTTTGCTGTTGGCGTAGAGCTGGACTTTAGCGTTCCTGGCTTGGTGCCCCCGCCTGCTCAGCCAAGAAACATTGGCAAAGGTCCGTATCAGTCGCTAAAGATCGAGGGGAGAATGTATGAACTAACGCCCGAGGCGTACACAACCAAACGCATTCCATACAACTACGAGATCAAGAACTCCCTGCGCACAATCAGGGTAAGCACAAGCGGCCTCTGTCTTTCTCTAGGAACCAGCGACCCCCGCTTTGATAAATACGACTTCGTACTAGAAGAGTCTCTCTTATTTAACGGCGTCAAGAGCTCCTGCTCCTACTTCGCAGGCTACGACGAAGATCAGAACTTAGAGGACCACTACTACAGGTCTGTGCTTCTACGCGCCTTGTATACCACCGACTTTCCCGCAGAAGGCGGAGCCTTTGGTGGTGCGCACAATCAAGTTTATGAGTTCGCCCTTCCTGCGGGAGGCGACAGAGCGCTGCTCGTGTTCGTACACCGTGGCCTAGCAGAGCGTTTTTATGCAGAGCACTTCTACGAGTACGCCGGCCAGAACCAAGTAGCCAGCCAGAACCCAGCGGGAACTTATGTGAGCACGCGAGTACGGGTTAGCGGGGGCTTTAAGGAGGGGGCAACCGTAGAGCACCTTGACGACGTAATAGTTAATCAGGTGAAGTGCGTTCTAGTCGACGGCGCCCTCGCAACCGAGGTAGAAGCCTCTGAGCAGCTAATTGAACTGTGCTCAGAGCTTGTGAAAGACCTTGTTGCCGAAGACCGCACCGGCACAGACACCAGCCAGTTCTCCCAGCAGAAGAGCTATGACAATCAGGCGAGAACACTCACAAACTCACTAGGGCAAACTGTTTTCTTCGAGGAAGAAACTTTTTTCTACTACACCTACAAAGTATTTGAGGCCAGCAACCTCCCCAAAGCGCCCTACCACGACAAAAGCGCCAACGAACAAGCCCTAGCCAAGCACCTGGGCCTGGGCTACATCGAAACGGCGTCCCACACCGGCCCTTTTTACACCCCCGCAATCTTCGAGTGGCTCAAGGGCACCGCAACCTTCACCCCCACCTACGCCGACGTTGCCCCGCCCGTCTACACCCCAGCTGACGAAAACAACCCCTTCGTCGGTGTGTACCTCAGCATCACGCAGTACCAGCCCGACTTACAGACCATACGGGCCACAGCCACCCAGCCGCTGAACGTCACCACCGCCCACAACGCCATCGACTGGTACACGATCAACACCGGCAGCAAGTACGGCGACCTGCTGGTGTGGGACTGGGGCAACCCAGAGTATTGCCAGCAGCAGTTGGCGTCCCTTGGCATGAACGTCTAATGGCCCTCAACGCCTCACAACTCCTTCAGAAGTTGGTGCAGCAGAGCACTGCCACCCGCTTCATCTTCGTGCGCACGCAAAAGCTCGCCAAAATAGGTAAGTAAGCCACTCACGCATGACCGCCCTCCCCTTTCTGACGCCCCCGGCTACAGCGAGCAAGCGCAAGTGCGGCAACAGCGCCAGCGGCATCTTGGAACTCCCCGTGCTGGGCGGCATGACGGTGGGCGAGAGCGCAGTGATCACCGAATTGCTGGCTGAGGAGCAAAGCGCCTTCGTCAAAGGCGCCCAAATCTCCGACGCCATCGCCAAGGCAGAAAGCATCTCCCTCTCCGAGGCGTTCTCGATCATTGAGCAGTCGATCACCGGCGCGAAGTTAGAGGAGAAGGCGGACGAGATCCGCACCCGCCACGCCGCCAAGATCGACGAAGTCGCCCGCATCTACCGCACCGCGGGTCAGCGCAACATGGAGGCGACGGTCACGGCGATGATCCGCTGCCGCTGCGACCTACCCCAGTGGTCAGTTTCTGACACCCGCACGATGCACCGCGCCCTGTTCAACGACGTGTGGCAGTTGGCGCAGGACGAGCAGGACGCGGAGGACAACCCTGCTGCGCCGCCGACTGAGGAGGACTTGGGAAAGCAGCCAGCGGCGGATGGCGCCGCGAAGAAACGGACTGGGCGGGGATCTTCTGGGAGCTAGCCGCCGGCTACCCCCACCAGTTCGACCGCACCAGCTACGAGCGCGAGTTGCGCATGACGGTGCTCCGCGCCTGGCGCCACCTTCACCGAATCCGCCGCGAGCAAGCGCACCTGCTGGAGCTCCCCCACGCCCAGCACATGGCGCTGGTCGCGAACATGAACCGCGACCCCAAGAAGAGCAGCAAGCCGTTCGGCATCGACGACTTCGCCCTCTTCAAACAAGAACAACAGCGCAAGGAGACGTTCCTGTCGCCCGACTGCGCCACCACGCTGATCTCCCTCCATAACGACGGCAAATTGCACCCGCTCCTGCTGTCGTGCTGGCGCGAGGCGCTTGAGAACACCAGCGCTAGCGCAGCTGCGCCCGAAACCCGCGCCCTGCGCAGTGATGACGAGGCGGTGTGGATTGTGGCGCCGGAGTGGGAGGGCCCCAACGCCCGTGCGCTGGTGTGCGTCGACGGCTTTGTGCATGGCCCGGTGCAGGTGCGCGACGTGGACCGCCCGCTCCTGACCTACACCTTCGAGATCCCTTGCCGCAGAGACGCTGCGGGCGGCTGGATCCGCGCGGGCGAGTTGCTGCTGCGGGCAACTTAGGCCATGGATTTCCGCACGCTCCGCGAAGACCTGGAGACGCTCCTAGCGGACGACCTCGGGGTCTACACCTTGGCCAACGGCGCCACCACCCCAGCGGTGAGCGTCCGCTATGCCGGCCAACCCTCCCCTGCGGGCACGGTGGTGAGCGGCCTGGAGTTGGTGATCGAGCGCAACCCGCGCCTTCGCTTCCCCAACGTCTACGACACCCCGCTCGCCTTCAAGATCTTCACGCTGTATCTGGTGGGCTGGGGCGACACCGACCCCACACCAGCTGCCGAGAAGATCACCACCTTTTACCCAGCGGCGGTGGTGAGTTCAGTGGCCAATGTGGATGTGCCCGAGGGCCTCGGCCCCCAGGCGCAAATGCGGATCACGCTGCAGTTCAACCCTGAACCGATGGAGGCTGCAGCATGAAACCGGGCGTCTACAACATCCGCCCCCAGCGCCGAGCGGACTTCACCCTGGGTCTGGTGCTCAAGGACAGCAACGGCACCGAGCTCGACCTCACCGGCGCGGAGGTGTTGGCACAGGTGTGGGACAAAAAGCGCACCACGAAGCTGGGCGACTTCACGGTCACGATCAACGACCCCACCAGCGGCGCCGTTGAACTGCTGCTCGACTACGAGACGACCACCGACCTGCCAGATGAGGCGCGGTACGACGTGATGCTGATCAGCAGCGGCGGCCTACGCGAATACATGTTGGAGGGCATCGTCCGCCCCAGCGAGGGCTACACCGCACCGGCATGAGCGTCATCGTCACTCCCGACACGGTCACCACCGTCGAGATCACCGACGCCGAAAGCGTCGTTGTGGTTGAGCGGGAGCGCGACGTAGTGGAGGTGGTGACCGCAGGCGCCCAAGGCGCTGCCGGCCCAGCAGGCCCCGGCGTTCCCACCGGCGGCGACCCCGGCAATGTGCTGCTGAAAAGCAGCTACGCGAACTACGAAAGCGAGTGGTCTGCTGTTGTGGACGGCGGAACATTCGCCTGAGGGCGGGCAACTTAGGGCATTGATTGCCCAGTCGTAATGGCACGCCTACAGCTGCGCCGTGGTCTCAAGGCCAACCTGCCCAGCACGGGGATGCTGGCGGGCGAGCCGCACATCACGACAGATCGCGGCACGCTGCATGTCGCCACCGATGCCACCACGAAGCTGCCGGTGGTGCCTGCGATTGACGACCTCACCACGCTGGGCGCAGTGGATGGTGCCAGCGACTTCATCCTGATCCACGACGCCAGCGAAACCAGCGGCCAGAAGGAGAAGAAGATCACCTTCAACGCCTTCAAGACGGCGCTGAATGTCCCCGAGAGCGACACCGACGAGAAGGTGGCTGTTGTGAGCGGCGGCACCGCCGGCTACATCTGGGGCACCGATGGCACCAACGGCGTCATCCGCCTGAACAGCTCCCTGAGCTGGACGAAAGACGCCGGCAACGGCTACGTCACCATCGCGGTCGACACCATCGACGGCGGCACCTTTGGCGCCTGATAGTCGATGGCTCGCGTCAACAAAATCCTGATCCGCCAAGGCACCACAACCCCAAGCGCAGGCGACTTTGAGGTGGGGGAACCGGCGTGGGACAAGAGCGCCGGCAAGCTCTACATCAAGAACGCTGCCGGCTCCATGGTGGAGGTCGGCGCGGGGGGCTCCGGTGGCGGGGGCGTGAGTCTCGGCATTGTCATCGCGCTTTCGTAACTCATGGCTGAAACCTTCAACAACGCCAGCGTCAAGCTGACGACCACCAACGCCACCGACATCTACCAAGCGCCGACTAGCAACGCGGCAGATCGCGCGATTGTGCTGAGCTGCTTGGTGGCGAACGTGGATGGCGAAATTCAGTCGGGGATCACTTTAGCCGTAACAGATGCTTCCAACAATGTTCTGAGTACATTGGCAAGCACCGTAGCAGTGCCCGCAGACAGCACACTGGAAGCCATTCCAAATAAATTAGTACTAAAGCAATCCCAAAAGATCAGGGCCACCGCCACCTCCGCTGGCGACCTTGAAATAACACTTAGCGCCCTGGAGATAACAGCATGAGCAACGGAGGCATTTTAGGCAGCGCAAATCTGAGCGGCAAAGTAACAGCCTCTGGGGTCTGGAAGCTAGAAGATGCCTACATAGGAGTAAGACGAAATCAGTGGCCAAACTCCGCAGCTGCTCCCGTCATCGAATATGTAGTGCTGGCGGGTGGCGGTGGCGCAGGATCCGGCTCTTATCCGGGTGGCGGAGGTGGCGGCGGCTTACTTGTTAGCTCTGTAGCAATCTCCAAAGGACAGGTCTGGACTGTGACTGTAGGCGGAGGGGGAGCTGTTGCGGTAAATGGTTCAAACTCTGTGCTTTCTAATGGAGGTACGACTATCACCGGAATTGGCGGAGGTAAAGGTGGGTCTACTGGTCAAGCCGGATCTTCAGGCGGCTCGGGTGGTGGCGGCGGATATAATTACCTGGGCTACAGCACAACTTTCGCCGGTGGAGAAGGTACACCAGGGCAAGGATTTGCTGGTTCCGCCGGTAAGGATGCCGGCTGCATGACGTTCAACAAATTCGGCCAATGTGTTAGTTTTGGCGCTTCACCCATTGTTGGTGTTGGTGGTGGTGCCGGCGGTGCCGGCGTTAGCTCCTCGCTAAATACGTACACCCCCGGCCCCGGCGTCAGCTACTTCAATGGTTTTGGATTCGGAGGCGCGGGAGGGATCCCCTTAAAGGGGGCAGGGGCCAACAACACGGGAGATGGTGGAGGCAGCTCAGGAGGTTCTCAAGCGGGAGGCTCCGGCGTTGTCGTAATTAGATACCCAGTTGAATACTTACCTTTCGCCAGCCACGCAGGCAGCCCGATTATATCTGAAACTGCAGATTATCGCTACTATAGATTTACAGGATCCGGGAGCTTTACCGTCTGATGGCTTATTTTGCACGCCTTAATCGCGACTCCATTGTTGAGCAGGTTATCAGGGTTGATAACGTCATGCTTTTGGACGCAGATGGCAGAGAACGTGAAGAGCTTGGTATCCAGTTCTGCAAATCGCTTTACGGCGAGGATACGATCTGGGTGCAAACTAGCTACAACGGCACCATTCGCCGTCTCTACGCTGGCGTCGGCGTACTTTATCGAAGTGATCTAGACGCCTTTCTTCCGCCGCAACCATATCCTTCTTGGCTCTTTAATGAGCAAACATTTGAATGGGAAGCTCCGGTTGCCAAACCGATGTATCCAGAAGATTTTTACGACGGCGACGGAACTGGCACCGTTTACATATGGGACGAGGCCACTCTTCAGTGGGTCATGCCCTCCCGCGACTACGTCCCTTCCGCGGACGCCTACAGCTAGCGACTTAGTCTCGCCGACTACTTTGCTGGTGTTCCCGCTCTGCCTTGGCATCGGGCTGATAGAGCCCAAGCCCCTGTGCGTCCTTGAGGCGTCTCACGCTTGGGCCATCCACGCAAGCGCTGAATAGGGTGGCCGGTGCCCAGGGCTCACGCACCACTGGGCTCACCGCAGCCGGCCGCCGCGGTACCGCCTAGATCCTCGAAAAAGGTCTAGGAGCGCACCCTAGCGCGGGCAACTTAGGCCAAGCGCCCCTACCAGCCCGCGGTGACTGACGAGGACTACAACTCAGCAGCACCGGCGCCGCAGCCCCTGTGGATCGCCCAGGCCGTGCCGGCCCTGCTGGTGGCCGCGGTTGTGGGCTTGTGCGGGCTGTTCTTGCAGGTGACAAAGATCGAGACCGGCCTCGCCACGGTGCTGGAGGACGTGCGGGAGCTGAAGAACGACTCAAAGGAGCGGTTGAACGACATCGACCGCCGGGTCCGCGCTTTGGAGATGCTGGGCCGCACTCCATAGCTGGCGGAAACCTAGATCACCCGCGAGCTCCCTTATGGAGACCACCGCAATCATCGCGCTGACACTGCTTGTGATCAGCGAAGTGCTGCCCTTCACCCCCCTCGCCGGCAACGGCATCGTCCACGAGGTGGTGAAGATCCTTCGCGAGGTCTTCCCCTACAGCGGCCGCAAGTGAGCGAGCGGTCGTACCGCCTCTGGGCAGCCCTCACCCACGAGGTGCTGCGCCTGGTGTGCGACGACCGCCCCAGCCTTCGCCACAACCCAATAGTCCGAGCGCTCCTTGAGCACACGCGCGGCGACTGGATCGAATGGCGCACCGAGGTCACCCTCCGCGACGTTGACGCCCAGATCGCCGCGCTCCACCAGCAGTGGTCCGCCCACGACGCCCCCACCGCGCCGGTGATCACGGACAACGGCACGGAACTCCGCATCACTGCGCCGTGGTTCGACCCCGCCCCCTACCTCAGGGACACGCATGAGCCCCCAGCGTCCAATCCGCTTAGTTGACGCGGTCAAGTTCACGAAGAACGAGCCACACCAGCTGGCCGCGTGGAACTGGCTCGAAAGCGCCCTAACGCCCGACCAGCTCAACGAGTTCGCGCTGCTGTTCCGCGCCACCCCCGGCTTCAAGCCAGGCATCACCGTCGACAACAGCTGGGACGGCATCCTCACCTCGGCACGCACCGCGGGCGCGGCATTTCCTGAGCTCGTTGCAGCGCAGTGGGCGCTTGAGAGCGGCTTCGGCAAGCACATGCCGGGCGGAAGCAACAACCCCTTCGGCCTCAAGGGCACCGGCACCAGCAGCGAAACGCGGGAGTTTGTGAACGGCGAGTGGATCACGATCACCGACTCGTTCCTCAACTTCCCCAACCTCGCCACCGCGGTTCAGTATCTCGTGGACCGCTGGTACAGGGACTTCAAGACGTACAAAGGCGTGAACCGGGAGAAGACGCGCGATGACGCCGCCCGGGCGCTGCAGAAACAGGGGTACGCAAGTGACCCCGGGTACAGCAGCGCCTTGATTTCGCTGATGAACGAGCACGCGCCGGTAAGCAAACTCCCCGCGCCCACGCCATTCCCCAACCCCCTACGCGTCCCTTACTACAGCCAACGCGACAGCGGCCTGCCCGGCCAAGCGATGCGCATGTGCTTCAGCAGCAGCTGCGCGATGCTCGTCGCCGCCCTGCGCCCCGGCGCGATCACCGGCCTGAACGCCGACGACCAGTACCTACAGCGCGTGCGCCAGTTCGGCGACACCACCGACGCCACCGCCCAGCTCCGCGCGCTGCGCAGCTACGGCATCCGCGCCAAGTTCACCCAGGACGCCAACTGGAGCGACATCGAGCGCCAAATCAACCGGGGCGTGCCTGTGCCCTGCGGCTTCCTGCACCACGGCCCCTCAAGCGCCCCCACTGGTGGCGGCCACTGGCTCACGGTGATCGGCTACACGAAGTCCAACGGCGCCATGAGTGCCGTGATCGTCCACGACCCCTTCGGCGAGATGGACGTAGTGGATGGCGTGTACCTGAGCAGCAAGGGCGGCGGGTTGGCGTACAGCTGCAAGAACTGGGGTCCGCGCTGGATGGTTGAGGGCCCTGACACCGGCTGGGCCATCCTTGCCGACCCATGAAGCAGCAGTACCTCGTCGACGTTCGACTCCAGATCGTCGTCGAATCAGTTGAAGACGCCGAGGGCGTCGCCAACAACGTCTACGCCCAATGCGCCGAACTGGCCTACTCCGAAGACCACCTCCTGAGGCTTGAGGTCATGCCATGCCCCCTGCCGCCTCTCAGCACCAGTGGATCACGGGATTTCGGAGACTCACCTGCTGCACAAGCGTGACGCCAAGCGGCGTTTCCGCGACCACATCTTCAGCGCCTGGCGCGGCCACTGCGCCTACTGCGGCTGTGCCGGCGCCACGACCCTCGACCACATCAAACCCCGCAGCCGCGGGGGCGACACGACAACCCAAAACCTGGCCCCCGCCTGCCCGGAGTGCAACCGCCTCAAGGGCAGCAGCGAGGTTTTCAGTTGGTTCCGCCTCCAGCCGCACTGGACCCCGGACCGAGAAGCGGATCTGCTGCTGTGGATACACCAGCGCTGCTTTGGAGATAGTGCAACTTCACTTCTGCTTGCCAGCGCTGACGATGAACAAACCGCATCCCCAGCCCCTCGACAACCCAGAGCTCCTCACCGCTGCGCCCCACCATTTGCCGCATAAAGGGCTCCATATGTAACCGCTCGCTAGCATGTTGTGTACGCCTAGGTTGCTATGAGCACCAGCGATGGCCGCCCCACGAGTTGGATGGCGTATGAGATCTCCCTCACGGAAGAACTCAAGCTGGAGCAGGCGATTCGCGAGGTCAGCGCCCACCCCGACGCAGCGAAAGTGCGGGATCTGTGTGCTGCGCTGATGCGCTCCAACTACCACCAGCAACAACTCTTAGCCAACGCCATTGGCCGCATTAGCGAGCTGGAGCTTGTCCTGTTTCTTGGCGCTCAGGCGGAGCCCGATGAGGCCCTCGATTTTGTCGCCATGGCCCGCGAGGTTTGCGAGAGTCTTGGGATCGGCTAACGGCGACACGCTGTTCATGTAAGTGCGCAGCTGGCGCAGGGCGCGGATCTCAATCTGCCGCACCCGCTCCCGCGACAGCCCCAGCTGATGCGCCAGGGTTTGGTACGGCACCGGCGCCTTGCCGGTCAGCTCATGACGCTGCTCAACGACATACCGCGCGCGCTCGTTGAGCCGGGCCAACCCCGCCTCCAGGCGCCAGCGGTCATCCATCAGGAAGATACCGTCGTCATCCTCAGTCGACGTATCGGGCAGCAAGTCGATGAGCGCGGAGCCTTCCTCTTGCAGCTGCGCATCCAGGGAGCAGGGCGATGCCGTGCGCTCGAAGATCATCCACATCTGATCAACGCTCATCTCCATGGCATCGGCCAGCTCCTGCTTGCTCGGCATCCGCCCCAGCTCCTGTGACAGCCGATGGATCGCCTGCTTCAGCTTGGGCACCTTTTCCGCGACGTGGTGCGGCATCCGAATCGCGGAGTCCTGCTGATTGCAGGCGCGGTTCATGCCCTGACGGATCCACCAGTAGGCGTAGGTCGAAAACTTGTAGCCGCGCTGGGGGTCAAACTTCTCCACCCCGCGCATCAGGCCGATCACACCCTCCTGCACCAAATCCAGCATCGACAGGTGATGCACCCGCTTGAGGTACTTCTTGGCGATGGAGACGACCATGCGCAGGTTGCAGTTGACCATCTGCTCCTTGGCGCGCAGCCCAACGCGAACCGCGCGCAGCTCCTTCTTGGTGAGCTCACCGCCGTGCGCCTCCTTCTCCTTGAGCGCCACCATATTCTGCACCTGCCGGCCAAGCATCAGCTCCTGCTCCATCGTCAGCAGGGGGTAGCGGCCGATCTCATTGAGAAAATCAGCAAACGTGTGATCGAACTTCATTGTGAGTTTGCATTAGTCAAGGTTTCCGATTGCCGCACGCTGTACTTCAACTCCGCCAGAAAGGCGTACAGCGAACGGTTATCAATAGCGGGATGTTGCGCAGCGGCGTAGCGCTGCCCCTGCTCCACCACCTCCAGCAGCACCTCCTCGATGCCACCAAGCGCCAGTGCGCTGTGAAACGCAGTGGTGCTCACGGCTCCACTGCGCCGAAGGCCGCCTCACCGATCACGGGGAACTCGTGGCAGAACACCTGCTTGCACTGCTCCGCGATCTCGCGATGCTCCAGCTGGGTGCCGGGGTCGGTGCGCACCTGGATGTAATGGATCCACGAGCGCAGAGTGCCGTGCATGAACAAAACGGTGGGCGTGCAGAGCGGCAAGATGCGCCGGGCCGTCTCCCGCGCCACGCCGTTCTCAACCATCGCGTAATAGAGCCCATACGCCTTGGTGATCAGCTCACCGGCGTTCCGCCCCAGCTGCCCCTGATCCTCAGCGCTGAAGTCGTCGAAGGAGTTTTGGCGGTTCTTGGTGTCCTGGCGCCGGAAGTGCGGGATCTCGGCGATGGAGGTGCGCGCGTAGCGGGTGCTGAACTCTTGGAAGGAGAAGCTGCGGTGGCGCAGCAGTTGCGCTGCGATGTCGCGTTCGGTCTCGATCTTGACGCACATGGAGCACATCTCAAACGGGCTCCAGTGCCCGTGCTCAATCAGGTACTTGATCAGCTTCGGAGCCGTCTCGTTGTTGCCCTGATTGTTTGGATTGCTCACTCGGGCCATGTAGGCCGTAAGCGCCTCGGCGCCATCGGTTCGATGCACCAGAGTTACTTTCATTGTTGGAGAAGCGGATTCGTTGGTAATTGGGGCGCCGCACCGGCTGATCCCGCGCCATCCACTGGATCGCGTCTTTCGGCGCAAGGACTTCAATCGTCCACCAGCGGTGACCGCAGTGTTTGCAGTCACGAAAGCGCAGGAATGAGTCGGGGGCGTCGCGGAAGGTTTTGCTGGGCCGGCTGTATTTGCCGGTACAAGCGGGGCACAACACGACGCCCGCCCTCTACTCAGCGCCAGCTTTGGAGATGGACTCCAGCACTTCCTGCGTGCGCTTGCTGTCGATGTAGTCAGCGAACGCAACGTGGGTGGTGATGGTGTGTGGCGCCGGCTTCGCGTGCGGATACGACTCCTTCCACCACTCCAAGAACAGCTCTTCAGTTGTCATTGGTGAACTCCTCGGCGTACTTGGCGAAAAGGCCTGTGTAAGTTGAGTGAAAAGGGTGATCAGGCCGATACCGGCCATCACGCACGTAAAGCTCGTCCAGCCGGTCTTGGACTTTCTGCTGCACGCAGGGGTCACAATCCGCCGAGTACAGCGCGCCGTTCCATGGGCGGGTGTCATTGATCTTCATTGATAACGAGTGAGGTTTCGAGGTGTGCCACCAGCTCGTTGGCGTACCAACGCAGCTTTTTGATGTCCTGCAGGCGGTTCTTGTGGCGCTCCCGCCAGGCGTACTTGATGACGTTTCCCTTCAAGTAGCCCCTGTACTCATCGGCGGTCAGGGCGGACCTGATCGCCTCGATGCACTCGATCCCACCGCCCTGCTTGTAGTGCGGCGGGTGGTCGACGAGCTGATCGGGCGTCACAAGCCGTACCTCCCCGCCTCGAGGGCGGCGACGGTCTTGATGCCTTGGATGGCGTGCTTAAGCGCGAACAGCGCCGTCACCAGCTCTTGGTAACGAGGCTCGTCCTCATTCAGCTCCGCTTCCGCGTCAGAGAGGCGGTTAAGCAGCTGCAGGAGCTCTGCAGTGTGCGTCACACAATCTTCGGCCACAGCCGAGATGCGCCGTGGCGCAAGGGAAGTCACGGGTGTTCCTGTATGGACAGGCAGAGAGTATCTCTTCCCCACAGGAAGTCAACCCCGCATAGCGTTAGTCCAATGGGACAAGAAGTGCGCATCGGCTACTTGCGCGTGTCCACCGACACGAGTGAGCAGCTCAGCGCCCTGCAAAACCAGCGCTCCCGCATCCTCGGCGCAGGCGTGGACCGCATCATTGAGGACGTGGAGAGCGGGCTCTCCCAGGACCGCCCCGGCTACCTGGAGCTCCTGCACCTCATCGACACCCGCCAAGTCCAAGAGGTGGTCTGTACCCGGATCGACCGCCTGGGTCGGGATGCCGCGGCCACCGATGCACTGATCGCCGTTGCCGCCAAGCGCGGGGTGCGCATCCACTGCCTGGATGGCGGCACGGTCGACTCCGAAACCCCGCAGGGCTTCCTCCTCTCTCGCATGGCCACCTCCATGGCAGAAATGGAAAGCCGGATGCTGTCGATGCGTGTACGCGCCGGCTACAGCGAAGGACGCAAGCGGGCCCGGCCCCTGCGCGGGAAGGTGGCCTGGGGCTACCGGCTGAACGCAGACCGCAGCGCCTTAGAGCCAGACCCTGACGAGTTCCCGCGTGCCGCCCGGTTCCTTGCGTTATGCAAAGCCTGCGACTGGCGCATGAATACCGCCTTAGACCGGTGGCACAGAGCAGGACTGGGCACCATTCCTTTGGGATCCTGCCGCGCCGTCAAAGCGTGGCTTCTCAACCCGGTGCTTCGGGGTGGCTTGGGCTATCTCAAGCAAAACGACAACACATATAAAGAGATCATTTGGGAGACTCATCCCACCCTGCTGTCCCACAGCAACTTTCTGATCATGGAACGTCAGTTGCATGACAATCGCCGCCGCTGGGGCCATAGCGCACAGGTGAGACCGCGCCTTCTGACGGGCCTCTGCGTCTGCGCCGGCTGCAACCGCAAGATGACCTATGCCGGCAGCCGCACCATCGCCAGCGTTATTTGCAAGAGCCGCGAGTGCCCCCAGCGTTACAAGAGCACCCGCGAACAGAAGGTACGCGAACAAATTAACGCCGCGCTTTCGCAGCGCAACACGCAGTTAGCGCAGCTGGCGACAACAGAAAACCCCGAGATCCTGGCGCTCAAAGCCAAGATCGCGGAGTTGGAGGCGCTGGGCGACCCGGACCTAGCCCCAGCGATTGCGATCAAGCGCGAGCGCTTGCTAGCGCTAGAGCAGCAGGTTGGCCCCGATCCCGAGCTGCTCGGCGTATTCGCCGACCCGGCCGTGTGGTCGCAGCTGGACGACGAAGAACTCCGGGAGCTGTACCTGGCTCTGGTGGAGCAGGTGCTGGTCGATCGCCAGGAAGTGGTGAACGTGGTGCTTCGCCTCTGATGTAGCGAAGTGCAGCAGTCTGCAGCAGTTCGCGGACCCGAGCATCGTTCATTTCTCACCCCAGCTACGAACAATGCCTCCCTCTGCCTTCATCGTGACTGCAGTACCGACCATGGGTATAGCAGCATCCTGCATCTCGCCAATAACGAGCCCCAAGACCTCCTCAGCCACGTCTATGCACGTTTCGCATAAAACCTCATCGTGAATACAGGCCACCAACCGGGCATGGGCGGGGAGCTTATGAAAGATCTCGACCATCGCTGCCTTCATGATGTCAGCGCAACCGCCCTGGATCGTGTTATTGGCGAAGATCTGAACGCGGTTCTCCTCGCCAAATAGCTTACGACGCCTCCCAATCGCAGTCGCCACCGGCACACCAGCGTTGACCTGCTTCTGGCACCAGTCATGCCAAACACCTACTTCGGGGTAGGCGTTATGCCACATCGCATGAAACTCCCGCGCCTGCTTCATGTCGATGTAGAGGCCCAGGGTCGCGAAGTACGACTGCAACCCCTTGGGAGCACTGGCATATGCGAGGGAAAAGTTACACGCTTTGGCCGCAGTTCTCTGCGCCTTATCGACATCCTCGTCCTTGATGCCGTACATCAACGCAGCCGTGCGAGTGTGCAGATCCGCCCCGCTATTGAACGCATCCAGCATGGGCCCGCACTTGGCAACTGCCGCTAGGTAGCGCAGCTCCATCGCGCTGTAATCCGCCTGCACCAGCACACAACCCTCCGGCGCAGTAAATGCGTTGCGAAACTCTGGATCTCGCGGAATCTGCTGAAGGTTGGGGTTAGCGCACGACCAGCGCCCCGTCGCCGTTTGCAGGGGCATGAACTGCGCATGAATGCGCCCATCAGCCTTCACATGCTCCAGCAACTTCTCCGCCATCGTCGCCCGCTTCTCCGCCTTCTTGTAAAACTCGTAGGTGCGAACAATCTCGTGATGGCGGTAGGTCGCAAGGTTCTTCTTATCGAGCGAAATCTTGCCCTTTTCGTCCTTGGGCTCAATGCCAAGCACACCCCAGTACGCCGCGTGCTGCCGGGGCGAGCCCATGTTGAAGCCAGCGGGAACCTTGGTGCCCTCGCGCACCCTGCCCGTCGCCTTGGCGTTGAGATTGAACTCGCCTGACGCCAGCCGGGGCAGCCCCTCATGCCCGGCCGCCTTGAGCTGCTCATCCAGCAGCTGCACATAAAACGCCTCCCCCTCATTGCGGCTGGAGCTGTAAAACTCCCGCGCCGAGCGCAGCTGCTCGGTGTCGACGTACATCCCTTTGAGCTCCATGGACGCCACCACCGGAATCAGCGCCGTCTCCAGCCGATAGGTGTGCAGCAGCCCCTGCTCAAAGATCTGCGCGTGCAGGGTGTGGGCGGCATCCCACGTCATCTTCACGTCGCCCATCGCGTAGGCAAGATCCGCCTCGGTCAGCCGGGCGTTCATCCAGTCCTGCGACTGCAGCGACTTATCAATGACCTTCCCCAGCTCCCGGCGCACCACATCCGCCAGCGAGTGGCTGACCTTGGCCACGCCCTGATGGATCAGGCGCGAGGCGATCATCGTGTCGTACAGGCGCCCCTTGACCTCAACGCCAGACGCCAGCAAGCACTTGAGGTCGAAGGCGAGGTTGTGCCCGTACACCTCCAGCGCCGTGTTCTCAAGAAACACCCGCAACGCCTCCCACTGCGGCTCGCCCCACATCGCCAGGTCATACCACTGGCTGTAGGTGTCGTTGTGCAGCTGGAGCAGGCGCTGCTGCTGCCTACCTTCCCAGCACAGGGGCACCAGTGCCGTCTCCATGTCGAGCGCAAACGCGCTACCGAACCCCTCCAGGTCGGCCAGAAGCGCCTGATCAACGTCCGCCATGAATCTCGCTCCACACGCGCACAACGGTTTGATCAGAGGCCGCGGCCAAGGTCAACGCCCAGCTGGTGACCCACCGAACCTCCTCAACTTTCATGTGCCGGAAGGTATCAACCTGGATGTCTCCAATCAGCTCACGTTTCTCATGCGGCAATAGGCCGCCCTCTGGAAGATCCACGTTGCACCTTTTTGGGTAGGGGTGCGCAAAGGCTACCGGAACCGGTCAAGTCGCGCTACTTTCCGCCTGTCCGATTCCTTAGTTCATGCTCCGCGACGACCAAACTGCGCTCCTAGAGGGCCTTCCGCCGCAATGGCGTTATGCCCTCACCGGCGGCAATGACGACTCCAAGGTCTGTTTTGAGGAGGGTTGGAACACCAAGGGTTCGGGCCGCACGCTCGACGATGTGCTGCGCATCAACTCCTCCCCAACGCCGTATGAGCGCTGGAAGTCGAACAAGCTGATCGGCGTTGGCGCCATCACCGGCCCGGAATCCGGCGGCCTGCTGGTGATCGACTTCGACGGCACCGGCTCGCAAGCGGTCCGCGCCTTCCGCGACCACTTCCACCGCAACCCCAGCGAACTGCGCCCAACGATCTGCAACGAAAGCGGCAAGAAAGGCCGCGGCAAGGTCTTCCTGCGCGTTCCGCCCCACTGGTGGCCCCAGCTGGAAAACCGCAGCGCCTCCTGGCGAGTCGACGACAAGGTGGTGCTTGAAGCGATCTGGATGAACGGCACTGGCACCGGCCGCCACGCGGTGATCTGCGGCGACCACCCCCAAAGCTCGCACCAAACGCCGCTGTACTACCGCTGGCTAAACGGCAGCGCACCCACCGAGGTGAAGTGGGGCGACGCACCGGAGTGGTTGCTGCTGGGCATCATCGCCAAGTTCGACGAGCAGGTGCCCGACAGCCCCGAGGAACGCCGCCGCTCAGGCGAAGACGACGCGACCCCATGGGAGCGCCTGCGCACCCACGAAAAGATTCAGTTAGCGAGGGAGGCGCTGGAGTTCTGCCCCAACCGCGACGGGCGCGGCAGCGGCACGTACGAAAAGGTGCGCCGCATCATCTGCGGACTGATCGACGAGTTCGGCCCCCAGCTCGCCCAGGACATCATCGAAGCCAGCGAGTGGGACACCCGCAACGACTGGGGCAACACCACCGCCGAGAAGACCATCGCATCGCTCGCCAGTAGCCGTGTAGCCGAGGACCAGCGCGCCCGCATCGGCTCACTATTCCACTTTGCCCGCAACAACGGTTTCCAATGGCCGACCTGGGCCCTGCCCCCGCTGGAGCAAACCCAGCTCCACGTCGACGGGCTGAAGAAGGTGCTCAACAAGATGAACGAAGTGAGCGCGGACCACGCGGCGTTGGCTGCGTGGACTGGGCGCGCCTACCGCGAGTACGGCGTAAGCCCAGCAGATCTTTACCGCCTGCGCCTGGAGCAATGGCTGGGTGTTGTGAGCCTTGGCGCCCCACGCTCCATGGCCGACATCACCAAGACGAGGCGTACGGACAATGTGAGTACAGACGTGCTGGACGGCCTGCTGCCCCGGCGCGTCCACGTCGTAGCCGGCGGCTCTCACAGCGGCAAAACGACCTTGGCGTGCTTCCTGGCGTCGCGGGTGCTCAACGGCGCCCCGGTCGACATCGGCAACACCCGCCACGGCATTAACGGCCCCGGTCGAGTGCTGGTGCTCACCAGCGACTGCAGTGATGAGGACATGGTGCGCGATCTGGTGCTGGAGGGCATTGAGGACAAGGCGTGCCAGGAGCGCCTGCTGATTCACTCCGGCGCCAACTTCGACGACATGATCCCCATCGTCCAGACGCTGAGCGACTTCAAGCCGGACCTCGTGATCTGCGACTGCCTCACCTCGATGGCGGTCACCGGCGTGAAGGTGGGCGACCCCGCTTATGCCGACCCGATCCGCATGTTCGTGCGGCACAACGGCACGAGCTGGCCCAAGTGCGCGTTCCTGATCCTCCACCACACCAGCCGGGACGAGCCCCTGCGCTTCAGCGGCACTGAGCAGATCAAAGCCGCCTGCGAGGAGCTGTGGGTGTACTACGACCCTGAACTCATCAAGCAGAAGAAAACCGCGCCCTCGTTCAACAAGACCCGCCACCTGCTGGTGGAGAAGAGCCGGGGCGGATATGCAGGCCGCAAGCTGCAGATCACCCGCGACGGCTACACCGGCGTCTGGCAATGGATGGACCCCAACCAAGGGGAGGCTTCCCCGATGGAGGTGCTTTCGCAGTCGTTCCGCCGCGTAACCGATGACGAGTGGCGCATCCCCAGCGAGTGGATGCAGCTGCTGGACCTGCAGTTCAACGAGCGCAACCTGCGCCGCTACCTCGACCGGCTGGTGGGCACGGTGTTGGAGGCTGAGAACAGGCGCAGCGAACGGGCAAACGGTCGGCTGATCATGCACTACCGCCCCCGCCAGCGCGTCCGCCAGTCCGCCCAGGAGATGATCACAAGCCGGGGAGATGGCATCAACTACATCTGAACCGGACACCTGGGGAGAGTTGCCCCTTAATACTCTCCCCCTTTTTCTGTCCGTATCACCCGAGATCCACTGCGCTGCAGCGGGAGTGAACCGGACAATTCAACCGGCGTTTAACCGGACATGTCCGATTGATTCTCAATAAGCTCTCTTATTGAGCGGACAGTGTCCGATTAAATGCCGATTCAACTGTCCGATTCAAATACCTTCCCCCCCAAGGGGTTTGGGGAGATACGGACAGGCAAACCGGGGGAGTATTAAAGGGAACGGGAGTTTGGACACCAGCTATTGCGCCCTCAGGTAGCGTCAGGGCTACCTAGCTAGGCCACCAATGACGGACTCCACCAAGGTCGCGCCACTACTCACCGCACTCGAACAGGGCGCCATGCAATTCCCCCCTGCGTTTCGGGCGCTGAGCAGCCAGATGACCCAGACGCAGTTCATGAAGCTGGCCGCGGCCTACCTGGGCACCAAGGCGATCCACAGCAGCACCATCGGCGGCTTCCGCACCGGCAAGCTCATCGAACCCGCCCCCAAGACGCTGCTGGCGCTGGGCTACTTCAACACCGCCCTAGCCCGCAGCATCGGCCACCCAGAAGACCTCATCGAGCAGGTGCCCGACATCGGCTACCCACCCAAGCTCCCCCACTACCTCAAGGCGGACTGGGAGCACACGATCCCCCTGCTCGACCGCGACGGCATCGCCCTGGGCCCAGTGGGCATGTTTGAGGCGTTCTGCGGCCTGCGGGAGCTGCCAGCGCGCGAACGCCGTGAGCTCGACGAAGCCGACGCCCCCGCCGCCAGCCGCACCCTGGGCGCCTTCCTGCGCGCCCACTACGGCAAGCACAACATCGACTGGTACGAAAAGCTGCCCGAGCTCGTCTACGAATGCCCCACCATCGAGCCCCTGCTCCTGAACCGCGCCGTCCCCGCCGACCGCCTGATCCACGACCTTGACGCTATCGGGCGCCTTGTGGGTCTCAGCGGCACGGCTCTCTGGGAGCACCTGCAGGCGAACCTAGGTAGGTAGACTCGCGCCGCCCCTCAATAGCGCATCGTGCCCGAACCGATCATCCAGCCCCGGCCTGCAGTCCAGCGTCTGACGCACTGGGGCGAGATGAAGCGGTGCCGCAGTCTGAGCATGACGGACACCTGCCACGAAATCCTGAGAACCCTTGCGGACAGAGAGGGTGTGAGCATCAGCGAGGTGGTGGAGCGTATGGCCCGGCAAGCGGCAACAGAAATGCTTGACGACCTGAATCGCCCCCGCTAACGTCTCAATACCTATCCAGGTCGGGTAGGCCCCAAACGACCCACCTCGAACACAGTGCCCTTCTTCTCGCAATCATTCAGCGCGTCCCTCGCCCCCAAAGAAACCGAGACCAGCACCCGCGACGGCTACGTCAACCCCTCTCAGATCGGCAAGACACTACCCAACCCCTTTAGGTGCGCCATCCTCAGTGAGGAGCCGTTGACCGGCTACGAAATCTGGTTCGACAAGGCGGACGGCGGCAAAACCAAGCGCATCGCCGCGGGCGACTACCCCTCTGACGCCCTGCTGGCGGAGTACGAGAAGCAGATCGGCGGCACGGTGGCCTACGAGGTCGACTACGAGACCAAGCAGCCCACGGACCGCAAAGCAATCAAGAAGTGCGCCGCCTTCTTCATCTACGACTACGAAGCCGAGGCGGTGAAGGTGCTGAACTACACCCAGGTCTCGCTCCTGCGTGACATCGACCGCAAGACCGGCGACCCCGACTACGAAGATCTGGGTGCTTGGGATCTGGAGATCAGCAAGGTCACTAACCCCAAGGTCAGCTACACGGCCGACATGAAGCCTGCCCTTCGTGCGAAGGACAAGAAGGTGGCGGCTGCGCTGACTGAAGCGTGGGAAGCGGCCAAGGCTGCGGGTGCCGACATCTGGCGCCTGACTGACGGCGGCAACCCCTTCAGCGCCAAGTAACCCCCCAAGCGCTGTTCGCAATGGATGTCACCCGCTACCTCGTAAAAACGGCCCGCGGGTACTACCGCGCCGAGGCCCACCAACGCCCCGGCGCGGACAGCAACTGGACGCGGTTCCCGGAGGAAGCCCAGGAATGGGTTGACCTCGACGCCTGCCACAAGGCGTGCCGCCTCTACACCAAAAACACAGGTGAGAGTGCGGTTGTCGTGGTCACCGTCCGCCCGGCGGCAACCTCGTTCAAAGCTGTACCTACACCCGCGTGAAACACCTCCTTGACGACCTCCAGGACGGTCTGAGCGAAGAGGAGGAGCAGCTCGCGGCATCCATCAACGAGCTGGACGCAGCGGCCATCGCCAACGCCTTGGCCCTGCGCACCGCCGTCAAAGCCCAGAGCATCGCCAAAGCGCTGTATCTCAGCGATGCCTCCATCGACGCCATCACCACAGCACTGCTCAACCAGTAGCCAATGTCCGAACGCCTCACGTCTCTACCCAAGCCGCGGGGCGTCGTTACTCGACTAGCGGACAAGAGCGGCTACACCAGCCCGGTTGGCCGCCTCGACAGCGTTACGTCGATCCTGGGCAAGACGGGCACCAGCAAAAAGCGCCTGGAGCAATGGCTGAAGCGCCCGGACGCCGCCGCGATTAGCGACGCTGCCAAAGCCCGGGGCACCTGGACGCACGAGCAAATCGAGAACTGGCTGCTGGCGCACCAAGCGGGCGACCCACTGCCCAACCCCAAGCACTTCGCCTTTGGGGCGTACTGGCGCAACATCCGCCCGTTCCTGGAGCAGCACTGGGTCCAGCTGGTGGCGCAGGAGTGCGCGGTGTACCACCCCACTCGCTTCGCCGGCCAATTCGACGCCCTGGGCTACAGCAACTACACGCAGCGCGACGACCTCACCCCCGAGGACGCCAGCAACCTGCTGACGCTGTTGGATTGGAAAACGTCGAAGAACAAGCGCGATTCAGCGCTGGTGGAGGACTACTGCTGCCAGCTGGGCGCCTACGCCACGGCGATTGACTACGTCTACGGCGTCAAACCGGAGCGCGCGTTGTTGGTGATCGCGCGCCCGCACGGCGACTTCCCTGACATCTGGGAGCTAACGGGCGACGAACTGCGCGACTACGGCCGCAGGTTCATCTCCCGCGCCAACACGTACTACACGGCCCAACACGGATTTGAGCAATGAGTACCCACGAGGACCACTACCTCCCGCCGCGTAACACCACCACGGCGGTGCTGCAATTCATCCCGGAGCACAGCCTCCCGCCCCAGCCCGACCTCGTCTTCACGGTCCGCGGCATCCGCACCGGCAAGTGGCTCGGCACCTGGCTGCGCGTGCTGGTGGATGAGCACCGCACGGACCAGCTCGACGCAACGATCCAGGTCTGGCACCACCACCCCAGCGGCGAGTTCACACCCACCGAAATCACCCACTGCACTCCGTGACACAAGAACACCCAATTACCCCGCCGCTGGAGCTGGTGACGCAGTGGATGGCTGAGTTCTACGGCGCAGTCATTGCGCCGGGCGAGGTAACCACTGACATCGCCACCCGCGCTGCCCAATGGGGCGCCGACCAGGAGCTGGAGGCGTGCTGTGAGTGGATCCCCAAGTGGACACCTTGGGACGCTGATCAACTCCGCGCGGCCCGCCGCCCCAAACCGCCGAGCTTGAAGACGCAAGCGCTAGATGCGCTCCACGCTGTTGCCACCGGCGCCAATGACATGCGAGAGCAGCGCCAGGACTTGGAGACCATCCGCCTCGCAATGGAGCAACTGCCATGAGTAGCCCCAGCCCCGACGACCGCTGGGCAGAGATCGAGAAAGCAGTCGAAATCGCCCAGAACTCGCCGCGCTTCATCGTCACCCCGGAGTATCCCTGCTTGCTGGAACTCCGAGAGGAGATCACGCAACTCGAACAGGCGATGCAGGCCATTGAGGAGCTGGTGAGCGAACTAAGCGATGCCGACCGGGCGCGTTTTCTGCAGCTGACCCGCCTGGCCAACGCCACCGCCAATCAACTCCCGGACCGCAAGAAGTTCTTCGCCGACCTCGCCCCATCCGATGCCCGTATCTCCGCCCCCATGCCCTGAGTGCAGCAGCCGGCGTGTCCACGTTGTGATCACCCGCTCCAGCAGTGACAACCAGCACATCCTGCGCCGCCGCCACTGCAACAGTTGCGACCACCGCTGGTACACGCTCCAGGACGCGGAGCGCGTCATCAACTGGACCGACTTCAGCTGGGTCGGCCGCGACAACCACCAGAAGGTGATCGTCCACGAACACCGCCCAGCCTCAGTCACCAACACCACAACCATCCAATGAACACCTGCTCCTCTTTTGAAGCCGCCTTGCGCGAAATCGAGTCAAACTCCTTTCAACACAGCGTGGTTGTTGGTGTGCTTGACACCGCGGAGTTTGTACGCCTTTGGGCACAGGAGCGGGGTATTGACGACCCCGCAATCCTCTTAGGACTGACAAACACAATCCTTGCCGAGCGCCGTTGGTCGCTGGAAAGCGGGACAGCAGAACTTCCCTAGGCACAAATACCTACGCCCCAATGCGCAACCACGCCATGCCCTCCGCCACACCAGACGTTTACATCACCACTACCAACCGCGACTTTGAGAACGCCAACAATCCCGTCACTTGCTCCACCGTCTGGAGTGCGTGCCTTGAAGACTGCACCGTCCACGCCTGGATGCAGGTGTTTGAGCAGGTACTCCGCGCACAAGGCTTCAGCGACCGCGTAATCATGACCGGCGCGTGCCAGCTCGCATTCAACGAGCGCCGCAGCGACGCCGACATGAAAGCCGTCGCCGACGAATACGGCCTCACCCTCCAGGAGCTCGCCCTCGAGCTCTGAGCACTAAATAGCTAGCCCCCACAGCGCCCGGGCGCCCGGCAACTTAGCGCTGCCGCCCCAGCTCCATGTCGCGTCCCAGCAACAAGGCCGCCGCCATCGCCATCGAGCGCTACGCGCGCGCCAACATCTCGGAGCGCAACGACGCCTACGGGCAGTTCATGTATCACGCGGAGCTACTGCGCCGGGGGCACACAACCATTCACCAACGCGACCTCGCGACGCTCCCCCGCAAATACCGCGACATCATTCAGCAGTTGCGCCAAGGGTCGGCAACTTAGGCGCAAGAAGCCGCGCCCCGAGCGCCTATGCCGATGGCCGACGAGAGCACCGACGCCCAGCTAGCGGATTTTGGCAACCCCACCCCAGCTAACCCGGAGGACGTGCCCCGTCGCCGCCAGGCATTCACTGCACTGGAGATCGCCGAGCAAGTGCGGATCGTGCAGGACTGGCTCTCCGAGGGCTACCGGCCGAACCAGATCCGGCAGCGCTGCGCAGATCGTTGGGGGATAGCGACCCGCACAGCTGAGCACCGGATGGCCGCGGCCCGCCAGCAAATGATCCGCGACATCAACGTGATGGACCGCGCGGAGAAGGTGAGCGAGATGATTGAGAAGCTCGAAACAGTCATTCAGATGAGCATCGAGCGCAACATGGGCGCCAATGCCATCGGCGCGATGAAGCTCCAGGCCGACCTGCTCCAGCTCGTCAAAGCCAAAGGCATTTAGGGCGCGGGGGCGCAAAATCGCATTCACTGCGCCACGCCGAAGGCGCATTCACCGCAAAATCGCATTCACTAGGGCTGTTTTTCGCGTAGCGCGCTTATAGTGCCGTGGTCCTAGCAGTGGGACTAAGGGCGCCCGCGCACGATGCCGGCGCCCGGATTTTCTCCCCGCGCCCCAGGGCGCCCCGAGACTGAGAATCATTCTCACGCCAAGGCGCCCCGCTGCCCATAGCGCCCGGCCCCAGCTCCCACGCCACCCATAGCGTGGCCCCAGCCCCGCGAGAATCGCCCCTGCGGCGCCCCAAATCGCGCCCCTAGGTGTCAGGGGCGCAGTGTGCGCACCGGCCCCATGTGGGCGCCCTGCGCGCAATCGGCGCCCTGCGCGCCGCGGACACAATTGGGACACAAAAGCACCGGGCGCCCTGGGCGAGAGGGCGCACCGGCGCAGCAAAACGCCCCCGCTGCAGGGCGCAGCCGGGGCGGATGGGGCGCGTGATCAAAAGGGGCAATTGGGGGGCACCGGCTCCTGCGCCCCGGGCGGCCCCTGCGTTGTGGGCAGGCGGAACCGCGTTACGGGCGCTGAGATCGCGCGCCGGAACTGCGCCAGGGCCGCGGCGTGCGCCCGCGTCGCCCGTACGGCGAGACTCTCATCCCCAGCAGCCATGGCCCGGCCTGCGATGAGATCGAGCCGGTGCAGCGACAGCATCTCCTGGCGGTCGAGTTCGGCGGGCGTGGCTGCATCGCACAATTCGAACGATGCGGCCGCAACGTACCGGCGCGCCTGGCGCAGGGAGACGCCGTAACGCTCCGCCAGGGTGGCCCCGGCGAAGGCGGAGCCGGCGCCGGAGCTTAGGAGTTCCAGCGCGGCCCGCTCCCGCGCGGCCCGTTGCGCGTCAGTGGCGCGCTCAGCCATGCCCCGGCTCCTGCTGCGTTGCGCGTTGCAGCATGAGGGCGGCCAGGTTGCTGACGCTGCGCCCTTCGGCGGTGGCCTGGGCGCGCAGGCGTTCCAGCACCGCGGCGGGGATCACAATTGTGATCCGGGCGGATTGTGGGCCGATCATGGCTGCACCCCCTGCAGGGCGAGCTCAGCGGCCTTGCGTCCGGTGCCATGGGCGCGGAACACGATGGCCACGTGTGAGGGCCGCGCGGCGCACAACTGACAGCGCGCACACGTCATTCCTTCGAACCGCTGCGCCGGGCACACGATGGCGCGATTCCCGCCGGAGGTTTCCCACGCGGTGCGCTGATCATCCGCGGGCACCACAAACACCGCGCGCAAGCCATCGCTGATGGCCGCATCGGCTTCTGCCTCGCTATGGCAGCTGGCGTTCACAGTGAACCCGTGGGCCGTGGCGGCCTTGAACGCTTGCACCGTGGCGGGGGTGCGCTTGTGGTGGCTGTAAGTGAAGCCGCGCCGACCCCGGTTCGCTTCTGTCAGTTGCGCCAGGGCGGTGCGCCCCGTAAGTGTTCCGGGTTTCCAGAGATCGCCGGCCTGATTGTGCCGCCACAACTGCCCGGCGGGCAGGGCGCGGATTGCCTGCAGGAATTCCGCCCACGGAACACCGCGGCGGCCTTCTGTGACTGCGCGCCAGTGGAGAGCCAAGGGCCCGCGCTCCGCGTAGCAGCCGTTTCCCTTAAAGGCGCAAACCGCGGCGCTGGGGCAGGTTTCGGCGCTGCTAGTGCTGACAGGGATGGGCCCCGTCTTGGCGTTAGCGCTAGAGGGTGTGAGATGGAAGTGCAGCCGGCCCGCGGTGCGGGAGGGCGCACCGGACGCGGTAAGGGATTGTGCGGGCATGATCAGCACACCCCCAGAAGCCGAGTCCAGCTGTCAGGCGCGTCCGGCTCAACCGTGCGCCCGTCCGGCGTTTCAGCGAGAGAATCGAGCGCCCACGCTTCTACTTCCCCAAATGTGGGCACCGGCCACCATTGGCCGCGCCAGAACATCTCCACACCATCCGCACCGGTGCGCAGCAAATCAGCCGCCACGGTTTCGTGGGCCGGAAACTGTTCTGCGCCCTCATCACCGGCGGGCGCGTAGGCAGAATCCAGCGCGGCGGCGATGGCAGCCGCTACGTCTTGTGGGCCGGGATTGTCGGGCAGAACCGGACCCTCTAGGGGCGCAATGCGGCGATTCTCGGCCGCGGCAACGTCAAGCTGCCACGTTTGCACGTACCGCCAGCCGCGCGGATTGCGGGCATCAATCTCACCGGCTGCGCCATCCCATAGGCGCGCAAGTGCAACCGCGGTTTCCTTACGGGCGCACAACGGCGCACCCATAGAAAGGCCAGAAGCGGTATGGGTGATGGCCCATTGTTTCGGCGCCGGTTTCGTGCCGCCACGCATGGGCGGCCGATGCACGGCGAGATTGTCGCCAACCCAGACCGCGGCGATATCGCGCGGCCCGGCGGCTGTTTGAACGGTGATCGATTTGGGCATTGTGTGAGCCGGCGCGTGGCACCGGCGATAAAGGGTCAGGGCGCAGGGCGCCGGATCAGTAGGACGCGCCATCCGGGCCCCATAGGCGCGGGTCGGCGATGGGGTACGCGTAGCGGCTTGACGCGTCAAGCGAGAGGGCAGGGCCCACCACGGCCCATTGCGTCGCCCACACGCGGTTCGCTTTTGCCACCACGGCGGCGGCCGCTTCGTCCGGGCCGTTCGCATATGGCACGGCGGTACGGACGCGGTGCCCGGCGCCGCCCCGGTCGATAATTGCGGCCCATTGGCTACCGCGTGTGTCCGTTGCGCCGCGGTACGTCACAACGGCGGCGGGTACGTAGCGGCGGGGGTGTTCTTCTGGCATTGATCAGTAACCGGTAGCGGTGGAGAGAACAGGCGCCGGGCGTGTGGCGCAGTGGGCGGCGCTCCGGCCAGCGGCCGCGGCTTCTGCGGCGCACCGGCGATGGGCGAGGGCGCAAGCGGCTGCACCGGCTGTGGTGACGGCGAGGGCGCAAGCGCTAACGGCGAGGGCTGCACCGGCGAGGGCGCAAGCCGCGTAGGTTGCGGGGCGCATCGGCTCAAGCCCCAGCGAGGGCGCGTTGCACCGCGTAGCGGCTGCAGCCCAGGCGCTCAGCGATGGCACGTTGCGACGCACCGGTACGCGCGATCCGGCGAATACGTTGCGGGCGCGATTCTGTGGCCCAAAGAATCACGATCAGTGGGAGCAACAGCAGAACCGTTGCCCACGCGAGGGCGCAAGTAAACATGTGTCTTGTGCAGTGGGAATGTGAGCCGCCCCGCGCAACGGCAGGGCTGAAAAATTTTTCGCGGCGCAGAATGCTGCGCGACTCGAATCATTTCGATCTCACCCGCAACTCTAGCTAGGGAGACTCCCGCGATCCAGCGCAGCAGAGTGCGGAACCCTCATCGTTGATAACTCTTAACACTATGTCCAGCGTACCTGCTGCAGTGGCAGTTACGCAGGACAGGACACGCTGCACCGCAGTGGATCCCGGCGATTCCGCACCGCGCCGCTGGACACGCCACCACGCCCCGGCGCCGCGCTCTCACGCGCGCCCCACCCCCACCCAAAGGCCGCCAAGGGGGGTCGTACCACC
>Ga0222712_10000658_pt1 | contig 44416 bp, 35 predicted proteins | sample C33_657DmetaG_FD_165043 | JGI IMG/M metagenome (GOLD analysis project Ga0222712, IMG submission 165043) | Estuarine water microbial communities from San Francisco Bay, California, United States - C33_657D | ecosystem: Environmental > Aquatic > Marine > Unclassified | place: USA: California... | reverse complement strand
TTTTTGTTGCCCATTTTTTCCAAATCGGCCTTGGTAATTACAGTAACCACTTTACCAGTAGTAGATTGTTTTTGTGCCATTTTATTGGCCGTCACCACCACTTCGTCGAGGGTTGTGGTGTCTTGTTGTGCGCTTACCATTTTCGCCGAAAATAGCAAGGTGAGGAGCATTAATTTTTTGCCCATTGTTTGTTTTTTTTAATTTGAACAATGAGCTTTCAAGAGTTAAAACGGTAGAAACATAAATAGCCGCTGTTACAGCATTTACATTCCATGCTTTTCGCCCGAAAGCCGTGAATGATGGTTTGTGACTGGCAGGTCTTCTGGCTCACGCGCTTCCAACGGGCCTTCCCATTCTAGATTAGAACAGTGGCTGAGGTGTTGGTTGCCTATTTGCGTTTACAGCTACGGGGATAGCGCAAGACTTACACTTGCTTCCCTTTTAATTCCGAAAAATTCGAAAACCAATTACAAAACGAAAATAGGTATTCTATTTTCATAAGGCTACATGGTAACCGTTTTAGTTTTGCACCAAGCGTTGAAAACTTCCTGAAAGTTTACTACATTTAAGCCCACACTGTATTATATGCAATCGAAACAAAAATTGAATTTATTTAGCTTCACCATGATTGTGGTTGGGCTTGTGATTGGGATGGGAATTTTTAGAACCGCAGCTACAAGTGCCAAAGACGCCATAGCACCTTCGGTATATTTTAGTGCATGGATTGTGGGCGGTATCGTTGCCATGTGTGGGGCGCTCACGTATGCCGAAATTGGAAGTAGATACCCGGTTACGGGTGGATATTATAAAGTGTTTTCTTATGCGTATCACCCAAGTATTGCATTTGCCATCAACTGTATTATTTTAATTAGTAACGCCGCTAGTTTAAGTGGGGTGGCACTTATTGGTAGTGGGTATATTGCTAAACTTTTTCCTGGACATAGTTGGTCTGATATCGATAAGGCACTTTTAAGTGTTGCTGCTATATTGCTTTTTTATTTTATCAATTTGCGAGGGTTAAAAATGAGTGCGCGTGCGCAAAATATTTTAATGCTGATAAAAATTACAATGATTTTGGTGATCATTGCCGCTTTATTTTTTCCGCATGAAACCCTTTTGCACGCTGCTTCTACGCCGGTTCTTCCTGCAGCAAACATGGGTTGGATTCAAAGTTTTGGTATTAGCTTAATTGCCGTTTCATTTACCTATGGTGGCTATCAGCAAACCATTAATTTTGGGAACGAAGTAGACAAACCATCACAAACAATTCCCAAAGGAATATTTATTGGTATCGCTATTATCATTGGACTTTATTTACTTGCTAATTTTAGTTACTACATGATTATTGGTTTTGACAATATGAAAGGAGAACGTGAAATTGCATATGCGCTCATCCAAAAAACTTTTGGTGATCAGGCCGCCAATATTTTTTCTTTCTTTTTATTTTTTGGGGTACTAGCCTATGTGAACGCACTACTTATGAGTAACCCTAGGGTTATGTATGCGATGAGTGCCGAAGGAACCCTCCCTGCTATATTTTCTAAACAAGATAAAAAAACAGACGTACTCGTTTTTTCATTGACCATTTTTGCCGCTGTGTGTATTGTAATTTTGTTTTTTGCACAAACCTTCGAAAAGATTTTAAACTTTACTATTTTTTTAGATTGCTTTGGTATGGTAGCGTCTAGTGCTGCTATTTTTAAGCTTCGCAGTAAAACAAAACACCTTGATGGTACGGGCATATTTAAAATGAAGTTATTTCCGCTGATCCCCTTATTTTTTATCGCCAATTACCTGTTTGTGGGCGTTAGTATCGCCATGCAAACCCCGGAAACGGCAGGGGTTGGTGTTGCCGTGTTGGCGGCCTTTATGGTCCTCTATTTTATGACGGCCCGGTACCGAAAAACGCCTTCCCAAACCGGGGAGTAGCCAATTTCACCCTTCATACCCCATAAATTGCCAAAATACCGCCTTTCTTTCCGTCTGTCTAAATTTTAAGGCAAAGGGCATGGAATGCATTATTTTTGTAGTTCTATGAAATCATTATTTACCCTACTTGCTTCCTTATTTGTGTTACAGGCACAGTCCCAAACCGAAAAGTGGGACCTTAAACGTTGTGTAGAATATGCGACCAGCCACAACATTTCTGTTAAACAAGCCGATATTCAGGCCCGAATTGCTGGAATACAAGCCAAGCAGTCAAAATTAGCTTTATACCCTTCTGTTACAGGAAGCTCTGGCCTCGGCGTGCGTTTTGGTAGATCCATCGACCCTACCACCAATGCCTTTGCTACCACACAATTTTTATTTCAAAACATAGGATTGTCTGGAGGTATGCAACTCTATAATTATGGTAGTCTTAAAAATAATGTTGCCGTTGCGGACTTAAATGCTAAAGCAGCGCTTGCCGATATTGATAGAATTGCCAATGACATCTCATTAAACGTAGCTAATTTTTATTTAAATGTGTTAGCAGCGTCAGAGCAAGTGAAAATCACACAAGTACAAATTGCCCAAACATTAACGCAATTAGAAATCACTAAAAAAAGAGTGGACGCTGGCGCTTTACCAGAATTGAATTTGGCTGAAATACAGGTGCAGCTTGCCTCTGATAGCAGTAATTATATTGCAGCCTATACCGGATACGAACAAAATATTTTGAATTTACAAGGCTTATTAAATCTAGACCCTGCAGTTCCTTTTGAAGTAGCGACGCCTAATATCAGTAACATTCCTATTCCAAGTTTTGCCGATTTACAACCGGCCATGGTATATGAAATGGCACTTGGCTCACAGCCGTTACAAAAAGCAAATGCCATTCGTTTAGAAGCCGCAAAAAAATCGGTATTGGTGGCAAAGGCGGGGCAATATCCAACCCTAACAGTGGGTGGAAATTTGGCGTCCAATTTTTCCAATTCCTTCAGAAGAACAACAGGCGCAAGCTTTTTAGGTTACGGAACACCTGTTCCAGGATTTGATCCAAAAGTATCTATTGGAGGCCAAGATTATTTTGTACAGAGCCCTCAATACAAACTCAATCAAACCAACCGAAATATCAGTGAAATATGGGATGGTTGGGCCAAACAGCTCAGCAATAACTTTGGTCAAAACATTGGTTTTAACTTGTCTGTTCCCATTTTTAATGGCGGTCAGGCCAAAGGGGCTTATCAGCGCGCTAACCTGAATGTAAAATCTGCGGAGTTGCAAAAAGAGCAATCAGATATCACTTTAAAGCAAAATATTTATACGGCATATAATAGCGCAACCGCTGCGTTGCAAAAATTAAATGCAAGTACTAAAGCTGTTGAAACTTCACAAAAGGCCTACGATTTTGCTTCTAAAAGATATGAAGTGGGTCTTTTAAGTTCACTTGATTTAATCACCAATCAAAACAATTTATTGCGCGCTAAAGTGCAACAACTAAGCAACCAATACGATTATATTTTTAAGATGAAAGTGCTTGAGTTTTATAAAGGACAGGGCATCACGCTTTAATACATCACAATAACATTTTTAAAAAGTTTGAAATACAATACCATGAATAAAAAATTACTTTGGACGATCGTATCACTAGTTGTTTTAATTGTTTTGTTTGTAACACTTAAAAAAACCGGCGTTATTGGAAAAGAAGATGGACTTACTGTTTCTGCCGAAAATGCAGCGATGCGCACCATCATTGAAACTGTAAATGCAAGTGGTAAAGTATATCCAGAAATTGAAGTAAAAGTGAGTCCGGATATCAGTGGAGAAATTGTTGAGTTAAATGTAAACGAAGGAGATAGCGTAACCAAGGGTCAAGTGCTTGCAAGAATTTATGCAGACATTTATTCTACACAACGTGATCAGGTGGCTGCTGGTGTAAACCAGGCTAGAGCGCAGCTTGCCAATTCTAGTGCAAGCATCGTTGGTTTAAAAGCAACTCTTGATAATGCAAAGCAGGTTTACGATCGCCAACTTAAATTATACAACGATAAAGTAACTTCTCGTCAAGAATTTGAACAAGCGCAACAGGCATTCAGGTCTGCAGAAGCCAATTACAATGGCGCCAAAGAAGGTCTTAAAGGAACGCAGGCAGCTATTAGTGGTGCAGAAGCACAACTAGCACGTGCTAATAAAGATTTATCTAGAACAACACTGGTAGCGCCCATGAATGGTATTATTAGTTTACTTGCCGTTAAAAAAGGAGAGCGTGTTGTAGGTACAGCACAAATGGCAGGTACCGAAATGATGCGTGTAGCAGATATGCGTAGTATTGAAATTAGAGTGGATGTAGGAGAGAACGATATTCCTAAAGTGAAAATTGGCGATACAGCGGTTGTAGAAGTAGATGCTTACACCAATAGAAAGTTTAAAGGTCTTGTATATAAAATAGCAAATCCAATCACTGCTGCATCAGCTGCAGCAGGTGGAAGCTCTGAAGTAACAAACTATAAAGTACATATCCGATTATTACAAAGTAGTTATCAAGATTTACTCGTTGCTGGTAATAGTTTTCCATTTAGACCAGGTATGAGTGCGAGTGCAGATATTCAAACAAAAACAAAAGTCAACGTTTTATCTGTTCCTTTAAATGCAGTTACTACAAGAGATAAATCAGAAGCAAAAGCGGGTGCGAGTGCTGGTAAAGAAGATAAAAAAGAAGAAGCTGCTCCTGCTTCAGACAAAAAGTCGTTAGAAGCAGATGATTCTGAAGAAGTGGTATTTGTACTTCAAAAAGACAACCGTGTTAAAAAAATAAAAGTAAAAACGGATATCCAAGATCTTAATTACATCGAAGTTATTGATGGCATTAAAGCGGGTGATCAAGTTATTACGGGCCCTTACAATACAGTGAGCAAGCTCATTAAAGATAGTAGTCTCGTAAAAGTAGTAAGCAAGGATAAACTTTTTGAGGACAAGAAAAAAGACTAAGATTTTCGATAAAAAATCGTTTCGTATGTTTGTGGTTGATTAACAACCAAATTAGATATGCGTTTTGGAATTATCGGAAGCGGAAGTTGGGCAACAGCACTTGCTAAAATCTTAACAGATAATGGTAATGCTATTCACTGGTGGGTTAGAAATGCTGACACCATCCAGTACATTCAAAAACGCAAGCACAACCCCCATTATTTAAGCGCTGCTTATTTTAATCAGGCACAACTTCAGTTAACGGATAACGTGCAGGATTTAGTGGCCGCTGTTGATGTGATTGTAGTAGCCGTTCCCTCTGCTTATGTAAGTTCTATTTTTGAAGGTATCGATGCCAACCTGTTACAGGGTAAAAAAATAGTGTCTGCTGTAAAAGGTATTTTACCAGATCATAACGTGCTGCTCAATCAATACTTACACACGAATTTTAATTTTCCATTAGACCATTATTTCACGCTGCTTGGACCTTGTCACGCAGAAGAAGTGGCCGCCGAAAAATTATCCTATTTAACTTTTTCGGGAACTACCCATGAAGCAGCGCAGGAAATAGCTTCTCATTTTAATTGTGAATACATCAATACAGTTGTCAATACCGATATCTATGGTTCACAATTTGCTTCTGTATTAAAAAATATTTATGCATTAGGTGCTGGTATTGCACACGGACTGGAATACGGCGATAACTTTTTAAGTGTTTACATTGCCAATTGTGCCAATGAAATGGCCAATTTTTTACAGAAATGTGATCATCCGGAAGGGGCTAGTAAAACTGCGGTAGCTCCCAATTACAATGCTTCTGTGTATTTAGGCGACCTACTTGTTACCTGTTATTCTTTGTACAGTAGAAACCGAACCTTTGGAAATATGATTGGTAAAGGCTACTCTGTTAAATCGGCTCAGCTCGAATTAAATATGGTGGCTGAAGGTTACAATGCTAGTAAATGTATTTTTGAAATCAATCAGGCCTATGGGGCTGAAATGCCTATTGCTACAGCGATCTATCAAATTTTATGGAAGCATGTGCATGCTGCTAATGGGTTTGCAGAGGTTGAAAAAATCTTATTCTAAAAGTATACTCGCTACACTTCAAAAAAATCCGCGGCAATTCCGTCTAAAAAAAATTTTCCTTGCGCCGTTGCAATTAAGTTTTTTTCTTGCTCCATGAGTTGTCCTTTGTCAATATAATGTGCTGCTATTTTTTTTGTTCTACTAACAGCGTTGTCTCCAAACTTTTCATGTACATATGCATACGAACATCCTTCCATGGTGCGAAGTGATGTCATGATATATTCATTGTACTGCGTGGCTAGTGATAATGTTTCTGATTCAAATGGAACGATACCTTTTTCGATACTACTAATGTAAAGTGCGTTGTTGGCAATGTTCCATTGACGGGAGCTTCCCGTAAATGAATGTGCCGAAGGGCCTATGCCAAGGTATTTTTTTTGTTGCCAATAACTGGTATTGTGCTTACTTCTGAAACCCGGTAATGCAAGGTTAGAAAGTTCGTAATGTTCATATCCAGCCTGCGCAGCATGTTTGGTTAGTAGTTCAAAATGGATAGCTTGTTTTGCAGTATCAATATCTTCTTTTTCGCCTTTTAAAATAAGTGCATTGAGTGGTGTTTTGGGCTCTACGGTTAATGCGTAACAAGACAAATGCTGCACTTCTAGTGCAACGGCTTTATTAATATTTTGAATCCAGTTTTGATCCGTAAGTGTAGGGATACCATAAATGAGGTCTATCGAAATATTGTCAATACCAACTTCTTTTGCTAGTTCAATGGCCTGAACGGCAGCTTCTGATCGGTGCGCCCGGTTCATCCAAATAAGATCTTCGTCCACAAACGATTGTACACCCATACTAAGCCTATTGATACCCATCGATTTAAACGCAATCAATTTTTCTTTTGCAATATCGTCGGGGTTGGCTTCCAGTGTAATTTCAAGTTGTGGCGAAAGGTTATAATACTTTTTAATGGTTTCAAGTATTTGAGCGGTCGCATCAGTTGGTAAAAGCGAAGGGGTACCACCCCCAAAATAAATGGTATCAATTAAAGCGTTTGGCGCTTCAAAAAAATGCTGCTGTAGTTCTATTTCTTTGCAAATGGCTTGTACCATTGGGTCCAATAATTTGGTAGAAGCGCTAAAATGAAAATTGCAATAGTGGCAGGCCTGTTTGCAGAATGGAATATGAATGTAAATGCCTGCCATGTCAGTGTTTATATTGCAAATCTACCAAATACTTGCTACTGTGCCATTAATGTTAGAAGAAGCTCCTTATTTTTGTAACCATGCGATTCCGTTATTTGTTATTCTTGTTGGCTTTCGTAAGTATTTTCTTACTTATTGATAAAAGTGTTTTGGCGCAACAAAAACCAGATAGCATATCCATCAATGACACAACGTCCATCCCTGCATCTGCAGATTCAATAACTTTAGATAGTATACAAAGGGCAACAGATTCACTTTTGATGCTTCAGAAAAAAAAGTCAATTAGGGATACGACCTCATTTAAAAAATTCATGACGCATCCTTATTTGCCGATGCAAACAAAACCTTCTTTTCGGATCAATGAACTTCGTATTGCGCCTAGTTTTGACGGCAGGTTTTACTTGATTATTGGGATGCTATTTTATTTGGCATTTATAAAAGTTACATTCCCCAAGTACTTTTCAAATGTTTTTCAACTCATTTTCCAAAGCCCTATAAGGCAAAAGCAAACGAGAGAGCAGTTGCAGCAAAATAATTTGGCGTCACTTTTTAGTAATATTTTATTCATTCTTAACGCATCCATTTTTGTATCCCTGGTTGCTGTTAAAAATGCATGGGTAGATTTGTCATTGTATAGCTGTATTGCATACAGTGCTGTAGGATTTACAGCCCTCTATTTATTCAAATTTTTATTTTTATGGCTGTCTGGTTGGCTGTTTTCACAGGGAGAGGCTATTGGTAATTATAGTTTTATTGTTTTTTTGACCAATAAAGTGATGGGTGTATTTTTAATACCTGCCATTTTGTTATTGGCATTTTCACCAGTATCTGTTCAAGATTTTGCCTACAATAGTGCAATAATCATCATCAGTATCCTTTTTGTATATAGGTATTTGATATCCTTCAGTATTGTTAGGGCCTCTTTGAAGGTGAGCGCCTTCCATTTTTTCTTGTACCTTTGCACCTGCGAAGTACTTCCTATGTTGGTTTTATACAAATTGACCATGGATTTTATTAGCGGAACTTTTTAACTTTGCACAATCTTAGATAAGTAGCATGGCAAAAATCGGATCAAAAACGGGAACAGCTGTTAAGGCAGTAGCTCCTAAACGAATTTTAATTTCTCAGCCAAAACCGGAAAGCGACAAATCTCCTTATTACGATTTGGAGCGCAAATACCAGGTAGAACTGGTGTTCCATCCGTTTATTAAATTAGATGGTATTCCTGCTAAAGAATTTAGAAAACAAAAAATTGATATCGCAGCTTATACAGGTGTTATTTTTACCAGCCGAAATGCTATTGATCATTTCTTTCGTACCGCAGAGGAAATGAAAGTATCTATAAGTCAAGACACAAAATACTTTTGTATTACGGAGGCTGTTGCACTTTACTTGCAAAAATTTATTTTATACAGAAAGCGTAAAGTTTTTTACGGTGCAGATGGGTCTAGTAAGAGTATGCTTGATGTAATTAATAAACATAAAGAGAACGAAAAGTTCCTCTATGTATGTAGTGAAAATCAGCAGGACAACGATATTTGTGGCTGGCTTAAATTGCATAAGTGTAGTTTTGATTTAGCATTTATGTACCGCAGTATTAGCAATGATATCACCCCTTTATTTGCAAAAAAAGGATTCGAAATCATTTGCTTTTTTACCCCTAGTGGTGTTAAAAGTTTATTCGATAATTTCCCAGATTTCAAACAAAATAAAGTCGTTATCGGTGCTTTTGGAAGTAACACTTCTAAAGCAGTTGAAGACGCTAAACTTCGCTTGGATATTAAAGCACCAGCTCCTCAACGACCTAGTTTAGTTGCCGCTTTAGATCATTATTTGCAATCGCTTGTCGCAAAAAAATAATCTTTTTGCAAACAAATCATTCAACGCCAAATTTATTAATTAAGGAGTCAAGTCCTTACCTACTTCAACATGCGTATAATCCTGTAGAGTGGCATCCATGGGGAGAAGCTGCACTTAAGCTTGCTATGGATTTAGACAAACCCATTTTGGTGAGTATTGGATATGCGGCCTGTCATTGGTGTCATGTCATGGAGCGCGAAAGTTTTGAAGATGCAGCTACTGCAAAAATCATGAACGATCACTTTGTTAATATTAAAATTGACAGAGAAGAGCGTCCCGATCTAGATCATATTTATATGGACGCGGTGCAAGCCATGACTGGCAGTGGAGGTTGGCCACTAAACGTTTTTTTAACGCCCGATAAAAAACCTTTTTATGGAGGCACTTATTTCCCACCCGAGCCCATGCACAATAGGGCAAGTTGGAAAGATGTATTACTTGGAATTGCAAAGGGGTTTAAAGAAAATAGAGACCAAATAAATGGGCAGGCGCAAAAATTAACCGACCATTTACAAAGTTCCAATGCATTTGGATTTCAAAAAACGGGTGCCATTTCTGCACCTGGTTTGAGTGATATGGATGCTGCGGTATCGGCATTACTAATGCAAGCAGATACTGTTTGGGGTGGCTTTGGCGGTGCGCCTAAATTTCCACAAACAGCATCGATTCGTTTTTTACTCCGGTATCATTATTTTAATCCTGCGCACAAAGCTTCATTAGAACATGCTTTGCTGTGTTTAGATAAAATGATTGAAGGTGGTATTTATGATCAATTGGGAGGTGGGTTTTCTAGGTATAGTACCGATGGTCAGTGGCTCGCTCCGCACTTCGAAAAAATGCTCTACGATAATGCACTCTTGGTAACCACCTTATCAGAAGCCTATCAACTTACTAAAAAGGAATCTTACCATAAAGCCATCACAGAAACACTTGCATTTGTAGAAAATGAATTGATGGATGCTGACGGTGGTTTTTTAAGTGCACTTGATGCAGATAGTGAGGGTGTTGAAGGAAAATTTTATACATGGTCCTCTTCAGAAATAATTTCTTTACTCCAAAAAAGTGCGCCGCTATTTATGGCGTACTATGGTGTAACAGAAGCTGGCAATTGGGAGCATACCAATATTTTGCATACGCCACAACCTGCATCAGCAGTGGCTCAGCAGTTTGGTGTGAGCGAAAAAGAATGCTTGAAAACCATTCAAAATTGTACATCTATTTTAATGGCGGAGCGAAATAAACGTATCAGACCTCAAACAGATGACAAGCGATTACTGGGTTGGAATGCGCTCATGAATACAGCCTTCAGTAAAGCCTATGCTGCTATTGGAAATAAAAATTATTTAACTCGTGCGCAGCAAAACATGGCGCACTTATTTAAGCATTTCAAAAATGCTGATGAAGAAGGTTGGTTTCATACTTATAAAAATGGTGTTGCAAAAACACCTGCATTTTTAGATGATTATGCCTATTTAATTGAAGCGCTCATTCAACTACAAACCGTTTCTGGAGATTTGCACTGGCTTGAAAAAGCAGGAGCAATAACCGCATATGTAAATGATCACTTTATCGAATCTAGCACTGGATTTTACTTTTATACCCACGATGCTCAAACAGACGTTATTGTCAGAAAAAAAGAAGTCTATGATGGCGCTACTCCAAGTGGTAACGCTGTAATGGCGGGTAACCTAATGCATTTAGGTGTCGTATACGGGAATGACCAGTATTTGTCCTTAGGGAAGCAAACCTGTTTATCGTTATTACCGGCCATTACCAAACATCCTGGTTCATTTGGGGTTTGGGCGTCGGTTTTACTAAATCAATTGGTTTGTTACAGGGAATTAACCCTCCTAGGTCCGGGTGTTTTGCCCTACCTAGAAGCGGCGCTCCCTTTGTTTAGACCCAACCTAATCTTAAATATTTCAGAAAATCGGTTAACAAGCATTTTGGCAATTTCTCAAAAAATTATTGATAATCAACAAGTTACGTTCCAATTGTGTCAAAATTATACCTGCCAATTGCACCAGCTCACTGATTTTGACAGTTTTTTAGCAATTGTGTAAGCCGGAAACAACTATTTTGCATTTCGGTTTTGACCAAACTCACGGCAAAACAGTGAAACATTAAAAAAAATTACTACTGAATAGATTTTTACACTGGACCATTAATTTATTGGTTTTTAAGCGCTAAAACTCAGGTTTCTGACGTTTCAAAACTTATATTTGTCACTGTTATAAATTACACAGATCAGATGAAAGGATATTTAACTACAATTACCTTGGCGTGTTTTACGCTTAGTTTAACTTCTTGTTTCTTTGGAAAAAACAAAGGCAAGGGTGTGCCTGATGATGGGCAGTTGCACGGTGTTGCTCCTTCGACCAAGCAAAGTATGTTAACGCCAAGGACCATGGTGTACGTTCCGCCTGGAACATTTCACATGGGTCCGAGCGATGAAGACGTTAGTTTTAATTACAGCAATCGTAATAGAATGGTGTCTATTCCTGGCTTTTGGATGGATGCGACAGAAATTACCAACAACCATTATCGTCAGTTTGTAAACTGGGTGCGTGATTCATTAGCATACAAAATTACTTCTGGCGTAGGTTTAAACAATCCTTCTGATACCACAGCTGTGAACTGGAAAAAAACGGCGCTATACAAGTATGATAACAAGCAACTTGGTACGCTAAATGGTCTTACTTACGAAAATGCATTAACAAGAAAACTTGCTATTGATCCCGATAGTTTAATTTACAGGGTTCGTTATTTTGATTTACCTGCCGCTGCAAAAATCAATAAAAATGACCCAACGCAAAAAGGTCGCGATCAAATTGTTAGTTATGCAGTACCTGTTTATCCTGACACACTTGTTTGGATCAGAGATTTCTCTTACTCTTACAACGAGCCATTAGCAAAAAGATACTACGCACACCCTGCATATGGCAACTATCCTGTAGTAGGTGTTACTTGGAAACAAGCGGTTGCTTTTTGTCATTGGAGAACGCATCTTCAAAATGCTGATTTTGAAAAAAAGAAAATTGCCGTTGACGGTGATTATAGATTACCTAACGAAGCAGAGTGGGAGTATGCTGCAAGAGGCGGTCGTACAAGTACGATGTTCCCTTGGGGTTCTCCTTATTTAAGAAATAAAAAAGGTTGCTTACTCGCAAACTTTAAGCCAGGAAGAGGTAACTATCCAGAAGATGGTGGTTTTTACACCGTTAAAGCAAATGCATACTGGCCTAACGATTTTGGTTTATACAATATGTCAGGAAACGTTGCAGAGTGGACTGCATCTTATTTTTACGAAGGCTCTTACAATTTCATGTCTGATTTAAGTCCAGACGTTAGAATTGAAGCTGATGAAAATGACCCACCACGCATGAAACGTAAAGTAGTAAGAGGTGGCAGTTGGAAAGACGTTGGTAACGCTTTACAAGTGAGTGCACGTGCTTACGAATACCAAGACACCGCAAAATCATACATCGGATTTAGAACCGTAATTGATTTAGCGCCAAGATCAAAAAAATAATTTCATTACAACATATCTATTTCAACTTTTTAATTCATAAAAACTTAATCCATGTCTTCAGCTCAACAAGAAAAAATCTTTGGCTTACCAGCTCAAACAACGATGAGACTTGTAAACATTTTTGTATGTACCGGTGCATCTGTGGTAATTTTTGGTGCAATGGCAAAAATTCTTCACTTGTCATGGGCAGACTGGGCACTTAAAATTGGTTTAACTACGGAAGCCATTATCTTTTTGATATACGCCATTTTACCTCCAGAAGGACATGCTCCTGCAGGTGGCGGTGCTGGTGCAGATCTTCCATCTTCTGTGGTAGCTGATGTAACTAAAAGATTTGATGAGTTATTTGCCAACGCAGGTTTAACTCAAGAAAATTTATCAAAGCTTAGCACAAGCTTTCAAAAATTAGGTACCACTGTGGATCAAATTGGTCAGATTGGTGACGTAGTAAAATCTACTTCAGATTTTTCTGCTAAAACAAATGAAGCTGCTATCGCACTAGGTTCTATCAAAGATGCTGCTACTAAAGCAACAGATTCTCTAGGAAGCATTTCTTTAGCTTCTGATAGTACCAACGAATACCACAAACAAGTACAAGGATTGGCTAAAAACTTAGGTTCATTAAATACCATTTATGAACTTGAGTTACAAGAAAGTAACAATCATCTTAAAGCACTCAACCAGTTTTATGGCAAATTAGCGCAAGCTTCTGAAGCCATGAACGGTACTGCAGAAGATGCATTAAAAGCAAAAGAACAAATTGGTGCCCTTGCTAATAATTTGGGTAAATTAAATCAAGTATACGGTAACATGTTAACTGCAATGCAGGGAAGATAGTAGCCCATCAAGATTTAAAAACTCATTATTAATAAGATTACCTAAATAGTACAATATGTCACTACCTAAGGAACCGCGGCAGAAAATGATTAACATGATGTACCTAGTGCTTACCGCACTACTGGCACTGAATGTTTCTGCCGAAATTTTAAATGCATTTAAAACCGTTGATCGCAGTTTGATGATTGCGAGTGGCGTTGCGGAACAAAAAAATCAGGAGATCTTCAAATCGTTTAAGGCGAAATTAGAAGATCCAACCTCAAGAGAAAAAGCGGCGATTTGGGAACCTAAAGCGCAACAAGCCAAAAAAATATCTGACGAATTATACAATTACATCGAAACGCTTAAAACAGAACTTAAAAAAGAGTCTGGTCTTAAAACTGTTGATGGTAAAGAAGAATTCAAAGAAGATGATTTAGATGCTGGTACGCGTTTACTCGTTCAACGTGCGCCAGAGGGGAAAGGGAAGGGCAAAGAACTTTTTGAAAAGTTAAAAGCTTACAAGGAGCAATTGTTAAGTATCGATCCAGAAATGAAAAAAGAAATCGAGGTGGGTTTGCCACTCGATTTAACCATTCCTCCTACCTCTAGCGAGGCTGGAAAGAGTGATTGGTCTTATGCTTATTTTCATATGACACCAACTATTGCTGCTATAACAATCTTGAGTAAGTTTCAAAATGACGTAAGAAATTCAGAATCTAAAGCGGTGGAATTTTGTCATAAGCAAATTGGTCAAGTAGAAATTATTTATGATCAGTTCCAAGCTTTTGCTGGAACCAACACGCAATATTTAATGCCTGGCGAAGAGCTAGTAATTACTGCTGGTATTGGTGCATTTAGTAAAGCAGCACAACCCTCTGTTTCGATTGATGGGGCCAATGTTTCACTTAACGCAGAAGGTACTGCCGAATACAAAACACGTGTTGGTGGTTCTGGTGCTGGCATCAAGCGTGTAAGAATTTCTTATGCAAAACCTGATGGTACAACAGCTGTTGTTGAAAAGGAAATTAAATATACAGTAGGTATACCTGCTGGATTAACCGTTTCTACCGATAAAACGCGCGTTTTTTATAAAGGCTTAGAAAATCCATTGAGTGTAACTGGTGGAGGTGGTGATGAAAAAGTAAATGTATCTATCGAAGGTGCAGGTGCTTCTTTAAGAAAAGCAGGACCTGGTCAATACATTGTTACTTGTACGCAATTAGGTACAGTTAACGTGGTGGCTAACGATGGCAAAAATGTACAAAAAATAGCGATTCCGGTTAAACGTGTTCCAGATCCAATTGTAGTAGTTGGTGGAAGTGCTGGTGGTGCAATGCCTGCGAATGTGTTTCGTGTGCAAAGTGGTGCCATCGCAGAATTAAGGGATTTCGTATTTGAAGGTGTTGCTTATAAAGTAATGTCATTCATGCTTATTTGTACAGGTAAAGGCTTTGATGAACCTGAGTTTGCAGAAGTGAATAGCGCTTCATTCAAAGACGCTGCTGCACAAGCACTCATTAGAAGATGTCAGGCTGGAAGTACAGTTACTATTGGTGAAATAAAAGTATTGGAGCCAGGTGGCGGTAGTAGAAAATTAGATCAAAACATAACTTTCATATTGCAATAAAGTAGGTTACTATGAAAAAATTATTAATAATTGGTGTTGCTATTTGTTCCTTAAGTGTTAGTGCAACTGCACAAGGCTTTGGTAATTTAAAAGGTAAAAAAACAGCAAGTGCTGTTGATACAACCAAAAAAACGGGCACACAAGCTCTCACACCTAGTACAGCTGCACCTGCTGTAACACCAAGCAACAACAGTAATGTAGCAGCCCCTAAGCCAACTAAAACAGTGGACACAACAATTGTGGGTGGTTTTGGTGAAGTGGTACCAAAAAGCTTACGCAATGAAACGGTTAGTGATCGTAAAACAAACCGTTCTAAAAATCCTTTGGAATATGAGTATTTAAGAGATGATGATTTTTTATATTCCGAGTTTATTTGGCGAGAAATTGATGCTAGAGAAAAAATGAATCAATCATTCATTTATCCTGGTAAAGACAATACCGGTGATCAGCGTTTCTTTTCTATATTACTTAGTGCAATACAAAATGATAGTGTTGCTGCATTTTCGGCAGAAGGTGGTGATGATCGTTTTACCAAGCAGTTGGCATATGACGATGTAACTAAAATGATGAAGGGTAAGCTAGATACTATTTTAGTACAAAACGCTAACTTCCCAAATGTGTATGACACCACTGTAATTTTTGATACTAAGTTTGCGCCTAATCCAGATTCAATTTATACGTTTCGTTTAAAGGAACAATGGATTTTTGATAAAGAAGCCAGCCGTTTATTTTGTAGAATTATTGGTATTGCACCGGTAGCAAAAATCATGATTAATAATAAACCAACAACAAAAACATTGTTCTGGGTTTATTATCCTGATTTGCGTAAAACGCTTAATAAATACATGGTGTACAATCCTAAAAACTATGCAGGTCGTATGACATGGGAAGAGCTTTTTGAAAGCCGTTTCTTCTCAAGTTATATCGTTAAATCTAGTAACAACAATCCAAATGATAAGTTCTTAAGTCAAATTATTAAGAATCCTTTATTTAGATTACTCGAAGGGGAAAATATTAAAGAACGCATTTTCAATTACGAACAAGACTTATGGTCTTACTAATTTCAAAATTGCTTCATAAAAAAAGGGACTTAAAAAGTCCCTTTTTTTATGCGGTTGTTTCAAAGTGTTTTTGAAGGGCAGCTGCTTTTTTGGCACCAATCAGTGCCGCAATATTTTGAATGGGTTCCTTTTTAATATTGGCCACCGATTTAAATTGGTTGAGCAGTATTTCTCTAGTAGCTGGTCCAATGCCTTCAATATTTTCTAGTGCAGTTGTAAAAGTGCCTTTGGATCTTTTGTTTCTATGAAACGTAATCCCAAAGCGGTGCACTTCATCTCTAATTCCTCTCAATAATTTTAAACTATCACTATCCCAGGGTAATTTTAAAGACTGGCTATCACCCGCAAAAAAAAGTTCTTCTTCGTTTTTGGCAAGACCTACCAGTGTTGTGCTGCCAGTGAGTCCTAGGGCTTCTATGCTTTCAAGTGCAGCGCTTAATTGTCCCTTGCCACCATCAATTACAATGAGTTGAGGCATTGGGTCTCCAGATTCCTTTACCCTTTTATACCTCCTGTAAACCACTTCTTTCATGGTGGCAAAATCGTTGATGCCTTCTACCGTTTTCACATTGTAATGACGGTAATCTTTTTTGCTAGGCATGCCATCCTTAAAACAAACCATGGCAGAAACGGGGAAACTCCCTTGAAAATTTGAGTTATCAAAACACTCTATATGTGTAGGTGTTTCTTGTAATTGCAAATAGGATTGTAATTCAGTTAATACAAACTTCTTTTCACTATCTGTTTTTCCTTCTAAACGTAATATTTTTTTAAGCTGAAGTTCTCTAGTAAAATAGGTAACGTTTTTAATAGAGAGGTCTAGCAGTTTTTTCTTATCCCCTAGTTTGGGTACCGTGATGGTGATATTTTCATCAAAATACTCGATGGGGTAGGGCACAATAATTTCGGTGCTCAGGCTATTAAAATCGGATCTAATTCTTTCGATAGCAAAGCATAATAATTCATCTTCGGGCTCGTCCAACTTTCCTTCTAATGGAACCGTATGGGTTTGTATGATGCTTCCATTTTGAACCATGAGGTAATTGACATAGGCTAGTTTACCATCTTTAATGATTGAAAACACGTCTAGGTTAGAAAAGTGTTTACCTACTACCACTGACTTTTCTTGATAGGTTTGTAAGAGTTCTATTTTGTTTTTTAAGTAAGCCGCTTTTTCAAAATCTAGGTCCTCTGCATGCGCTTGCATTTGTTTTTTTAAATGACCCATTAATTGGTTCATATTTCCTTTTAGCATGTTTTTTAACTGCTCTAAACTGTCTAAATAGTCATCCTCAGTTTGAAGCGCTGCGCAGGGTGCTAAACAATTGCCTAAATGATACTCTAAACATGGCTTAAACTTTTGCTTATCAATATTTTCTTTGCTTAAATTAAGTTTACAAGTTCGAAGTGGAATAAACTGTTTTACAAAACTTAATACTTCTCGGATAGTTCCTTTAGAGGTAAATGGACCAAGATAAATAGAGCCATCATTGTATTTCTTCCATGTAGAAAAAACCCTTGGAAAACGTTCCTTTTTGATAACCAAGTAGGGGTATCCCTTATCGTCTTTCAGTAATATATTATAACGAGGTTTATACTGCTTGATAAGGGAGTTCTCCAACAAAAGCGCATCCTGCTCCGAATCAACAATAGTAAACTCAATACGTTCAATTTTTTGAACCAGCTCGATAGTTTTAAAACTATTTTGACTTTTTGTAAAATAGGAGGCAATCCTTTTTTTCAAGCACTTAGCTTTACCAACGTATATAAGTATGCCACTCGTATCATAATACTTATAGATACCGGGGTCTGCGGGTAATTTGTGTGCTAATTGTTGGTACTGCTCCTGGGTCATTTATGGAAGTATAACACGAACAGTAATTGTTTTGTTGCGTAAAAAGCCATTACTCGCTTCTTTACTAATTGATGTAGTAAAACCCTCATTTGTTTTCCAACTCAACTGTTCTGTACTTGTAGTGTCTTTAGTGCGAAATTGTTTCCTTATAAATAATCTTTTTATAATGGAGGTTTGATCATCCATCAAAATGTCAATATTTCTTATAGGAACAGAAGTATTTATGGGTGTATAGTTGATATTTAAACTAGCTGTTCCCGCGTCACGAAATACTGATTCCTTGTAATTTATTTTTTGAACACTATCGCTGATATCAGCTTCCATAAATGATTGAATCATTGGCATAATAGACGCTAATTGAGAAATGATACTGTCTTTTATTGTACCTTCTGTTGTAACCACACTAAACTTAACACCAGTACTATCAAAATACTTTACTTGATCCTTAATAAAAGAAGCTAGCGGGTAAAAGCTTGTCGTATCGGTTGTTGCAACCAGATTTTTAGTGTCCTCTTTTGAATTGCTGCAGGCGGCTGCCATCATGCAAACGACACATGCTATAATTAAAGGCTTCATACCGTAAAATTACTTAAACTGTTTGCTCCAACCTATTCGGAAACCGTAATCAATCAAATTTTCTTTGATAGGGTAAGGGTTGTTATACGTGGGAAGTGTTTGGTATCTTATTTGAGGACCTAATTGCCAAATGGTATTTCCTTTTTGATAACTAAATTGAATACCAACACTAGTATTGATATTCCACTTTCTTACGTAGTCATTGCCGGCAGCATAATTTGCATAATCGGTAGATAGTAAGTAAACGTTTTTATTAATATTATAGGTGGGCTGAATGGTAGCTTGTGTATGAATGCCAAATTTCTTAAACTTCAGAACTTGATAATCGAGTCCAATTGGCATGGCAATCTGATAGACTTTATTATTAAGATGGGCGGATCTAAAACCAACATTGTTATTATAACTCGACATTACAGATACCGTTTGAATTCGACCGCCGTTTAGGAGTGCAAGAGTTGCAGCATTGGCGCCTGTTTCATAGGTGTCAATCTGGTATTGTCTAATGTTTAATTGTAGCCCGGTTTTGAATTGCAATTTTTTGGTAACCGGATAATTAAAGGTGAGTCCAAGCTCTAACCCTAAATCAGGCCTATGCCTAACCGCTTGATTAAATGTTGTTGTTTGGGATATTGGTGAGGTAAGTGGAATGGCAATAAGTGATGGCTGAATCAACTCTTTTACTTTTTGATCGTTGAGAACTCTAAAACTTGCAGAAGGCGTAGCATAAAATTGAACGCTATATTTTCTATTTTTTTGTTTTGTAGCAGAGTTAGTTTTAAGTTCAAAACTGTTATTAACCTGTTGTTGAATAATTGCCGGTAAAAGAGATACATTATTTTTTTTGATTTCACTATCATTTGTTGAAACAATAGTTGCCGCTTCAAAATTTACTTTCTCAGTTGAAGATGCTTCAGTACTTGTAGTAGAAATATCGTCTACTGTAGTTACATCAGATGTGGCATTAGAAACGGGCACAATTATGATTGGATTGGCTTGAATGAGCGCAACAGGAAGTTCTATTTGCGTTTCCTTAACCTGTTTTTCATTGGTATATTTGGAAGGTATAATTTGTGCACTGGAATGATAGGTCGTAAAAGGCTTTTCAAGCTTTTGTGCAATTACTTTAGTCTTTGAAATGGTGCTAGTCATTGAAATTGACGCTGACTTTTGCGTTACAACAAAAGTAGAAACAGTGAGTGCTACAAGCACGGTTAAGGCAATGATGGTAAGGGCTGGCCAAGACCGCTTGCCATGCACTTCGGTTCGTATATTATCCCAAACACGACCAGATGGGTACATCTTGTGTTCGTTTACCTCGTCAAGTATAAACTCCTCAAAAGCATCTAGTTGATTCCTCTTTTCCATATCTGCCCGCTTCACGCAATTATTTTTGTATCACCGACAACAACTCAAATTTCTCTTTGGGTGCTTCAATAATTCTTTTCTTAATTAAAATATTAGAAAGCATGTTTTTAGCCCTTGTGTATTGACTTCTACTGGTGCTTTCTTCGATGTCTAGTAAAATACTAATTTCTCTATGACTATATCCTTCTATAGCAAATAAATTGAGTACTGTTTTATAACCGATAGGTAATTGTCTGATGCACTCAACTACTTGTTTCGATTGCATGATGGATGCAATTGACTCTTCCTTTACTTCCAAATTTTCTGCACTCGTTAAATCCAAACTCTCTGTAAATTTTTTATATTTTTTTAGAAAGTTGATACTGGTATGCACCATGATACGCCTAACCCATCCTTCAAATGACCCTTTGTTTTGAAACGTATGCATTTGTGTAAAGACTTTTATAAAGCCCTCTTGGAGCATGTCTTCTGCATCTTCTCTGTTTTGAGCAAAACGGTAGCAAACGCTGAGCATTTTAGGGCTATATCTATTAAATAGCTCCCTTTGTGAAGCAGCGTCGTTGTGAAGGCAACCCGCAATAATAGCTTGCTCAGTCATTGAAATGGTTTGATAGTACCTCTAATTTAGGTAAAAAAAAGGGTAAAAAGAGTAATATTCACGTGTAAATTCATTAATTTAATACCCTATTTATACTGTAAACACCCCCCCCGTTACCATGGAAAGAAATAGATTTACTGAAAATACACCACCACCTACCACTGGTTTACAGCCCTACACTGGCAGTTTTGGTGCCCCAGAACTCAGACATTTATTAAGGCGAACCCTTTTTGGTGCCACAAAAGCCGATATGGCTTACTTTTCTGGTAAATCTGTAACGGAAGTTGTAAACGAACTTATTAATCCTACAGCGCCGCCTCCGGCGCCTCCGGTTAAAGAATATGTGGTAGCAGCTACCACACTCGTTCCAGATAATAATATTGCGCCAGGTACCACTTGGGTGAGTGACATTAATAATGACGGAACCATTGCTAGTTACAGAAGAGCATCATTTAAGAAATGGTGGGTTGGAAATCTCATCAACCAGGACCGCAGTATTCGTGAAAAAATGACGCTTTTCTGGCACAATCATTTTGCTACAGAAATGAATGATGTAGGCAACGCGCAATACATATACAAGCACCATGATTTACTGCGCACAAGTGCACTTGGTAATTTTAAGACGCTTACCAAAAATATAACGCTTGATCCCGCAATGCTTGTTTATTTGAATGGGCAGTTAAATACAGCTGCTGCTCCAGACGAAAACTATGCCCGCGAAATTCAAGAACTTTTTTGTTGTGGCAAGGGACCAGACTCTTTGTACACCGAAGCGGATGTAAAGGCAGCAGCTAAAGTATTAACCGGATGGCGCAATAATGCCACCACGCTGAGCGCCTACTTTACGGCTTCTAGGCATGATGCTACGAATAAAACTTTTTCTTCTTTTTATAATAATACAGTTATCACTGGGCGTAATACTGCAACTGCAGGTGAACAAGAATTAGATGATTTCTTAAACATGATTTTTGCCAATCAAGAAGTGGCGAAATACATGTGCAGAAGGATTTACAGGTGGTTTGTGTATTATGATATTGATGATACCGTAGAACAAAACATTATAACACCGCTTGCTAATTTATTTCGTTCAAGTAATTATGAGGTATTGCCGGTGCTAGATATGCTTTTAAAAAGTGAACATTTTTTTGATGTGCTGTCTAGAGGTTGTGTTATAAAAAGTCCAGTTGATTTAGTAATTGGATTTTGTAGAGAATCTGAAATTGTATTTCAGCCAGATACAGATTATGTTACCAATTATGGATTTTATAATTACATGATTAGTTGGCTTAACAATATGCAGCAAAATATTGGTGATCCGCCCGATGTAAGCGGATGGAAGGCTTACTACCAAGAACCTCAATTCAATGAAATTTGGATCAATAGTGATACGCTTCCAAAGCGTAATCAGTTTAGTGATACTATGCTCGTAAGTGGTTACACATTCAATAGTAAAAAAATACAACTCGATCCATTAGCTTATGCGAGAACATTTTCCAATCCTAGCGATCCTAATGCATTTATTGCTGAATTAACAGAGCGTTTGTTGGGTCTTGATATTTCTGCAGCTTCCAAAGCGCAACTAAAAAAAGATATTTTATTAAATGGACAAAGCCTGGATATATATTGGACGCAGGCATGGGATTTATATATTTCCACACCTACGAATACTGCCAATACAACATCTGTACGTACAAAAATACGTGACCTCGTAAAATATTTAATGAACCTAGCCGAGTATCAACTAGCATAAAACATCCCCCCAATGAAACGTAGAGATTTTTTAAAAAATACTGTCCCCGTTGGTGTGGTGATGCCCGCGCTTGTTGGTGGATTTTCTTTTAAAGCATTTGGTGCCGAAGACGCTATTGCGCAATCACTTTTGCTTCCTGCCGCCGTAGAAAATGACCATGTCCTTGTTATTATTCAATTAAATGGTGGTAATGATGGTTTAAACATGGTTATTCCGCTGGATAATTTTTCTAATTATGTAAATGCACGTTCTAATATTTATATCCCTGAAGACAAAGTTTTAAAACTTGCTGGTGTAACCAAAGCGGGCTTGCATCCAGCTATGACAGGCCTTCAGGCCATGTACAACGATGGAGAACTAAATGTTGTACAATCTGTGGGCTATCCGCAACCAAATTTTTCGCACTTTAGAGCTACTGATATTTGGATGAGTGCAAGTGATAGTAATACCGTCGTAAATAGTGGTTGGGCAGGAAGATTTTTAGATGCTGAGTTTCCTAATTTCCCCAATGGCTATCCTAACGCATCAATGACAGATCCACTTGCCATTCAAATTGGTTCTGCTACCTCATTAACGTTTCAAGGCCCTGCAGTAAGTATGGGTATGAGCATAAGTAATACGTCTAGTTTTTATAATTTAATCAATGGTGTTCGTGATACCGCGCCTAATACACCGGCTGGAAAGGAACTCAATTTTGTGCGCATGGTAGCACAGCAAACACAGCAGTATGCTGCTGTTATTAAAGACGCTGCTGCTAAAGTGCCTACACAGGTTACCTATCCTACAAGTAATTCGCTTGCAGATCAATTAAAAATTGTTGCAAGACTTATAAAAGGTGGTTTAAAAACGCGCGTGTACATGGTTAATTTTGGAGGCTTTGATACGCACGCTGCTCAAGTAAATACCCCTGATACCACAACTGGTTCACACGCTGTACTTTTAGGAAAAGTGAGTGACGCCATTAGGGCCTTCCAAAAAGACCTTAAGTTTTTAGGTGTTGATGACCGTGTTGCGGGTATGACATTTTCTGAATTTGGACGTCGCGTTAAATCCAATGGTAGTGTTGGTACCGATCATGGTGCTGCAGCTCCATTATTTGTTTTTGGAAAAAATGTGATTCCTGGTGTTTTAGGTGCTACACCAAAATTTGGTGCGAATGTTAGTGTTGGTGAAAACGTACCTTTTGAATTTGATTTTAGAAGTGTATACGCAACACTATTGTCTAATTGGTTATGCGTATCAGATACGGATCTTCAACAAATCATGCTTAAGAACTTTCAAACCTTACCACTTGTAAATGCAGCAGCTTGTAAAAAAGCAGTTAATTTATCTGGAGAAGATTTGGTACATAATTATCCCAATCCGTTTACCAGCAAAACCGTGATATCATTTAAAACGGCAGGTGGTCATACCCTTATTCAGGTGATGGATATGTTAGGAAGAGTTATTACTAATTTAACAGATCGTGATTATGCGCCTGGCACTTATACGGTTGTATTTGACTCAGGGAGTTTACCAACTGGCGTATACTATGCTAGGCTACAAAATATGTCCGTACAACAGGTGCACACGATGCTAAAAGTCAAATAGGTTTGCGTTAAAATTCTTGCTTACTTTGCATCATGGAAATTAGTTTTAATACACCCGCACTTTTGTTTCCGGCCATTAGTCTGATTATGCTAGCTTATACCAATAGGTTTTTAGCTCTTAGTAGCAGGGTGAGAAACTTGCATGACAAATACCAGAACCAAGAACAAAAACAGCTTATTCACGGGCAAATTAAAAATCTTCGCTACCGCTTAAAGCTTATCAAAAATATGCAGGCGCTAGGGGTGGTTACGTTTTTAGGATGTATCCTTTGTATGTATCTGATTTATGTTCAGTTTATGTTAGCAGCTAATGTAGTATTTGCAATTAGTTTGCTATCGTTTTCTGCCTCTTTACTTCTTTCTTTATTAGAAATTCAATTAAGTACCAAAGCCCTTGAATTAGAGCTTAGTGATATGGAAGGGCTCGAAGATCCTTCTGTGATTGAATACTTTAAAAAGAAATTCGGAAAAGAGTAAAGCCGTTAATTAACGCGTTACTTTTCTTTCTCCAATTTGTTGACGCCACATGGCGTAATAAAGTCCTTTTTCGGCAAGTAATGCTTCATGTGTTCCGGTTTCAACAATCTGTCCTTTTTCTAAAACGTATATTCTATTCGCATGCATGATGGTGCTGAGCCTATGCGCAATCATGACTGTAATTTGCTCCCGCTCTTCAGAAATTGCATGAATGGTTCTTGTGATTTCTTCTTCTGTAATACTATCGAGTGACGAAGTGGCTTCGTCAAAAATAAGAAGATGTGGATGTCTTAGTAGTGCGCGCGCAATAGATAGTCTTTGTTTTTCACCACCACTGAGTTTTAAGCCTCCTTCACCAATAATACTATCTAAGCCTTGTTGTGCCTTAGATAAAATAGAATGGCAACTTGCTTTTTCAAGCGCAGTAATCATTTCCGAATCTGTAGCATTTGGAAACACGAAGCTTAAATTTTCTCTGATGGTGCCCGCAAATAATTGAGTATCCTGTGTTACAAAACCAATTTGATTGCGAAGTTCTTCAAAATCAATATCGCTTTCTTTGGCGCCATTGTATTCGATATGTCCATTTTGAGGTCTGTAAAGCCCTACCAATAATTTAACGAGTGTACTTTTACCCGCGCCAGAAGGGCCAACAAATGCAATCGTTTCACCAAGTTTAACACTAAATGAGATATTATCAAGTGCCTTAAATTCTGCGCTTTGATGCTGAAAAGATACACCAGCAAAAGATAAGGTTTGAATGGCGCCAACACTTGTTGGATGGTCGGGTCTCGCTTCCACTTCGCGACTCATAAGCTTGTGAAAGTTTTGAAGTGATGCTTCTGCTTCTCGATAACTTAATATAATACTACCAATTTCTTGTAATGGTCCAAAAATAAAGAAGCTGTAAAACTGTAATGAAATTAATTGACCCACTGTTAATACATCTCTATAAATAAGCCACATGAGTGTAAAGGTGATGACCTGTCTTAAAAAGTTTACGAGTGTTCCTTGTATAAAACTAAGAGATCGAATACTTTTTACTTTTTTAAGTTCAAGGCCTAATATTTTATAGGTATTGGTATTGAGTCTTTTTACTTCCTGGTCGGTTAAACCTAAACTTTTTACAAGTTCAATATTTCTTAAACTTTCGGTGGTGGTTCCTGCAAGTGCAGTTGTTTCTCCAACAATTGCTTTTTGAATTATTTTGATTTTTTTGCTTAGAAGATTGGTAACCGCGCCAATTAAAATGGCACCTCCTAAATAAATGGGGACAATTGACCAGTGAAGTCTAGTAGCATAGATAGATACAAATACCACACTCACAATAATGCCAAAGAGTACGTTGGTTACATAACCAATAAATTTTTCAGTGTCGGCTCTTACTTTGGTTAAAATCGAAAGTGTTTCACCACTTCGTTGGTCTTCAAAATCTTGATAGGGCAAACGCATGGAGTGCTGAAGTCCATCTGTAAATATTTTAGCACCAAATTTTTGAATTACTACATTAACGGTATAATCTTGGAAAGCCTTTGCTAGCCTACTTACCATGGCTGTACCTACGAGTAAAAAAAGCATGCCCATAATGCCCTTTATAAATTCACTTTCACTTCTAAAACTGCCGTCTGGATTTGTTTTGGCATGATTGGCAAACTGATCTATAAGTTTCCCAAAAATCATGGGATCAAATAGCGAAAAGGTTTGGTTGATACCCGCTAGTAATAACGCTAATAGTACAAGCCCTTTGTAGGGCTTTAAGTAAGTGATAAGTAATTTCATAAAAATTATATTATTATTCGGCTGCTGTCGCAGCTTCATTACAAGTATCAATAAATGCGAGCATTTCGGGACGGCCGGTTTTTAATTCGGCGCTTGTTACAAAATGCCTAGGTAAAAACTGCCAACTTTCTTTTAATACAGTAAAAAATGCTTCAACGTTTCTTTTTACAACACCTGGCTTTTCTTTATCAATTTTTGTAAACACGAGTGTAAACACGATGCCCCAACTATCTAACTGACTAATAAATTCAAGATCGTTTTTTTGAGGACCATGTCTGCTGTCAATGAGTACAAAAACTTGTACAAGATTTTCTCTCTTTTTAAAATAGCCTTCAATCATTTGCTCCCAACGTCTTCTATCTGTTTGAGATCTTTTTGCATATCCGTATCCTGGCAAATCAACAATAAACCATTTGCTTCTTGGTGCTTTTGCTTTTTGGGTACTTTCTATTTCAAAATGGTTGATGAGCTGCGTTTTGCCGGGCGTGCCAGATGTTTTGGCTAAACTTTTCTGACCGGTAAGCATATTAATCAATGAAGATTTGCCCACATTGCTTCGTCCAATAAATGCATACTCGGGCCTATCTGGCTTTGGACATTTGTCAAAACTAGGACTCGAAACCAAATAGCTGGCTTTTGTAATTTCCATGCTGCAAGGTAACAAAAAGCCCGCTTATTTGTGTAAGCGGGCTAATAAAAGAGAGGGGTATGGCGGGTTAAAATGATTTTCTTAACGCTATTGACAAATTCCTGCCTGGCGCAGAAATACCACTCGCGAAATAGCGGTAGTTGGCATCAAAAATATTCTCTAACGAAATTTGTGTTTGCCACGCTTTACCCATATTTAATTCAAATTTGGCATTCAGGGTAAACCAACTAGGCATGCCATCTGGAGTGGCATATTGTTGGTTATCTTCTCCATTTGGATTATAGTCATTTATTTTTTTCCATCCATTAAATTGACCAAAAATGCTAGCATTCCAAATTGTAGATGATTGCTTAATGGAAACTTTTCCAAAAAATGGAGGAATATGATCTAAAGGAACTTGAACCGCTTTATGATCTGTATATTTTCCGGTTGTGTAAGTTGCAACACCTTCTAATATCAATTGCTTTGTAAATTTTATTGTAGCATTAGCACTCCAACCAAAAACGTATGCCCTTGCTTTATTTTGGGTTGCGAATATGGCGCTTTTTACACCACTGTAGTAAATGCTGTCTTGTCCATTAAAAGTAAACCTGTCAACAACCAATGCTTGTTTAAATTGAGTATAAAAAATAGAACCTCCAAAAGAAACAGTTCCACTTGTATGGTTAAAATTTAGTTCAGCGTTGTAGGTGTATTCTGGTTTTAGATTTGCATTTGGAACGACAACAGAACCTGTTTTAGTATCAAACACCTTGGATAAATCATCTACGTTAGGTGCTCTAAATCCGCTACTTATAATTAGGCCAATTTTGATCGTATTGTCTACAGCGTAAGCTAGGCCTATGTTTCCAGTAGCTGCCAGATGTTGTTGTACTACTTTATTAAAAGGGAAATGCATAAGTGTAGTATCTGCAAATCTAGCATCTAATTTTGTTAGATTCAATCGTATGCCGTCATTGAGCGTTAATTGTTTTGATATTTTATACGTGTGTTGTGCATATAAAGCATTCGACTGCATCGTTGTTGGACCGTCTGCGTATCTAGTTGTTATGGCACTAAGTACACTTGTTACTATATTTTTTCTTTCAGCAGTTGATCGCACAAAGTTTTGATAGCTCTCAGCCCCAATGTGTAACTCATGATTGCCACTTGAATGTTTTGCATCAATATTTATGCCAAATACATTTACTTTCTCCCATCTAAAATCTTTATTGTTATTTTGGAATCTTCTTGTAATTCTGCTTTCTTCAATATTCTGGTAGCTAGCAGTAACTTTTACATCTTGAAAAAAACCGTTTAGTTTACTAGCGGTGTAATGGTAACCTACTAAATTTCTAACTTGCGGTCCGTAATACCACTCTGCAAATACAGGCTTTCCTCCTGATATTTCGGAGAGCCTATCATACCTGGGTACATCGCTGCTATTCGACAATTGAATATTTAATACATGTTTACTTTTTTCGTCCGGGGTAAACAGGATTTTTTGTAAAATATCATACTGATTATAACCGCTCGCTACTTGTTTATTAGGGTTTGGATTAACTGAAGCGATATCCGTATTGTTTTCGCTTGTTACAATAAAATTTTTCTTACCAAACTCGGGGTAAGTACTTTTTCTATTGTTGCCTTGCGTCATATCCCCAAAAGATCCTGCAGTAAATGCGGTTAAAGAAGCCCATTTTGAACCACCAATATTGAGTAGCAAATTGGCTCTTTGTTCATCTGTTGCAGAAGCATACCTCAATGTGCTTGAGCCGCTCAACACCGTTTTTTTCGAAGTTGATAAAACGGGATCTTTTGTGATCATATTTACAGCCCCACCAAGTGCGTCGCTCCCATAAAGTGTTGATGATGGACCATAAATTATTTCTACCCGGTCTAGTACCATATTGTCGATGGTAATGATATTTTGTAAATGCCCAGATCGGTAAATGGCATTATTTAAACGGATGCCATCTACGTTTAATAATATCCGGCTGGCTTCAAACCCTCTAATTACAGGACTACTTCCACCTTGTTGGCTTTTTTGAACAAATACCTGGCCACTATTCAATAAAACATCGCCGGTGTTGGCTTGCAATTGAATGGCATTGTGGTCTCTGATAACACTGATTGTTTGTGCTATTTTGCCAGCTTTTTCTGGAAACTTATTGGCATATACAACAATGTCATTGAGTTTAGTAATGGTATCTTGATCCTCTTTTTTTTGTGCTATAGCTATGTTATACATAGCAGCTATCCCTATAAATAATAGAGATGCATATTTTTTATGCATAAAACAAATGTTTATCGTGAAAAATAAAGTACTGCGTTTATAGTGCAGTTATTGTTTCACTAACATTTTGGTGGTGGCGTTGTAATTTTTTTTGTTAGGTAGGTAAGTGGAGTTGGAAGGAGCGGGTAGCGAATATTGTTGGTGTCAATAACCGCTTCTAGATATTTTTTTGGCTGCTCTTTTTCAAAAACAAGGGAAGTGATTTTTGAGATGAGTATTTTGGTGGTTTTGCTATTTTTTTGATCAAATAGTTTTCCAGTTGAAGCGGCAATGGCATCTTCGGCACTATCATAGATCCCTTTACAAATAATATCTCCGTTAGAAAGAACTGTATACGATTTAACGTCAAAAAGTTGACCGTTTATGCGAAGCTCATGCACCTCCTCTACCCAATTAATTTTATTTTTTTCTACCCTTACTTTAATGAGCTGTGTATTTTCAAGTTTTTCGGTAGCCATAAATTTAACAACCTGCTTTGTTACTTGCAGGTATAGACTCATAAGCGTTGTTGCGCTTACAAGTACAATCATGAAAATGGCTACAATTTTTTTCAATCTTACTTTTTTCTAATCAAACTATCTATAGGATAGGTCGCTTTCATTGAATCAAGCACCGATTGTGCCCAGCTTGTAAGCACAACTCTTTCTTCTTGAGATAATTTTGCCTCTCCATGTATAAGGCTATAAGATTCAAGTGGCATTTCGCCTTCTTTTACCTGTTCAATTACTTCCTCCATTTTATGGTACTGCTTGCGTAGTTTATAATTCGCAAAATCATCTAAATTAAAATGTTTTTTACCGTCTACTACATGATCATTAATCCACCAAGCAAGTGGTTGCACACTAGCGTACCAAGGGTATTTTGTGTTGTTGCTATGACAATCATTACAAGCTTTTACTAAAATAGCATCCACTTCTTTTGACACTGGGTAAAGGGTTGCAATATTTTTTGAATGATCGTCTGATACATTTTTTTCAGGTTTAAACGCTTGTAGCACAACTAGGACAACAACAAGTGCCAGACCCATTTTTTTTAGTAAACTCATGGTAGGTATTTTAAATTAAAATATTTCCGGTCATTTCTGCCGGTATTGGTAATTCCATTAATTGTAAAATAGTTGGTGCAATGTCTCCAAGTTTACCTGCTTTAAGGTTCACTTTTAAATCATTGTCTACTAAAAATAAAGGTACTAAATTTAAAGTATGCGCCGTGTTAGGGCTTCCGTCTTCGTTGATCATAAAATCAGCGTTACCATGATCTGCGGTAACAAGTAGGGTATAGCCGTGTGCAAGACCCGCTGTTACCACTCTTTCTACACAGGCATCTACAGTTTCTACCGCTTTAATGGCTGCCTCAAAAACACCGGTATGGCCTACCATATCTGCGTTTGCGTAGTTTAGGCAAATAAAATCGGCAGATTCGGCTTCTATTTCTGGAACCAATAAATCGGTGATACCAACAGCGCTCATTTCTGGTTGTAAATCATAAGTAGCCACTTTTGGGGAAGCCACCATGATTCTATTTTCTCCTTCAAAAGGTTGTTCTCTGCCGCCGCTAAAAAAGAAAGTTACGTGCGGGTATTTTTCGGTTTCGGCAATTCTAATTTGTTTTTTACCATGCGCGGCCAACACTTCTCCTAAAGTGTTTTGTAAATTATCATTTTCAAATACTACGTGTACGCCTTTAAATGTTTGGTCGTACTGTGTCATGGTGGTGTAATGTAGCTGTAAAGGCTGCATGTTGTATTCAGGAAATGCTTGTTGCGTTAGCACTTCTGTAATTTCTCTACAACGGTCTGTTCTAAAATTAAAACAGAATACGGCGTCGCCTTCTTTGATGGTAGCAACAGGTTCGTTATGATCATTTACTATAACAGTAGGAAGTAAAAATTCATCGGTGGTATCAGCAGCGTATGTAGCTTCTAAAGCACTGATAGCGCTAGTTGCACGGGGCCCAGCGCTATGTACTAGGCAATCATAGGCAAGTTTTACCCTTTCCCATCTTTTATCCCGGTCCATGGCGTAGTAGCGGCCACTAATGGATGCAATTTTACCTACACTATTTTGTAGGTGGGTTGAAAGCGTGGTAATAAAACCTAGACCACTTTTTGGATCCGTATCGCGTCCATCGGTAAAGGCGTGAATATAAACCTCGGTAAGATCATTGGCTTTACAATAATCGCAAATAGCCATCAGGTGATTGATATGCGCATGTACGCCACCATCACTCACGAGTCCCATTAGATGTAGTGGTTTATTTTTTGCTTTTGCATAGCTAACAGCCTCCAAAAAAGTTTTATTAGTAGCTAGTTCGCCGGTTTTTATCGCAACATTAATGCGTTGCAATTCTTGGTATACAATCCTTCCCGCACCAATATTTAAGTGACCCACTTCTGAATTACCCATTTGACCTTCCGGTAAACCAACGTCTTCACCACATGTTACAAGTGTACTATGTGCGTATTTGGTATAAAGGCTACTTACAAAAGGTGTTTTTGATTGCTGAATGGCATCTGACATTTTTTTTGTGCCAAGCCCCCATCCATCCATGATTACGAGAATTACTTTGCGTTTCATACTACAAATTTACAACCTTTATTTTTGGGGCAAAACCTCAATTTTAAAGGGGATAACCTTATTAATTGCTGCATCTTAGTTATTTTTGGGTCAGTCATATAAAACCAGACCATGAAAAAGCATTTATTAGGCCTCTTATTTCCTCTCTTGCTGTTAACGACAGCATTTGAGGGGCCATTTCAAGGAGATGCAGATCTGGTAGTAGCCGCTTTAAAATCCGGAAATCCTGCAGAGGTTGCAAAACATTTTGCAGTGGTAGTAGATATAAAATTTTTAGACGCCCCCGAAGATAAAATTGTAGCTAGCGAAAAAGCGGCCCAAAAATTAGCTGCTTTTTACAACGATTACAAGATCAAAGGATTTGAGCGTACCGCACAAAGAGAAATTGGTAATACCATGTATTTGACCGGAAAAATTAGCGGCGCTACTAAAAATTATAATATTACGCTGATGCTGATGAAAAAAAATGCAGCGCCCTATCATATTGTAACCCTACGTGTCAATTAATTACATTTTTTTTCATGAGTAAAAAAAACAAGTCGGACGTTAGAGGGTTCATTTATAGCACAGATCCTAACTTTAATTTTGAACCGGAGCAGGATGAAATCCTAGAAACTTTACCACCGGCAAAGCAACCACTTCGTATTCGTTTAGATACCAAACATAGAGCTGGTAAGGCTGTTACGCTTATTTCAGGGTTTATTGGAACCTCCGAAGACGTTGAAAAATTAGGCAAGCAATTAAAAAATTTTTGCGGTACCGGCGGCTCTGTAAAAGATGCCGAAATTATTGTACAAGGAGATCAGCGTGATAAAGTACTTCAGTGGTTATTAAAAAATAGTTATAGCGCTACTAAAAAAATGTAGCACGGCCTGTATTAATAATCAATTTCTAATTTAAGTTTCTCCTTTAATTCTTTGAGTAGTGGATACTGCTCACTAATGCGTTCAAACTTTTGCTTGCTATTAAGTCGCATATGAATAGGCACGTCTTCTTTTTCGGTAGCATCTACAATGATGCTAAATTTGATAGAGCGGTTATTGAACGTAGCAAATATTTGATCAATCAGCATCATGCGCTCTTGTTCTACAAACTTTTGAGCCGTTAAACCGGGTACACGTACCGTGAAATGAATATCACTTTCAATTTCAAGAACCGCCATTTTAAAAGTTCCTGAGGCAGAGTGCTTTTGTTGCGCTTCCAGTGTGGCGCCATAAGCGTCCCAACATGCTCTAAGCTTTTCTAGGTTAAGGGATTCTGCTTCTTTAACTTCTTCAATAGCATACTGGTCACCATATTTTTCGCGAAGGGCTGTTAATAGGTTCTTTTTAGGACCAGCTGGGGCGGCAGCTTCAGTAGATCTAGCGCGCATTTGGTCTGGCGCAGCAGGACTAGAGGCAAGAACAGGCACTGAAGCAACAGGCGCTTGTGGAGCAGTCTCAGCTGCAGATGCTTGAACCGCTTCTTTAACGACCACTTCTTTTTGAATTGTTAATGTAGCGCTTGCATTATTTGAAACCGGCAGAGCCGCAATTTGAATAGAAGGTATACTTTTTGTTCTAATGGCTACTGGTCCGTCAATCCGTTTTTTTTTTAGGATGGAACCATTTTCTGAAGCAAGTTCAATGGCTTCTTGTAAAAAGTTTAGTTTAATGAGCGTGAGTTCTACGTGCAATCTTTTGTTGCGCGCCATTTTATAGTTGATCTCCGCTTCATTTAAAATATTGAGCGCGCTCACCAAATAGGACATGCCCATTGCAGCAGCGGCGGAAATATACTTATCCTGCATACCTTCTACTACTTCTAGTAAAGGAGCAGATTTTGGATCTTTACAAACCAAAATATTACGAATGAATTCTGCAAATCCATTGAGTACCATATCTCCTTCAAAACCCTTTCTATTGATTTCGTCGTAGAGTACCATCGATGCTGCCAAATCCTTGGCCTGCATACTTTCTAGCATTTTGAAAAAATAATCTTCGTCTAAAATATTTAAGTGCTCTAGGGTATTTTGATAGGTTAAACTACCACCCGTAAAGCTTACAATTTTATCTAAAATACTTAGTGAATCACGCATGCACCCTTCACTCTTTTGCGCAATTACCTGAAGTGCTGCGCGCTCGGCTTTAATCGATTCTTTACCAGCAATCTCTTCTAAGTGTTCTACGGTGTCGTTGTTGGTGATTCTTTTAAAATCAAAAATTTGGCAACGACTTAAAATGGTTGGAAGTATTTTATGTTTTTCGGTAGTTGCCAAAATAAAAATGGCGTACGAAGGTGGTTCTTCAAGTGTTTTTAAAAATGCATTAAAGGCACTAGCGCTGAGCATGTGTACCTCATCCACTATATATACTTTGTATTTACCCGCTTGTGGTGCAAACCTTACCTGCTCTACAAGTGATCTAATATCATCTACCGAGTTATTGCTCGCCGCATCTAGCTCATGAATATTGAGTGATGTGCCTGCGTCAAACGATACGCAACTGTTGCAGGTGTTACAAGCTTCACCATCTGGTGTAGGGCTTGTACAATTGATGGTTTTGGCTAAAATTCTGGCACATGTTGTTTTTCCAACACCCCTTGGGCCGCAAAACAAAAACGCGTGTGCGAGTTGGTTGTTTTTGATGGCGTTTTTTAGGGTTGTCGTAATATGCGATTGCCCAACAACGGTATTAAAGTTTTGGGGTCTATACTTACGGGCCGAAACAACAAAATGATTTTCCATAACAGGGTTGCAATATAAGCACAACGGTAGGCTTCCCCTTATCTAAACCCCACCTTTTTTGCACATGGGTATAATTTTAACCGTATACCATTTCTGGGTGACGTTCAAAGGGCTTGGATGCATCAAAAAGACACCTAAAAGTGACCATTCTGCGGCTAGGTGTAGCGCCTAAACTTTTATAAATATTGAGCATTTTTGGATTCCAATCGCCAGCCCAACCCATTTCGTAACGGTCGTACCAATCTTTGTCTTTAATAAGTAGTGAGCATTCCTGAATCATAAAACTATCAATGCCAAGTGATTGGTATTTAGGAACGATACCAAAAGCGAGTCCAGTGAGTTGTTTGTTTGTTCCGGTTTTAGTCATGTATAACAAACGAAGTTTTTCAAACCAACCTAGTTTTCCATTAAAATGTTTAAAATATTGGTTGAGGTCTGGAATATTAATGAACATACCAATAGGTTCTGTTTTATAATAGGCAAACCAAACAAGACGCTCATCCATAATAGGTTTCATGGTCTTAAAAAGCTTGATCACTTGATCCTTGGTAACTTCTTTGGCTTCTCCATGTTGCGCCCAAGCTGCATTATAAACGGTAGCAAAGTCGCCAGCATATTTTTCAAGCTCACTTAATTTAACGTGCTTAGCAACATAATCTGGCTTGGCTGCAAAGCGTGCGTGTCTCTCAGGAAATCTTGCTGGCAGGTCTCCTTTAACGCTCGTCGCATAATAGTACTGGTTGTAATAATTTTGAAAACCGTAGTTTGTAAATAAGGTTTCGTAGTAATCTGGATTATAAGACATGCCATACATGGGCGGCTTTTCAAAACCTTCTACCATCAGGCCCCACCACTTGTCTCTGTCCCCAAAATTGATGGGTCCGTCCATGGCTTCCATACCTTTTTGGGAAAGCCATTCTTTAGCGGTATCAAAAAGTAAATTGGCTGCAGCTTGATCATTGATACAATCAAAAAAACCAACGCCACCGGTGTTAAAATCAGTCCCTTTATTAATATATTTTGAATTGGTAAAAGCTGCGATACGGCCTACGAGTTCACCATCGTCCGTTTCAAGTATCCATCTTTTTGCTTCGCCGTATTTAAAATTTTTATTTTTAGTCGCATCAAAAACATCATTGACCTCGTTGTTAAGGGGTCTAATATAATTGGGGTTACCGGCATTGATAATAGCTTGCACTTCTAAAAAATCTTTGGCAGTATCGGCGCTTGTAACTTCAATTAAATGCATCGTAATTCTTTATTTCAAAGTTAAGATATGGTTGTTATAGTTGGACCTCTTCTTTTCTAAAAAGTAGGCGCTCCATTTTGGCATCATGATCATAAATATCTTTCCTAAACTGTAAAATACCATAACTATCTACCCAACTTGTAAAATAGGCAATAAAAACTGGGATTGTTTTTTTAAGTGTTACCCATTTTTCTTTTTGTTGATGCATCGCCGTGTCTATTTTTATAGCCGTCCAACTGGTGTCGGCTCTTAGCAGGTAGCTTGCCATTTTTTTAGCATCTCCAAGCCTGATACAGCCATGGCTAAAACCTCTATTTTGTTTGGCAAAAAGATGTTTACCCGGTGTGTCATGTAAATAAATATTGTAGGGGTTAGGAAATAAAAATTTTACCAGACCAAGCGAGTTTTGTGCACCAGGTAACTGTCTGATGGTGGGCACATCGCCAGGCGATGTAATTTCCATATTTTTTTGTGCTAGATAGTTTTTGTTTTTTTTAATGCCTGGTAAAATTTCTGCTTTTACAATACTGGGAGGTACATTCCAATAGGGACTAAAAACAACGTAACGCATGCGGTTGCTAAATATGACAGTATTGTTTGATTCTGAACCAACAATCACTGGCATTTTAAACTGAATTTTGCTGCTATCAAATACAAGCAGCTGATAGGCTGGAATATTTACAACGATGTAGTTACTATCCATCATGGCAGGCATCCAGCGTAAGCGCTCTAAATTAATTGCAATGGTGTTTGCGTACTGTTTGATGGGTATTTGAAGGGCTTGTAATACAATCTTGTCAATATAATTTGTTTTTGCAAGCCCCATTCTTTCTTGAAATCTATTGATGGCAAGTCCTAGGGTATTGCTATATAGTGACGTGGTGTCTGTACTTTTAAAATCACCAAGTAATTGTAATTTCTTTTTGATTTGTCTAATTACAGGGACCATGTCTCCCTTGTTAATCTTTGTTTGCTTGGCGCTAATATGTATACCTGTATCAAGTGCTGAAATTTTTGAGAGGTTGGCATAATTTTCGAGCAATTGTTTAAAATTCTGGCTACCTGTGTTAAATCCCATTTTAGTGGTTGGGTTTAACCAATTATTTAATTGATTTGCTAGCGTCAATGATTTTTTTGGAATGCGCCAGTTTACTATAGCAGGGTCAATATCAGTGGGCATGAGCCATTTGTCTGCGTATTTAAAAAAGGAAAGACTAAGTGCTAATTCAATATTTGTTTGCTGTGCATTTTGATTGAAATTTTGCAGGGTAAGTAGTTCAATAAAACTACTATCTACCCAGAGTTCTGCTAGTTTGTTTGCGTGCGCTATAAAGTCTTTGGTATGGGGTTTTATTTTTTTTGATTGAATCCAAACATACTGGTGTTTATTGCCCCTGTAAAAACTACGGATGGCAGTGCTATATTTTTCCGGAACGGCCTGTATTGTAATGAACGAATCAATGATAGTTTCTGTGATAGTATCTTGTTGTTGTGTTGTGTAGTTATTTGCCCATCCTGTTGTTGAAAAAGCCGCAATGATAAAAACTACAATCAAGCGTATAAAAAAATGACTGCGAATAATTTGATAGATAGCTTGCATGCAGTGATTTTATGGGTGCAGTTAATTTTTATATAGTAAGAGTGCTGCGGCTACCATGCCCGCCGTTTCTGTTCTGAGCCTGGTTTCGCCAAGACTAACAGGTGTATATTTTGCATCTATGGCAAGTGTAATTTCTGACGGGGTAAAATCCCCCTCTGGTCCAATCAAAATACTCGTATCGTTGCTATTTGGAATGTTTGTGAGTGCTGTTTTATTTCCTTCCTCACAATGTGCAATGAGCTTTTGCGAACTAGGATGCATATCAATAAACTGCGCAACAGTGATAGGTTCCGACAAAACAGGCAACCATGTTTGTTTGCTCTGAATAAGTGCTGCAACAAGTACACCCATCATACGTTCCCCTTTGAGATTAGAACGCTCGCTTCGCTCGCAAATTAACGGGACAATTTTTGTCACGCCCATTTCTGTCGCTTTTTCTAAAAACCATTCAAAGCGTCCTGTATTTTTTAAAAGTCCTATGGCAATGCAAACGTTTTTAGTAGGAGCAGGGGTATGCTCTACTGATTCAATGCGAACCACCGTATTTTTTTTGTCCGGCTCTACAATACTTGCTGTGTATAGGTTTCCGATACCGTCGGTAAGGTGCAGGCTTTCTCCAGCACGCATACGAAGCACTTGAATACAATGCTTTGACGTCACTTCACTTAATTCAAAGTGCGTGTTGTTTTTTTGAATGCTAGGTTCGTAAAAATAAGGTAGTGCCGACATGGTATTTGCTAAAAAGTAGTAAAATTAAAAAGGTGTTTCGTTGTCAAAACCTTCGTCAAAATCACCCTCATTCATTTTGCTTTCTTTTTGAATAAATAGTTTAGCGCTGTCTTGAGTGCCAGAACCAGCTGTGCTTCCTGGTGCAACCGGTTTCCAGTTGCTAGATCCAAAACCTGAACCATCGCCATCCCATTCTTCAAATTTTTGAATATCGAGTTTAGCGCGTAGTTTAATGGTATCTAATTGACCGTTTCTATGTTTTGCGATTCTTACGTGCGTTTCGCCATGGGTACTTTCGCCCATATCATTACTCATAACTTCGTAATATTCTGGACGGTAAATAAACATAACCATATCGGCGTCTTGTTCAATCGCACCGGATTCACGAAGGTCACTAAGCTGCGGCATTTTACTTTCCTTTCTTGTTTCCACCGCACGACTCAACTGCGAAAGTGCAACAATTGGGATGTTTAATTCTTTGGCTAGTGCTTTTAAGCTTCGAGAAATATTTGAAATTTCTTGTTCACGGTTATTGTTTCTGTCACCACTACCACTCATCAATTGTAGGTAGTCAATAATGATAATGCCAACCTTGTGTTTGTTTACCAGCCTTCTAGCTTTTGCTCTAAATTCAAAAATATTTAAAGCGGCAGTGTCATCGATGTAAAGTGGCGCACGCTCTAATTTTTTTAATCCCTTTGCATGTAGTTGTTGGTATTCGTAGTCTTCTAGTTTACCCCTAGAAATTTTTTCCATTTTAATTTCACTCTCCGCACTTAAAATACGTTGCACAAGCTGCGGTGCACTCATCTCTAACGAGAAAAACCCAACAGGGATTGGCTTTGTAGGGTGCAATGCAGCGTTACGTGCTAAATTTAATGCAAAGGCTGTTTTACCCACAGACGGTCTTGCCGCAAGGATAATTAAATCGGTAGGTTGCCATCCGTAGGTAATACGGTCTAGTGTTGGGAATCCACTTGGCACACCAGAAATATCTTCTGTTTTGGTACGCAGTTCATCAATACGATTGATGGTTTTTGCAAGCACCTGTCCTATTTCTTCGAAATTCTTTTTAAGATAATTGTTGGTGATGTTAAACATTTTTGTTTCACTCTCATCTAGTAAATCAAAAACGTCGGTGCTGTCTTCATATGCGTCTCCAATAATTTCACCACTAATTCTGATGAGTTCGCGCTGAATAAATTTTTGCAAAATAATTCTTGCGTGCGCGTCAATGTTAGCAGCCGATACCACCGAGTTGGTTAACTTGGTTATTTGATAAGGCCCACCCACAAGGTCTAATTCATTTTTTGATTTTAGACCTTCCACCACCGTTAAAATATCGATAGGCACACTATCGTTTTGCAGTTGCTGCATCACTTTAAAAATCAGCTGATGCGCTTCTACATAAAAACATTCGGGCTTAATAATTTCTGAAACCGTATCAAATGCACTTTTTTCAAGCATAATGGCACCCAGCACCGCTTCCTCTAATTCTTTGGCTTGCGGTGGCACTTTGCCATAGAGCATGCTGCTCATGTCTATGGATGGCTTTCTAGGTTTGCGGTTGGTATTGGTAATTTTAACGTCCATTGTAGGGTTGCTTTAGTAAGTTGTATGTGGCGCCAGTCGCCAACAGATTAGAGCGAATATGCACCAAGATTTGCGCTTTTTCAAGTATTTCCTCGCTATTTTTCGTCCACACGGAACTAACCGGTTATGCAGGTTTTTACTTCGCTATTCACACAATTTACTACTGTTATCCACCATTATCAAAACTTATTCCACCAAAAAAGAGCATTATTAACAAAACTTGTGCAAAGAGAATTTTACAGTGATTGTGTCTTTTGTTCCCATGAAAGCGTAGCATTTACGGCTATAAAAACTTATTTTTGAGCCTCTTAAATACGTAAAAGCAATCATGACCATAAGTTATAACTGGCTATCTGAATATCTTCCTTGGCCCATTGAGCCCGAAAAATTGTCTAAAATTTTAACTTCTATTGGATTAGAGGTTGAAAGTTTAACGTTTTATGAAAATGTAAAAGGAGGACTTGCTGGACTAGTGGTGGGAGAAGTGCTTACGGTTACGCAGCACCCAAATGCCGATAAATTAAAAATTACTACTGTAAACATCGGTGCAGAAGCGCCACTTCAAATTGTTTGTGGTGCCTCTAATGTTGCCGTAGGACAAAAAGTAATTGTTGCAACTATTGGGACTACTATTTATCCAAGCACTGGTGATCCTTTAACCATGCGTGTTGCAAAAATCAGAGGTGAAGAAAGTTTTGGAATGATTTGCGCAGAAGATGAAATTGGACTTGGCACCAGTCATGACGGCATCATGGTTTTAGCAGCGGATACTACTGTTGGAACGCCTGCTGCCACACTGTTTGAGCCCTATCAAGACTGGGTGTATGAAATTGGTTTAACACCAAACCGCATGGACGCAATGAGCCATTTAGGTGTTGCTAAAGATGTGTGTGCTTATTTGACGCATCACGAAAAAGAAGCCAAACCAGTTACACCGTTTTCAAATTCTTTTAGCCCAGATCAAAATAATAAAACCATTGCTGTTAGCATCGAAAACGAAGCAGCGTGTAAGCGATATGCGGGTGTCGAATTAACCGGTGTTACGGTATCTGATTCTCCAAGTTGGTTAAAAAATAGATTAACGGCTATAGGCGTAAGACCTATCAATAATATTGTAGACGTTACCAATTATATTTTACACGAAACCGGCCAACCACTGCATGCTTTTGATGCAGCAGCTATTACCGGTAATCAAGTGATTGTAAAAAATGTTGCTGCAGGTACATCCTTTACAACCCTTGATACCAAAGAGCGCAAACTACAAGACACCGACTTATTAATTTGCAATGCAACAGATCCCATGTGTATTGCGGGTGTGTTTGGTGGCGCTGCAAGTGGCGTACATGCAGGCACAACTTCTATTTTTTTAGAGAGTGCTTGGTTTCACAATACCACCATTCGAAAAACATCTTTGCATCACGGACTGCGCACCGACGCGGCTACCAGGTTTGAAAAAGGAGTAGACATTGCTTCTACAGTTCAGGTACTAAAAAGAGCTGCATTACTTATTAAAGAAGTGGCTGGAGGTAGCATCAGTTCTGATGTTACAGACATCTATCCAAACGTAACGCCTAAAACAGAAGTAGCGGTTAAATACCATTACATCAAAAAATTAAGTGGTAAAAACTACCATCCAGAAGCCGTTAAAAAAATCTTGACTGCACTGGGTTTTGAAGTGTTACAAGAAGGTATCGATGAACTCCGTGTTGCAGTGCCATACAGCAAGCCAGACATTAGTATCCCTGCCGATTTAGTAGAAGAAATTTTACGCATTGACGGACTCGATAATATTGAAATTCCGACCACCATTACCATTAGCCCAGCTGTAGAAGTAGCAAGTGCTAAAGAAGTGATCAAAGAAAAAACAGCCAACTTTTTAGTAGGCAAAGGTTTTGTAGAAATTTTTACCAACTCCATTACCAATAGTCAATATTTTACGCCAGCTGTGTTAGAAACGGCGGTTAAAATGATCAATAATTTAAGTGCCGATTTAGACGTGCTTCGTCCATCGATGCTTGAAACAGGACTTGAAACCATTGCCTACAATTGCAATAGACGTAACCATAATTTGCGTTTATTTGAATTTGGTAAAACCTATGCTACCAGTGGTTCTGGGCAGTATGCTGAAAAGGAGCATTTGTGTATTTACTTGAGTGGTTTAGATTCCGAAGAAGGATGGCGTGTTAAATCCAAAGAGCAGGATCTATTAATGGCAAAAGGCATTTTGCAAGCGGTTGCTACGCTGACTGGATTGCCGCCTATTAGCTGGTCATTAGACGAGAGCGCAAATGATACCACAAAGGATGCCGAGGGCACCTGTGTTGCTGCAACAGTGGGTGGACTTACCATTGCTACTTTACAAGAAGTGTCTCCTAAAAAGCGTCAACAATTTGATATCAAACAAGGGGTTGTTTTTGTAGACATCGATGTGGCTACACTTGTTACTGCCGCAGAAAAACAAAAAATTATATACACCGAAGTTTCTAAGTTTCCAGCCGTACAACGAGATTTGGCACTTGTAGTGGACCGCTCTGTAACCTATGCTGCTATTGAGCTTGCTGTGGGTACCGTAAAACTTCCTAAGCTAAAAGGCATCCGTTTGTTTGACGTTTTTGAAAGTGATAAATTAGGGGTGAACAAAAAGTCGATGGCACTTAGTTTTACATTTGTAGACGAAGAAAAAACCATGACAGATACCGAAACAGATAGTATGGTATCAAAATTAATGGGTGCTTTTGAAAAAGAATTAGGTGCCGAAATCAGAAAATAAGCACTTATATTTATACGCGTATTTACATGTTTGAATTCGAAACACATATCAAATCTTTACAAGAAAAACTGCAGCTGCTCATCAAAAATCAGCAGCAGTTACTTCGTGAAAATCAGCGCCTCGCCGCCGATTTAGAAAAAGCAACCGGTATGGTGCACCAAAAAGAGGAGATGCTGCGAAACCTTCAACAACAGCTTGATGGCTTGCAAGTAAGTTCTGCCAGCGGTTATTCGGATCAAGAAAAAGCGGCTCTCGAAAAGCGCATCAATACCTATCTCAAAGAAATTGACCACTGTTTAACGCTTCTTAAATAAATAGTATGTCTGAGCTAATTCCCATCAATATTGTTATTGCAGATCGAAGCTACCGCATCCGAATTGAGCCTGCCGAGGAGGAAATGGTGCGTAAATCGGCAAGCCTCATTAACGATAAAATAGCCGAGTACCGTCAAAATTTGGCAGGTAAAGACATGCAGGACTATGTAGCCATGGTTCTTTTGTGGTTTGCCACCGAGCAAAACACTAGCACCATCCACGAACTAAAGTGGAAAGAAGCTGCCGAAAAGATAAACTCTCTCGAAAAACTCATTGATAAAGCGCTGATTTAAGTATCTTCGTTCCTATCCGATTACTTATTAAAGTAAATCTTCATGTGTATGCGTGAAAGAATGATTGTGAACAACTTAAAAAAAGCTAAAAATGGACCAGACGATTGTCTCTATAATACTTGCCGCCACCTCACTTGTAGTAGGGGTTGTTGCGGGAAGGGTTTTCTTCGCAAAAAATACTAAAAAACAAATTGAAGAAGCCAACGCACAAGCCGCAAATATTTTAAAAGAAGCCGAATCAAGAGCTGAAACCATTAAAAAGGAAAAGCAACTTGAGGCTAAAGAAAGATTTGTACAACTTAAATCTGAACACGAAAGAGAAGTGCTAGAACGCAACCGCAAAGTGGTTGACGTAGAAAATAGACTCAAGCAAAAAGAAATTACCGTTAACCAAAAAGAAACTTCGCTAGACAAACAAGTCAAAGAAAACGAAGCCATCAAAGAAAACCTAAACAGGCAAATTGATGTGGTAAACGCCAAGCGTACAGAGCTTGAAAAACACCAGGAAGAACATATTCGCCGCCTCGAAAAAATTGCCAACCTAAGTGCAGATGATGCGCGTGAGCAGTTAATCGAAAGCCTTAAAAATGAAGCACAAACGCGTGCTTTATCCATGCAACAAGACATCATCGAAGATGCTAAGCAAAAGGCAAATAAAGAAGCGCGTAAAATTGTTATTCAAACCATACAACGTACGGCAGCAGAGCAAACCATCGAAAATACCGTTACCGTTTTTAACCTCGAAACCGACGAAATTAAAGGTCAAATTATTGGTAGAGAAGGTCGTAACATTAGAGCCATTGAAGCTGCAACGGGTGTAGACTTAATTGTAGATGATACACCGGAAGCCATCATCCTTTCTTCGTTTGATCCACTACGCCGTGAGATTGCCCGCTTAAGTTTACAGCGCCTTGTTTCTGATGGCCGTATCCACCCAGCACGTATTGAAGAAGTGGTAGAAAAAACCCGCAGACAATTGGAAGAGCAGGTGATGGAAATTGGGGAGCGTACCGTTATCGAAATGGGTATCCATGGTCTTCACAAAGAGCTTATTCGTATTGTAGGTAAAATGCGTTTTAGATCTTCCTATGGTCAAAACCTACTCATGCACAGTAGAGAAACGGCCAATTTGTGCGGTATCATGGCATCTGAGTTAGGCATGAACCCTAAACTTGCAAAAAGAGCCGGTCTTTTACACGATATAGGTAAGGTTCCTGACGAAGAAACAGAACTAAGCCACGCATTATTAGGCGCTAAACTCGCCGAAAAATATGGTGAGAACCCAGCTGTTGTAAATGCTATTGGTGCTCACCACGATGAAATGGAGATGCAATATGTGATTTCTCCTATTATTCAGGCTTGTGACGCCATTTCTGGCGCTCGCCCGGGTGCTCGAAGGGAAATCATGCAACAATACTTACAGCGTATTAAGGACCTAGAAAACCTGGCTTTAGCCTACCAAGGGGTAGAAAAGGCTTATGCCATCCAGGCGGGTCGTGAACTACGCGTAATCGTTGAGGCTGAGAAAGTTACGGATGGTGATAGCGATAAATTGAGCTTCGAAATAGCCCAAAAAATCCAAACCGAAATGACGTATCCGGGTCAAATTAAAGTAACCGTAATTAGAGAGA
>Ga0222712_10000657_pt1 | contig 44421 bp, 39 predicted proteins | sample C33_657DmetaG_FD_165043 | JGI IMG/M metagenome (GOLD analysis project Ga0222712, IMG submission 165043) | Estuarine water microbial communities from San Francisco Bay, California, United States - C33_657D | ecosystem: Environmental > Aquatic > Marine > Unclassified | place: USA: California... | reverse complement strand
TTGAACTATCAAACGATGGTGGCGGACCTGACAGGGCTTGATATTTCAAATGCCTCGTTGCTTGACGAGGGCACGGCGGCGGCTGAGGCGATGACGCTGGCGCGCAGAGCTTCACAAGCGGCTAGCAAAGTATTTTTTGTTTCGCAACATTGTCACCCCCAAACCATCGAAGTGATTCGTACTCGCGCCGATGGCTTGGATATTGACGTGGTCGTGGGTGATGAACTCAAAGCTGTGCCAGATTGTTTTGGGTTACTGGTGCAATATCCGCACTCGCTAGGCTCGGTCGCTGACTACCGCGCGTTGACGGCTCAGGTGCATGCAAAAGGTGGTGTGGTGGCCTGTGCCACAGACCTCTTGGCGCTGACCTTGCTTGAGCCCCCAGGGCATTGGGATGCTGACATCGCCATTGGTTCGGCGCAACGCTTCGGTGTGCCCTTTGGTTTTGGCGGCCCCCACGCGGGCTTTATGGCCTGCAAAGATGCGTTTAAGCGCAATATGCCCGGCCGTTTGGTTGGCGTGTCAAAAGACTCGCACGGTAATCCAGCGCTACGGCTGGCTTTGCAAACTCGTGAGCAACATATTCGCCGCGAAAAAGCCACGTCAAATATTTGTACCGCGCAGGTGTTGCTTGCTGTGATGTCGAGTATGTATGCGTTGTGGCATGGCCCTAAGGGACTTGCTGCGATGGCCACTCGCGTACAGCACGCGACCGCGCTGCTAGGTCAAGCCTTGACCTCGTTGGGCGTTCAGGTTGTTAACGACACGTTTTTTGACACCTTGTTATTAAACACGGGTGCACAAACAGACACAATCTTGCAAACGGCACGCTCTGCTCGCATCAACTTTCGTCATGTGAATGCAACGCAACTTTCGATCTCGCTCGATGAAACGGTGACGGCTGGCGACCTTGAACAACTGGTTGCACTCTTTGCCGATGTCCTTGGCAAAGCTGCGCCGGCAATCCCCGCATCACTCACCGGCTTGCCTGGCATTCCTGGCGCTGTGAAGCGCAAACAGGCGATTTTGAGCCATCCAGTTTTTTCAAGTATTCAATCCGAAACCGACATGTTGCGTTACCTGCGTAAATTGTCAGATAAAGATTTAGCGCTTGATCGTACGATGATCCCGCTTGGATCTTGCACCATGAAGCTCAACGCGACCGTTGAAATGATTCCGGTGACTTGGCCTGAGTTTGCGAGTATTCATCCTTTTGCGCCGGCCGAGCAGACCCGTGGTTATCAAACCATGATCGAGCGTTTGTCAAAAGACTTGTGCGAAATCACTGGCTACGATGCGATCAGCTTGCAGCCAAACTCTGGCGCGCAAGGGGAGTATGCAGGGCTACTCGCGATTCGTGCCTATCATCGTGCCAATGGTCAGGCGCAGCGTGATATTTGTTTGATCCCTTCGTCGGCACATGGTACGAACCCCGCCTCGGCCAATATGGTGGGGATGCACGTGGTAGTTGTGAAGTCTGACGCACACGGCAACGTCGACCTCGAAGATTTGCAGGCCAAAATTACTCAGGCGGGCGAGCGTTTAGCCGCCTTGATGGTCACTTATCCTTCCACGCACGGTGTGTTTGAAGAGGCGATCACAGGTATTTGCGACATGATTCATGCCGCCGGGGGGCAGGTTTACATGGATGGCGCGAACATGAACGCCATGGTCGGAGTTGCTCAGCCAGGTAAATTTGGCTCAGACGTATCGCACCTGAACCTGCACAAGACGTTCTGCATCCCGCATGGCGGCGGTGGGCCCGGTGTTGGCCCGGTCGGTGTGCGCGCGCATTTGGCGCCGTTCTTACCCGGTGTTGTTGCTGAAAACGGCAGGCTGTCTGGCAATGTGCCGGTTGGCCCAGTCTCAGCGGCACCCTTTGGTTCGGCCAGTATTTTGCCGATTCCGTTTGTGTACATTTCCTTGATGGGTGCTGCGGGGTTGCGTCGTGCCACAGAGGTTGCGATCTTAAGTGCCAACTACATTGCGCGTCGCTTGGCCGGACACTATCCCGTGCTGTACAGCGGCCGTAACGGGCGTGTGGCACATGAATGCATTCTTGATATGCACGATATCAAAGAAGCCTCGGGCATTTCGGCTGAAGACATTGCTAAGCGCTTGATGGATTACGGTTTTCATGCACCCACCATGAGTTTTCCAGTGGCGGGTACCTTGATGGTTGAGCCAACTGAGTCTGAGGGGTTGGCCGAACTCGATCGCTTTGTCGATGCCATGATTGCGATTCGCCAAGAAATTGCTCAAATCGAGCGAGGCGAGCGAGATGCCACTGATAACGTACTCAAGAATGCGCCACACACGGCGCAGATGCTGCTCGCTGAAGACTGGCATCACGATTATCCGCGGCAACAAGCGGCTTATCCCGTGGCCAGTTTGCGTGACAACAAGTATTGGCCACCAGTCGGCCGTGTCGATAATGCGTGGGGTGATCGTAATTTGGTGTGCGCGTGTTTGCCGATTGAGGCGTATGCGTAGTCAGGTTGTGGCACCGCAGTGAGGCCCTAGCTCTCACTATAAGCTTGCGGCTGTAAACCTTGAGCCGACGATTGTCTAGGCAATCGTCGGCTTTGTTTTTAGTTCGAGGCCTCGAGCTCTTTAGAAAAATCCCGCACGATCTTAAAGAAAGTGTTGACCATGCCTTCAACGGCATCGCGGCCAATTCCTCCGTACGCACTGATATCCATCTCGATCACGGCCTCTTTTTTGTCGTTGACGAATGCGCGCGCCCAACGATTACGCAAATTCCAATCGTTCGCCACTTTTAGTGCGACCGGCTTATTCGGAGAGTACGTTGCGCGCAACAGTACGTCTTCGCAGCTTGGATCGTTACCACATCCCACAAACACCATATCGATTTTGGCGGCACCTGAGTCTCCGGGTGACACCTTGAGTAGCGGATCGCCTTGCTCATCTTTTACCTCTTCAAAAGTGAAGTCAGCCGCTGACAATATACTGGCCAAGACGGAGGGGTCTAGATGTCTGATGGCGGCCGCCTCATCGGGCCCATCTGCGCTTGCAACTGGTTCTGTCGAAAGCCAACTGGCCGGTACCAGTGAAGACGCTAGCGTCAGCAAGGTCTCGGCTGAAATCACTTGCCCGTTGACCTTCACGACGTTGTCTTTGAAACTCAGTTGTGCGACAAAGCGATCACCCTTGAGTGCGCCCAGCTTTAATTTGGCGGCGACGTCGAGCGCACTCGCGATATCTTTTTCGGCCGTACTTTTAGCCTGAGCCGGTTTGATGCCGTTCGCTTCAAGAGCCGTGGTGCGTACCCCAACCGCCATGGCTCGAGAGATTGCAATCGTGGCATCAATGGTTTGGAGCGGGTTACCATTTAAGCCCAGACCACCGCTGCGCAGATCGACTGGGGCGAGCACCGTGCTTAAGGTGATTGAGCTTTGCCCATTTGCCGTTTGCCAAATCAGCGGGTCGAGCCTGACCGTCGGGCTGTTTTTAACGAGCGTCTGCACATGGCCCCAAAACTGCTTCAGGTCTGCCGCAGTCGTTAAGTCGGCCTCAGGCTCGCTGTTGAGCAAGCGGGTCAGAATCGTGGTGTACAGATCACCTAGTGACTTAACGGTATTGCCGTTCAGTTTGTCATATGAGGCTGTGAGCTGTAGCGTGCCCCAGTCTTTTTTGTCGATCGACAGACGTTCGATATCGTAGTGAGACTGTCCGGTTAACAGGTTGTCTTTCTCATTCAACACTAAACGTGTGTTGATCTGCCTGGCCGTCACGGTCGGAAAATTTAAAGACGTGAGGGTGAGCTCTCCGATGTCCGCGCCGCTGATGCCGATGCTCAGGCCTGACTGCCCTGGATGGGTGTCGGTGTGCAGGCGGCTTGCTTTGATGTCGAGTGTGACTTTGCCATCGGTAATGTTCAGCGCTTTGACTTTGAGCTCACCTTTGGTGTGATGAAAGGTAGGGCCGAGTTCAGCGACCATGGTAGCCCCCGCAAAACGCGAGCGCACGGTGTCTTGTGTGTGGTCGACCGGGCGAATCACCCAGTCGAGCTTGGCCACGCCTTTGACATTCAGTTGCGTGTGGCCGTCAATCAGCGATTGTCCTCCGGTGGCCTTGAAGAGCGCCCCGGTGAACGCGGTGGGCGCCAGCGTGGTGTGAATTGACGCGGATAACCACTCGAATTTACCTTGGGCAATTTGTTCGAGAGACAGTGCGTCGTGTGTGATGCGGTTGACCACTAAGACTTCAGGGCTGAGCGTCGCGGTTTTGCTGGCAGGAAAGGTCAAAAGGTATGAGGCCTCGCTTGTGAATACGCCACGTTGATAGCTACGCAAGGTGACACGCACTTGATCTGACCAGTTTTTTGCGATGTAAGTATTGAGCGAATCGATGGCATTGTTGGCTTCGGCTTGCACACGCCCGCCGATGTACCAGCTGGTACCAGCATAGAGTGCAAAGAGAAGGACAAGCGCACTGACCGCACTGAGTATTTTTCTATTCATGACTTAGCCTTTAGGGCGATGGTACTCGACCAGATCGTAAGCAAGCCCGTTTTCTGCGGGTTGAGGCTGACGAGAGGTTTCGTGCCAAACTGCTTTGTCGAGTGGATCAAACATTGCATCGCCCTCAATATCGGCCTGTATTTCTGTCGCGACGACCCGGTGCGCCAGCGGCAGCGCTTCTCGGTAAATTTGCGCGCCGCCGATGACAAATACCTGCTTGGCATCTTTGACGGCTTCGAGTGCCTCAGACAAACTCGTGAAGGCCTCTGCGCCGGTAAATGTCTTGCTCGCGTCTCGTGTGATCACGATATTGCGTCGCCCGGGTAATGGTCTTCCGAGTGAGTCCCATGTTTTGCGGCCCATCACGATGGGGCACCCGAGAGTCGTACGCTTAAAGTGCGCTAAATCACCGGGCAGCCTCCAGGGCAAAGTGTTATCTCTCCCGATCGTGCGGTTGCGGGCGTAGGCAACAATTAAATTCAGCTGCATCAGCCAACTCTCTTGAACGAAATCAAACGGCAACAGGTGCCTTGATATGTGGATGGTGCTCGTAATTTTCGATGACAAAATCTTCGTAGCGGTAATCGAATAAAGAGTCTGGCTTGCGTTGCAAGGCAAGTGTTGGGTAAGGATTAGGCGTGCGTGAGAGTTGCAATTCAACCTGTTCGAAGTGATTGCTGTAAATATGGCAATCGCCGCCGGTCCAGACAAAATCACCGACCTCAAGGTTGCACTGCTGTGCCACCATATGCGTCAACAGCGCGTAACTCGCGATGTTGAAGGGCACCCCTAAAAAGATATCAGCGCTGCGCTGATACAACTGGCACGACAGCTTGCCCTGTGCGACGTAAAACTGAAAGAAGGCATGGCAAGGTGGCAAGGCCATATTTTTGATTTCGCCAACGTTCCAGGCCGAGACAATCAAACGGCGCGAATCAGGAGTTGTACGAATTTGCTCAAGCACTTGAGTGATCTGGTCAATGTGCTGACCATCAGGGGTCGGCCACGAGCGCCATTGCACCCCATAGACGGGCCCCAAGTCACCGTCGGGCCTGGCCCACTCGTCCCAAATGCTGCAGCCATTGTCTTGCAACCATTTGACGTTCGAGTCACCCCGCAAGAACCATAAGAGCTCAACAAAAATGCTACGGGTATGCAGCTTTTTTGTTGTGACCAACGGAAATCCTTTTGCCAGATCAAACCGCATTTGATAGCCAAACACTGAGCGTGTGCCGGTGCCGGTTCGATCGGTTTTGTTTACGCCCGTCGTGTAGACATGCCGCATAAAGGTTTCGTATTGGTTCATGTACATGAATCCTGTGTTTAGGCTGTCTCGGTGGCGCTGCCGCCGGTATCGACAATCTCAGCGGCCCAGGTGATCGCGGCGGTATGCGCGAGCATGGCCGAGGCCGAGCAGTATTTTTCGTGCGAGAGTGCAATGGCGCGCTCGACCGCCGCGCGAGGCAAGTTGCGCCCTGTGACCGTAAACACGAAGTGGATTTTGGTGAATACTTTTGGGTCAACCTCGGCGCGCTCTGCAATCAGTTTGACCGAGCAACCAACGATGGCATGGCGCCCGCGCTTCAGGATGAGAACGACGTCATAGGCCGTGCAACCCCCTGTGCCTACCAACAAGAGCTCCATTGGACGCGGGGCTAAGTTGTGGCCGCCGCCGTCGGGTGCGCCATCCATGGCTGCAATATGCCCCGTTCCGGTTTGCGCGACGAACAGCATGCCGTCGGGACCACCCCAATCGATTTTGACTTCCATGACCAATCCTTAATAGTTAAGTCAGAATGATAATCAAGTTTTAAGCAAAATCTTGGCTAGAGCTTAAAATTGAAGTCAAAGCTCTCTCGCGTCAGGTCGAGGCAGGTTTCACCTTAAGGTTATGTATGGCAGCCCCCCAAGCGGTTTCAGTTGGATCATCGCACTTCACTCGTCGCCAACATTGGCTCGATCCCTTTATCGCCGAAGTTGATGTGGCTCTGCAGGTGTTGGCGGGGCAGGCTGCGGCGGCTCGGTCCAATCCGGCTGGGGCGGCCAAGCCCGACGTTGCGCCAGAGTTAACTGCAGCAGAGACAACACACTCAGCCGGCTTAATGCGCGTCAATCATGTTGGTGAGGTTTGTGCGCAGGCGCTGTACCGCGGGCAGGCTGCCGCAAGCAAAGACCCTTCGAGCGCGGCACTTTTTTATCGTGCGGCGGCCGACGAGATTGATCACCTGGCTTGGTGTCAACAACGGTTGCGCGAGCTAGACGGTCGGCCCAGCGTGTTGAACCCGCTTTGGTATGCCGGCTCATTTACCTTGGGGGTCTTGGCAGCCAGGGCCGGTGTGGCGCGTAATTTGGGGTTTATGGCCGAAACCGAGCGTCAAGTTGAGTCGCATCTCGAAGATCACCTGCAGCGCTTGCCCGCAGGCGACACCCGCTCACGAAAAATCGTTGAGCAAATGAAACAAGACGAGATCGGCCACCGCGTGACGGCCGAACGGGCAGGGGCGGTGGGGATGCCTGCGCCTGTGCGCGGTGTGATGCGATTAATGTCTAAATTGATGACGGCGACGGCGTATCGCGTCTAAACAACAAAATCTTGTTGCGATGCACTAAAACAACAAAATAAATATTTATTCTTGTTTTGATGGATTTTCTTGCATTGCACAAAAAAATAGCTTAATATTTGTTTATGGAAGTTGAGTCATAAGTGTTTTGACTGAAGAGGTCGTTATCAAAGATAGCGGTCAGACAAAACAAGCAGAGCGAGTCGAGCGTTAAGTATTAGTAAAACGTTAAGACTTACTCCTCAATTTGCCACGATTGTCTCCTCCACCCTCCTCCTTTGGTGGATTTAGGCCAAGACCGCAAGGTCTTGGCCTCTTTTTTGTCGAACGCAAATGTTGCCGCCTTTCAAGCTGTTTCAACGTGTAGTCGGCTAGTGAATTCAACGCAACCTCTAGCCCCGCATCGCGACGATGAGGCTTGCATTGGTGGTTTACGTCAGCTGCTTGGCAACAATGTTTCGCTGTAGCCTTTAAAATCAAACTGATGCATTAAATAAGATAAGAACCGGCTGGCTCGAGCGCCTGTGGGTATTGCGGAGAATATTTTGCTCATTCAGGACGTCAAACTTGCGGTGGTCGGGCTAGGCTATGTGGGATTACCCCTCGCAGTTGAGTTCGCCAAAAAAAGGCCAGTGCTTGGCTTTGATATTAACCCTGCTCGCATACAGGCCCTGCAGCAGGGCCACGACCACACCCTTGAAGTCGATGATGCCGAGCTTGCCAGCGCCAAAGGCCTGCGCTGTACGGCAGACCGCGCTGAGCTAAGCGCCGCAAATGTGTTTATCGTGACAGTGCCCACACCGATTGATGAATATAAGCGTCCGGATCTGACCCCCCTGATTAAAGCGAGCGAAACCATTGGTGCCGTACTTAAAAAAGGTGACATCGTCATCTATGAGTCGACGGTCTACCCCGGCGCCACCGAAGAAGATTGCGTGCCGGTTCTTGAGCGGGTCTCGGGCTTAGTTTTTAACAAAGACTTCTTTGCCGGCTACAGCCCAGAGCGCATCAACCCGGGCGATAAAGAGCACCGCGTCAGTACGATTAAAAAAGTCACTTCGGGTTCGACGCCCGAGATCGCGGCACTGGTTGATCAAATCTACCGCGAGATCATTGTCGCGGGCACACATTGTGCGCCGAGTATTCGGGTGGCAGAAGCGGCCAAGGTGATTGAAAACACTCAGCGTGATGTCAACATCGCGTTGATCAATGAACTGGCGTTGATTTTTAATAAGCTTGGTATCGATACCGAAGCCGTCTTACAAGCCGCCGGCACAAAATGGAATTTTCTACCCTTTCGTCCGGGTTTAGTGGGCGGTCATTGCATTGGTGTCGATCCGTATTACCTCACACATAAAGCACAATCGATTGGCTATCATCCCGAAATCATTTTGGCTGGGCGTCGCTTAAACGACGGTATGGGCAGCTACGTGGTCTCTCAACTCGTTAAGTTGATGACGCGCCAGCGTATCCATGTACAAGGTGCGCGCGTGTTGGTGATGGGCCTGGCGTTTAAAGAGAACTGCCCCGACCTGCGCAATACCCGTGTAGTGGATATCGTCAAAGAGCTTCACGAGTACAACGTTGAGGTAGACGTGTACGACCCGTGGGTGTCGGCGCAAGAGGCTCAGCATGAATACGGTTTCGCGCCCGTGCAAACATTACAAGCCGGTCGTTACGATGCGATCATTGTTGCGGTGGCGCATCGGCAGTTTATCGAGATGGGTGCGTCAGCGATTCGGTCCTTAGGTAAGCCCGAGCACGTGCTGTATGACTTGAAATATATTTTGCCGGCTGATCAGTCAGATTTGCGCTTATGACACAGGTACCTGGCATGCGTTATCAGCACGTTCAGCAACAATTGCGCGCGGCTCCGCATAGTTGGTTGGTCACTGGGTGCGCAGGTTTCATTGGGTCGAATCTGCTCGAGGCTTTGCTGAAGCTTGACCAACGTGTGGTGGGTCTTGATAATTTTGCAACAGGTTATCAACACAATCTTGACGAAGTGCGGGCAAGCGTTAGCGCCAAGCAATGGTCAAATTTTCGGTTTATACAAGGCGATATTCGCGAAGCTTCAACCTGTGCTCAAGCGGTTGAGGGGGCAGAGTATGTGTTGCATCAGGCAGCCCTTGGGTCGGTACCACGCTCGCTCGCCGACCCAGTCACCACCAATGACGTCAACATCTCTGGTTTTTTGAACATGTTGGTGGCCGCGCGCGATGCCAAGGTGCAGTCTTTTGTTTACGCGGCCTCAAGCTCTACCTATGGCGATCATCCTGCTTTGCCAAAAGTTGAAGACCAGATTGGTAAGCCGCTATCGCCTTATGCCGTCACAAAGTACGTCAACGAGTTGTATGCAGACGTCTTTGCACGCTCTTACGGCTTTAAAACGATTGGTCTGCGTTACTTTAATGTTTTCGGTAAACGACAAGACCCAGAGGGTGCCTACGCTGCGGTGATCCCAAAGTGGATAGCCGCAATGCTCGGTGGTGAGGTGGTGTCGGTGAACGGCGACGGCGAAACGAGTCGCGATTTTTGTTTTGTGGATAACGCGGTGCAAGCCAATATTTTGGCGGCCTTGGCAGGCGATGAGGGCACGAATCAGGTCTACAACGTCGCTGTCAACGCACGCACAAGTTTGAACGACCTACACAAACACCTAGTGTCAACGCTTGCTGAGAACGCAGTGTCTTATTCGTTAGCGCCAGATTATCGGGATTTTAGAGCGGGTGACGTACGGCATTCGCAGGCCGATATCTCGAAGGCGCAGCGTTTGCTTGGCTATCAACCGACCCACACAATCCTCCAAGGCCTGCAAGCTGCTATGCCTTGGTATCTTCAGTTTTGCGCTAAGTTGCGAGCGTCTTAGCGCGCCACTTAGTCTCTTGGGTGTTGCGCTAAGTCGACAGCGCCTTAGGCTTCAGGCGATTGACCGCGCGCGATGCGTTCTGCGCGACGGCGCTCGTAGGCATGATCGTTACCTGCACTGGTTGCCAAGCGACGAATCCAGTGAGCGGTTGACGGGTCAAAGGCGCTGACGGCCGACTCACCGTCTTCGGCGTCGAGGCTTTTTTCAATATCAACGGCTAGTCGTTTGCCAAACTCAACACCCCATTGATCAAAGGGGTTGATACCCCACAAGACGCCTTCGGTGAATACCTTGTGCTCATACAGCGCCAAGAGAGATCCAAGCTGCTTGGCGTCAAGCAGGGGCAGCACGATTAGGGTCGAAGGGCGTCCGCCCGGATGCACCCGATGCTGAGCAAGTTGCGCCGCCAGCACCGGATCTTTTTCTGTTTGGCTAACCGCTGCCAGCGCTTGCTCAAACGACTTACCTTCGCGCAGTGCCGCGCGTTGCGCCAAACAGTTGGCAATCAGCAAGCGGTGATGACGTGTGTGCTGGTGGTCGGGCTTGGCGCACAAGACAAAATCAACCGGCGCTCCTTTCCCGTCTTGATGTAACCACTGAAAAAACGTGTGTTGACTGTCGGTACCGGGCATGCCCCAAACGGCGGGGCTGCTTGGTACGTCCAGCGTGCTGCCATCAAGTTGAGTCGCTTTACCTAAGGATTCCATTTCGAGCTGTTGCAACCATGGCACCAGTTGGCGCAAGCGAGCATCGTACGGGCACAGGGCAAACGACGCATAGCCAAGCACACTGCAGTTGGCCACGGCACTTAAGGCCATTTGCACGGGTGCATTGCGCGCGATGGGTGCATTCAAAAAATGCTCATCCATTTCGGTTGCGCCGCGACGCATGTCATTCAGAGCATTGAGGCCAAGTCCTAAGGCAATCGGTAAGCCGATCGAAGACCACAGCGAATAACGGCCACCGACCCAATCCCAAAATTCAAAGATGCGGTCGTCACGAATGCCAAAGGCGCGCGCTGCTGCCGGATTAGCCGTCACAGCAACGAAATGCTCAAGTGGCTCGCTGACGCCGTTGGCTGTGAACCATTCGATGGCACGCGCGGCATTGGCAAGGGACTCGGTGGTGGTGAACGACTTTGATGAAATAATGACCAAGGTATCAAGCGGGTCGAGCCCGTCGAGTGCGCCGGTAATGGCGTGTGCATCGACGTTCGAGGCAAAACGGATCGTGCGCCGGCTGCTGACGCCAGCCAGTGCTTCAACGGCGAGCCTTGGGCCCCAGTCGCTGCCGCCGATGCCAAGATGCACGACGTTGCGATACAGGTTTTGCGCGTTCACCAAGTCAACAAAATTGGCCAGACGTTCTTGTTCGGCTTTGATAGCACTGGCCACGCCCGCCGGTGGGTGCTCAGACCGCAGGGCGGTGTGCCAAGCAGCACGTTTTTCAGTCCAGTTAATGGCCTCGCCTGCAAAGAGCCCTTTGCGTGCAGCCTCAAAGCCCTGCTGGTTGAGCAAAGCGGCCGAGGCTTGTTCAAATGCCGCAGAGTAGCGCTGGGTACTCAGATCCACTTCAAGATCGACGGCGGGCAAAATGCGCAAGCTGTCTGCTGTAAGCGGACTGGTGTGCACGGCGGACGAAAACGCAAGCCAGGCTGGACTTTTTGACAACGAGCTCATAAGTGGGGATGCTGCAAAAAAAATTAAAAGGGAAGCGTGACGTGTGGCGCAAGCGCTAGCAACTGCTTGCGAAACGCGTTTTGAATACGGGAAAGTGCCTCGGGGGTGTCGCCTTCAAAGCGCAGCACCACGACAGGTGTGGTGTTTGAGGCGCGAGCTAAACCAAAGCCATCAGGGTAGTCGGCGCGCAGGCCATCAATTTTGAGAACTTCGGTTGCGCCGTCAAACACCCCTTCGGTTTGTAGGCGTTTAATCAAGGCGTGAGGTTCGCCCTCAGACATTTCAAGCTTGAGTTCAGGCGTTGAAACACCCTGTGGAAGCGCCTCAAGTACTGCAGACGGGTTGGCCGAGCGGGACAAAATTTCTAGCAAACGGCAACCCGTGTACAGACCATCGTCAAAGCCGAACCAACGCTCTTTAAAAAATACGTGACCGCTCATTTCGCCGGCCAACGGTGCGCCAGTTTCGGCAAGTTTGGCTTTAATCAGTGAGTGACCGGTTTGCCACATCAACGGCACGCCTCCTGCTTCGCGAATGGCGACGGCAACATGGCGACTGCACTTGACGTCATAGATAATGGTTTGGCCAGGGCAGCGGGTCAGCACATCGCGCGCATACAAAATCAGTTGGCGGTCAGGCCAAATGATTTCACCTGACTTTGTGACAACGCCCAAGCGGTCACCGTCGCCGTCAAAGGCCAAGCCAATTTCGCAATCGGTGGTCTGTACGCAACGAATCAGGTCTTCAAGGTTATGCGGATCAGCGGGGTCAGGATGATGGTTCGGGAATGTGCCGTCTACTTCGCAAAATAATTCGGTGACTTCGCAGCCTAGGGCGCGAAACAGTTGTGGAGCCACTGCGCCGGCGACGCCGTTGCCGCAATCGATGGCGATTTTCATGGGGCGGCTCAGCTTAACGTCACCGAGTACACGCGCCAGATAAGGCGTCAAAATATCTACGCTAGTGGCAGTGCCAGACGCGCTTGCGTGCGCGGGGCCTGCAGCGACTTCATCGCGCAGAGCCAAGATGGCCTCACCGTGCAGGGTGCCGCCACCCATCATCATCTTAAAACCGTTGTAATCGGGGGGATTATGGCTGCCGGTCACCGCGACGCCCGACCCTGTTTTTAAGGTGTAAGCGGCAAAATAGACCAGAGGGGTAGGCACTTCGCCCACATCAATGGTGTTGATGCCACCGTCGCGCATCCCTTGTTGTAACGCCGCGGCCAGTGAGGGGCTGCTGATGCGGCCATCACGACCAACCACCATGGTGGTAACGCCTGCTGCCTTGGCACGGGCCGCTAAACCGCGGCCAAGATCTTTTGCAAAATCTGGGTTTAACGCTGAGGGCACGATGCCCCGAATGTCGTAGGCTTTGAAAGACGAGTGCGGAAACGCGTAGGTGGCTGGCAAGACGGTGAACTCCGAAACTTTTAAGAGGCAAACACGAAAATTTTACGAGGCAAACGTTTACTAAATCAAACTACGTGTCTCATTATCACCGATCCATGACACCAATGCCGGCTAACTCCCTTACAATTTGTCGCGTTACAGACAGCTTTTTTTTAATTTGCCCAAATCGGTGTCGCGTTGCACAAAACGTCAGTTTTAGACGGATCGATGCAGCAGCCCGTCACTCAACAAACCCAGAGAATCGAATGAACCTCTTGCCAGAACTCGAAAAATTATTAGGCACCGCTCAGGTCCTGACCGGTGAGGCCGCGGCCCCCTTTTTGGTTGATTGGCGCGGGCGTTACAAGGGCCAGGCACTAGCTGTGGTGCGGCCCGGGTCAACCGAAGAGGTCGCTGCGGTGGTGCGCCTATGTGCCAAGCACCAGGTGCCAATTGTGCCTTCTGGTGGCAACACGAGTATGTGTGGGGGCGCGACCCCTGACGAAACTGGCCGGGCGTTGGTACTGTCTTTGGCGCGCTTAAACCGTGTGCGCTCGGTCGACACTGATAATGACACCATGACGGTTGAGGCGGGCTGTATTTTGCAGGCGGTGCAAACGGCGGCGCGTGAGGCGGGGCGATTGTTTCCGCTTAGCTTGGCGGCTGAAGGCAGCTGCACGATCGGTGGCAATTTGTCGACGAACGCGGGTGGCACGCAAGTTTTGCGTTACGGCAACACGCGCGAGCTGGCACTGGGCCTTGAGGTCGTCACGGCTGAAGGCGAAATCTGGCACGGCCTGCGTGGTCTGCGTAAAGACAACACCGGCTACGACCTGCGAGATCTGTTTATTGGTAGCGAAGGCACGCTGGGCATCATCACCGCCGCGACGCTCAAACTGTATCCCTTGCCGGTGGCGCAATGTACGGCCATGCTGGCACTGAACTCGCTTGAAGATGCGACCGCAGTGCTATCGCGTGCGCGCGCCGGCTTTGGCGCTTCGCTCACGGGATTTGAGGTCATGATGGGCACGGTGTTAGAAGCGGTGGTCAAGCTGTTTCCACAACAGCGTCTGCCGTTCGAGGGGCCTTCAGCCCAGTCCCCTTGGTTCGCGTTGCTTGAATTGTCGGATAGCGAGAGCGCCGAGCACGCACAAGGTCGTTTCGAGGCTGTGTTGGGTGCTGCAATTGAGGATGGTTTGGTGACGGATGCGGCGATTGCAGAATCGATCGCTCAAAGTCGGGCGATGTGGCATTTGCGCGAAAGTATCCCGTTGGCTGAGGCGGGTTTAGGCAAAAGCGTTAAGCACGATGTGTCGATTCCGATCTCGTTGATTAGTACGTTTGTGAAGACGACTAACGCTGCCTTGCAGGTGAAGTTTCCGGGGATTCAGCACATTGTGTTTGGTCATTTGGGTGACGGTAATTTGCATTACAACGTGGCGCGTGCACCTGATCAAACTGAAGAGCAGTTATTAGCGCAGCAGTACGATGTTTATCACTTGGTGCACGATAGTGTGCATGCGCATGGGGGGTCGATCAGTGCTGAGCATGGGGTGGGGCAGCTTAAGCGCGATGAACTGACGCGCTACAAGAGCGCGCTTGAGTTAACGTTGATGAAGCAGATTAAGCAGGCGTTGGATCCGCAGGGGATTATGAATCCTGGGAAGGTGTTGCAGGCTTAGTTTTTACGGCGTATTCATTCGCCCGCCTTTTGCTGGCGCCCGATCCGGTGATTTTTTGGCTGAGCAAAAAAATACGCGGCCTCGGGTCCTGCAAAGGGCTTGAGGGTTTTGGATTGCCTGTGGCGTATTCATTCGCCCGCCCTTTGCCGGAGTCCGATCCGGTGATTTTTTGGCTGAGCAAAAAATATGCGGCATCGGATCCTGCAAATGGCTGGAGGGTTTAGATTGCCTCGGTGGGTCGCTTTGGCTTTTTTTAAACCGCTGGTAGGATTTTGCCTGTTGCTTGGCCGAAGCTCAGTCTGGGATAACCGGGCTTGACGCACTCGGCTTGTAGGGTGATTTCGTCGCCGTCTTCTAAGAATTTGCGTTCTTGGCCCCACGGGAGTTTGATGGCTTTGGTGGCGCCGAAGCTGAGTTCGTTGAAGGACAAGGCTTGTTCGGGTTCGGGGCCTGACATGGTGCCGGTGCCGATTAAATCGCCGGGTTGCAGGTTGCAGCCGTTGACGGTGTGATGGGTGATGAGTTGGGATAGGGTCCAATACGCATGGCATAGGTTGCTGTGCGCTAACACAGCGGGGGCGTGTTTTGTTGCGCGCGATTGGTCGGTTGAGATCAGAGCTTTGAGGCCGATGTCGTAGACGCCACCTTGTTTGACTGATTCGTTCATCAGATAGGGCAGGGGCTGTGGATCAGAGGCTGGGCGGTTAAACGGCATCCGAAAGGGTTCAAGGGCTTCGCGTGTCACGATCCAGGGTGAGATGGTGGTGGCAAAGCTTTTGGCTAAGAAGGGGCCCAAGGGCTGCACTTCCCAGGCTTGAATGTCGCGGGCTGACCAGTCATTGAGAATACAGACACCAAAAATATGTTCATCGGCTTGGTCAATGGTGATGCGCTTGCCTTGTGCGTTGCCGGGCCCGACAAACATCGCCATTTCAAGTTCAAAATCTAGTCTCTGGCTAGGCCCAAAGCCGGGTGCTTCACCTGTCTGGGCGGGGCGCGACTGACCTACCGGGCGCACGACGTTGTGGCCTGAGATCACCACACTTGAGGCGCGGCCGTGATAACCGATGGGCAGCCATTTGAAGTTTGGGAGTAAGGGCGCATCGGGTCGTGAAATCCGACCACCGGCTGTGGCGTGATGAATCGAGATATAAAAATCGGTGTAGTCACGAATTTGCGCAGGCAAGCTGTATTCGGCCTGGGCTTGGGGCACCAAAAGCGACTCGATTGTTGCTTGGATCGTGCTACCCGTGCGCACCGCACGCGACAGCGCCAGGCGTAACGCCGACCAGTGGGCGTTGCCAAGCGCCATCAGCGCGTTCAGGGTAGAGCCCGTGCACGTATTAAGGGCCTCAGCGGCTAAGCCTGAAAAGGGCTTGGCAGCTGCCAGGCGTGCTAAGTCGATGATCTGGTCGCCAAGCGCCACGCCCGGCCTGAAGGCCTCGGTGCTGCCGGCTCGGCGAAACACCGCAAACGGCAGGTGTTGTACCGGAAACCCGATACTCGAGTCGTTGGCGCTAGCAAGCCAGCTGTTCAGGGCAGGGTCGTGGGTTTCGTTGAGATTGGTCATTGCAAGGTGTCGCTATAAAGAAAAACTGAGTTGTTGAAAAATAACGTTGAGTGATTGGTGCGAGGTGCTATCCAATGAATGGGCTAAGTTTTTGTTACACAGGATACATATTTGGTCCAAAGCCTATTTTTGAAACAGGGCTAAATTTTTTGGCAATTTGGGCAAAAGTACGTGGCGCGTTGGCCTTGTACGATGCGTTTGATCACGCTTTGACAGACGCGGCAGGGCTCACCGGCGCGTTCGTATACTGCCGCGTGCAAAGTGAAGTAAGCCCCGGCTTCGCCGGTCGCATTGACGTAATCGCGCAAGGTGCTGCCACCCGAGTCTAGGGCATCGCTCAGCGTGCTGCGAATCGCCTCGACTAAGCGGCTGCAGCGGGCAAGCGACACGCGCGCCGCTTGTGTTTTGGGATGAATGCGTGCCCGAAAGAGGCTTTCAGAGGCGTAGATATTGCCAGCCCCCACCACCACATCGCCAGCCAGCAAAGCCTGTTTGATCGACATTTGTCGCCCTTCAAGGCCACGCTTCAGGTGGGTGGCATCAAAAGCAGGGTCAAAGGGTTCAACGCCGAGTTTGCTCAGCAGGGGGTGCTGCTCAATTGGGCCGTCACTCTTTGGGTGCCACAACACCGCACCGAAGCGGCGGGGGTCGTGCAGTCGCAGCGTGGCGTGCTCGAACTCCCATTCAACGTGGTCGTGTTTGCGCAATAACTCGCCCTGCATGACACTGCGCAGCGAGCCGGACATGCCGAGGTGCACCAGCTGTGTACCCTCATCAAACTCCAGTAACAAGTACTTGCCACGGCGCTTGCAGGCACGCACAACTTGCCCTTTCAGGCGTCGCGCCATATCGGTCGGGATCGGCCAGCGCATGCGAGTTTCGTGCACGACCAACCGCTTTAAGCGATGACCTGTTGCAACGGCGTCAATTCCACGGCGAGTTGTTTCAACTTCGGGCAATTCTGGCATGGGTGAGTGCTAACATCTAGAGAATAAGTCAGATGATTGTGCCACCAACTAGGCGGGTCGCGTGAAGTCGTTGTTTAAATGCTGTTTTCAAAAAATCCCTTTTGCCCTCGTTCTAGGGCTTTTTGGTGCTGTCTGGGCCGCCTCAGGATGCGCACAAATCGGGCCCAGTAAAGGCGTTTCGCAAACAACGCCTCTCGAAATCAAGCCCCGCATGCCTGAAGCCGAAGAGATTCAGTTGCGGGCTGGGCAACTGCCCGAGGTGACGCTGACTTCGAATATTGTTTTCAGAATTTTGGCTGCCGAAATCTCAGCGCAGCGGTCGGCGTTTATTCCAGCTGGTAAAACCATGCTGGATCTTGCCAAAGAAGTTGGTGATGTGCGACTGGCACGTCGAGCGCTTGAGTTTTATCTGGCCGGTGGTAATTTGGCTGGCGCACTCGAGTCTTCGCGTCTGTGGTTAAAGTTTGAGCCCGACGACGCAGAGGCTCTGTCGACCGAGATGACGCTGTCAGCCGCCTCGGGGCAGACCAGCGGTTTGACTTCGGCGTTGCGCAAAAAAATTGACGAAGCTCGCGACAAAACCGCCGCAATCGGGCAAGCCATGGCGGTATTGGGACGTGTGCCAGACAAGCGTGCAGGCTTGGCAATTTTAATTACCGTGCTTCAAGAGAGTCAGGCGCGTGACACCTTGCCTGCACACATCGCGATTTCAGACTTGGCACGTGCGGCGGGCGATGCGCCGCGAGCCTTGAGCGCGGCTAAGGCTGCGTTCAATGTGGCCCCTCGATCTGAAGATGCCGCCATGCGAGTGTTTGAGTACGGCTTGGCTGTTGATGCACAGCAGGCGTTTCGCGACGCGCAGGGGTTTGCAGCGGCGCATCCCAAAGCGCGACGATTGCGCCTGTTGTTAGCCACGCAGTGGGCAGAGCGCCGCGAATTTGATTTAGCGATGGCCGAGCTGGTGGCTATGGCAAAGCTCGATCCAGAAGATATTGACCTGGTGTTTATGCAGGGGCAGATCGCCTACCGCGCCAAGCGTCTGCCCGAGGCGCGCAACCTGCTCGAGCAGTATGTCAGCCGACAAAGCCAGCGTCAGTCGGGCGCGCCCGATGAGGGTTCTGGGTTAGTGGATGCGTACCAGCTTTTATCGCGTATCGCTCAGGACCAAGGTTTTTTTGATGATGCAGTCAGTCTGCTCGATAAAATTCAAGAGCCGTCGGCGCGACACAATGCACGCGTGCGGCAGGCCGCGATTCGCGCTCAACAAGGGCGCGTTGACGATGCAATGGCGTTGCTTGACACAAGCGATCCACAATCCCTTGAAGAAGAGGTGCTCACCGCCTCTGCCGGGGCTCAGATGTTGCGCGAGGCCAAGCGTCCGCTTGAGGCGATTAAACGTCTTGAGGCGGCTAATGAGCGCATGCCTGATACCGTTGAAATTAAATATGAATTGGCGATGATGTACGAGCGCAATGAACGGCTCAATGATACCGAGCGGTTGTTGCGTGAAGTGATCGCACTCGATCCCGGGCATGCCCATTCATACAACGCCTTGGGTTACTCGTTGGCCGATCGTAATCAGCGTTTGCCCGAAGCTTTAAAGCTTATTACACGGGCACTAGAGATTGCTCCGAACGATCCCTTCATCATGGACAGTATGGGTTGGATCAAGTTTCGACTAGGCGACTATGTGACGGCGGTTCAGTACCTAGAAAAAGCCTACCGCGTGCGTCCCGAGGCTGATATCGCAGCCCATCTCGGCGAAGCCTTATGGATGTTAGGTCAGCGCGACGCTGCCATAGAGATCTGGAAAAAAGCCTGGGCAAAAGAGGCTGATAACGCGACGCTGCAAGAGACGATCAAGCGTCTTGGAGTACGACTTTGAGTGTTTCAAAAAAATTAATGGGCTTTCGTTCGATTGCCGGCCTTATCTTCGCTGTGCTGCTCGTCGGGCTCAGCGGTTGCGCCATCCAACCCACAAGTGAGCCGGTGCCTGAGGGGTCTTTGTTGCGGATCGGTCGGTTTGCTGTCAAGACTGAGCAGGCTAATCAAGCCCCCGAGGCGATTCAGGGCGGCTTTGTCTGGCGCGACACCCCTACACAATTGACGTTGGATTTGACTAACCCGTTCGGCAGTATCTTGGCGCGCGTCACCGTCAATAGCTCGGTCGCAACGCTTGAGCGTGCGAATGGTGAGGTTATACAAACTATGACCCCCGATAGTTTGGTCGATCAGGCGCTTGGTCAGAGTCTTCCGGTTCAGGGATTGCGCGCCTGGCTGCGCACTCAGCAAAAGCCACGGCCAGGGATGCGTGTGTTAGAGCGAGATGCTCAGGGTCGAATCGTGTCCTTCGAACAAGATGGCTGGAGTGCGCGGCTGTCTAACTTCGACGCAGAAGGCCCGCGACTGGTCAGTTTGCTTCGCTCTGAAACGGGTCGCAAGATGTCGGTTCGACTGGTCATCGACTAACCGTGCTGTACGACCTTCCTGCACCAGCAAAATTGAATTTGTTTTTGCATGTCGTAGGGCGACGTGACGACGGCTATCATTTGCTGCAGACAGTTTTCAGGTTGATCAGTCTGGCCGACCGCATTGATGTAGATCTGCGCCGCGATGGCAAGATTGTGCGTGAAACCGACATGCTAGGCGTGCCGCACGACGAAGATTTGGTCGTGCGTGCCGCGCGAGCGTTGCAGACGCATACGGGCACCAAGCTTGGTGCCCAAATCAAGGTTAAAAAAAATATACCCGCTGGCGGTGGCTTAGGCGGAGGCTCAAGCGATGCGGCGACCGTGTTGCTCGCGCTGAACCGGCTTTGGGAGACGCGCCTGAGTCGCGTCGCCTTGATGCAGCTTGGGCTGGGATTGGGTGCCGATGTGCCGGTCTTTATCTCTGGCCAAAACGCCTTTGCGCAAGGAATCGGTGAGCAACTGACCCCTGTCAAGTTGCCTGAACGGTCTTATGTCGTTGTTCAGCCCGCTCAAAGCGTACCCACTGCTGCTGTTTTCGGGGCTTCTGATTTGACAAGAGACACCGATCCGGTCAAAATGACGGACTTTTCTGGGGTCAAACTCTTTGCTGAGTTTTGCGGTGAAACTGATCAACAATCAAGTTCTCTGCAAGATTTTGGTCGCAATGATTTGCAGCCCGTTGTCATGAAACGCTATCCCGTTGTTCGACAGGCTCTCGATTGGCTTACCCAAGCCGGCCTAAATGCCCGAATGACAGGATCAGGGGCCTGCCTTTTTGTTGGGTTTCCGGGTGTTCAGCAGGCGGCGGCAGTCCATCAGAAATTACTCGCTAAAACGCGTACAGATTTTTCTAGTGCAGCCTTGGCGGGTGTGCTGAACCCAATCCAGTCGATTTCGGTCTGTGAGGGTTTATCAGAACACCCAATGCGGCATTGGATTGAAAGTTAGTTGGGGAGTCGCCAAGCTGGTTAAGGCACCGGATTTTGATTCCGGCATGCGAAGGTTCGAATCCTTCCTCCCCAGCCCCAAACGTGTAGCTGTTGAACTTGTTTGCCGTCGGATTCACCGTTTCAGTGTCAGGCTCTCGTTCAACGGCTTTTTTGTTTTCTGTTTGCTTGACTTACTGTCTGTGACTGCCTAAACCATGGCCAACGATAGTTTTATGATTTTTACTGGCACGGCCAATAAACGGCTGGCTATGGATGTGGTGAACCATCTCGATATGTCAATGGGCAAAATGTCTGTCGGACGTTTCTCAGACGGCGAGGTGATGGTCGAGATTAACGAAAACGTCCGCGGTAAAGACGTCTTCGTGCTGCAACCGACCTGTGCGCCCACAAACGACAACCTGATGGAAATCATGGTCATGGTTGATGCCTTGCGTCGTGCCTCGGCCGGTCGCATTACCGCTGCAATCCCGTATTTTGGTTATGGTCGCCAAGACCGTCGTCCGCGTTCTGCGCGTGTCGCGATTTCGGCTAAAGTTGTGGCCAACATGCTGCAGGTGGCTGGTGTTGATCGTGTCTTAACGATGGATCTTCACGCAGATCAGATTCAAGGTTTTTTCGATATCCCGGTTGACAACATTTACGCTGGACCGATTTTGCTGGGCGACATCTGGCGCCGTAATCTGTCAAATCTGGTAGTCGTGTCACCCGATATTGGTGGCGTGGTGCGGGCGCGTGCTTTGGCTAAGCAGCTAGAGGCTGATCTGGCCATCATTGACAAGCGTCGCCCTAAAGCCAACGTCTCTGAAGTGATGAACATCATCGGCGAGGTCGATGGCCGTACCTGCTTAATCATGGATGACATGGTTGACACTGCTGGCACGCTCTGTAAAGCTGCGCAAGCGCTCAAAGAGCGCGGGGCCGGCGGCGTGTATGCCTACTGTACCCATGCAGTTTTGTCGGGCGGTGCGATTGAACGTATTCAAGATTCTGAGTTGACCGAGCTTGTCGTCACCGACACGATCCCTTTGTCTGAGCAAGCGCGTGCCTGTAGCAAAATTCGCCAGCTTTCGTGTGCCGCTTTGTTGGGCGAGACGATCTTACGTATTTCAAACGCCGAATCAGTCAGTTCGTTGTTTGTTGACTAAGCGCAAACGCCGAAGTTGATGATTCACTGTTGTTGATTTTTTGTTGACCGAATTCAATCGAGCCTAGCTACGATTAAAAAATTTGCAGGCCACTGGTCGCGGTGGTGTGCGAAATCGCTGTTCGATGTCGAGCAGTGTTTTAACCGGGTGTTTTTCACCCTACTTGGAGTACTTCATGCAATTTAATGCAACCTTACGAAGCGTACAGGGATCGAGTGCGAGCCGCCGCCTGCGCCGTGCGAGCAAAGTTCCAGCCATCGTTTACGGTGGTAAAGATCAGCCCGCTAACATCGAACTCGATCACAACGAAATTTTTCATGCCTTGCGCAAAGAATTATTTCATTCATCCATTCTCGACATGCAACTTGATGGCAAAAGCCAGCCCGTATTGTTGCGTTCAGTGCAATGGCATCCCTACAAACAAATCGTGATGCACGTTGACTTTCAACGCGTTGATGCGAATCAAAAGCTGCACACGAAAGTGCCGTTGCACTTTACTAATGCTGACAGCTCACCAGCAGTCAAGCTCAGCGCTGCAATCATTTCGCATCTGTTCACTGAAATCGAAATCAGCTGCTTGCCAGCCGACTTGCCACAGTTTATCGAAGTTGACCTCACCAACTTGGTGGGCGGTGCGTCGATTCATTTGGCCGACATCACGATGCCTAAAGGTGTTTCATACTTGCCTCATCGTGGCGATGCCAACCCGGTGTTAGTGACAGCAATTGTTAAAGGCGGCGCCAGCGATGACGCTGACGAAGCCAAGCCTGGAGCCCCCGCTGCTCCAGCTGCCTAAGTTGTCTTCACACCAGCCTTAGCGGCGTCAGTCGCTTTGGTTGTTTGACGAGATGTCTAGCGTTTGTCATACGGGCCCCACCTCTGCTTTGCACGGGTGGGGCTTTTGCTTTCTAATGCAAGTATGACGACACCCATCAAATTGATTGTTGGCCTGGGCAACCCAGGTAACGAATACGCTAAAACACGCCACAATGCTGGCTTTTGGCTTGTGGATGACATCGCAAGCGATTTAAAAACAAGTTTCACGCACGAAAAAACGTTTTTTGGGTTAGTGGCAAAAACTCGGGTCGCCAATGATCAGGTTTTTTTGGCCAAACCGCAAACCTTCATGAACAAGTCGGGGCAATGCGTGGGGTCGTTGGCACGGTTTTATAAGCTCGCCCCAGAACATATCTTGGTGCTGCATGATGAGCTCGATTTGATGCCTGGTCAGGTTAAGGTCAAGCAAGGGGGCGGGCATGCTGGGCACAATGGTTTGCGTGATATCGAGTCGGTGTTAGGTAGCTCGAACTTTTGGCGTTTGCGCCTTGGTATCGGGCACCCCCGCAGCTTAGCTTTAGCGCAAGAGGTTGCAGATTTTGTCTTGCATGCGCCGCGACGCGAAGATCAAACTGCGATCGATGCTTGTGTAACGCGTTGCCGGGCGGTGATCCCACTGTTTTTAGCCGGCGAGTTTGCGAAAGCCACTGGGCAACTGCATCGCGATAATCCTGCATGACAACGCTGCGGTTTCGCGACGACTTCAAGCAGTTTGTGTTGTTTGTACGGCGACCGAGCCTCGCGAGGCGGGTGCCGCGTAGCTTGAGCGTGACAGGGTGGTTGGGTGATTGGTGGCCCAACATTCGCTTGCCTCGGTTGCTGGCCTGGGCCGCAACCTTATGGGCGTTGAACATCTTGGTGCTGGGCCCACTTGTGTTGGCGGTGTTCGAGCTGAGCGGCGCTACCCATCGCATCAGCGTACACAATTTGCCTTGGTTGCAGGCCTTGTTATGGGCGCCTGTGGTTGAAGAAATGCTGTTTCGGTTTGGCTTGCGCCGACCTTTATTGGCGCTTGGGTTGGTGCCCTTGATGATGGTTGTTTTACTCAATGGCCTGGCTTGGTGGGCCAGCAGTCTGTTGGCGTTATCGGTATTGACGGTTTGGTGGCTGAGCGCGCGCACCCACACGCCAAGCGCCAACGGCTATCGGTGGCTACGCCGCTATCGCGCAGTGTTTCCGTGGGTCTTGCACCTATCGGTATTGGCGTTTGCAGCGCTTCACATCAAAAACTATGTCTTTGACGAGATAGCCTGGTGGATGATGATGGTGTTGGTCGCACCACAATGGGTAACGGGATTAGTATTGAGTTGGATTCGAGTGCAACGCGGGATCGGTGCCACCATACTATTACACGGTCTCTTTAATGCAGGGCCTTTAAGCGTGGCTTGGGTGGCTTTACAGTTTTTGAGTGAAGCGAATTTGTAAACTGACCAGCAGCAAACTCCTGAGTGAGCTAACGACCTAGGCCCGTATGTGTCTTCGCTTGTCATCCCCCCGAAACTGGTAGATGTTTGCCACTACTGTTACAAAGAACGAACAAACGAAGGCTAGATCGCTGGCTATTGAAGCTCTTTGATATATTGCTCGCGCAACTGGCGCTTCAGTGTTTTGCCAATTTCGTTGCGTGGCAGATCGTCAATAAACAGCAGGTCAGCTAAGCGCTGCGTTTTACCTAAACGCCCATTCACCCAAGCGAGTAGCGCTTCTTTAGTAATGCTTGCGTTTGCGCGCAACACAACATAGCCCACGGGTGTTTCGCCCCAAGCACGTGAAGGCACCCCAACCACAGCAGCCTCGGCAACCTCGGGGTGTTGTTCAAGCTCTGCTTCAAGGTCGCTTGGATAAATGTTAAAGCCACCCGAAATCACCATATCTTTTTTTCGGTCTGACAAAATCACAAAGCCATCTTCGTCAAAGCGCCCGATATCGCCAGTGCGGATAAAACGCTTGCCAGTCGAGTCAAACCATTCAATTTCACGAGTTTTTTCAGGTAAGGCGTGATAGCCCTTCATCATCACGGCCGAGTGCCCGACGATCTCGCCCGTTTGCCCCCGCTTAAGTTCGACGCCGTTGTCGTCAATCATGCGAATCTCATGGCCGGCAGACGGTGGGCCGATCGTGTGCAGCTTGTTTGGGTGCAGGTGGGCTTTGAGTTCGCAGCGCACCCCGCCTTCGGTCATGCCATACACATCATTGAGCTCACCCGGCCAACGGCGCAAGACCTCTGCCTTGAGCGCGGCACCAAAGGGGGCGCTAGTTGAGCCCTTGATGCGCAGTGAAGATAAATCGTGCTCATCAAAGCTTGGGTCGTCTAGCAAACGCTGATACTGCACGGGTACCAACACGGTGTGTGTGGCGCGGTGGCGCGTAGCTAGGGCAAGATACTGGCGTGTGTCGAACTTGCTCATCAGGACAGTCGTTGCACCAAGTGCTAGGCCTGGTAACAGAGGGACTAGCGTTGTATTTGAGTAAAGCGGGGTAGACAGCAGTAAAACCGATTCAAAGCCGATGCCGCTGGTTGCAGCGCGCTGGGTTTGTGACCAACGCATCGAACACGGCTGCACGATACCTTTGGGCACGCCCGTCGTGCCCGATGAATAGATCAGATTGAAGGCTCGCTCAGGGTCGTTGGCAACAGGTGCTGGGTTGGCTTGCGTGCCTAACCACTGCGTCCAACTGTTGGGGCCTGCTGTCAGATCAAACCAGATTTTTTTGAGCCCAACGGGAGCTTGACCGGTGTTGACCGCAGGCATAAAGCCCTCAAGATCCCAGGCCTTGGCAACAGGCTGATCCAAAAATAACCAACGCGCCCCTGAGTTTGCCAGCATCCCCGTCAGATTTTGAGCGGTTGCCGAAGGGGGCAGGGGCGTCATGACGCCGCCCGCTCGCAGCACACCAAAATACAAGGCAACGTACTCAAGCGAAGTGCCTGCACAGGCCGCGACCACATCCCCAGGCTGCACGCCGTCGCGCTGCAGACTAGCAGCCGCGCGTGACACCAGCTGGTCAAAGTCGCGATAGCTCAGCGTCACCCCGTTAAGGATCAACGCCGGGTGCTCGGGGCGAAGTTGCGCAACGGCGCCAAGACAGTCGGGCAGAGAGCCATTCTGCTGGGCTAAAAGGTCAGATAGTTTCATGGGTAAGCGAGCGACAGTCATAGAGCGGTTAAACTCTTATTCTATAAGCAGTCTTCATTCACTGGATTTTCGGGATTCTCATGGCTCTGCAATGTGGCATCGTTGGTTTGCCCAACGTCGGCAAATCAACCCTTTTTAATGCCCTCACCAAGGCCGGCATCGCCGCCGAAAACTATCCGTTTTGCACGATCGAGCCCAACGTGGGCGTGGTCGAAGTGCCCGACGCTCGTCTCAATAAGCTCGCCGAAATCGTCAACCCCGAGCGCATCTTGCATGCCACGGTTGAATTTGTCGATATCGCAGGCTTAGTGGCCGGCGCCAGTCAAGGCGAAGGCTTGGGCAACCAGTTTTTGTCACACATCCGCGAAACCAACGCCATCATTAATGTGGTGCGCTGCTTTGAAGACGACAACGTCATTCACGTCGCGGGTCGTGTCGATCCGATCTCTGATATCCAAGTGATTGAAACCGAGCTTGCCTTGGCCGATATGCAAACCGCTGAAAAAGCCTTGCATCGCCATCAAAAAACCGCACGCTCAGGCGATAAAGACGCACAAAAAGTTGTGGCGATTCTTGAAGTCGTGATCAAACAATTGAATGATGCCCAACCGATTCGTGCACTGGGTTTGTCAGACGAAGACATGGCCTTGATCGCACCTTTGTGTTTTATCACTGCCAAGCCCGCCATGTACGTCGGCAACGTGAGTGATCACGGCTTTAAAGACAACCCGATGCTTGATCGCCTGACCGAATATGCCACCGCACGCAAAGCACCAGTCGTGGCGATTTGCGCCTCGATCGAATCCGAAATTGCAGAACTGCCTGACGAAGATAAGGCCGTGTTTCTTGAAGACATGGGCATGCAAGAGCCAGGCTTAAACCGCTTGATTCGCGGCGCCTTCACCTTGTTAGGTTTGCAAACCTACTTCACCGCAGGCGTGAAAGAAGTCCGCGCGTGGACAGTACCGATCGGTGCGACAGGCCCACAAGCCGCCGGCGTGATTCATACCGACTTTGAGCGTGGCTTTATTCGCGCGCAAACCATTGCCTATGAAGATTTCATTACCTTCAAAGGCGAACAAGGCGCCAAAGAAGCTGGCAAGATGCGCGCTGAGGGTAAAGAGTATGTCGTGCAAGATGGCGATGTGATGAACTTTTTGTTTAACGTCTAATTAATACGGAACTTGAGTCGTAAATTGATCTTAGATAACGCACTGATAAAAACTGATTTGGAAATTTTTTAGGACGCGTGTATAGTTTGGTCACGACTCACCCTTTGACCGCTTGGTTAGACCAAGTGCTCTCTGGGCAGCAGGCCGCCTTAGGGCGGCTTTGCTATTTCTGCGGAGCTGCTTTTGCGCACGATTGTTTACATAGATGGTTACAACCTTTATTACGGATTATTACGAAAGACAAAGCTTAAATGGCTAGATATTTTTTCTCTGTTCAATGACCACGTATTAGACGCTCGGGCACATCTGCTCGAAGTGAGGTATTACACGGCTCCAGTCTTAGGTAAGATGTGTGACGATACGAGTTCGACACAGCGGCAACGTGCTTATCTTCAAGCACTGAGAAAAAGCTACCCGCAGACCATCAAGATTATTGAAGGCAAGATCCTCGCGACAACGCCATATCAGCGGCTGGTCAAACCCATACCCGAAGCCCCTCACTTAGTAAAAGTGCAAGTCTACGATTTCAACGAGAAGAAAACAGATGTCAATCTTGCTTCTGACATGCTTGCAGCAGCATGGACGGGTGCACTAGATCAAGCTGTCTTATGCAGCAACGATTCTGATTTGGAAGGTGCTTTTTCAATTATTAAAAAGCATCTTCCTGACATCCGTTTAGGTCTAGTGGCTCCAATAATGAGTGAGGACCATCGTCATATTTCGAAAGACCTCTCTCAAAATGCGGATTGGTCAAAAATACTAAGTCTATTTCATTTGCAAAATGCACAGCTGCCAGAGCGGATTCCCAATTCTGGGCTGTGCAGGCCGGTTGGTTGGTGATGTTGCTAGTCGACCATATTGGCAAAATGCCGTGAGCTTTATCCTAGAGTCTGATCCTAATCTAGGCTTACCATCTCCCGATGCTTCTGCCGGCGGGTTATTTGACTGAATGAAGCAATGACAACAAAATTGACCAAACCATTGACACACGAGCAGATGGTCAAAAAGATGCTCAAGAATCCAGCCGTGAAGGCAGAGACAGAAAGGCTCAATCGCGAAGAGTTCGCAATTCTTGACGAGATTCTTGCTGCCAGAAAGCAAGCGGGGTTGTCTCAAGCACAAATCGCAAAGCGTATGGGCACCCATGCCCCAGCGATTGCTAGGTTAGAGAGCGCTCTAGCGACGGGTAAACACTCTCCGACTTTAAGCACGCTCAGAAAATACGCTGCGGCATTGGGTATGAGAGTTGAGCTTCATTTGGTTGAGGCATAGCTGATCCAACGCATTTCAGCCCATGGTAAGTGCCGTTAGTTCACGAGTGACGTAACAAAAAACTCCGAAGGTCTGCAACGCAGCGATCTGCCAGATATTCACAAATGCTGTGCCGCTCGCCATCGTAGGTCAAGACTTCACCCCTTGGTAGATTAGCTCGCATCGGTTGGTAGACGTCTGCCGAGCCAATGCGTCCAGCACCAGGCACCACAACCAAGGTTGGGCATTGTATTTTGTGCACCTGATCTGCCCATTCTTGTGTAGCCATATGTTCGATAAATCGACCAATGAAGGGAATGTCATTTTGGCTAAGCGCGTCAAGAAACTCTTCAGCTTGAGGACTGCCATGCAGGTGAGGTGGAAAGCGATCGTCAATTGTGTCGGCCAAGAATTGTCTTAAGCCAACTTTTGCAACCATGGGCAACCAGGTCAATGCCTGACTATTTTTTAATCCCGGCGCTGAGCCGAAAAGCGCAAGAGTTTTGATGCGGTGGGGATGTTGAATTGCCAGATGTTGCCCGACATAGCCTCCTGCAGAGTTTCCAACGAAGTGAACAGACTCTGTCTCAAGATGATCCATCAGTGCAAGCACATCGTCCACTAACACAGGCAAGCTTAGCGGTTGCTCAGCTGGGGGCACGTCAGACCGACCGTGTCCACGCATGTCCATTCTGACAACACGGTAGTCTCGACAAAGAGGCGGAACCCATGAGCGAAATCGTTGCGCGTTAGCCATCGCGCCATGAAGCATAAAAATGGTTGAAGGCTTTACCCATGGATCAGTAAAGTCGTCTACGAAGAAATTAAAGTTCAGTCCATTCCGTTGAAACGAGCGATTCACAAGGGCTCCTTAATCTACTTTAATACCGGCGCTTTTAATGACTACGCCCCAAGTGTTGATCATCGATGAGATTTGAGCGTCGTGCTCACGCGCCGAGTTACCAATTAAATTTAGGCCTAGCTCGCCTGCTCGTTTGACAACCGCTGGATCACGCAGTGCAGTGACAAATGTCTTATTCAAAACTGAAACAACACTATCAGGAGTTTTTGCGGACACATAAATACCCCAGTAAGAGTCTGCCTCAACGCCCTTGATTCCACGAGATATAAAGGTCGGCACGGTTGGGACGAGTGTGTTGACGGCATCACCAGTGATTGCAAGCGCCTTGAGCCCCCCCGTTTGGAGATGTTGTAGGGCTGTCGTTGTTCCTCCGAAATAGAACTGGACTTGTCCACCAAGTAAAGCGTTCATTGCTGGCGTGACGCCTTGAAATGGAATGTGCTCGGCTTTGACGTTAGCCGCGCGCAGGAACATTTCGCCGGCGATGTGGGTAGACGTGCCATGACCACCAGAACCAAAGTTGTACTTGCCAGGATTTTGTTTTAAAAGGATGACGAATTCTTCGATCGTATTGGCTGGGACCGAAGGGTGAATCAACAGCATGAGGGGTGCCCGAGCGAGCATCGTCACCCCACGAAAATCTTTAAGCGTGTCGTAAGGTAGTTTTGGCATCAAGCTGTGATTCACTAAAATAGCCAAATCGGTACCAAGCACGGTATAGCCGTCGGGCGCGGCTTGCGCGACCGCATTTGTTCCAATCACGGAGCCGCCGCCAGCGCGATTTTCGATGACGACTTGCTGATTCAATAGTTCACTCGCGGGCTTTTGCAGCAGCCGAACCAAAATGTCGGTTGTTCCACCGGCGGTGTATGGGACGATCAAACGCAGTGGACGTTCTGGGTAGTTTTGTGAGTGTGCAGAGCCAATTGCCAAAAGCTGCAACAAAATACAGCTTATTATTTTTGAAAATTGCATAATCGAATCCTAATGGTGGTTACGACAGGGCATTGTGAAAAAAATCAAAGATGCTATAAGTTTCGTCTATTATTAGCTATGTGTGAACAGAACTTAGGTCACAAAGATGAAAAAGCGTGATTTGTTTACCGAATTGACTGAAGGCTTTGAGGCTCTGTCTGACGCGCGTGCGGGCGAGCAAACCCTAGGTATGCATGAAGTGAATGTCCAGCCGGTGCCGAATATGTCTGCGGTTAAGCCGTTAGATGCGGTTTGACAGCAGTGTGATAGCGGTTAATCTATCTGTTTCCAATCACTGCCGCGGCCCTGTGCCCCCGTCACAAAAGAGCGAAAACACCATGTCAGATTCTAAAGATTACGTCCCCCCAAAAGTCTGGACTTGGGATCAGCCCAGTGGCGGCGCTTTTGCGAGCATCAATCGTCCGATCGCCGGGCCCACGCACGATAAAACGCTGCCAATTGGCAAGCACCCCTTGCAGCTTTATTCGTTGGGCACACCCAACGGCGTCAAGGTCACGATCTTGCTTGAAGAGTTGCTGGCGCTTGGGCACAAGGGTGCTGAATACGATGCGTGGTTAATCAACATCCGTGACGGTGATCAGTTTGGTTCAGGGTTTGTTGATGTCAACCCAAACTCAAAAATCCCAGCATTATTTGACCGCAGCGGCGCACAACCCGTGCGTGTATTTGAATCTGGCGCGATCTTGCTTCACTTGGCTGAAAAATTTCAAGCCTTTCTGCCTAAAGACGGCCCGGCTCGTACCGAGGCCTTGAATTGGTTGTTCTGGCAGATGGGTAGTGCACCGTATTTGGGCGGAGGGTTTGGACACTTCTACGCTTATGCGCCGGCCAAGTTTGAATACGCCATTGATCGCTTTGCGATGGAGACCAAACGCCAGCTTGACGTGCTTGAGCGCCGTTTGGCTGTCAGTGAATACTTGGGTGGCGATCAATACACGATTGCCGATATCGCGGTGTTTCCGTGGTACGGCGGCTTGGTGAAAGGTTGGCTGTATGGCACAGCGGCCGAATTTTTGAGCGTGCAAGACTACAAGCACGTTCAGCGCTGGGCCGAGACTGTTTATAGTCGGCCCGCTGTTAAGCGCGGTCGCATGGTTAACCGCATGCAAGGCGAGCCATCCGAGCAGCTGCGCGAACGGCATGACGCCAGCGACTTTGACACTAAAACGCAAGACAAGATTCAACCGGCAAGCTAGTACCGCTAGCCCACTAAGCGACCTCGGGGGCTTCGGGGTGTTTTGGAATTACCCCCACTGCTTCAAAGGTGCTCGCTTCTCAAACACCTTCTGGGCGTTGGCTCAGGCTGGCTTCAAAATGTTCGTATGTACTTTGGATGCTGGAGCGAGTGGTCGCGTGATTTAGCGCTACCGATCGAGTCGGGTTTGCCGTTCAAGATTGCCGTATAAGTTCAAACAGCTGAACGTTTTCCAAGTGTGACAATTGAGCGCACTTGGTTACATTCTTGTGCGAGTCGATCGACTAAAATAATTGTTATGAGCACAATTATTCGCACGCCCCTTTTGTTTACCCCTGCGGTAACAAACCAAACTTATGCCATTCATCTCACCCAGGCGTCCTCCTTCCATAGGTTGCGCGAGCTTACGCAGTTTTTGTTCAAGACGCATCCCACCGATGTCTCGGTTTTGAATGAATTGGCGTATGGTTTCGCAGCCCTCGGCGATTTCATTTCTGTTGATGCCGTGCGCGCGCAATTACAGGCCTTGAACCGACTTGAGGGCCTCGCAGATTTTGCGCGGCTTGATTTTTCGGCTAGTTTTGCAGAGAAAGCCAGAAGGCGTAATGTCAGCTCAGCGGACATTGCCGAGCGCTTCGATACCGCTCTGGGTGTTGTGCATCAGCAAGGTTTCACTCCATTGACAAGCGAGTTTGTCTTAGACGATGGGGATACGACCGCCTCCTTGCGTTTTGTTGTTGCAGGCACTATCCAACAACGTGGACACTTGCGAGGGTGCATCGCCGATGCGATCGTGGGGCGGCACGATGATGATCTAGGCGATTTAATTACCTTTGGCGTTACCCCGCCAAGAGAAACGGCCTATGCCGTCTAGCCCGCAAGAGCTTCTGAGCGCGGCCGAGGGTTTGGCGGCAGAATCTGCCGAGCCGCTGCTGCGGGCTGCTATCAGTCGGGCCTATTATTCTGCCTATCATTACGGCAGCATTGCCGTCCAAAACGAGTTGCCACTGATTAATGCGTTGAGCTTGAAGGGTGCCGGCGGTTCGCACAAACAACTCATCACAAAAATGTTAATGGCGAAGACTCCGCGCTGGACGGGCGCGGCTTACAAACTGAGAGACCTTAAGTCACAGCGTGTGACGGCTGATTATCAGTTGAATTCTGAAGTCACTCAGGCTAGGGCGTTCGAAGCGATAGAAAGTGCTAAGGTGATTTTTAAAACACTCGCTTGAGCCTTAAACGGATGATATTGTTCCTCTGCCCCGTCAGTCAGCCTAAATCTAGCAAAGCTTTGTTCAAAGACTTGGGTATGATTGCGCTAAGCAGGACCTGAGCCTCTCAGGCGCCTCATTGAACAATAATCGCTGCAAGCGCAACGACACCCCAAAGGAAACCCTCATGACCCAAATCCACCGCATCCCCGTTGACCGCCTGCGCGAGGCCGTCAGGTACCTGGTCAAAGGTTTCGGCAGCGAACCCAAAGAAATCGAACTGGTAACCGAAAATCTGGTGCAAGCCAACTTGACTGGGCACGATTCGCATGGCGTTGGCATGTTGCCGCGCTACACCGAGGCGTATCTTGAGGGTGGCTTAAAACCAAACGCACACATCGTGAGCCGGATGGATGGTGGCGCGATGGTCAGCGTCGACGGGCAGGCTGGTTTTGGCCAGGTGATTGGCCATGAAGCGATGGAGCTGGGGATCGCGCGCGCCAAGCAGCACGGCAGCTGCATTGTGGCCTTGGGCAATTCGCACCATTTGTGCCGCATTGGTGCCTGGGCCGAAATGGCCGTAGCCGAAAATCTGATTTCGGTGCACTTCGTGAACGTGATTTCGCGCCCGATCGTCGCGCCCTCGAGTGGCGCTGACGCGCGCTTCGGGACAAACCCCTTTTGTGTTGGGATCCCAGTTGCGGGTCAGCCGCCCGTATTGCTCGATTTTGCGACCAGTGTGATTGCGCAGGGTAAGGCGCGCGTCGCCTATAACAAAGGCGAACAGTTGCCCGCGGGTTACTTGATCGATGATCAGGGCAATCCAACCACTGATCCGGTTTATGCGGTGAAACCCCCTTCAGGCGCGTTATGCACCTTTGGCCAGCACAAGGGTTTCGGCTTAGCGCTCGTCTGTGAGTTGCTTGGTGGTGCGCTTGCTGCAGGCATGACAACTCATGATCAGGGCGACGGCAAGCGCCGGGTGCTGAACGGCATGTTGACGATTATTTTTGATCCAAAAAAACTGTCAGACGGCTCGGTCTTTGAACATGAAATGAAAGCTTTTATTGAGTGGGTCAAGGCCTCGCCTGCCCAAACCGGTACCGATGGTGTGCGTATCGCCGGTGAACCAGAGCGCCAGACCCGCGCTGAGCGCCTGGCCAACGGCGTGCCGGTGGACGACAATACTTGGCAAGAAATGGTTGCAGCTTGCAGTAAACTCGGCCTCGATGGCGCAACGTTTAAGAAGCTAGCGGGTATGTAAACGGCATCGCCAGCGTTATACAAGCCAGCGCATAAAAAGCTGGCGTATTACACAATAATTTTGGGGACAAGATGTCGGGTGGTACCGCAGATGTTTGAGCGCATTTTAAATGTGTTGTGGTGTCTGCTCGGTCTGGCCACCATGGTTAACTCTTGGTCACTCGGATTAACCGGATCGTTCGGGCCTGAAAGCGGTTTCTTTCCGTTTATCTGTGGCGCCTTGATCACGGTGTGCGGGCTGGGCTTGCTGTTCAAAGGATCAAAAGAGGCTGTGCTCAAGCCAGACTGGCCGCGCGCAGCGGCGCTTGGTCGAATCTTGGGCGTCGTCGCAGGGCTGATCGCCATGGCAGCTACCCTACCTTATCTAGGTTTTGCGGTGGCAAGCGCGCTGACCACCTTTGTTTTATTGCAAACCGTAGAGCGTTCGCGTCTGGTTGAGTCGTTGATCATTACCGTGGTTTCGGTTGCGGTCGTTATGCTGGTGTTTGGGCGTTTGCTAGGCATGAATTTGCCGCGCGGCCCCTGGGGGTGGTGATGGACGCGATCAATGGCTTGATGATGGGGTTTTCGGTGTTGTTTACTGCCGAAAATCTTTATTTCTGCTTGCTGGGTAGCATTGTGGGCACACTCGTCGGCGTTTTGCCCGGAATTGGCCCGTTGGCCGCCTTGGCCTTGTTGCTTCCGGTCACGTTTCAGTTATCTGCCGTTGCAGGGCTCGGTATGCTTGCCGCCATTTTTTATGGCGCGATGTACGGCGGCTCGACCACCTCGATTTTGGTGAATATCCCGGGCGAGGCGGCTTCAGTGGTAACGGCCTTAGATGGGCACGCGATGGCCAAGCAAGGTCGAGCCGGCGCAGCCCTGGGGATGGCCGCGATTAGCTCGTTTGTGGCTGGTACCTTATCTTTGGTGGCCCTGACATTTTTTTCGCCCTTGCTGGCCTCCGTTGCGCTTAAATTTGGCCCACCTGAAAATTTTGCGTTGATGGTGTTGGGCCTGGTGTGTACGCTTTATATGATTGGTGGCTCAACACTCAAAGGCGTGTTGATGATTGCGCTCGGGTTTTTGGCCGCAATTGTTGGCATGGATATCGTGAACGGGCAAGATCGCTTTACCCTGGGCACGGTCAATCTGTCTGCAGGCATTGAGATTTTGTCTGTGGTGATCGGTTTATACGGCGTATCTGAAATCCTGATGAATTGCGAAACGATCGTAAAAAATCAGATGCTCGCTGAAAAAATTAAAGGCCTTTGGCCTACGTTCGCCGACTGGAAGGCCTCGTGGAAACCCATGATGCGAGGTAGTTTCTTAGGATTTTTTCTGGGGCTCGTGCCAGGTGGCGGGCCCGTGACTGCCTCGTTTGTGTCGTATACGCTTGAGCGCCGAATCGCAAAAGACCCCGAGCGTTTTGGCAAGGGGGCAATCGAAGGCGTGGCGGGCCCCGAAGCGGCCAACAACGCTGCCGTGTCGGGCGGCATGATTCCCCTGTTTACGCTGGGCATCCCCGGCAATGCCGTCACAGCCTTATTGCTGGGCGCCTTGGTGATGCAAGGCGTGCAGCCGGGCCCCATGTTTATTACGCAACGCCCTGACTTGTTTTGGGGCGTAGTCGCCAGCCTGTACGTTGGCAATGTATTCTTGTTGCTACTAAACTTACCGTTGGTGGGTTTGTGGGTGCAGTGTCTGCGCATCCCTTATCGGGTGTTGTTTCCGTTGATTTTGTTGTTGTCGATTGTGGGCACCTATTCGGCCAACAAAAATATCTTTGATTTGTGGGTGATGATTGGCTTCGGAATTGTGGGCTATGTTTTACGCAAGCTGCAATACGAGTTTTCGCCGTTCTTAATCGCCTTTGTGCTGGCGCCGATGCTCGAGCAATCGTTGCGGCAGTCAATGGTGATGTCGCCCGATGGTTTGATGATTTTTGCCCACCGACCGATCGCGGCGGTGTTGATTGTTGGCAGCTTAATTTTGGCCGCCTTGGTATTTTTGAAACGCAAGTCGAAACAACCTCACGGAGACTTATAAATGAAAACGATCTCAACAGTACTCGCTGGCCTACTGGCAGCACTTAGTTTTGGTGCCTTCGCACAAACGGATCCGGCGCTGGCAAAACTCAAGCCCAAAGGATTTCCGGATCAGCCGATCGAATACACCGTGGTGTATCCGGCTGGCGGTGGCATGGATTTGACTGCACGTATCTTGGCGAAGTTTGTTGAAAAAGCGAGCGGCGACAAGGTCTTGGTCAATAACCGTGCTGGCGGTGCTGGCATGGTTGGGCACTCGTATCTGGCAACCCAGGCAAAGCCTGACGGCTATACGGTTGGGATCTTAGCGAGTAATTTCTGGGGCGATGCGATTTTGCGTGCGCCCGGCAAATGGTCGCTCGCCGATGTTGAGTCAATTGCCTACATTAATAGCGACGCTTTAGCTTGGGTGGCTGGTACAGAGGGCCCTTTTAAGGGCAAGACTGCCAAAGAAATCCTTCAGGCTGCAAAAGATAAACCAGGTACAGTGCGCGCGGCAGTGGTGCCAGGGTCGATGTGGGAATACCTCTTGGATCAGCTCGAAGCACAGACTGGGGCCAAATTCTTACGCGTACCGTTTCAGGGCGGTAAGCCTGGAATCGTCGCCTTGATTGGCGGTAACGTTGATGTCGCGCAAGGCTTTTACGGCGAATTTGAAAGTTACTTACAGGCCAAGCAATTGGTGCCGATCGCGGTTGCAAGCGCAGAGCGTGTCTTCAACATGAAAGACGTTCCGACGTTTAACGAGATCTTTGGTACGAAGCAATTCGTCTGGAACATTATGCGTTTTGCGGTGGTGCCTAAAGGCACTCCTGCAGACCGCAAGGCATACTTGTCGGCAATGATTCAAACCGCCTTGCAAAATCCTGAGATGATGGCTGAGTTTCGACGCTTAGGGGCCTATTCGGATGCCAGTTTTGCTAAGTCGACCAATATTGCAGCTGACATTCAAGCCGCAGCGATGAAAGAGCGCGATTTTTATATTCAAACGGGTCGTTTAAAGCCGTAAGTTCATACTGTACCCAGTATCTAGCGCCCAGTCGCGCTGGTTGCTGGTGATCGTTAAATCTAAATTGACAGCGTCGGCGCTTCGATACTTTCTTCGAACGCCTGCCCTGCAAAAGCGCTTTAAGTTTTCAACCCACACAGACAGAGATTGATCCATGGCAATGCAAAAACTTACTGGTCGTCAGGCCTTCATCAAATTGTTGCTCGATGAGGGCGTCACCCATATGTTTGGCAACCCCGGGACAACCGAGCTTGCCATCATGGAGGCGGTGCCACAGTTTCCTGAGTTGAAGTATGTGTTGGGGTTGCAAGAGTCGATTGTGGTTGGGATGGCAGATGGCTTTGCGCGCGCATCACAAAAACTCGTTGCCTGTAACTTGCATTGCGCGCCGGGCTTGGGTCACGCGATGGGGGCGATCTATTCGGCTAAGTTCTCGGGCTCGCCCATCATCATTACGGCGGGTCAGTATGAAGTGGGCTATGGTCTGCAAGAGCCTTTGTTGTACGAACCGCTGGTGCCGATGGTCGCGCCGTTGGTGAAGTGGGCCTTTGAAGTGACCCGACTTGAAGACTTGCCGCGTATTGTGCGTCGCGCTGCCAAGATTGCTCGCACGCCGCCGATGGGCCCGGTGTTTATTAGTTTGCCAGGCTCGGTGCTCGACGAAGAAACCGAAATTGAATTTGGTTTCCCAACGGTGATTGACGCAGCGGTGCGTCCGGGCGATGCCTCGCTCAAGGCGCTGGCCGAACGTTTGCTAGCTGCAAAAAATCCTGTGATTGTTGCGGGTCGTGAAATCGCAAACGCCGGTATTTTTAACGAGGCTTGCGAACTTGCTGAGTTGCTCGGTGCTGCCGTGTACCAAGAGTCTGTTGGTTATAACGCGCGTTATCCAACCTCGCACCCAACTTGTATGGGTGATTTGTCGCGCAACCAGAAAAAAGTACGTTCGATTCTTGAGCAGTACGACTTCTTGTTGTGCCTCGGCGCCGATCTGCTGCGCATGTCGCCCATGAGCACGGTCGAGCCCTTGCCGCCTGAAATGCCAGTGATGCACATCACCGAGCGCGAGTGGGAACTCGGTAAAAACTATTCAACAGAAACTGCCGTACGTGCAGATGTCAAAGAAACATTACTGGCGTTGCTGCCGGTGTTGCGCGCAGCGCGCAGCGCCGACTACGCGAAGGCAGCAAGCGCACGCGTGAAAGCCTTGAGCGCCAATAACTGGTCAGCCAAGCGTGACAAAGCGCACGCAGAGTTTTCAGCCGCAGCAACAGCGAACCCCATTGATCAGCGTTATTTGGTGAGTCAATTGGTGGCTGTTTTGCCTAAAGATGCAATCGTTGTGGATGAAACCCTGACGGCCTCGCCAGCGATTGCTGCGACACTACCGATGGATAATCCTAAGGCGTATTACGGCCTGGCGAGTGGCGGTTTGGGGTTTGGCATGGCAGGTGCTGTGGGTGTGAGCCTGGCGCAACCGGGTCGCCCGATTGTGGCCACTATTGGTGACGGTAGCGCCATGTACAGTATCCAGTCGCTCTGGACCGCTGCGCACCTACGCTTGCCGATCACTTACGTCATCATCAATAATCGTAGCTATCGCATTATTAAAGAACGACTACTTGCGATGCGCGGCACCGATGCGTTCGTTGCAATGGATATGAATGATCCACCGATCGATTTTGCAGGCTTAGCAAAAAACATGGGGATGTCATCGCAAACCGTGACAGACCCAGCGCAGTTATCGGCGGTGCTGAAGGCCGCAATGGCCAGTGGTGTGCCGAATTTGGTTGAAGTGATTGTGTCTAAGGGATTTGGCGAGTAAATCGGCCGATGTCAGCGTCATCGCATTAGTCGGCGAGTTCAGCATTGTCTGATCAGCCGATTGAGGCTATGTTTTCTTATCAGCTCAGACGGTAGCCGCAGTCACTCTGCGCAAGCGCAACCGCTTGCGCGAGTTTTTCTTGATCACTCGCTTGCAAGACATAGAGTAAATCTCCGGCACTGACTTCTGCATCCAAACCACACGCCAGATCAACGCCAGCGAGTTGGTCTGCAGGGGCACCGGCGCAACGCCCAAGCCCTGAAATGACAAAACCATCAATGGCCTGTACGCGACCACTGTATTGTGCACGAACTTCGTGTTTCAGCACGCCTGACCAAGCGAGTCGTGGCTGAGCACCTTGAGCTGCAATGATTGCTTGCATGGTGGTGCTTGCAGCACCACTGTTCAGCAGTTCGAGTGCGCGGGCCCGGCCGTTGGCAACGCTGCCGACCGCTGGGTCAAGTGCTAGGATCTGGCTAGCAAAAAACAGTGACTTCTCTAGTAAATCGCTAGGCGCTAGCGGGTCGCGGTCAAGCACCTGCAACACATCGCGCGCCTCGAGCGCGGGGCCGATCCCACGTCCGATCGGTGCGTGGCCATCTGTCGCAAACGCCTTGACGACGAGTCCTAAGGCCGCACCCACCATTTCAAAGAGTCTAGCAAGTTCTTCTGCCGCAGGTAGAGTTTTGACCTTGCCACCACTTGAATACGGAATATCAATCACAACGTGCGTCGCGCCAGCTGAATATTTCTTTGACAAAATCGAAGCTACCGACCAGCGTCGTGTATCAAGTGCCAAGGGGCGAGTGATCGCATTCATCACGTCATCAATGACCGAATGATTTAGCTTGCCGTTCCAGGCGATGCAGGCATTGGTCTGCGCCACACACTGTTTAAGTTGCTCAGGGGTTAGGTCGACTTTTGCAAGAACCTCCATTGCATCGGCGCTGCCAGCCGCCGAGGTGATGGCACGCGATGATGTTTTGGGGATGAGTAACCCGTGTGCCGCCACAATCGGAATCACCACCATCGTGACACGACTGCCAGGTATGCCGCCAAGCGAATGCTTATCGACCACCATGTCACGGCCCCAAGAAATGCGAGGCATGAGTTCGCTACGGCAACGCGCCATCGCGATGAGTTCATCGTCTGATAAAAACTCTGTGCAGGCAATTAAAAAGGCTTCGAGCTCGGCTCCAGAAAACTTCTTTTGGTGAATCGAGGCTAGCAGGGGCCGGTATTCTGTTTCACTGAGCGCAAACCCTGCAATTTTTTTATACAACGAAGCCAGAGGTGCAGGAGTTTGCCCGAGCTGTGTAAAGAGCGCCGCTAAAAAGCGGCTCACACCGATCGCAGGCGTTTGGTCGTTGGTGACGCGCAGTACGCGTGTGCCTTCAGGATAAGGCTCAGTTTTGCGAGCCAAGCGTTTAGCAACATCACCCGCAGATTCACGGCCACGCTGCGCGAGTCGCTGCGCCAGAATCTCAGTCGGTGCGCCGATTTCAACTACGACTAAATGTGGGACGCGTGCGTTGAGCTCAGCCACCATTGCGCGCGAGCCATTTGCAATGATGTGTTGCCCTGTAGCTAGGGCATCAAGCAGAACGCTTGGCAGACCATACGAGAGGTTATGTGCTTGCCAGGTGATTAAAAACTTACCTTCCCGTTCAAGCTGGGCGAACTCAGGCTGCGTGCATGTTTGGTGGGCTTCACCACCCGAGTCCGCTGGTCGTGTGATGGTGCGTTTGGCAAAAATGAACTGAGCGGGGTCGAGCTGCTGCCGCGCCCCATCAATCAGGCTATCTTTGCCAGCCCCACTGGGGCCGACAACAAAAAAGAAGTTGCCGCTTGCCATGCAACGCCTGCTTATTCGTCTAAGCCGATATCAACTGCAGGTGCAGCTTGAGTGATTTTGCTGGTTGAGATGTAATCCACGCCAGTCAGTGCCACGTTACGAATCGTCGCGATGCTGATACCACCCGAGGCTTCAATTTTTGCTCGGCCTGCAACAAACTTAACTGCCGTAGTCATGTCGGCAATCGACATGTTATCGAGCATGATGACATCGGCACCAGCCGCTAAAGACTCTTCAACTTGTTCAAAGCGGTCGCATTCGACTTCAATCTTGGTCAGAATAGGCAACTTGAGTTTGGCGCGCGCCACAGCTTTGCCGATACTGCCCGCCACCGCAATGTGGTTGTCTTTGAGCATGACGCCGTTATCCAAACCTAAGCGATGATTCAGGCCACCACCGCAGGCAACTGCGTGCTTTTCAAGCATGCGCAGCCCTGGTGTGGTTTTACGGGTGTCGATTAAGCGTGCACCTGTACCAGCGATCTCAGCGTTGTAGCGGGCGGTTTCAGTCGCGATGCCACATAGGCGTTGCAAAATATTCAGAGCAGGGCGTTCGGCAGTCACAATGCTGCGAGCGGGGCCAGATACGGTCAAAATTCTGGTGCCTTTTTCAACCTTATCGCCGTCTTTGGCGAGTTTGGTGACGCTGAGCGCGGCATCGTAACGGGTAAAAATTCGTGCGGCGACATCGATACCGGCAATGTACATTGGCTCGCGGGCGTTCATATGAAATGTGCCGACGGCATCTTCATCAATCATGAGTTGTGCGGTTAGATCACAAGAGCCGATATCTTCGGTCAGCCAAAGATCGATTAAACGATCGGTCTGAAAAATGTCGTACATATTGGGTGACCTCGCAGGCAGTGGATGAAGAAAATTAAACCAAACATAAAATGTAGTGTTTGCTACATTTTTATGCTAATTTAAATCCGCCGTTTATGCAAGAGCAAAATTGAAATCTGCTGTCCGGCTCAAAGCTTGCCACGGCCGCTCGAGCTATTCGCGCGTCTTTGAGGGGGCGAATTTAAGCGCTTGATACTAAGCGCCTTTCAGCCACTTAGCGCATTTGTGTGCCGCCGTTGACATCCATGATGGCGCCCGACACAAAGCTTGCTGCGGGTGAGCACAGGTAAGTCAACATGCTTGCGATCTCTTCGGGTTCGCCCATCCGTTGCATGGGGTACTCGCTGCCGTTGTAGCCTTGACCCGTGGTCATGCCCGTATCAATCGGCCCAGGTGCCACACCGTTCACGCACACATGATGAGGTGCTGCACGTTGCGCAAACCAGCGCACCAGAGCGTGAACGCCGCCCTTAGAGGCGCTGTAATGCGGGCCGGCACGTAAGCCGCCCGTCCAGCCTGCAATCGAGCCGCAGAGCGCGATACGCCCGTGCTTGCGTTCCATCATGCCAGGTAACACCGCACGCACAAGATTAATTGGGCCTAAGACGTTGACCTGCATCACGCGCATAAAAGCAGCTTCGTTCCAGTCTGGCGCCATCCAGTCGTCTTCAAAGGGGCAGATACCTGCGGTGTCAGCCAACGCGGTAAACGGCTTGTGCCGATGCACCAAACTTTCAACCGCGTCGCGTTGCGTGACGTCGCAAGTCTCGACAGCGACTGAACCCTTGAGCGTGTGTGCCAGCGCTTCGAGCTTGGCGAGGGGGCCGATATCCGTCAAGACCAACGAGGCGCCAAGCTGGCTGCACAGCCGGGCAGTGGCACTACCGATGCCGCCAGCAGCTCCTGTAATCCACAAGTGGGTACCTGTCATGTCAAAAGCTTGTGACGCGTTCATTTTTGAAAGATGCATAGCAGTCCCCTAAGTCGTTAAACCGACAGATAACGTTGTTTGATATCGGCGTTATCGTTGAGCTCGTGGATGGTTCCGCAAAAGACATCCGTACCTTTGTCGATCACCACGGCCCGGTCGGCTAGCCCCAGACAAAAGTGTAGGTTTTGCTCGGCCAAGACAATCGTTTTGCCTAGCTTGTGCAAGGTGGCGATCAAGTCACCAATCTTTTGCACCATGATGGGGGCCAGGCCTTCGCTGGGCTCGTCGAGTAGCAACACATCGGGGTTTCCCATCAGCGCGCGGCCGACAGTCAGCATTTGTTGTTCGCCGCCAGATAATTGCCCGCCCATTCGGTCTTTGAGAGGGGCTAAGAGCGGCAGCGTGTCATACACGCGCTCAAGGCTCCAGTCGTCTTCACCCTTCGCCCCTTTTTTGATGGCGATAGTGAGATTGTCGTCGACGCTGAGATCTGGAAATATCTGTCGGTCTTCTGGCACATAACCAATGCCTGCACGGGCAATTAAATGTGCAGAGCGCCCGGTGATGACCTTGCCGTACAACTCGACGCTACCCCTTTTTGTAGGATTCACACCAGCGATGGTCTTCATGGTGGTGCTTTTGCCAGCGCCGTTTCGACCAAGCAACGCCAAGGTCTCGCCTCGGTTGACTTCAAACGATAAGTTGAACAATGCCTGACTAGTGCCATAAAAGACATCAATGTCTTGCACCTTTAGCACGTGGTCGCTCATGCGTGCTCCTCGCGGGGTTTACCCAAGTAGGCCTCAATGACGGCCGGATTGTTTCGGATTTGCTCTGGGCTACCCTCAGCCAAGAGCTTGCCGTACGATAAAACGTGGATATGTTGCGAGACCCTAAAGACGATCTCCATGTCATGCTCGATCAGCACGACAGTTAATCCACCTTTTTTCCAAAGACCATAAACGGTCTCGATCATTTGCTCTCGTTCTTCAGGGCCCATGCCAGCCACGGGTTCGTCTAGCAAAAGCACTTTGGGCTTTAGTACTAGCGCCAAGGCCATATCCAAGAGCTTTTGATCGCCGTGCGACAAATTGCCGCTCACCAAATGGGCTTTGGTATGCAAGCCAAGTTGCTCCATGACTTCATAGGCCCGATCACGCGTCTGCGCTAAGGGAAACCGCCCGTGCATTTGCGCCGAACGCCCCAGAGGCGACATCAACGCACCGCGCAGCGACTCTTCAACAGTTAGAGTCTTAAAGAGTTTGGCCACTTGAAACGCGCGACCGATTCCCTTGTGGACGATCGCGGCGCTCGTCATGCCAACGATGTCTTCGCCGTCTAGCAAAATGCGACCAGAGTCGGGTTTGAGCGCACCTGAAATTAAATTAAAGAAGGTTGTTTTGCCGGCGCCATTGGGGCCAATCACAGCCGTGAGTGATTCAGTCTTAAAGTGAATCGAGACATCAGAGGTTGCAACGACACCACCAAAGGCCTTGCAGAGGTTTTCGATCTTAAGCATTAGTGGCCTCCTGAGGTGTTGGTTTGAGCGGGTGGCACGCCGCCATAGGTTTGCCAGGTCGAGCCGGCTAGCCAACCTGCGTCAACCGGCAAATTGATGCCAGTGATTGCCTTGGCGGCAGGCGACAATAAGAAGCCAACCGAGTCAGCAATTTCGTCTGGTGTGACCATGCGCCCCATGGCGGCTTGCGATGTGAGGTCTTCAGGATTGCGGTCGCCCCGATCAATCGCGGCTTGCAACGCTTCGGTTAACACGTAGCCAGGCGAAATCGCATTCACACGCACGCCGGCACGACCCCACTCGGCCGCCAGGCAAGCAGTCATTGAAGCCACTGCAGCCTTTGAGGGCGCATAGGCATGCAAGGGTACCGACCGCATCGAGGTAATCGAGGCGATGTTGACAATTGCCCCCACGCCTAGCTCAGCCATGCGCGAGCCAAAGACCGCGCAGGCAAGATACGTGCCGCGCTGATCCACTGCCACTACACGATCCCATTCGGTCATGGTGAGCTTATCGGGCGTTAAACGGCGTTGCAAAATCCCCGCGCTGTTGACGAGCGCCGAGATTTGACCGTGCTTCGCCTCGATCATTGCCGCTGTGTCGCGCACCGCTTGCTCGTCAGTCACATCGCAGGCGTAGGCATGTACACCGAGCTCTTTCATTTTCGCTTCAGACCAAGTACCAGGCAGATCGAGCGCAACCACTAAATCGCCGCGCTT
>Ga0222712_10000656_pt1 | contig 44437 bp, 67 predicted proteins | sample C33_657DmetaG_FD_165043 | JGI IMG/M metagenome (GOLD analysis project Ga0222712, IMG submission 165043) | Estuarine water microbial communities from San Francisco Bay, California, United States - C33_657D | ecosystem: Environmental > Aquatic > Marine > Unclassified | place: USA: California... | reverse complement strand
GTGATGTCGTTTGGGATCATAAACAATTCAGTTGGACTCACGATGGAAAGAGTGATGTTCCAAAGGATAAAGACGCTTGGCTGGAAGCTCAGCTTATGGCATTTCAAGTGCTGGTTGACCACCAACTGGACAAAGATGATCCAACAGAGGGATCTGTCATGTTCCATGAAGCAACTATCAAGCCACTGTGGCGTAAACAGTATGAAGTGACCAGTCGTATTGACAACCACATCTTCTACAAAGAAGAATCATGATATCACCTTGCGTTGGCATCTGTAGACTCGATGAAGATGGAGTCTGTCTTGGATGCAAGCGTACTAAACAAGAGATTCAGCGCTGGTCAGAAATGTCCGGCGCTGAACGCCATTTGGTTATGGAGCGGCTTGGCTATTACAAGCGTATGGGTCGTGAAGAGCGTTTAAGACGTTACGACCGCGGGTAAAACTTCATAAAAACTTCATAAAACTTTTATAAAACCTTTAACGTTCTGATGTTAAATAGTCATAAGAGCAATGTGGCTCTTATATTCTTTTCAAGGGAAAAATCAATGAAAACATTTCTAGCCGTACTAACGACTATCAGTCTGGCCGTTCCAGCATATGCTCGTGACAACATTCAAGTCACTGGATCGTCAACTGTTCTACCTTATGCAACAATCGTAGCCGAATCATTCGGTGAAAATTTCGATTTTCCTAGTCCAGTCGTCGAAGGCGGTGGCTCTGGTGCTGGTCGTAAAAAGCTATGTGAAGGTGTTGGTGAAAACACTGTAGACATAGCTAACTCATCTTCAAAGATGAAAGATAAAGAATACGACGACTGCGCTGCCAATGGTGTCACAGACGTCAAAGAAGTACGCTTTGGGTATGACGGTATTGTATTTGCATCTGATGTGAATGGAGCCACATTTGAGCTAACCATTAAAGATCTCTATCTTGCTCTACACGAATCGTCAACTGCAACCAAGTGGAACGAAGTAAACCCAGCTCTGCCAGATCAAGAGATCCTAGCATTGATTCCAGGGACCAAGCATGGCACTCGTGAAGTGTTCGATGTAAAGGTTATGGAAGATGGTTGTAAGGCTGTTTTAGGCGTTGAGAAGCTAGATGACGACCAGAAGAAGGCTTGTGTGAACGTTCGTAAGGATGGCCGCTCTATTGATATCGATGGCGACTATACTGAAACCTTAGCTCGTCTTGCTGCCGATCCAAAAGCTGTAGGTGTGTTTGGTTTGTCTTTCTATCAGAACAACACTGACAAGCTCCAGGTTGCAACAGTTGATGGTGTTACTCCATCAGTAGAGACAATCTCAGCAGGTGATTATCCAATCAGCCGTCCACTATTCTTCTATGTGAAGATGCAGCATCTTGACATTATTCCAGGTCTGAAAGAGTATGTTCAGTTCTTCTTGTCTGACCAGATGTCAGGCCCAGAGGGTGAGCTTGTAAATTACGGTCTTGTCCCAGATCCTGAGCTAGCAGCTACTCAGGCTGAGTGGCAATAGTGACCTAAAAGGCACAGTTAAAAAATATGAAAGGAGAGCGTTGCCTCTCCTTTCTTTTTGTGGTATAAGTATAGCTGTAATCGTTGAAGCAGACGATAGACATACTGGACTCGGGAGCGTTACCCGACGACTCCACCAAATCTAAGTACGGGGTCGAAGTAGGATCGACAGGTGTTGAAACGACGTGGAGATTACCGTGGTGGCTTACGACATTCGGCCAAAATTATAAATGCAAACGATAACTTTGCTCCTCAGGCTTACGCACTAGCTGCATAAGCACTTGGGTATGGTTCCACCTAGAAACAGAACGGGCCACAACTTAACCTTTAAGGAACTACGAACATGAAAAAGATTCTTCTTGCAACTGCTGCAATTTTTGCTATGGCTTCCAGCGCTTCCGCGCTCGACTTCGGTAACGGTCTTGCCCTTGACACTGAGCTCGTTAACGAGTACAATACTGATACCACCACTTTTACTTCTACTTTGACCCCACGCCTTGGCTACGCTCCTGTTGAGGGACTTGCTATTTGGGCTGAAACCGATCTTTCCATCTATGACGGCAATGACTTCATCAAATTTGAGGGTAGTGCTTTTGGTGGTGGTGTTCTTGGTGCAACCTACGTTCCAAACGTCGATCTTGGACCTGCAAGTGTAGAAGCATACATCGAGAATAACTTCGATGGTGACTTCGGCTATGTCGACAGTATTGTTGGCGTGACCCTTAGCTTCTAAGCTATATACTAACGGGTGGTCACGTAATAGACCCGTGCCGCGCCATGGTTAGCGCGGCTTTTTTATTGGAAAATTATGATAAAACCACCATTCTTTATTAGTGCACCAAGGACAAGAAGTTCAATACTTTTTGAATGTGCTTCCTTTTATGTTGAGAAGCATATGGGGCTTACTAACATTAAAAATCACACAGAATTGTTTTTAGAGTTTAGCCGCAATGCTGAGTTTTATGACACAAAGACGGGGTTAAAAGATGTGGGTGAAATATATCCCATATTAGCTCCTAATGGTGACATGTCTATACATTTCATATATCCCCACGTATTTAAGACAACAGCCGAACGAAACTTACACAAACTTGATATATTAAAAAAGCAAAAGCAAAAAGGTATTAACTACTTTTTAAAAGGAACATTAGAAGTAGTCGACTCGGCTCCTGAAATACTCAACTTCTTTAGTGATCGACACTTTGTTATAACCAAAAGACGAAACCTTATTGAATACACTTTAAGTTTCTTGGTAGCGTGGGTGACGAGAATATTTCATGCAAGACGAAATAACAAAGAGCGTTACCAATCTATTTTAAATAGTGGCGTTACAATACCCATCGAATTGATGATGAATGATCTTGATCAATTCTTAAAATACACTTTTTATATGTGGGACCTTGAATCATATATAAAGACACAGGGTTGGGAACACACTACAACTTATTATGAAGATTTAGAAGATTTTGATTCGATACAGAAAACGCTATCAACTATTTTAAATGATCCAAATTGGATGGATTGTTTACCGCCGTCTTGGGCTGATAATGTTCCTATTAAGATACCAAAAGACTACAGTGAAATAATAACAAATTATGATCAAGTCGTACTTATTGTGACTAGATGTATTTCAAAAATTAGACCAGAATACTTAACAGAGGAGTCGCTCAATTGGCAGTAATCTTAACATTCAAAAGAATATACTCAGACCAATCTTATTGGGACCAACGTAACAATGTTCCTCCACACACCACTTCTGCAATTGCAGAGGTTTTTAAGTCTTGCGTAACAGATGGTTTAATTACCAAAGTCGATACTTTAGAGGACCCTGAAACACTAACAATCCACAAGACTTTCTTGTATAGAGACATTGAAGCTAGGGTCGAACATATGACTCGATTGGACATTGCACTACTTGAAGCTGGAATACAAGAAGAAGATGCTAGCCCTGAGGGTGTTACTATCACCGACTACCAGTTAGATGTTGATGGAGTAGTGACTAATTTAACATGATTATACGCAATGTGATAACTGATGGTGGTATTACCAATCAAGAAATGTATGATCTTTTTTTGCAGCAGCTAGAAAACATTCAACAATCCGAAGATAAATTAAAAGACAACTACTTACTTGATCGGATGGATTTACCCAACCACAAATCTTTAGATATGCTGTTCAACGGTAATGATATTGTTTGTTTTAGTGGATTGTATCATAGACCATCGTGGCCATCCGGTTTTTATAGAATAAGTAACAGAACATATGTTGTACCAAAATATAGAACATCGTCTTATAGTTTTATAAACCCGTCAAACATTGGCCCATTTCAAATTGATCGACATAAAGCTGATATAAGGTTAGCTTTCATATCACGTGAGAATGCAAAAGGACGGTTCTATTTTAAGAAACTGCAGCGTGTTGTTAAGTATTATGCCGACTGGAACATAAGCGACAGAATGGTTCAATTGGTTAATAGTGAATTCCAATCATCGTATCAGTATATCATACACAAGTCTTTTAGTAAATCATCAGTGTCGGAATTTAAATCTGTAAGCGAACAACAGTGGCGAGAATTAGTATGAACTATCATATCAAGAATTTTATCATCCCAATTCATGTACTATCGATGTTAGCTGTCGTTGGTTTTGTTACAGGTGTAATAACTTTTAGTTGGGCTTTGTTTTTGATTGGGTGGACCCTAATATATGGACTAGGGTTAGTGGTGGGATTCCACAAGCTACTGTCGCACAACTCATTCAAAACCAATCGATACGTGTCGTATGTTCTTGCATATTTGGGATGCTTGGGAATAAGCGGTTCTCCAATTTGGTGGACTGCAATTCACCGTGGTCATCACCACGCCCATACAGAGGGTGAGCGAGATTTACAGACACCACGTAAAGGATGGTTAAATTCATATATTGGTTGGCAATTTGGGGATGATACAAGTAAGATTAGTTTAAAATATGCTGCTGACCTTGCAAGAGATAAGTTTCTAGTATTCTTGCATAAGAACTACAGAGCAGTAGTATGGGGAACAGTGTTGACAGTTGCAATGGCTTCACCAAGTATTGCAGCTTCTTTATTAATTCTGCCCATGCTAGCAGCACACCATGGAGAAAACATAACCAATCTATTGGGACATAGTAAGTTTGCTGGATACAGAAACTTTGAAACTAATGATGATACTGTTAATAATCCAGTCCTAGCTTTCCTTACTTGGGGTCAACTGTTGCACAACAATCATCACGCAAAACCCAATTCCGATAACTTTGCCATGAAGTGGTATGAAGTTGATCCAACAGCACCATTTGTATATTTGCTCAAAAAGTTCAAATGAATTTAACAATCCAAGATTGTGAAAAGTATTTAGATACTAAGCTGACTAAACCAACAATTGCTGATCCAGCATTGTACGTTGATGTTGGTATGGACGCTTTGTCTGTAATTCCTCACAAGGTTGTAAACACTGGCGATCTGAGAATGTGTGGTGAAACACTGTTTGAGATTTACCCCCAAGATGTGTATTCAAAGATAACTGTTGATACTTTGCAGGGTAATCAAAACTTCTACATCATTAACAAACACCATATCCCAACAAATAACGCTAGTGGAAATTCATACAACAACCATCTCAGATTTGGTTATGGTAAGACTCCACTGTTAGGTCTGCCAGAACTTCCATTTAGTGAGACTGTAGGCCGTCCTGATCCTGTCAGACAATCGTGGTGGGAAGAATGTAAAAATGCAGCTAGGTTGATTAAGTCACAGTATGGAGACATCATACTAAGCCTTAGTGGAGGAATAGACTCTGAGCTGATGGTGTGTGCATTTTTAGATGCGGATGTCGAGTTTGATGTTTACATTATGAAGTATGTCGATTCTAAAGGTAACCTTTTGAACGAGTATGATTACAACTACGCAAAGATTTTTTGCAAAAATAATAATATCAGTCCAATAGAAGATACAATCTATGTTGTAGATGATATTATACAACGGCGGCACAGAGATTATTATCTTAAAGATGTTCCAGAAACTCATTTCTTACTGTCCTATATGTACACTCAAAACCTAATGATTGAGAAGTTGAACAAGCTGGGATGGGCTGTTATTATGGGGTCCGACCAAGTAGAAATAAAGATGGATGCAAACAATAAACCATCTATTGGCGAGACATCATTCTCTTTGGGGTTAGCTGCTCCAACTTGGGCACATTTAACGAACAAACAATGTGTATATGACTTCTTCTATTACACACCAAATCAAATATTTGCATATTTTGATATAACTGAAGTTCAATCCACTGGTGTTGCTGACTACGAGTTTAAGGATTATATTAGTCGAAAGTATGGATCAATGCGCTTGGGGCCACAGAGAGATAAATCGACTGGATACGAAAAGATATGGAATGCTTTTCATAACATAGGTAAGTCGTTACATGACTACACTATAGAAAACGTCGATGTTGTTGATTGGAGCAGAAGAGCCAGCACTCAATACATCCACAATATAGACCATGTCTTAACTACAGGACAATTTGATCAATGGCAAATTATTAGAACTACCACCAACGATTTTTTCTGCAGAGGTTTTAACCAAGGGGACAAGAGATACTACGACATCTGATGGTTAGTTGAGAACTTCAACTACAATATGAATTCTCGATTCTGAACTTGCGTTGAAAGCAGTGTGGTATCCAAGTGTATTTGTAAACCACCAAGTGTTTAAATCGAGGTGCTTAACTTCATCATCAATTACCATAAAACAACCTGGTTGAGTTTTAATGGGATAATGTATCCTACACGTATCATCCATGTGCCACGATAAGCACGTTCCCGGATTAGATTTCATAATACGCACTCGACCAATCTCATATTTAGCAGCTAGTGCATCATAAACTTCCTCAAACAATGTTCCTTTGAATGGAGAAGCTAATGTATTAAAGTCTCTTTCCATAAGTCGTACTGGCCGCTCTGGTGCAACTGTTCTAGCAATACCCAATTCATCAATAACAGTTTTAGCATTATCCCAATCATAAAATAAGCTGTTAATTCCTAGATAGATATTATCAGGATCGCTAGATATTGTATTAATACAAATTTGATTATTTTTCCACGATATCATTTGAAGTCTTAACATTATATTTAAATCGTGTGATAAATCATATTTGGGTAAGTTATCTAGAATCTTAAAATTACTCATTGCGTACCATTAATTAAAGAATACTTGTGAAATATATATCCAGAATTGTCGATGTGGAATAACAATGAAAATAATTGATACAAAGAATGACCCAGACTTTGGTGAATTGTACAGGTATGAGCATTTGAATGAACCTCCATCTGGGCATAAAGGTAAGCTATTTCTCAATCTTAGCGAATATGCCAACATTGATTATAACCGGATGGACGATGAGATCTGCGTGTTGCTTGCGAAAACAGATCTGACAAAGTATCCTATAGTTAGCGGATTAATGCCTCCAAAGTTGAAATATGGAAACTTTGAGGGTGATATAATGTTCGATTACAATGGCAACAGAGAAATTCTTAGCCAGTTTGATCATATGCAAAAGCGTAAATATCTATTCTTTAAACACAAGACCCTGTTACCATGGTTCTTTGTTTTGGATCTTAAACCAAACACATTCTTTGGCCGCGATATTGACTCGGGTCCCTGGAGCAGCATTATAGAACAGTTGCCATACACAAAGCAATGTATTGAAAGTTTGCCGTTTGAGCAAATTGGCAGAGTTGTAATTTATGGATCATGGCCTGAGGCATCTGTGCCTTGTCATCGCGATTGGATTCCAGATGGAGTATTTCATCATCACATCAACTTGAATCCTGGTGGATATAGACCTGTATACATCTATGATCCTACTACAGATACAAAACACTACTTGCCTGAAGACCATAAGCTCTACGCATATCAGACAACTGATTATCACGGTGTAGACCCTCTCCCACATTTCTCATACACCATCAGGGTAGATGGGGTATATAATCAATATGTAAATTTCTGTTGACTTTTGTTCAACAGTTGTTTATATTAATGTTCCGTTCAACACAACAGGAACATATCATGGCTATGAAACACCTCTTCTATCCAGATAATCAACCTTTTGACTATGGTCGTTTTAGCATCACCAAACTTTACCCTACTTCATGTTGGAAAAAACACCTCGATAACTACTTCTACCTTCGCTTCATTCTAGATCGCTCAGATGACCGAGATGAACGTTGGGTAGCAAACAAAGAAATGCAGATTGCTGAAAAGAAAATGAAGTACTGGGAAAGAATGCCAGAGTTTGACAAAGATCAAGCACAAGCATATCTTGAAAAGTTGAAGAAAACTTGGAACCTGTCCAACAACAACTGCAAGTATGTTTTGGAAGAAGATTATCGTCCTCGACAGTACTAATAATTTAGATGCCCTGTTGACTTTACGTTGACGGGGCATTATATTAAGTACAACACAAAGGAGAGCTGAGATGTTGAAGTGCTTTGACGAAGGAATCGAAATTCATACCATTGAAGAATTGTATGAATATGACTTTAGTGGATTGGGTTGGGGTGATTTGAAAGATATTTACATTTTATGCTTGATTGAGTATGGAAGTGCTATGAGGAAGAAGAATGTTGAAAGTAGGGAGTTTTGGAGGCTTGCCAAGAATTATATGAAGAAAAAGTATGAGGATCGGAAGGCATATTTTGAGGCAAATGTAAATAAAGAAGAATACCTCATCGCCAAATATAAAGAACTGGGTCTTTACGACATTTTCAAAGAATATAAATTGATATAACTGTTGACTTCTTGCTGACGAAGTGTTATATTAATAGCAACAGAGGAGAGCTGAGATGTTTAAGGTAGAAAACAAAACGACTGGTGAAGTTGAGATCTGCGAATCCATGGTGATGGCCGAGTTGATGGTATGTTCTTTGATAGTTGAAGGAGACGAAGATGAAGTTTTCATCAATGGTGTTCAATATGAAATTATTGATGGTTATCCGGAAATAAAGAAATAAAACTGTTGACTTCAAACTAACAAGCTGCTATATTAAGAGCATGAACAAGGAGAGACAAAATGTTCAACTCGATGACTGAAATTCACGCTGCTATCCGCACGATGACCAACGAAGAGCTGGAGCAACTTGTTCTGCTCGCTACCAAAATGCTCGATCTTGGTAGCATTAATCAAGATCAAGCTCTTGAGATCATGGGTGTAGCTGTAGCTCATATGATTGAGCGCTCAATAAAAAAAGATCAAGTTGTAGCAAATTAACTGTTGACTTCACACTGACAAGCTACTATATTAGTATCATAGAAACACACACAAAGGACTACAAAATGGCTCATGAACTCGAAATCGTCAATGGTGTTGCTCAGATGGCTTATGCTGGTGAGACTCCTTGGCATGGTCTTGGTGCTCAGGTCTCGAATGACCTGACGCCTGTTCAGATGATGGACAAAGCTGGCCTTAACTGGTCGGTTGAGAAAGAGAACCTCGTTACTGTTTCCGGTAAGCCGATTGCTGGTAAGCAGGCTCTGATCCGTTTGACGGATGGTAAGGTGCTCGACGTGGTCGGTGATGACTGGAATCCTGTGCAGAACGAAGAAGCGTTCCAGTTCTTCTCGGAGTATGTGCTGGCTGGTGACATGGAGATGAACACTGCTGGTTCGCTCAAAGGTGGTCGTAACGTTTGGGCTTTGGCTAAGGTCAAAGAGTCGTTCACGATCCTTGGCGAAGACCAAGTTGATTCGTATCTGTTGTTCAGCAACCCTCACCAGTACGGTAAAGCTATCGACGTTCGCTTCACTCCGATCCGTGTCGTCTGCAACAACACTCTGACAATGTCGCTGAACAGCACTTCGAAGAATCAGGTCAAGCTGAATCATCGTTCGGTGTTTGATGCTGACACTGTCAAGACGACTCTTGGGATCGCTCACGAGAAGTTTGGCAAGTACAAAGAGATGGCAGAGTTCCTGGCTTCGAAGAAGTTCTCGGTGGACTCGCTGATCCAGTACTACAACGATGTGTTCCCGCACACGTACAACAAGGACAAGGGCACCAGCATCACTAAGGCTGATGACCTGACCAAGACTGCTAAGGCTGCTATGGAAGTGCTTCACACTCAGCCTGGTGCTAACCTGGGTGAAGGCACCTGGTGGCAGGCTTTCAACTCTGTCACGTATCTGACGGACCACAAGATGGGTCGTAGCGCTGATACGCGTATGGAGTCGGCTTGGTTCGGTATCAACCAGGCTCGTAAGGTTAAGGCTGCTAATCTTGCTGTGGAGTACGCTAACGCAGCCTAAAACTAAGCACCTCCCTGACTAAATAAAAAGAAAGGGAGGTGCTCTTGTACAATTTTCCTGTTGACCTGCTTGAGAAAGCGCTGTATAGCTATACTGTAAACAGTTGTAATGGCGAGTGGGATGACGACTTCTATCTCCAAGCCTCATATGAGTCATTCTTGGATCCTGCGCTAGCTGCGTGCATCATAATGGACTATATCGATGAAGCCTGCCTCCCGATTTACCAAGACAACAGTAAGAGTTTTCGCGAGTTCTTTGATAAATACAAAACATCATTGGATGGTGGGTATCCAATGGGCTGTTGACGGCTCCAAAGGAAACAAGTATACTATTCAGATGAGAGATGATGGTTTTGTTTGTGACTGTCCTGCGTTTAGGAAGTGTAAACATATCGATGCGGTAGAACAGAGGATTGTGGAGGCTTGATGATGGGTTATGTAAATAACGATAAAGAACCAGAATTGGTGTTCGTTGGTAATGATGATCAAGAGCTGACCAAGATTGCTCGCATGGTTGAGAAGTTGAATGCTGATTTGGTCGACTCGGGTTTTGATCAGTACAAGTTTGATCTCGAAGTAAAAGGTGATAAAGCCTACATTAAACGGTTGTAAGAGATCTTTGTTAGTAACAAGTATGGGCGCCTTCGGGCGCCTTTTTTGTTTCATATAAATAGTATAAATTAGGTTTTATGGGCAAAGCATGCAAAGTTTTAAGAGTTACATTACGGAGGCTACTATGAGTAGAGGTGTAAGTTCAGCTGCTCAAGCTGCCGAAAGCAGAGCCTTCAAAGAGTTGGGTAAAAGATTGACGGGTGCAAAAGAGCTTGTGTCTCCAGCTGGTTTTGATGCAGGCTTTCCAGACTTTGCATATAGAGTGATGGTCGGAGGCAAGGTAATCGACCTGCACTTTGAGTATAAAGCCGACTACCTAGCTCAGATGGGATCGATGAGAGACTGGTCCTTCGACGGCACTAAGTTTGCTACACCTGACACCACAAGCGAGTCAAAGCAAGAGCTAATTAGTGTTATGAACAACACACCAGAAGCTATAGAAAATGGTAAGAGACTTTTAGATGACCTAAAGAAGTATTTTAACCCAGGTGTCACAAAGCTGTATTCCGGATCTTTAACTATCATAAACGATAAAGATACTCGAAAAGCATTGGCTCGCGAATTTGCTGCCAACACAAAAAACTATCAGATTGCTGCTATAAAAGACAACAGCATGGGTGACAAAATCATATCCCATTATAGAAACAAATTTAAGAAAAATCTCAAGAGTGGTTCTAAAGGAAGCATTCTGTTTATGATGCTCAAAGACACAGTATGGATGGTTGATCACGAAGGTAGCATTACTAACTCCGACTTGTTGTTAGTAGCTGGAATGTTGGGCCTAAAGAAATTAGACGATTTAAGCGGTCTAAGCGCTAAACTAGAAGTTAGAATTCAACCAAGAGGGTTGAACAGCGCAAAGCCTGCTTCAATAGACACAATGGCTAGTTTTAGATTAGCTGCTATTCCTAGACTCGGCGGAAAGGTAATCTAAATGGCACAATTTAGTACAGAAAAGAATAGACTTTTAGGCAACAGTAATACACTCTATGAAGTCGTGATGATTGCTGGACAGTCTGGTCCATCAGTGTTTATTCCAAAAGGGAACCTGAACGCATCTACAGATGCCTTTGGTCGTTTGAGAGTATCTGAACCTCATACTGTGTTTGATAATTCATTTAGATATCCGGGTGGAGAAAACCGCTGGACCAATAAAACAACAGGTACAACCACTATAGCTCATAGTGCTAACCAATCTCTTATGGATTTGACCATTGGCACAGCCAGCGGGGATGAGATTATTAGAGAGACAGATAGGACATTTGGTTACCAGCCTGGTAAGTGTTTACTGATAATGAACACAATGACATTTGCTGCCCCTAAAGCAAACCTTCGCCAGCGTGTCGGATACTTTGGCAAGTATAACGGCATCTATGTGGAACAGGATGGTCTTGACAAGTACCTTGTTAAACGAAGCTATGTTACAGGATCAATTGATAACACTCGAGTGCCTCAATCACAATGGAATGTCGACAAACTGGATGGTACTGGTGCAAGTGGGATCAATCTTGATTTAACTAAGTCACAAATCTTTTGGATTGATATTGAGTGGTTGGGCACAGGATCGGTAAGATCTGGCTTCGTTATTAATGGTCAATATATTATCTGTCACATTTTTCATCACGCTAACGATATAACTGGAACATACATTACAAGTGCTACACTTCCCATTCGCTATGAAATTACTAACACTAGCGCAACAGGGTCTAGTAGCACGTTGAAACAAATATGTTCAACTGTTATATCTGAAGGTGGATATGAGCAGGTGGGTGTTACAAGAGGTGCTTCTAACCCAGTCACTGGTAAGAACCTAGCAAATATTATTGATAATCCTATGGTGTCAATAAGATTGCGCCCTGGAAGAACAGATGCTGTTGTTATTCCTAAGATGATAACTATGTACGGTCTACAAAACACAGCATATGTGTATAAAATTATCAGAGGCGGAACGCTAACAAACGATAGTTGGCAACTCACCGATTCAGGTTCAGCTGTGCAATTTGATTTAAGTGCAACTGCAATATCTGGTGGCACAACAGTCTTCCAAGCTGTTTTTAGCGGACAAGAAACGGTTGATCCTGTTGATATGGCCCATCACTTCAACCATGGTCTACAACTAACTCGTGGAATAATTGAAGCAGACAGCGCGGGTGACATCTTGACAATTGCAGTTGTCCCCACCACCAATAACGATGATGCTGTTGTAGCTGTTACATGGCAAGAGAAAACTCAATAATGCACAACTTTTCTAACTACATCACTGAGCAGAAAAACACCCATATGACTCACATCGAGGATAAGGTTATCTACGGTGGTGTCAATGGAACACGTCAAGCTATCATGGCTCTACGTATGCTTCGTGATATGTTAGGAGGTTCACATACTGGATCCGTTTCAGTAAAGTGGGACGGTGCTCCTGCAATCTTCTGTGGCCAAGATCCCGCTGATGGTAAGTTCTTTGTTGCTAAGAAGGGCATTTTCAACAAGAACCCTAAGATCTATAAGACAGACGCTGAGATCGATGCTGACACATCTGGTGATCTTGCTACTAAGCTAAGAGCTGCATTGAAGTATCTTCCTGAGCTTGGGATCAAAGGTGTTGTGCAAGGTGACTTCTTATTCAGCCAGGAAGATCTTGCCACTGAGGTAATCGATGGACAGAAGTATCTAACGTTCCATCCAAACACAATCGTCTATGCTGTCCCTTACGATTCAGAGTCTGCTAAGACAATCCGTAAGGCAAAGATTGGTATTGTTTGGCACACTACATATACTGGCAATACATTTGAATCCATGAAAGCATCTTATGGAGTTGATGTATCTAAATTTAACAAATCATCTAACATCTGGTCTCAAGATGCTATGCTTAGAGATATGACTAGAGTGACAATGAATAAACAAGATACGGAGCACGTAAATGAACTTCTTTCGCAAGCTGGTAAGCTATTTAACCAGATCAGTGGATCTACCCTTAGACAACTTGAATCCAATAGCGAACTTGCAGGACTTATCGAAACCTACAACAACACCTTCGTCAGAGCCGGCACAATCGTCAACGATACAAGAGCCCATACCAGGAACCTACGTAGATGGATTGAAGACCGCTTCCAGAAAGAGATCGACGCAAGAAAAACCGCTAGCGGCAAAGCGAGCATCAGCAAAAAGCTCGAAGACATCCTCAGCTTCTTTTCGAAAGAAAACGAAGCCAGCCTCGTAAAGATGTTTGACCTGCAAAAGGTCATTGTATTGGCTAAGCTAAAACTTATAAATACCCTTAACAAAATGCAAGATATTGACACATTTGTTAAGACGCGCAACGGGTTCAAGGTTACAGGTGCCGAGGGTTATGTTGCGATTGATAAACTTGGTGGTGATGCGGTGAAGATTGTTGACAGAATGGAATTCTCATTCAACAACTTCTCGCCTGATACATTAAAGGGATGGGATAAACCGGGAAGACGATAATGGCAAAAACATTAGACTTTAAAGATTTTATGGTTGTTGACTATGCTCCAGGCATGGATCCAATTATCAAACGTGCTGCAAAGAAGCGTAAGCTAGATTCAGGTGCTGGATCAAACGCAGAATACTCTTCAACATATGCTCCAGGCGAGCATGTTGATACGATTGATGAAAATATTGGTGGTCTATTCAAAAATGCTTCTGAATGGGAAAGCTCAGCAAAAGCTCGTGGACTAGTTGTTAAATCAATGACACACCCGTCTGGCGAAGCAACAAAGTACCAGATTGCTAAAGACAAGCAGGGTAACAATCGTGGACACTTTGATCACGGAACCAAATCAGGCCGCCTCAAAGAAGAAGTCGATCTTGATGAGGCTCTGAACTCTCAGCAGCGTAGAATGCGTGCTTTGCAGATGAAGCGTAAGCAATCGAAGATTGAGCTTGGTAAAGAAAGAGCAGCGCGTAAATTTGCTGATAAAGATACGCTAATGACTCGCGCTCGTAGAGCAGCACGAACAAGAATGTTCAAGGTTATGACCAAAGGCACTTCTAAGAGTGAGTTGCCTTATCAGCGCCGTCAAGAAATTGAAAAGCGTCTCGATAGTCCTGCTATGAAGAAAGTCATCGATCGTCTTGCAATGAAGATGCTACCTAAAGAACGTCAAGCTGAAGTGCAGCGCCATAAGTCAGGTGGTCAACAGTAATGATTAATAGATTTAGTCAGTATCTTGTTGAAGAGGAGAAGGTTGTTTACTTTACGTTCGGCCGCATGAACCCTCCCACAATTGGTCATGGTAAGCTACTAGACAAAATTGCATCTGTTGCTGGAAAGAATCCCTACAAGGTTTTCCTTTCACAGTCTCAGGATCCTTCGAAGAATCCTTTGTCTTATTCTGACAAGATTAAGCATGTGCGCAAGATGTTTCCTAAGCACGCGCGTAGCGTAATGGTTGCAAAAGAAGTCAAGACCGCAATGGATGCAGTTGTTGATCTCTATGAGCAAGGCTTCCGCAAGATTGTTATGGTTGTTGGATCAGATCGCGTCACAGAGTTTGAGGCACTGATCACAAAATACAACGGCAAAGAAGCTCGTCATGGCTTCTACAACTTCCAAGATATCAAAGTAGTCTCTGCTGGAGAGCGTGATCCTGATGCAGAAGGCGTCGAAGGAATGTCAGCATCCAAGCTAAGAGCTGCTGCAAAGGATAATGACTTCATTGCGTTCTCACAAGGTATTCCTCAGTCTGTCAACACTAAGGACACACGTAAGCTATTCAACGATGTGCGTAAGGGAATGGGTCTTGCCGAAGAAGCTCACTTCAAGAATCATGTTCAGCTTGCTCCTGTGAATGAAACAAGAGAGCAGTATGTCAAAGGACATTTGTTTGAGCTCGGAGATAAAGTAACAATCAAAGCAACTAATGAGTCTGGTGTGATTACAATTCTTGGATCAAATTATGTTATTGTTGAGAAGTCAGATGGTAAGAAATCTCGTCAGTGGGTTCACGCTGTTAGCGTAGTTGAAAAGACTGATCGCTGGTACAAAGAACAACCTGAGTGGGGCACACCCGAGTCTTCTAAGAAGGCTAAGAAGGTAACTCCAGGTCAAGGTGTCAAAGAAGAATCAAAGGGGTTGTGGTATAACATCCAACAGCGCCGTAAAAAAGGACTGCCAAGGTTGAAGCCTGGCGATAAAAATTATCCAAAAACCTTGGACATCGAGTAAGGGCAAACAGATGAAGACATTTTTTCAGTTAAGAGAAGAAAAAACTCAACTAACAGTTGGTGACTATACCACTAAGCACTTTGATATTTGCCCATCAGCAGTAAAGCTGTATAGCAATATTAAGAATATGACTCCAATGGTTCACCTCGTTGTAGAGAACATGATGCTTCATGACTTGTTCTTTAGACTTGAGAAGCAAGCTGTTGCTCAAGGATCGATCGATATGGATGATCTAGACAAAGCTGATGAATACGCTGAGATGATCATGGACAATGCTAGACAAATGGGTCTCGAAAAAGAACACTCATATATTGAAGATGTTCATATGGCCAAGTTTGATCAGCTAGCTGGTGTAACTGACGAAGAAGAAGATGACAGCGAAGAAGACATGAATGAGAAGACGCTGACACCTGCTGAGCTGAAAAAGCGTAAAGAAGTTGCTGATGCAATCAAGCGTGATAATCCAAACATGCCAATGGCTAAGAAAATGGCCATTGCTACCGCAACTGCTAAGAAAGTTGCAGAAGAAGTTAAGCTTGATGAGTTGAAGAAATCAACTCTTGCATCATATACTCAGAAAGCTGCTGGATCGCTAGCAGGTAATGCCGCCGCTGCAGGATATGCTGGTGGTCAAGGTCAAAAGGCTCATCCAGACATTCAGCGCTTTATGAAGAATCGTATGAAGGGTATTCAGCGATCTGCTAACAAGTTAGCTAAGGAAGAGACCGAGCTAGACGAAGTGTCATCAACCACCATTATGAACTACTCTATCAAAGCTGCTCAGCAAGGTATGAAGCGTGTAGCTGGTCAGAAGACTGCTGATGAGAAGATGCGTAAGAAGGGTGGCTATTCTTCAACTGCTAAGGTTGCTGCTGGTCCTGCACGTCCAAAGAAAGACAACTGATATGTTATCCTTTAAGTCATTCTCAGAAGCAACATACCAGGGTAAGAAAGTTACTCTTAACAAACCTTCCGCAGGCGATGTTAAGAAGTCTAAAGTGTTTGTTGATCTAGATGGTGATGGTAAGGCTACAAAAGTCAACTTTGGCGATCCAAATATGACTATTAAGAAAGACATTCCAGCTCGCAGACGTTCGTTTAGAGCTAGACATAATTGTGATACTCCAGGACCAAAAGACAAAGCTCGCTACTGGTCCTGTAAGGCTTGGTAATTTGTAACTAATAAATACTTCTAAATTGTATGGGAAATACTGATGGCATCTGAATCCGAAAACGCTCGACTAGATCGAATTGAAGAAAAGCTCGACAAGCTCGGTGATGCGATGGTGTCCATTGCACGTGCAGAGGAAAAGTTAATTGCTATGGAACAGAAACACGCTGCTCAATATGATCGTATGAATCGATTCTCTGAGAAGCTAGATAGTATTGAAAAGACAGTTCAACAGAATACAAATACTGTTGAGTTATATAATAAAGTCGTAGGTGCCGCTGTGCTCGCCGCAGTTGGTGCGTGGGCCACACAATACTTCATGTAAGGATAAAACAATGAAGACTCAAGATATAAGAAATATGGCTCTTGCCCTCCAAGCGGTCGAAGAAGCCACCAAAAAGAAAATGGACCCTGTTGGTAAAGAAACTGCTGACATCGATAACGATGGTGACAAAGATAAGAGCGATGATTATCTCCACAATCGTCGTAAAGCTATCTCATCAGCTGTAAAAGGCAAGGGCACAAAAGAGACTGTCACAACAGAAGCACTCGTTGGCAATCAGCACAAGATTGATGCTAACAAGAATGGTAAGGTTGATGCTCACGACTTCAAACTTCTCCGCAAGGGTAAGAAGGTCGCAGAAGACGTTGAAGAGCTCGATGAACTTTCAAAGAAGACACTTACTTCATATGTAAAGAAAGCTGCTGGTGATGCAGTTAGCAAGGCTTATAGAGCAGGTGACGTTCGTGATAAAGATAGTGGTAAGAACTATATCAAAGCTCTAGGAAGACAGATTGGTATTTCTACAGCAACTAACAAACTTACCAAAGAAGAAGCTGCATGGCCAGTGTTTGCTCGTATTCAAGAGAAAGTCAATCAGACTAAAGGTGCAACAAAGCCTGAGTCAATGGAAGATCGTTTCACCGCTTCTGACAAGAAGATGGTAGATGGTCATGGTGGTATTGGTAAGAAGACTCCAGAAGACTACGTTGATGATAATGAGATCGATAGAAATCCCAACCAGTTTAATGCTGCTAACGTTAAGGCTGCTCCTAAGCGTCACAACGACCAAACTGTTGGCGACAAGACTATGCCAAAAGCTAAGTAATACTACGGACCGCAACAACGGCTAAGTTATTATCCTTAGATTTTTGAAAAAGGCAACATGAAAAATTTTGAATTAACAGAAGATAATCTTTTAATATATGCTGCAAAGAACTACTACAACCCGAAGTATATTGATGCTGAGGAGTTCCACGAGGATCTAAAAAGATTCAAGTATATAAAGAGATTGTTGAATCGATATGAAGAGTCTGGTAATATATCAGAACGACTTGTGTTAAATCATTTGATTGTTGTCTTTAATGTGTTTGGTATTGAGGCTGCGTTGAAAATTCTAGAATTAAAACTAGATAATAAGTACTGGCCTCAAATCAAACCATTCTTGATATTCTTGAAATACATTCGCAATGATCAATATACAAATGTTGTAATGGATCCTATAGTAGTCGACGCGTTAAGGAAAATATAGTGGGTATTATTAAATCCGCAGCAGATCTTGTTTATACATTTAGATTCCTTAAACTGCTTGTCACCAAGTTTGAGGATACGGACGCATTCCGTGTAGGTATTATTGACAAGGAAGGCAATCGTAATAAGAAATATGATATGAGTACTGTGCAGGGTAGAGAAGACTACGCTGACTACTATACGCCGTTCCATAGACTGGTATTTAACATCAAGAAGCTAATGGCTAAGGTCCCTGGGGGCTCATCATCCATTGCCTCCTATGCCGCCGCTCTATACCTGTTAAAAGAGAAGTACGGCGTATCTGAAAGCAAGATCGAACAAGGTGTAAGACAATCTGGCCTAGACGTAACAGACTTCATGCTTGAGCAGTCTCAGTGGTTTGTTCTTGCTGACGGTCGTCTTTCTCCTGGGTCATATCGTCTAAAGAATTCTAAAGTTGTCAACTCAACATTCGAAGAAGTTGCCAATCAAAAAGATTACATTCGCGTTGCAGAGCAGTGCTATCCTGTGGGTAGCCTTTTTGGTTTGAATGTCTATGAAGCTGTGCATGTCAAAACAAATCAGAAAGTTTACGTTACAGTTGAGGAGCTTCTTGTATGAAACAAAAGCCTGTAAAAGAAGAAAGTCCAGCCACATCGATTGGCAATGCTTCTATTGAACAGATCCCAATGACTGATCGTAGATATGATGCTAAGAAGCCACCTGTGCTGTTGAAAAGATTTCGTAAATACATTGAGAAGAAGTAATGTTTAAACTCTATGCTATACTTGCTATTGTTGCCCTTCTGACCACAGTGGGGTATAGTGGGTTTAGTTATCTTGCTGATTTGCAAGAGCGTGTTGGAACACTACAAGCCAACAACGATAAGTTAGAGAATGCTGTTCGTACTCAACAAGAGACTATCAAACGCGCCCAGGAAGATGCTGAGCGTCAAGCTAAGCTCAGTCGTGAGCTGACAACAAAGTTACAAGAGGCTGAACAAGGCCTTGACCATCTGAGAAAAAGATTCACTCAGATAGATATTAACAAAGAAGCTATGGAAGACCCTGCAGGTCTAGAATTGAGAATCAATAATGCTGTTAACAGACTCATATCAGATATCGCAACCAAGACTACTCCTCAAAGCGACCTTAGCGCTGTCGAGCCTCCTACTGCTGAGTAGCTGCGGCGTTCTACCGTTTCAAAAACCAGAAGAAAAAGTTGTCGTTCAAACTGAGTACATTGAACGACAAGTAATGCTTCAACAGCCTCCTAAACCTGTCTCGATGCCTAACGTACAATGGTATGTTGTCTCTGAAAAGAATCTAGCAGAGTTTATGGAGAGAATAAAAGCAGATAACGGCACTGTCGCTTTTATGGCCATCACACCAAGTGGTTATCAAAACCTATCTCTTGGTGTTGCAGATCTGCGTAGATACATTCTACAGCAAAAAGAAATCATTGCATATTATGAGCAGGCTGTTCAAGCACCGCCTATGCCAAATGCAACTCCGACCGAATAAAATATATATTTTTTTACATACTGTTTTCAGCCGGTTGACCGATTTCTAAAATTCTATATACTACTACGTTTAATCATACATATAGCTGTTTCGTTCTGAGACAGGCATAGATCTATTGTTTACAAAGGGTAATCAATGCTAAAAGTAATCTCCAATCAAAAAGAAGTTAACACTCGTGCGCTTATGTCTCAGACTAAGTTCTACGAGGGATATTCACGCTGGGACGAGGCCAAAGCTCGTTACGAGACGTGGGAAGAGTCTGTTGCGCGTGTCATGAACATGCATCGTCAATACTACAGTCACAAGATGACTCGCGAATTATCTCAGCTTATCGATGAAGCTGAGTCTCTATACAAACTACAATATGCTCTTGGTGCACAGCGCGCCCTTCAATTTGGTGGTGATCAACTACTAAAACACCAGATGAGAATGTACAACTGTACATCCACCTATGCTGACCGTCCTCGGTTCTTCTCAGAGCTGTTTTACGTGCTTCTCTGCGGTGCTGGAGCGGGCTTCTCTGTTCAGAAGCATCATGTTGCCAAATTTCCTGACATCCAAGATCGTAAGAAGCAGGCTAAGGGTTGGGTCGTAGAAGACTCTGTCGAAGGCTGGGCAGATGCACTTGGTGCTCTTATGTCTTCGTACTTTGTTGGTGGTGGTCAATTCCCAGAGATGGAAGGCCGCAAAGTTTACTTCGACTTGAATAATGTTAGACCTAAAGGTTCATTGATCTCTGGTGGATTCAAAGCTCCTGGTCCAGAGCCTCTTCGCAAAGCATTAGATAAAATTGAACATCTTATTCAGTCAAGAGTGTTGAAGGGCGAGACTCGACTACGTGCTATTGACGTATATGACATTGCTATGCATGCAGCTGATGCTGTCTTAGCTGGTGGAGTTAGACGCTCTGCTACAATCTGTCTATTTTCTGCCGACGATGAGGAGATGATTAATGCTAAAACTGGTAATTGGTTTGTTGATAATCCTCAGCGTGGTCGCTCTAATAATAGTGCTGTTATTGTTAGAGATGAGATCACACGTGATGTATTTAAAAACATCATGGCTTCAATCAAAGAGTTTGGAGAACCAGGGTTCTACTTTGTCGACGACAGAGATTTCACAACGAATCCATGCGTTGAGATCGGCATGTTTCCCCAACTCAACGGAGAAACTGGATGGCAAGGATGTAACCTTACTGAAATCAACGGTGGAAAATGCACCACCAAAGAAGAATTCTTCAAAGCCTGCAGAGCAGGAGCAATACTCGGAACTCTTCAAGCAGGATATACAGACTTTAAATACCTCAGCGGAACTTCTAAGGCAATCTTTGAAAGGGAAGCGCTCCTCGGGGTCTCAGTAACTGGTTGGATGAATAACCCAGACGTTCTTCTTGATGCTGACATTCAGCGCGAAGGTGCAGAGATTGTTAAGGCTGTAAACGAACAGGTTGCAACTCTGCTAGGTATCAATCCTGCTGCTCGTACCACTTGTGTTAAGCCTTCTGGCAACGCTTCTGTGCTTCTGCAGACATCTTCTGGTATTCACGCTGAGCATTCTCCTCGTTACATCCGTCACGTTCAGTTGAACAAGGACTCAGAAGTTTCTCAATTGATTCTTGAAAGCAACCCATACATGGTTGAAGAGTCTGTGTGGTCCAACAACAAGACTGACTACTGCGTTGCGTTCCCTGTTATCTCACCAGAAGGTTCAATGTATCGTGAAGATCTCTATGCAACCAAGTTGCTTGAGAAGGTGAAGCTCGTTCAGCAGAATTGGGTTGAAGCTGGTACTAATCCTGATCGCTGTGCAGATCCTCGTATCCGTCACAATGTTTCTAACACAGTTACCGTGCTACCACATCAGTGGAATCAAGTTGAAGACTATGTGTTCGACAACCGTAACTACTTTGCTGGCATCTCGTTCCTTGCTGGATCTGGTGACAAAGACTTTGCTCAGGCTCCTAACACTGAAGTGCTTACCGAAGATCAGATCGTTGTTCGCTACGGTAAGGCAGCATTGTTTGCATCTGGCTTGATTGTTGATACCCGTAAGGCTGGCTTCCGTGATCTGTGGGAAGCAACATCTATTGCTCAAATGAAAGACGAATATCGTGGAGAGATTTCTGATATCCGTAAAGATTGGGTTCGTCGTTTCTACAAGTTTGCTGAGAACTACTTCGATCGTGACTTGAAGCAGACTGAGTATTGCCTCAAAGATGTTTATCTCCTACATAAGTGGACAAAGATCCAACAAAACCTCAAGCCTATCGATTTTGTGTCTCAGCTTGGTGAGAAAGAATTCACAGACATCGATACAATGGGTGCGATCGCCTGTGCTGGAGGAAGCTGTGAAATTAGCTTCTAATTTGAGGCTTTTTTAATTTTTCATAGAAACCAGCAGCAGCACGTTGCTGGTTTCTTACTTTACCCGCACAGCTTTTACACAATCTAGTCTTTATAATATCAACTTCATCTAGTCTGTATGTCTTATAGATCTTCTCGCTACCACAACAAGGGCATGTACGTACAACAGGAGGTTTCAAAGGTTGGCCCATAATGTTGAGGCCTTGACTTTTTAGCTCCACTGCGCGTTCCCTACCCCTTTTACTCTTTTTATCAAACCATTTGGGATTGTTTTGAGGATTGTTTGCACCAAACATTCTGTTGATTGGGGGAGCTGGTGTACAATGTTTGTTCAAGAACTCATCACGCTGAGTTACTTTCATACGTCGAAGAACTTTATATTCCCAAGCTATAGCCTTTTCTTTTGATTCAAACACGCGTCTAACCTGAATAATATTTGGCTCCCCCAACAGCTGTCGAGCGAGTTTAACTTCTTTAGAAGATGTAAAATAAGATTTCCATAAATCATTTGGTGTAGATTTTTTAGCATATCTACTACCGTAGTAATAAATATTGTAATTTGACCAACCAACTAAATATGTGTATGGCATGAATTAACCTTTCGCAAGCACCTACCTGTATTTATAAGGTGGTGCTTGCGAAATCAGCTTCTAAGGAGTTAACATGGAAGAAGAATACTGGGGATTATGTGACGTGTGTGATGTAGAGACACAAGTCATGGTAGTGAACTCGGAGGACGTTCCAGCGTTCTGTCCAATGTGTGGATCAGACGTGGAATTTGAAAATCTGTCAGAAGAATAACTAAACTAAATACCCTCATGAAAGTGGGGGTATTTTTTTATGTGGTATATTACTCATAACACTCGACTAGACTTTGAGTCAATGGCTATTCCTTTTGATACTATTAAACACAACATAAATGAATACTATGGTTTTGTTTATGTTATCATCGAAAAGTCAACCAATAAGAAATATATTGGAAAGAAGTTCTTCTGGAACAGTAAGATTCTTCCAGTAACAAAAACTCGCAAGCGGCGGCAGAAAACACTTGTCGAATCCGACTGGATGCAGTATTATGGATCCAGCACCGAAGTAAAGTCTCTTGTTGAGCAACACGGCGAAGACAACTATAAGCGTATTATTCTAAAGCTATGTAAGTCTAAAGGTGAGTGCTCATACTATGAAGCTAAGTATCAGTTTGAACACGATGTGCTACTAAAAGACGACTTCTATAATGAGTTTATTGGGTGTAAGATACACTCAAAACACCTGAAAGGTTTGAAATGATCCTGATTGATTATAATGCTATTGCAATCAGCAATATTGTGACACAGAAACTAGCACTTGATGAGAATCTGATTCGCCATATGATTCTTAACTCCATCCGCATGTATCGTAAGAAGTATGTGCGCGAGTTTGGTGAGGTAGTCATTGCAAGCGATGGCCGTAAGAACTGGCGCTTTGAGGCTTTTCCTCAGTACAAGTTTAAGCGTAAGGATGCTCGCAAAGAGTCGTCAATTGACTGGAAGGAAGTGTTCCGCATCACCAACAAGGTGTTCGAAGAGCTGAAAGAAAACTTTCCTTACAAAGTCGTTGTTCATGATAACTGTGAAGCTGATGATGTAATCGCTCAGCTTGTGCTTAGCACTCAGATCGACTTTGGCCATCAAGAGCCTGTTATGATCATCTCGTCAGATAAAGACTTTGGTCAGTTGCAGAAGTTTGCTAATGTTCGTCAGTATTCGCCGATGTTGAAGAAAGAGATCAAGGTTGAGAATCCTCGGATGCAACTGCTCGAGCTAGTACTCAAAGGCGATCAGGCTGACGGTATTCCTAACGTTTTGTCGTGCGATGATACGTTTGTTGAAGGCATTCGTCAGACTCCTCTTCGCCAATCAAAGATTGATGAGATCGTAAAAGACCTTGATGATGGTGAGTTGCTCTATGCAGCATCTTGGTATCGTAACTACCTGCGTAATAAAAAGCTAATCGATCTTACTGAAACTCCGGATCACCTGAAAAGAGAAATTATAAATAACTTTGAACAGCAGGGTGACCGTTCTGAAAATAAGAAGAAGGTTATGAATTACTTGATTGCTAATCGGTGTAGTAATCTTCTTGAAACACTTGGGGATTTTATTTAATGAATGAGAACGTATCAAAATACGTACATGAAGTACTAGCGCTTGTTGATAAAGCTGCTAGCAAAAAAGAGAAGATCGAGCTTCTACAAAAGCATGACTCAATGGTGTTGAAGAATGTTCTTCTAGGAACGTTTGACGATTCTTTCGAGTGGGATCTGCCTCCTGGTACGCCTCCTTACCAGCCATGCGATGCTCACAACGCACCCTCCAATCTCACAAAACAACTCAATAATCTCCCTTACTTCATTAAGGGTCAGAAGAAAGATCTGTTAAAGATTAAGCGAGAAATGATGTTCATCCGTTTGCTGGAGTCAATTCATCCCGAGGATGCAAAGATCGTTCTTGCTATGGTAGCCAAGAAGCTACCTGTTAAAGGTTTAACCAAAGCATTAGTAAAGGAGGCATTCCCTAATCTTATCCGTAAATAATAACAAAATCTAAGGAGATTGCATGACTGCTCAGCTCGAAAGACTTATTCAAGATTCAAAACAACTTGAAGCATACATCGTAAAGGTTCGAAAGAAAGGTAAATCTGACCTTGCTTCGAAACTAAGCCTGAAACAACAATTTTTAAACCAAACTATAGCTGAGTTTAGACAACAAGTGCATTAAGGAGAAAAGCAGTCGGCTAGCCCCGGCTAGCCGACGACTCAAGGGAAATATTATGCCAACTTATACTATGAAGAATTTAGAGACAGGTGAGATTAAAGATATGATCCTGTCACTCCGTGAACGCGAAGAGATGCTCGCATCCGGACAATACCAACAAGAATTATCAACCCCTAACTTTGTTACAATGACAGGTGGCACTTTGTCTAAGACAAGTGGCGACTGGCGTGACTTGATGAAGAAGATTAATAAAGAAGCTGGTAAAGGCAACACTGTTAAATCATGAAAAAAGTTAAAACACCTACGCTGACCATTAGTCAGCACTCGTTGACGCCTATTAATCCAATTACCAAAAACCAAGAAATAGCATTTGAAGAGTGGAAAGATGGAAACCATCTAGTGCTTGCAGGATCTGCAGGGACTGGTAAAACCTTTCTTGCAATGTACTTTGCATTTGATGAGCTATTCAAGGAAGACTCTTACTACGATCGTGTTGTGATCATTCGTTCAGCAGTTGCAACTCGTGACCAAGGTCACTTGCCTGGTGATCGTAAAGAAAAGGAAGATGCATTCGCAGCTCCGTACAAACAAATCTGCAGTGAGCTGTTTGAAGATCCTTCATCATATGGTAAGATGTTAAACGCAAAGCAGATTATGTTTGAGACGACTTCATACATTAGAGGTATCTCTTATAACAACAGCCTGATCGTTGTTGATGAGATGCAGAACCTAAACTTCCACGAGCTTGACACTGTGATCACTCGTGTGGGTAAGAATAGCAGAATTATCTTCTCTGGTGACTATCGTCAAACAGACTTCCGTAAGGATGATGAGAAGACAGGTATCTTTAGCTTTATGAATATTATTGAGCATATGAACAACTTCTCTATTGTGACGTTTGGTTGGGAAGATATCGTTCGTTCTGGCCTAGTTCGTGATTATATTATGACAAAAGAGATGTTAGGAGTTGACAAATGATTGTAATATATGGAAAGTCTTCTTGCAGTTGGTGTGATAAAGCAATGGCTCTTGCTAAGCAATATTCGCTTGACTATGAGTACAGAAGTGTAGATAATGATCACTACAAGCAACAGTTGAAGGCAATGATGCCAGACGTAAAGACTGTGCCTCAAATCTGGTGGCACGGTAAATATATTGGCGGATATGAACAGTTCGCCACTGAGATTGAAAATACACGCAGCTTCGGACAAGAGTCTTACTAAGGAAAGGCAATTAATATTACCATGGCTAAGTTTAGTCGCTTCGACCCTCGCAACAAGAAGCAGGGACGCAATAAACAGAAATCCCTCTACAAAGACATTCGTATGCATGATGTAGAAAAGGGTCGAAAGATATCAGGTTATAAAGTGACCCACGTTTGGGTTGATGATGCGGCTACCCTTAATGAGGAATTTGAAGATGAAGATGACGGTATTTGAGCTTTTGGAATTGCGCTTTGAGTGGGAAGAAATTGCCCGACACTTCCGTAATACGCCTCAACAAGGCACCCTAGATAATCTGCAAAGATTCGTTGATACTGGACATAAAGCCAATCGCTTTCGTGATGGATACGCCCGTGCAGTTGAAATTGCTAACATTATTATTGAACAGGCAAAGTTGAAAAATGAAGAGACTAATCTATCAAGTGTATGTGGGGAAGAAGTCGAAGCTGTATGATCATTGTATAGCTTCGGTATCAGAGTATTGTAAGCGACATGGTATAACTCATATCGTTCAGAAGACTCCTATCCTCTTTATCAGACCCGATCCGTTTCTGAGTAATCGCTCGGCAGAGTGCCAATCACGGCCTCTGCCTCTTCCTATTTTCGAAAAGGAAAACGCGTTTACTTACTTGAAAAGTTTTGATCAGGTTGCTATTATCGACAGCGATATCTGGATCCGTCCAGATGCTCCAAACATCTTTGATGACTTTGGCACTGAGCATGACTTTGGTGGTGTTGTGGAACGTGATATGCCTATTACACCTCAGTATGCAGGCAAGATCCAAAACTACTCACGCATGCAGTATTCCAGTATCCGTAACGTAGATTGGAAATGGAATGATCGTGGTGGCGAGTTTATGAACATGGGTGTTATGCTTATGAACAAGTCTATTGAGAAGTATCTCAATGGTGAGACTCCTAAGCAATTTTTGTCTCGTCCTAGATTCAAGCCATTCATCGATGGTGTGGGTAACTGGAAGTGGTCTACTGATCAGACTCTTCTTAACACTTGGATTCGTGAAGAGAAGATGAAGATTAAGAATATGGATTGGAAGTGGAACGGTTTGTTCACAGCCAACACCAAGATTCAAGAGTGTCACTTTGTGCACTTCTTCTTGAAAGACAAGCTGCCTGAGCAAGGTGAGAACGTTGAAAAGCTGATGGAGGCTGTATAATGAAAGTATTGATTACAGGTATTGCAGGGTTTATTGGTTATCATACTGCTATCAAGTTTAAAGAACTTGGTCACGATGTTGCTGGGTTTGACAACTTTAATAGTGTTGTTTACGACAATGATATTAAGGAAGCTCGTGCAAGCCAGTTGCGTAAACACAACATTTTCTTTCTGGATGTAGATCTGGTAAAAGATATGGGTGGGATGCTAGACGAACTAATCCATAATGAAATGCCAGATCTTGTTATCCATCTTGCGGCCCATGCAGGGGTTCGTACATCAATGGATAATGCTGCAGAGTATATTCAGAACAATATAATTGGCACACAGAACCTAATCGATGTGTGTGAGGCGGCTGGAGTCCAAAATGTAATCTACGCATCAACATCGTGCGTCATGGAGGGTAATCCTCTTCCTTGGAGTCCAGATGAAAAGCTAGGTAATCAATTGAGTCCATATGGATACTCTAAGCAGACCAACGAAAACCAGTTTAACATATCAGCAATTAAAAATGCTGTTGCGCTAAGATTCTTTACTGTGTATGGTCCTTGGGGCCGGCCTGATATGGCTCTATACACGTTTGCTGAAAAGATTAGCAATGATCAGGCAATTGATGTGTATAACAATGGGGACATGAAGCGCGACTTCACTTACATTGACGACATTGTGCAAGGAATTGAGATTGTCTCTCGTAACATGACCGAGCGAGAGACTTATTGTATTGGGTATGGTAAACAAGTGCAGTTGATGGACTTTATTTCCCATATTGAAACCAACCTAGGTAAAACAGCTACAAAAGTATACAAGCCTAGACACCCAGCTGATGCACTAGAAACTTGGTCAGACATATCAAAGCTGGAAAAGTTAGGATATAAACCAACCACACCAATTGCTACTGGCGTTGCAAACTTTATAGAATGGTTCAAGACTTATGCGTAACATCATATATCAATATTGGGATGGCCCTATAACATCAGCAGTAAAAGCTGGAGTAGCGGCTATGAAGAAATACGCTGACCAGATTAACGCTGACTATGTGTTCGAAGATAATCCTCAATGGCAAACTGCGTTGGGTAAGTATTCTCCTCACTATGGAGCGTTCAAGCCATTGTATGATAAACGTTATGATGAGTACGATTACATCTTATTTGCTGACGTTGATGTGCTTCCAGTTGATAACCTAACGCAGAACATCTTTGAACAGTTTTACAGAGATCCCAGTATAGATTTGGGAATATGTGAAGAGTGGAAACAACCAGAAATAAGATCAAAGTTTTCTGTTGCTGGAATCAACTCACAGAATGATATCATATGGGCAAACATTGTAGATAAACAATTCTCTATTACCGTTCCAAGAACTGTAGATGGAAAGGTAAGAGTTTTTAATTCTGGGGTGGTTGTATATTCTAAAAACGGCCGCCTTAAAGCACGAGAGACATTTGTTCCTTTTAACGAGTATGTTTCTTTGATAAACAACAATAACCTACCATCATTTTATACTTGCGATCAACCATACCTGTGCGCTATGATGGAGTCCATGAACTACAAACTAATGGACTATAAGTGGAACAGCCCTGTTTATTATGTTGCAGGAACATCAGGTATTAACAGGCCCGTTCACGATTTAAGAACTGCTAATACGGCATTTGTTCACGTACAATTGAATGGCAAGCATCATATGGATGCAGATACATTACATAGAATTACAAATTTGCCTGTTGAGGATTGGAATCTTTGAAGAATATTATCTTACAACACTTTGATGGCGAATTGGGTTTATTGGAAAATCTATCGATAGATAATATAAAAAGGTATGCACAATCAGTCAATGCTGATTATAAACTCTTAACAGGTAAAGTTTTTAGAGAGCATCTAACCTCACCTTGTCAAAAAGTACATATGATTTCTGAAGAATTTGACGACTATGATAATGTGTTAATGTTAGACATTGATATGTTCACACCTAAGAATATGGTGTGGGATGTGTTTGAAGTGCAGGGAGTTGGGCTACACTCAGATCCCGTACAAGTAAGATTGCATCAAAGACTAGCCAATAGTTATCCGTCAATTGCTAGTCTCCAATCGCCATATTGGGGTGGTGCAATTTATAAGATGTCTCGAGATTTGCGAGTACAGCTACGAGCTCATCTAGGCGGCGATGAAAGCTGGATGGACAACTTCAATAAAAGATTTGAGTATGAAGACGAAGGAATTATTCACGTTCTTGCTACAAAAGCAAACATTCCTCTGACAAATGCTTACTTAGATCAAAAGTGGTGCTATTGCAGCTACCTATCTAATCCAAGCACAGCAGGATTTATTCATATACGTAATAGAGTTACACCAAATGGTCCCCACATGCCCAAACTTGATGTTTATTACAAACTGCTGGCTGATGGAGTATTCAATTAAATTATGAGGTATATAAATGAAGCACCTAGCACTCAGAGCTCGTAGTGTTCGCAATCCAAAGAATCCATTTACAACAACTGGTCTTGGAGATCGTATTCATTCAGTTGCTTTGGCTTGGAGTTATAGCAAGGCTCACAATACTCCTGTGACCATCCATCTTACTAAGAGCAAGCAAGAGGGTGGGCAGTATGACAATAAGAAACAATCGTGGCAAGAGATTCAAGAGTTGTTTCCAAAAGATACGGTCAACATTGAGTATCATTCTTATGAACCATGGAATGAAGTGGATTGGATCCAATATTTAAAGGATCAAAACATAAATGCTGAACTGTTCTGGTATAAGGATCATCCAGGTCCTCACGAGTCTCCTGCTAAGCTAGACATCTCACAATACTTGAAGAACATTCCTCAGCTTTTAGCTGAGCCAGTTGATCTCGACCTACCAGAGAAGTTTGTGACAAGTCAGTGGGACTCTACTGATAGAGCACGAACGCTTAGACCTCACCTTCGAGAGATGGTGATGGATAACTACAAGCGCCAAGGTTATGAGGTTGTTACTGTTGGTGGCGAGTCGCCAGATAAGAACCTCAACTGGTCTTTGAAGCATATTGCGTATGCTATGTCTAAAGCTGACATGCACGTTGGTGTCGACTCTGCATTCATGCATATGGCTTTCTTGTATATGCCGTTCAGCAGAGTGCATCTCTACAACGAACCAACTGGATTCTATTCTCACCACTTTAGACGCGCTATAGATAATGGTATCAAGCTAAACAAATATTATACGCCAGTGCGCTTGCCAGATGGAACCATCCTATGAAAATTAATGTGCCAATTAGTGTAGGCGACTTTATTGATCGCTACAGCATTCTTCAAGTTAAATATGTGAATGGTCTAAATGTTAGCGATGAGCTAGCTGAGTATGAAAAAGCTAGAGAGCAGTTTAGTGAACGACCCTTTGCTCACTATTCATACATGTTTATGTCTATCAATGAACGGTTGTGGCAGCTTGAAGATGAGAAGAGATGTAAAGACCTTATAGTTGGATCTCATGATTATATTGAGATTGCAGAGCTAATTACGCATCTAAACGATCTCAGATATCAAATTAAGAAGAGTGCAGATAAGCACTTTGGTAGCGAAATTCAGGAAAAGAAATCTCATGACAAGTAAAAACGGCTTTTTTATTAATAGAAATATCAACAAAGATGTTGCTAACATCTTACCTTTTATTGCACCTAATACTGTAGGTATTGAAATTGGTGTGTGGGCAGGTGACTCTTCTCAAAAGTTTGTTGATCGTGGTGTAGCACATCTACACCTTGTCGACAGCTGGTCGGTTGATGCATATATGGCTCAGAAGAATCCTGAAAAAGGTTCTCATGAGAACTTCCTGAATATAATGTCAAAGCATGCCAAATCAGCAAGCCATAATCATGTTCAAGAGTTCTTTGATACTCTTCACGACTTTGTGCACTCAAGATACAAGGCAATGCCACAAGTAACGATTCATAGAAAACCCTCAGCAGAATTCTTTAGCACGTTTACTGAAAAGGTTGATTGGGTTTACGTTGACGGCGCGCACAGCTATGATGAATGTCTCGAGGATCTTATTGCTTCTTTAGCTGTTATCAAACCAGGTGGCTGGCTACTTGGAGATGACTATGAGTGGGAATTGACCAGAGGTAAACCTGGCGTCACAAAAGCTGTAAAAGAATTTGTAAAAACTTATAACTTGTCACTCGTGCGTGCTGGCGAACGTCAATTTATTATTGGAGTATAAAATGCATCCTTCATCATTAGTAAATATGAAACGTGCACGTGATCTTTTAGGATCACGTTTAGGTAATGATTTGGTTGTATTGGATGTTGGAGGCCGCCAGAGCTGGTCTGGTGCAGCAGCAAGCTCATACAAAGATGTGTTTGCTAAGAACATTAAAGATTATCTAATTGCAGATATTGCTGCTGGCGATAACGTCACGCATGTAATGCCAGGCGAATATACTTTACCGTTTGAAGACAACTCAATCGACTTCATTGTTAGTGGTCAAATGCTCGAGCATTGCCGCAACCCATTTAGATCCGTTGCAGAGATGACACGTGTTCTTAAACCAGGACACTACATTGTTCTGATTGCTCCTAGTGCTGGTAAGTATCATGACAATCCTGATTGCTGGAGATTCATGAACGATTCATTCAAAGCAATTGCAGACGAAGTTGGATTGACGGTTGTCGCTGACTGGGTTGATCTCGATGCTCCCGATGAAAGATCCAGACACTGGAAAGATCACGTGTTCATAGGACAAAAATGAAAGCTGTAGCAATTGTTGTAGCAGGTAATGATACTTCTGAGCTTGGATACTCCAGGCTCGCTGAATCATCTAAAGCTGTAGGCAACGAGTTTGATATCTTAAAATGGGATGCCGTTACTCCTAACAGCATCAACGGTTTTATGTTGGGCGCAGGTATTAGATGGAATTATCCTTGGGATGGTCAAGTCTACGACTTTGCTACAGGGCTAAAGAAGTCAGCTTATCCAACAAAGAATCCAAAGGCTCGGATCGCATGCGCATGTAGTCACTATGCTTTGTGGCAAGAAAGTATGAAAACTGACACTACAATGCTTATCCTTGAGCATGATGCATACTTCATAAACAAGATTGACTTTGATCCTAATGATAGCAAAGCTGATATTATTGGTATCAACAATCCGTTGGGAGCAACGCGTCGAGCTAAGATATACTACGATAAGATCATTGGGAACGAAATGCCATTCCAACTTGTCCCGTGGATTGATGAGATGACTGTCCCTCAAGGGCTTGCTGGAAACTCAGCCTATATAATTAAACCAGAAGGCGCAAAGAACATGCTCAAACTTGTCGAGCACTACGGTCTTTGGCCCAACGATGCAATCATGTGTCGACAGCTTATATCAAAGCTGGGTGTTACCAGAAAATTCTATACAAACGTTCAAGGTTTAGCGAGCACAACATCATTATGAAATCATACGTTATTACTATGGTGGAGAACAAGAAGTCTATTGAGGCTGCAGATCGTTGTATCGATTCTGGCGTCAAGAACGGATTGTTTATTCAAAACTTTAGAGCTATCACTCCTCGAGATCCTATTGACAAGATACTAAAGGTTCAGGGTATCTCAAAAGATGGCTTCAAAGAGTCATATTCACGATTTGACAATTGTGTAGCAGCGTTCCTGTCACACTACTCGTTGTGGGTGCAATGTGCTGCTGGTCAGGATGAATTCCAGATCTTTGAACATGATGCTGTGATTATGAACCCAATCCCTGAGTTTATCAACTACCAATATTGTGTAAACCTTGGTAAACCTTCGTATGGTAAGTACAACGATCCAATTCTTCTTGGGGTCAACCCTCTTACATCAAAGCGATACTTTCCTGGTGCACATGCTTATAGATTGAAGCCAGAAGGAGCTAAGAGGCTGATTGCTCAAGCTAAGATTGCTGCAAAGCCCACTGATGTATTCTTACATCTTGATACGTTCCCTTGGTTGGAAGAATATTACCCTTGGCCAGTTCAAGCAAATGATACTTTTACCACAATTCAGAAACAAGCTGGCTGCTTAGCGAAACATAATTATAATGACAAATATCAAATCATCTAAGCTGTTCATTACTGGGTGTGATAGTAAAACTGAATGGATGTTGCCTTGGTTCGTAGAGAACTTTCGCAAACATAATCCAAATGCCGAGCTAGTGATATTTGACTTTGGTATGGAGTCGTCTTTATATCCAGAGCTTAGAAAGTCACATCGCTCACAGGATCAGGGCTGGTTCAAAAAGCCAAGTGCTATGGTCAAAGCATCAGCATTAGCAGAAAAGATCTGCTGGCTTGATACTGACTGTGAAGTTAAAGCTAACATTGAAGACGTTTTTGATTATATTGAGCCTAACAAGCTAGCAATGGTTGAAGATGTTCCGTGGTCTACGAGACGTCGTGAGAAGTGGCACAATAGTGGTGTTGTGGCGTTCACAGGAAGACCAGCGATCCTAGATAAGTGGGTCGGTGAAGTAGCTATCAATCCTGTAGCAGGAGACCAAGAGGTCCTGCATATGCTTGTGAGATCGGGTATGAATAGACTGATACATATCAAGGACCTCCCAAGACAGTATAATACTCTAAGACTTGATCTACAAGATAAGTCACAACCCAACAATATTAAAATTATGCATTGGACTGGCCCTAAGGGCAAACAATATATTAAGGAAGTGATGAATGGCTAAGACTGCCCACGTTATTGGTAATGGTGATAGTGCGTCAAGATATAATCCCGCACCTGGCTTAAAGATTACCTGTAACCTACCACCATTTGCTGTCGAGAATGTTTATACGACATGCATGGTTGATTTCAAAATGATGAATGCTATCAAGGAAGGTAGCGTTATTGTTCCAGGCGATTGGGTGCTCGGAGCGCGGCCAAAGAAGTTCATGGAGCTTAATCCACAGTTCAACATGAGGTATGCTGCGCAAGTCAAGGACTACTACACCGAATTGCCCGCTTATGCGGAGAATTACACCAATTTTAACTGCGGCCATATGGCTGTTCACTATGCAGCAAACAAGTTGAAGTGTGACGAGATTCATATGTACGGCTTTGACTCGATCTTCGATTTCAACCTACGTAGTGCTAGCGACTTGTATCTGATCTCTGATCGTGAAGCAAACAACAGCTTGAGACTGTCAAACAACTGGCGGCCGATCTGGCAACAGCTGTTCAACGAGTTCCCCAACACAAAGTTTGTTCTGCATCATAAGCACGACCAGATCAAGTTTCCAGTTGGTAAAAATGTTGAGATTGTGACAAAAAAGTAGTTGACTAATCTAACTTTGCCTGGATAATAACATAGCAGTTGTTAGCAGGGATGCATATACTATGATGTACGAAGTCTCGGGTGGAACCAAAGCTCAGCGCAAAGTTGTTGACGAAGCAATGTCCTTTGTCATTAACCACATCAACGTTGGCAATGTGTATGTTTATATCAATCTCGGCAGATACCCGTCTCACGGTGTAATTCAAATTGGATCCAAGAAATTTGAGATTGAGATTGTTAAGGATGCCCCCGACGAAGAGATCTTGTACACTATTTGTCACGAGATGAAGCACGTCGAGCAGATTTATACAAAGCGTCTTGTCCAAGGAAATGGTAAGGCGCTGTGGCTTGGTGAAGATCATACTCACACCCTATACTTTGATCGCCCTTGGGAAGTTGAAGCATACAAGTTTGAAAAAATTGCAGATCAGCTGTTGACTTCTCGTGCTGCATGACTTATATTAAGTACATGAACAAGGGAGAGATGAAGATGAATGGTTTTGATGTCCACTCTGCTACCGAAGTTGCAGTCATGCTGGCTGGTATTGTTCGCCGTGCTAAGATGTTTGGTCACGATCGTGAGCGGATCCTTGAGGATGTTATGTTCCTTTCGGAAAACTACGCCAAGCTCGCTCTGCGTATTGATGCTGAGATGGAAAAGGAAGCTGCATAATGGACGCTATTGTTTTTGACGAGGTCGCTCGTTTGTATCCTGCTAATGTCAGTAGCGAGCTGGAAAACCAAGCTCGTATAGATATTATTAATTGGCTCTTGGACACTCCCACGCCTACGATTGGGATGGATATGAAAGACGTCATTAAACTCTTCTGGAACGAAAGGCTCGGCCAATGAAAACCGTACTTGCAATTGCTGCAACTCTAATCGCAACCTCTGCTTCTGCAGAAACTGTTCGCGCTACTATCAAAGACCACTACACGTGGCAAGAGGTCAGCGTTCCTATCACGCAAACGTTCTGCCGCAATGGTTCTGCTGGCGCTGATGCGTTGACTGGAATGATTATCGGTGGTATTATCGGTAAAGGTGTTACTGGTGATGACAAAGGCGCTGCTGCTGGTGCAGTTCTTGGTGGTGTAATCGGTGCTGACAAAGGTGGCAAGAGATGCTGGGAAGAAACTACATATCGCGCTGAAAGCACCGAAGTTTACTCGCACAGCACGATTACTTTCAAGCAAGATGGTCAAACTTATTCGTTTGACTTCTATAAATAACAAAATGCTTCCGTAGCTCAGTTGGACAGAGCAAGACACTTCTAATGTCAAGGTCGAGGGTTCGAATCCTTCCGGGAGCACCAAGTTTAGTCCTCGTAGGCCAAAGGTAGAGTCAGCAGACTTAAAATCTGCGTAGTGTCGGTTCGAGTCCGACCGGGGACACCAAACAAAGAGGATGTAATGGCTAAATCTAGTCTTGATTATTCTGAGCAACACGGTCTAATGATTGCACTTAGCAATCTAGAAACCACAATTGATAAAGAGTTGACTGGTGATCCTGCAGCTTATAATGGTGACTCATTAGTCGTTATGGAATGGTTAAAGAAACGCATTAAAACATTGAGTAACAAATGACATACTATGTAAAAGAACACGGCTTCTACTATGAAAAGCTTCATGGTCCTTATGCAACGTTGCAGGAGGCTATGGCTAACAAACCAACCGACAAGACGTTTGGTCGCGAAGAAGCTGTTGTGAGATTCACAATTGAATCTACTCAAGGTAAGGTTCAACTGCTAAACGAATAGTGGAAGTGAGACTGGGTAGTCAGAGAGGACTTATAAACCTTTTAGCGCCAGATTAGCGTTCTTGACTGGGTTCGAGTCCCAGCACTTCTACCAATAAAAAGAAACAACAATGACACGTTTACAAATATTCCTGATGGTGTTCAACATCATAGTAGGCATTTCAATTATCGCTAACACCGTTCATCAATGGTAATGCTCCTGTAGCTCAGCGGTTAGAGCTGGGCGCTCATAACGCCTAGGTCCGGGGTTCGAATCCCTGCGGGAGCACCAAAATAATTTGTAAATAACTGTTGACCTAAGTAAACAAAAGACTATATAATACTAGAACGCAACCAAAGGATAACCTCCGCAAATGTACTCGCAAACAGTAACCTTTAAGCAGAATATGTGCCCGCTCTTCGGCGGCGAATATATTCGTGCGTTCGGAGGCTCGATGTAGGAATAGTCTAACGACATACCCTATCAAAGAGCCCTCCCAGAGAAATCTTGGAGGGTTTTTTAATACGGTGTGGTGCTCGAATGGTAAGGGGCGGGATTGCAAATCCCAGGCACGAAAGTAGTGAGTTCGATTCTCACCCACACCTCCAATATTGGTGACACCGCACGGTGCGGACTTGGGTCTCATAAGCCCGAAGAGATGGTTCGAGTCCATCTGGCACCACCAAAAAAAGATGTTGACTTCTGTATCGGCAATGCTTATATTGAAGTTAACAGGGACGAAGCGATCGCATCAATCTCCCACGCTCATTGAAAATTTAGCAATTGTCCTAGCGTAAGCGATGATGGACTGGAAATAGAAGAAATTCTATTTTCACATGCACATAATGCACTAGTGCTGATGGTCGTAATAGTGTCCAGCAGACGTGCAGGTTGACAATTGGCGTATTGTGTGCAGGAGAAAATAGAATGTTGCCCCATCGTCTAGCGGTAGGATATCTGACTTTGAATCAGAAGAGCGCGGTTCGAATCCTCGTGGGGCATCCAACATTAAGGGATCTTGCGGTATCCTAGCAATCGACTAGCATTGTATTCAGCAAAGCCAACTCGATTGTTTTGATTGCCACCAAGCACCAAGATCTTTTCAACGCCATTAACATTTATGTTGGCGATGTAGAACCCAACGTGACCTTGCCAACCAGCATTGCCACGTGTTAAGATAACGATGTCGCCATACTCTGGTTCGTTAGTTGGAATACCCCAATCCAAGAAACTTCTTGCGAGAAGAGGGTGTTGACTTACTGATTCAGATCCTGGAATGTCGTAGAGCTCGAGCATAGAGTTGACAAACGCTGCACACCATTCATAGTGTTTTGGATCAACTCCGATTAGCTGTTTGAGTTCTGCTCGATGTCGTCTTTCATCAAGGCCATCAAGTGCGATGGCAGTATCCACTGGACGTGGATCATCAAAAGACTTTTGGTTTGTTATTGTACATCCACATAACAGTAGGATAATTGCAAATCTAAACATGAGGTTATTTATATCAGTGTGTAGCTCAGCTTGCGTAGAGTGCTCGCCTTGGAAGCGAGAGGCCGAAGGTTCAAATCCTTTCACACTGACCAAGACATGGGAGTGTCAAATAAGGCTATGCTGGTGCTAGCAGCGGACTGTAAATCCGTTCCTGAAGAGGCAAGTTGTTCGATTCAACACACTCCCACCAAATTAGCTGTTGACATTTGTATTTGGAGATGTTATATTAATTACATCGAAGGAGAACACAGATGATCCACAGTGGAAACTTGAGCTACCTAAACAAACTGCATAAGCAGTACGGTATTTGGAAGTACTCAATGAAAGTGTTGAAAGTTTGGAGTGACGGTAAGTATACTGTCCTTTTTCAGGAGAAGTTAAATGAAACATAAGGAACTCCCGAAGGCACGAAATCCTTTCGTCCTTCATCTTTCCAAACGCCCATCTGGCGCTCATGGAAAGACTAAGAAAGTTGAACGCCGAGACGATAAGTTGGCGCTTCGCAAAGAGTGGATCCGTAGCTGAGGTGGTTTTAGCACGCGACTTTTAATCGCAGTACGTCAGTTCGAGTCTGACCGGATCCACCATTATTTTGATGATACACTAAGGGCGATTGGTACCAGCCCTTTCCGTAGTGGAAGCCTGCCTTTCGGTGGGTGGGAGAGTTGCAAAGCCTCCGTAGTGTATCTTCTAAGTAATGCACCGGTAGTTCAGCGGTAGAACGGCGGACTCTTAATCCGTAAGTCGTGGGTTCGATCCCCACCCGGTACACCAATATGCACTTGTAGCTCAGACGGTAGAGCACGGGATTGAAGATCCTGGTGTCGGGAGTTCGATTCTCTCCAAGTGCACCAAATATGGAACAGTAGCTCAGGTAGATTAGCCGTCTATTAGCTGGTCTGAGTAGAGCGGGAGTGTTGGCTAACACTTCGCGTCGTTGGTTCGATTCCAGCCTGTTCCACCAATAATGCCCCTGGGGTTGGGCATTTCAAAACAATCATCCCCCTGAAATTCTAAGACCTCTCTTAGCTCAAAGGTAGAGCACTCGCCTGATAAGCGAGAGACAATGGATCGATACCATTAGAGAGGACCAATAACGTCCCCATAGATTACGTTGGCTAGATCATCGCCCTTTCAAGGCGAAGAAGCGGGATCGACACCCGCTGGGGATACCAATAGAATCCTTATAGCTCAATGATAGAGCGCTGTCCTGACTCGACAGATACGAAGGTTTGATTCCTTCTGAGGATACCAACAACGCTGCTATAGTATAAAGGTATTATACATCTTTGGTAAGGATGGGACGGAGGATCGTTACCTCCTAGCAGCACCAGTTAAGGATTTAGTTATGTTTGATAAAGCACTTGAATTGACTATGAAATCATTGTCTAGTGAAGGACTCACAGATGATGAAAAGAAATATATGCACAACCGAAACGCCAAGTATGAACTTGTCCGTTATGTTTACATGGAAAAGATGAAGCATGAAGGTTCTGAATTGAAACAATTTCACTTCACTCCTGGCGAGTCGTTTATGGATACGCCCATCATTGATATTGTAAATGATTTGATGAAATTCAACGAAGCCATCAAAAATGGTAAGGTAAAACCTCTTACCTTTGGTGACTCGTCATTAGTTAAACATAATTCTCCACATTCTGACTATGAAGTTGTCGACTTTGATGATTGAAACTGGAAACATAATTCTCCACATTCTGGCAAAGAAAAGACAACTTTGTAGTTGTCTCGTGACACAGTTTAGACTATGATGATATAATGCTTCTGCCGGCGGATCCGGTGGCGGGTCTACGAAGCCTGCTTACGAATGTTCGACTCATTCCGGGAGCACCAATAAAACGTTGTAGAAGAGGTCGACATCTGCTACAATGAGCAAACTGCATCCGCTGTGGGACCTCGGCGTATCGGATAACACCAGTCTGCAAATGGCGCAGATGCAGGGGTAAGAGTCCCAATTGTGAGATGGCCCAGGAATTTGCTTCCATAGCTCAACGTAAGAGCGTCAGTCTTCGAAACTGAGGGTTGAAGGTTAGAGTCCTTCTGGGAGCTCCAATACTATGCTGGATAAGGTGTAATGGTTGCATCCCTCACTGTGACTGAGGTGGACGTGGTTCGATCCCACTATCCAGTACCAATAATGCGGATGTAGCTCAGAGGTAGAGCTTCTCGTTGCCAACGAGACGGTCACGGGTTCGAATCCCGTTATCCGCTCCAAACAATGTCCTTGTAGGCCAACTGGTAGAGTCGCTACGTTGAGGTCGTAGATGTTGGGAGTTCGAGTCTCCCCAAGGACACCAATTTATTGCCCGTTCGTCTAACGGTAGGACGCTAGGCTCTGACCCTAGTAATCGCGGTTCGAATCCTCGACGGGCATCCAACGTTTCCCCAATCATATAAATACGGATAACGAAATTTAATTCTATGGGGCATTAATGGTCAAGCGTTTTAACAGTCACATCAAAGCCAATAATGATCTAAACGAAGCAAACTTGTTCAAGTCGGCTGCTGAAAAAGATGCTATTGTCAAAGACAAAAAACGTGTAGCAAACGCGTTCATGTACAACTTCTTTGGCATGCTTGGTATGATTAATGCGACTCAGCCAGCTCAGAAGCAAACAATTCTAAACTTCTTGAAGAAAGATAAACAGCTTCGAGTTGATAGTATCGACGAGACAAACCTAGACATTTCACAATCTGTTAAGCTAGCTCACGAAGCTGGCTTCTTTATCAACCCAAATACTGTTAATGAAATCACTCGCTTCCTCGTTAAGTTGAAGATGGGGCAGATTACCACTATTGATTCTTTAGTCGTTGGTAAGTGGGCAAATGCTCTAAAGCCAGACTTCCTTACCCACGTTTCTGATCCTGCAATGCGTCGAGTCTATATCCAATTCCGTAACGATGAGGGTAAGACTATCGACGTTTCTCGTTTTGCTATTGCTCTAAAAGCACGTGTAAACAAGATTCCAGATGGTGGAGACTTCCAGAAGTATTCCAAGAGATTCTTTGGCTTGACTGAAATCAAGCCAGGACAGGCAGTCGCTGCTCCAGTTGCTCAACCAGCTGTAGCTACTCCGGCCCAACCAGCGGCTCCTGCAAAACTAAGTTATTACCAGCGTCAGAAGTTGAAGAAGCAACAGGCTGCCCAAGGAACCACTCCTCCAGTAGCTCCAACAGCACCAGCTACAACCACCACAGCGGCTCCTGCAAAGTTGAGCTACTACCAACGCCAGAAGCTAAAGAAACAACAAGCTGCTCAACCAGCTATTGACGCAGCTAAAGCTGCGGCCGCTGCGGCACAAGCTGCTGCTGAGTTGAAGGCTAAAGAAGAAGAAGAGAACAGAAAAGCACAAGCTGCTGCTATTAAGAAAATGCCTAAAGAACACCTTGAAGAGATGATCAAGGCTATGTTCAGAGCTGGTCCTTATCCAAGCCCTGCAGTTTACAGCAACTTGGTAACTGTTAAGAGTATGTTTAACTTTAACATTGTTCCAGACATCTATGCACAAGTGGCAGACAGACTACACGTTATTGCTTCAAATGTGAGCTCTATGACATCAACTGGCGATGTGTCAACTTTGACTATGGTTGGAGATGCTGTCAGAAAAGCATTCAAAGAAATTACTTCTTTAACTGGGCATGAGACCACATTTGCTGGTCTTGTTAAGTTTGCTATACGATTGTCAACAACCGCTAGAGGAAGTTATGGTGGTCGTTATACAGGCGTTCTTCTATTGACTGGTGAAAATATTACACCAGACCTTTACGAGAATACAGTATATCAGTTAAGTGCAGATGGTATGCGAAGTATGTGTGAAGTATTGCAGACCAAAATATCTGTACTAAGAACCTTAGGTGAGATGGGTGGTAGCAAACAGGAGTTCTTTGACAAGCTGTGTCAAGAAGGTTACCCAGTTTACAGCTACATGAGAATGACTAGAAGCTATAATGCTCCTAAGTCCTTTGTAGCAAACTACACATATACTGGATATGAAAATTATGCTTACCACGCTCTAATATCGTATGATAAGCCTTTCCATACTGTAATTGACAATGTATTGAAAAGTGCAGGAACCTATGGTATATCAAGCTTCGAAGATACATTTGTTGCGTATGGTATTACCGATACCTCCATTAACGGTATATCAGCTAATCTAGTTAATGCTCTGCAGATGAGATTCAAAGAGTTCTATGATGTAAACTTTAATACTAGTGCTTATGAAAATCTTGTCCGTAGATTGCTTCGCAATACATTAACAGGAGGTGCCAACTATGGTTACGATGCATCAGCTCGTGATGGTGGTGGGCCTCTATTGCAGCAACTGCACGATATGTTTGCTGATGATCTAGTAGCTAAAGGTTGGACAGACTCTAAGCTACAAAAACTGACAGGTGTATCGTTTACTGATTATTCAGTCAAGCATATGTTAAGAACAATTGGTGTTTCTACAGACGATCTAATAAAGAATCATCCAAATGATACAGCATCTGTTTATCTTAAAGTTGTAAAGGATGGTTTGAACAGTGTTGATACTGATAACCTTACACGATTGATTCTAGCAGATCCATCTTCAAACGTTATCAATGGCATTATTCGTGTAACAAAAAACCTACAAAGCAATGCTAGTGGCGACCGTGATACCAACGTTAATGCTATTTCAAAAGCTATGTTAAAGATTGCACAAGCGCAACCAAACCTATTTAACTTTCAGATTGCGGGGGCAGAATTGCTAAAACAATTACCTTATGCAGATGCAGATACAGTTAACGGTTGGCTACGCTTTGCAAAACAAAACAACAACAATTGGATTATGGGCGCCGAGCTCTATAAGTCCATGTACAAAAATAGCAAGCAAGATTATGTCGATGTTCTGACCGGTATCGTTCAAGACAGTATTGGTAGTGATGTTGAAGACTATGTCAATGATATTGTTGATTCACTTCCTCCACACGTTGTTCAGAAGATGCGCGGCAACCTTGTTGGTGGCGCTGTTCTAATTGACGAGATTGTAAAAGGTGAGATCAAGCCATTTGATAAGATTGACTCTGCCCGCTTGAAGAAGATCTTCTTGTACAACGATATTGATATGTCTGCTTTGCTTACAGGTGTTGTTGATAAGAAGAAGAAGTCTGAGACCTACGTTCAGTACTTTGCTCGTGCTAAGCAGTCTATGAAAGACAAGAAGATGCTACAGCAAGCAAAGGTTCAAGAAGTCAACAGCATGCATGCAGCAAAATCTGCTAATAGAATTATGATTCAACGTGACCACGCTGGTAAACACGGTGACACATATCCTATGATCGATAAAGTGTATGATGCCAACCTAGAGTATCCAGAGTTTGAAGAATTCCGTAAAACCAAGTACGGCGATGGTTCAGTCGTTCCTGCTTATCACGGAACAGGCGGGATCGCGGCTGGTATGATTCTGCGCTACGGGTTCAAAGTAATTAAGTCTTCTGACCCATCAGTTGTTGGTCGTATGCTTGGAGATGGTATATACTTCTCTAACAAGATCGATAAAGTTTCTCAGTACGTTTCTAACGGTGGTTACTCCAGACAGCATGGCCAGAAGGGCTATGTAATGGAAATGGATACCAACCTTGGTACAAGAAACAGAGACTATCGTGCTGCTGGTATTGATGGACGTGATAGTATTCGTTCACCAGAATGGTGCGTAGTAGATCCAAAAGCTCAGCTACGAGTCACAAAAGTGTATGAAGTTACATTGGTATCAAAAGCAACTGTTGACAAGTTCTTGAAAGAAGGTGTAGAATATACTGGCTTGAAAGGTTTCAAGCAGCACTTGAAAGAACAGGTTATGCAAGAAAATGGTAATGTAACTAGTTTCGTGTTCCGCGATGGTATGATTCCTATTATTGATCAAGAAACTGCAGCTATAACGTATGTTGACTTCGAAGAGGCTCTGTCAAAGAAGCTAATCAAGCAAGATATGTTTGACGTATCTGCTCAAGGTCCTGTGATTGTGTTTAGAGGCACAGCAGACCAAGTCGTCATCGATGAGCGCTTTGCTGATCATATGGGTGGCAATGACCTACAACTTTATATTCAACTTTTCCGCGAAGAAATGTCAAGAATATAAAAATACCTGTTGATCTCTCTTGTGTTAGCGCTTATATTAAGGGAACACAAGAGAGGAACACTCCTCTCCTAAAATTGAAATATAGGATCGTTACAGCATCTTAGAGCTCGTACGAGCATTTGACTTGTAATCAAAAGGAAAGCCGAAAGGCACGATCCTGAATAAACTATGAAACCTTGGTTGGTTTCAGCAACTAAACATCGGGAATGGTTCCCAATTTGTCTTGAAAACAAACTTAACGGTTCGAATCCGTAAAATCCAACCAGAAAGGAATACACTATGTCTTTTGTAAACGCAGTTAAGAAGGCTCAGGCTAAGGCTCCTGCTCGTACCGCAAACGGTATGAAGGCTCGTGCTACTTCAGCATCGCCCGTGCTCGATCTATTCAGTGTCATTGGCTCTGCTCGTGGTACTGACATCACCAAGCAATTCACCGCTTCTTTTGTAGAGAATGCCGATCTCACTCTGCGTATGCTGCAGTGGGCTCGTGACATCCGTG